>Ga0105092_10001257_pt1 | contig 13511 bp, 12 predicted proteins | sample PPLLak2March2015_FD_87021 | JGI IMG/M metagenome (GOLD analysis project Ga0105092, IMG submission 87021) | Freshwater sediment microbial communities from Prairie Pothole Lake near Jamestown, North Dakota, USA - PPLs Lake P7 Core (1) Depth... | ecosystem: Environmental > Aquatic > Freshwater >... | reverse complement strand
GTGGTTGTGATGGCTGATATCCAGGGTATGGATTACAGCGAAGTCGCCATCGTGGTGCGCGTGCCGCTTGGTACCATCAAGAGTCGTCTTGCCCGTGCGAGATTAAGGTTGCGTGAGTGTCTACAGGGCTTTACGGAACTTTTACCCGCCTCTTATCGTCTGGAAGAAGGAAGTAACGCTTAATGAATCGACGTGATATCGAACTCCTTTCTTCTTATTTAGACGGACAGCTCAAGCCGTCTGATTCTGCGCGCCTGGAAGCACGTCTCTCTTCGGACTCGAACCTGCGCGCCGTTTTAGACGATTTGCGCGGCGCGCGTGGTTTACTTCGCCAACTTCCGATGCGCAAAGCGCCGCGTGATTTCAGGCTCACGCCGAAAATGGTGGGAAAGAATCCTCCGCTGCCGCGTACATATCCAGCTTTCAGATTTGTCACTGCTCTTGCAACATTGCTGCTCTTCTTCACGGTTGGGGTGAACGTTCTGGCTCCGCAAATGACTTCTCAAGGGCCTGCGTTTGGAATGGGTGGCGGGGGAGCTCCAGAGGTCTTTTCTGCACAAGCTCCAGCCGCAACCGAAGCGCCTGCAATAGAGGCCCCTGCCGCGGAACCGCCTGCCGAGTTGGTTCCTCTGCCGACCGCAACACTTTCCATCGAAGAAAATGCACGCGAGGCAGTCACTCCTTTGGCAAAGGAAGGAGTGACAGGCGAGGCTGGTGCGCAGGATCAATCTCAAGTTCAGAATGTGCCACCCTCACAGGCAGAAGCGCCGCAGCCTGTTCCCCCTGTATGGCAGATATTGTTGGCAGGCATCGCGTTACTTAGCGCGTTGATCATGGTGTTGATGCGTCAGCTGGCGGCTGCTCGCTGGCGAAGAAAATAGTAACTCGTCTCACGTAACCGTCCCGAAGGTTTGAGCAGCGCAACAGCGTTTCTCGAAGAAACCTTCGGGACGTTTGTTTTGTGTCATAATTGACTTGATGGCAAATACCGAATTTAATTATTGCCCGCGTTGCGGCGCGCGAGTCAATCATGAAGAACGTTTCGGCAAGATACGGCCCGTCTGCCCGCAGTGTGGATGGATCCATTTTGTTGATCCGAAGGTCGCTGCGGCAGTGCTGATCGAACAGGATGAACGCGTCCTTCTGGTACGACGCGTCAATGAACCCTTCCGTGGTTTGTGGACGTTGCCCGCAGGTTTTATCAACGGGGGAGAGGATCCCGCCGAGGCCGCCGCGCGCGAATGTTTGGAGGAAACAGGCTTGAACGTCCGCGTGACGCGTGTGCTGGATATCATCTCAGGCAAGGAACATCCACGTGGCGCGGACTTCATCATCATCTATCAAGCGTCTGTCATCGATGGTGAATTGATGCCCGACGATGACGCCGATGCCGTGGAGTGGTTTGCACGCGATAACCTTCCGCCGCTTGCTTTTCGTGCGACCCAGAAAGTGCTAGAATCTTTTTATGCTTGATGTGCGCCCTTCACCGATTGCAGGCCAATGGTATGAGGGAGATCCAAAAATGTTGGCGCGCATTGTGGACAAATATCTGGATGAGGCGCAATTGCCTGAATTGGATGGGGAGGTGATGGCGGTCGTCGCGCCGCACGCCGGACATACGTATTCAGGAGCAGTCGCGGGCTATGCCTTTGCAGCGCTGCGTGGACGAAAGCCCAAGCTGGTTGCTGTGATCGCGCCGATGCATCATCCATACCGTGAACCGTTGATCACCACGGCACACGCTGCGTATTCCACACCGCTCGGTGATATTCCAGTTGACAAAGACGCATTGCGCGAGCTTGATGTAATATTGAAATCAGAAGTGGGATTTGGTCTTTCTCCGAAGCAGCGTGACCCCGAACATTCACTTGAAATCGAATTGCCTTTTTTGCAGCGCGCGCTATCCTCCAAATGGACGTTGTTGCCCGTGATGGTGCGCGCCCGCGAGCCGCGTGTCTCTCAGGGATTGGGGAAGGCTCTTGCACAAGTTTTACGCGACAAAAACTTCCTCATGGTTGCCAGCACGGACCTGTCACACTTCTATAATCAGCCAACCGCACTGACGTATGACCGCGCCATGTTGAACGAAATCGAGTCCTTTAACCCCGAAGGCGCATTTGACCTGGAGCGCGCGGGCAAAGGCTTCGCCTGCGGACTCGGCGCGCTCACTGCTGTCATGTGGGCATCCCGCGAGCTCGGCGCAGACACAGTAAAGGTTCTGCGCCATGCCACCTCAGGCAACGTGACGGGGGATTATTCGTCTGTGGTGGGGTATGGGGCGGCCGTGATTTTGAAGGGGAGAAAAATTTGAACCAGAACCCTGGCGTTTCCGGGACGGAGGCCGGGCAATCAGGTCAGTTTATCTGATAGCCCTGTAATTGCCCAGAATAAAAACAGTGCCGGCTGATGCCGGCACTGTTTTTTACAGATTGTCTTGTTAGTCCAACAGTTCCTTCGGGATATTGCCGCCGTTCTCGGCAATCTTCCGCATCACGGTCTTGTGAAGCCATGTGTTCATCCTGGCGGAGTCGCCCATCACTTCCTCAGGGGCGCCCAGCTCTTTCGCCAGTTCCGTGCGTGCCTCGCGGCTGTTGTCGATTTCAAGCAGGAAGAGCAGGTCCGAGATCGACTGCTTCCAATTGAGACCTGTCCCTTTGGCCTTTTGCTCCAACTGTTTGACCACATCCACTTCTGAAATAGCCTTGGGAGCTGCCGGAGGGGGAGCAATCGTTTGGACACCCGCTCTAGGCGCTGTTGCAGGAGGAGCTGGCTTAGCAACTGGCTTAGCAGCTGTAACTGGTTTTGCAGGAGCTGTAGCCGCGGGCTTGTGGGGCATGGAGCCAACAGTTCCAGTCGTACCTGTAGCAGCGGGCTTTTCCTCTTCCTTATCCTTGCGAAGCCCAAGCTTATCGAGAATTTTACTGAACAAACTCATGGGAAATCCTTTCACTCGTTTGATATATCGATGTGGAGGAATAATGAAGTCTTCAACGATCCCCTCCCCAAAACAAACTCATTATATAGCATTATCACCAGAGAGTGTAAGTAGGTAATGCCCTATTTATTGCAGAGGTGTGTTCCTGGCTCGTATCACACTTGTAAAAAGCATTTCACGATACAATCATTCCAATGACCACCTTCGTACAAATCGTTGTCAACATCCCTGCGGTTTCAGGGATCTTTGATTATGCTGTTCCTGAATCGCTTTTAGGGCAAGTGGGCATCGGGCATCTGGTCATCGCGCCGTTTGGAAAGCAGACCGTGCAAGGCGTGGTCTTTCGTTTTATTGAACAGCCGTCCGTTCCCGAAGTCAAAGAGATCAGCGAACTCGTTGACGCCATTCCTGTGATGACCCAGACTCAGATCGCGTTGGCAGAGGCGATGGCAGGGTCCACTCTCTCGTCACTGGCATCCATGGTCGGTTTGTTTTTGCCCGTGGGTCTAAGCCAGGAAGTAGATACGACTTACGATATTCGAGAAACGAACTTCGAGAACCAAAGATCGAATATCGAATCATCGAATATCGCCTCTCGCATTGTGAAGTTAATCCATGAACGCGGCCCATTACGTGGCAGGCAGCTAGACACTCACTTTCGCAAAGTAGACTGGCGCAAGACCGCAAGCTATCTCGTGCGGAAAGGTGTGCTTGCCTCCCAGTCCGTGTTGCCGCCTGCGCGTGTGAGAACAAAATACATCAAGACCGCGCAGTTGGCCGTCGCGCCTGAGATAGCTGGAGCCGCGATGGACGATCTCGGAAAGACCGAGTCCACGCAGACGCGGCGAAAGAAAGCATTGCAGTTTTTGATGCAGGTGCAGGATGCCGTCAATGTTTCGTGGGTCTATGCTGAGAGTGGATGTAATCTCGCCGACTTGCAGGAACTTGAAGAACGCGGGTTGATACGATTATTTGAAACTGAAATTTTTCGAGATCCACTCGAGAAAACAAGCACACAAGAAAACAAGTTTACAAGTAAAGAAGAAATAGAACTTACACCTGAACAGATTTCTGCATTGCAGGAAATTAGTAATGCCATCCTGTCACTCGATACCCATCAACCGTTCCTGCTTCAAGGCGTGACAAGTTCGGGCAAAACGGAAATCTATCTACGTGCTACGGAAGAAGTCATCAGGCGTGGAAGACAGGTGATCATCCTCGTCCCTGAGATTGCGCTCACGCCGCAAACCGTTCATCGCTTTTTGAGTCGTTTCCCCGGGCAGGTGGGATTGGTTCATTCAAAGCTATCAGAGGGGGAGCGCTACGATACGTGGCGACGCGCCCGCGCAGGTCTGCTGAAAGTTATCATCGGCGCGCGCAGTGCATTGTTCTCGCCGTTGCCGAACATCGGTTTGATCGTTGCAGACGAATGCCATGACTCATCCTACTATCAAGCCGATCCACCGTTTTATCACGCGGTGACTGCAGCGCAAACGTACGCGCGGCTGGCGGGTGCGGTGTGCATCCTGGGCAGTGCGACTCCTACTGTTGTGCAGCGATATCAGGCTGAACATTCTTCTGTCCCTATGGGAGAAGGGGCAGGGGTGAGGGGCATGAAACGACTGGAATTGCCGCGTCGTATTTTCGAATCGGGATTACCTCTGGTCGAAATCGTTGATATGAGGGATGAGTTGAAAGCGGGTCAACGCGGGATCTTTAGCCGGCTCCTGCTTAATGAGCTTGAGTCCACTCTCGGGCGCGGTGAACAGGCGATCCTGTTCCTGAACCGCCGGGGCACCGCGACCTATATCTTTTGTCGCGACTGTGGACATGTCCTGCGCTGCCCGAATTGCGAAACGCCGTTAACATTGCACCTGGAAGAGAAGGAACGATTGCTCTGCCATCATTGCGGATATCAACGCGGCAAGCCAAAAGCTTGTCCCTCGTGTGGCGGGAGACAAATCCGTGAATATGGTTTGGGAAGCGAGAGAGTGGAGGCGGAAGTCAAGGCGCTGTTCCCCCAGGCGCGTCCATTGCGCTGGGATTGGGAAACGACGCGCGAAAAACATTCGCATGAGATGATCCTGACCCATTTTGCCGCGCATCGCGCGGACGTGTTGATCGGTACGCAAATGCTTGCAAAGGGACTCGACCTTCCACTTGTAACTCTGGTCGGCATCGTGCTTGCAGACGTGGGCTTATATTTGCCTGATCCTTTTGCGGGAGAACGTGTCTTTCAAGTGTTGACCCAGGTGGCAGGGCGCGCAGGTCGAAGCGAACGCGGTGGGAAAGTAGTCTTGCAGACGTTTGATCCTGCAAATCAAGTGATTCAGTCTGCGGCGCAGCATGATGTCAACGGCTTTTATCAGTATGAATTGGAACAGCGCAAGCGGCTGGGGTATCCGCCATTCTCGAGTTTAGTGAGATTGGAATATCGCCATCAGGATGCAGTGGTCGCTCAAGAAGAAGCTCGTAAATTAGCTGCCAAGCTTCAAGAATTACTGATTACCGGACACTGGAAACTGATCACTGTAATCGGTCCCGTTCCATCGTTCTTTGCAAAGATCGGAGGCTACTATCGCTGGCAGATCGTCCTGCGCGGACCTGATCCTGTCTCGGTTCTGAGGGAGGACCCTGTAGCAAGATGGTTAATTGATTGGCGGGTTGAAGTAGACCCAATAAGTTTGCTATAATCGATAAGGTGTTGTGTCATTGCGAGCCGCGAAGCGTCCTGGCAATGACATGGAAAAACAAAGGAGAATACATCATGGAATCTTTTTCCCGTGGCTGGTCATTTCTGAAGCAGGCTTGGCAGATGGCACTCAAAGATAAGGATTTGATCAAGCCATCCATCTATGCCTTGATCGTTGGTAGTATCGTATCTGTGATCGGAGCCATTCCAATTATCATCGTTGCCTTTTTCATCGGCGACGCGGGACGCATTGGTCAATTCATCCTGGCAGTGATGGGCGCGTTCCTGGTCTTTTTGAATTTTATTGTCTCGTATGTATTCTCAGGCATGACTGTATACTTGATTTATGAATACCTTACCCAGGGGGACGGGCGTATGAGCACCGCCTGGTCTATCGTCCGGCGTGACTTCTTCGATCTGGTTACGCTCGCGGCGGTGTCAACCGGCGTCAACTTGCTGAAAAATGCAGCAAACAGAAACAGGAATCGGCGCGGAGGGATCGCTGCGAGTCTCATCAGCGGCGCCGCGGGTCTGCTCCAGGTCCTTTGGACGGAAGCCGCGTTTTTAATCCTTCCCGCGATGGTGATCGAAGATATTAACCTGGTAAATGGCGCAAAACGCGTCGCACAGATTGTCAAAGACAATTTGTTGCTGGTGGGGATCAGCACAGTAGGCGTGCGTGCAGTCACTGGCTTGATCGGTTTTGTTTTGGGTATCGGTGGGGCTGTGCTGGGCTTTGGTATCGGTTACGGCATTATTGCTGTTCTGGGCCCAGGCACACTTGGTCTAATTTTTGGAATCGGTATCGGATTTTTGATCTTCCTGGCATTCACGATGGTCGCGAGTGTGGTCAACACATACACATCCACTGCTTATCACACTTGCCTGTATCTTTGGGCACGCAATGTTGAAGTTGCCCAAACAGCGGGACAGTCGATTCGGATTGCTGCCCCTGCACCGTTGGCGGCTGTGTTAGGATAAAATGAGCTTTCATCTTTCAAAATTTGTGAAAGATGAAAGACTATTCGGAGTTTCTGCAGGGAACTAGATGCCACAACAACAACCACATCAACCTCACCGTGAAATGATCACATGGGAGGAGGTGGATCGTCTCATCGATCATCTCATCCCACAATTCCGCCGCGAATTTACAGCCATGATCATGATCACGCGCGGTGGCGTAATCCCCGGCGGGATGCTCGCCGAAGCGATGGACATTACTCACATCCTGACTGCCGCCGTGGATTTTCCCGCGCAATCAGCCACCGAAAAGGCAAAGCTGATCGCTTGGCCTCAGTTCATCCAATTCCCTGCGGATGATAAGTTGCGCGGCAGACCCACGCTGATCGTGGATGATGTTTGGGGTTCAGGGCGCACAATCACTGCCGTCAAGAATCGTGTCTCTGCAGCGGGCGGATTTCCGGAAACCTGCGTGTTGCATTTCAATCCGTATCGCAACCTGTTTGGGCGCACGCGTCCAGATTACTTCGCTGCCGTCACCGATGCATTTATCATTTACCCGTGGGAGATTGACCGGGGTGCAGATCAGGTGTTGTTAGGTGACCTCGGCAATATATAGTCAATGGTCGAATGAGGCACAGCCTTATAAAAAGATAAGCGGACGTTTTTACGTCCGCTTTTCGTTCCATTTCAAAACCGGCCTCTGTTCCCGCTTAAGGAAGCTCTTCAAACTCTGAAATGGTCAGAGCCAATTCGTCATCGATGGCATCTTTGATGAAATCAATATTAACCTGTGTGGGGAAACCGTGGGTCGGATCGTATGTGACAATGACCTCATCCGCTGCACCATTGATATCGGTCTCAAGTTCTGAAAAGATGCGGTCAACGGTCGCATACTTTTCGAAAAGTTCACGGTTGGTATCATCGACGGCTTTACCGTCCTTGTATGCCATGGAAACGACCTCACCGTCCTGCACTTCAATGGTCAGTGGCATATCCTGGCTGAACACACAGAAACAGCCAACAAACAGGTTATAGCGATAATGTGAGATGTTGGCGTCCTGCCACTTCTGCTGGTTCCGCTCGATTTCGGACTGGCTTCCCATTGAACAGGCGGCCAGCACCAGCGCAATGAAGATAAACAATAATTTTCTCATTTCTTACTCCTTTCCCGAACTGACGAATCCATTTGCTGAAAAGTTCCCTACAAAACGTCCCGCAGGTTTGGATCTGAAAACAAGCCTAATCTCAAAACCTGCGGGACGGTGTACTTGAATCAATGGTCTTCTTCTGGCGCTGGTGTGTCTCTTACAGGGACCATCATCTTTATATCTTCGTAGTTTTTGAAATGCAAGGTAACCTCAATCTGATCGCCGACTTTGAGGTCTTTCTGCAAATTGACAAGCATGAGGTGCAAACTGCCGGGCTCGAATTTAACCTCCGCAAAGGCCTCCATCGGAACAGAGTCGAGTTGATGCATCTCCATCACATCCCCGTTCATTTTGCTCTCATGCATCTCCACTGCTGCTGCACTATCTGAGGATGCACTGATCAATTCATCTGCTTGTGAGGAATGGTTATGGATCACGAAATAAATGGCGCCGTTTTCCCCTTGCGCGGCTGGACGCATCCAAATTTCGTGGACCTCAAATCCCTTTTCAGCGCCACAGGCACTGAGCAGCGATGCTGTAGCCAAAATAAGTATCAAGATCCGTTTCACAGTACCTATTTCCTTACTAAAACGTCCCGACACTTGTACCTGGCGCAAGTGCAGGTGAGGTTTCCTGAAAAAACCTTGTTGTGGCGTTCAACCTTTGGGACGGTGTATCATATTAACTATAACACCAACAAAAAAGACGCTGCCCATCTGGACAGCGTCTTTCCTCTTTCGTCTTTTGTTATGGCGTTGGTGTCGGTTGGTAATAGGTGTCTGTCTGTAATAATGACATATCATTCACGGACTGTGCCGCGAGCATTTGTGCCTGACGTGCAAGATTGGTGGATTCTGCCAAAATCTTCAATGCGTATTCAGGGTTGTGGAAGCCTGTGCTGTTTTCAGCAGAGACAAAGTCCCACATGAACTGCGCCTTGCGGTGTAAGCTGCGTGCCTGGTTGAGGAGGTCACCATCTGCCTTTGGGTTGGCAGCCGCGGTTTTGATGGCGTTGATCGCGTCGATGATCGCATCTTCTGTGTTCTGCTTGGTCCCCGCGACCTGCTCCTGGATCAGGTTCACGCGGCGGATCACGTATTCGGTATCCGTGTGACATTGACCGCAGGCGGCTTCAGGATTCAGCAATGGGCTATGTACATCGTGCGATGAATACTTTGCTGCACCTTCACTTACATACGGCATGTGGCAGTCCGCGCAGGAGACACCCGCTTTGAAGTGTGTGCTATCGGCGGTGAAGAATTCATATTCAGGATGCTGGGCTTTCAACATGGGCGTGCCGGCCTCGGGGTATTCCCAATCTTTGAATCCAGATTCCTCGTAATAGGCGATGATCTGGTCGATGTTTGTGCCCTTTGCCCACGGGAACGTAAGATACTTGCCATCGCCTTTGAAGTAATACTCTACATGACAGTTCCCACAAACGACCGTGCGCATTTCCTGACGAGTGAATGTTGTCCAATCCTTGCCCTGGGCTTTGAGTGCTTCATCCAGCGCGGGATTGGTGACCATCAGTCGCATCGTCCCCGCTTCGTGGCAGTTCGCGCAGCCGATAGGTTCCTCGATGCGCGCGCCTATTTCCATAAAGGTCATCTTATCGAATTCAGCCATTCCCATTTCATCCCACAGGGCAGGGTTGTTGGATGATTTGCAGGAATAACAAGTGCCTGGTGTATGTTTAGGATCATCTGGGTTTAGGTTCAAGCGTTCAGTCGCACGCACATCTTCCAGCGCATTGGCATGACCGCGATCATCGTTATAGTCCTTGCTAAATGGGTAACCTGCAAAAAGGATCACCTGGCGCGGGTCGCGTTCCAGCCATGAGAATTGAGATGAGCCGCCATAGGTTGTATCAACATTGTTGGTTGCTGTCTTCTGCAATGTTGACCATTGATTAGGGAAATTCTGTCCCCACAGGGAGGAATCAGGCTCCATCGATTTGATCTCGATTAATGGCTCGAAGGCGCGTCCCTGCGGCGGCTGGTTCTTCATGAATGTCAGCACGCCGACCAGCACCGCGGCCAGCACCAGGATGATGCCAACCAGAATAAAAGTCATATATTTCTTCATGGATGTATTCTCCTTGATAGGGACTTACTTAACAGGATAGATAACTGAATCTTGATACGGGACAGCAGAAGCACCGCGGGCACCATGCGACACATTGCGGTGACATTCCCAGCAGTAGCGGTCAAAAGGCTGTGCACCCATCACGATGGACTCAACAGTGTCTTGATGGCAGCGCAAACAATTCGATTGAATAATGCTTTTGGTTTTTTCGCTGGCGCGGATGGCAACCGGAATATTCCCTGTGGTGAATGCGTACACATCCTTTGCCCCCTGACGTCCCTTTTCAAGATAATAGGCTGCGACATTTTCATGGGGCAGGTGACAGTCTACACACTCTGTGAATTTTTCGTGGGGCGCGTGATACCAGTTTTCGTACTGTGAATCCATCACGTGGCAGTTCGCGCAGGTCTCTGGCGCACTACCCCCATAAGCGGGCGCGTCCGTCACATAAACAAAAAATCCCAAGGCAATGGCTGCCGCCGTTATAGCGAGGAAGAACGGGAGTCTGGACATAAACGATCCTGTAGGAAGATTAACCTGGGCTTAATATAAAAGAATATATTGAATTGGATTGTGACTCATGTCACATTTTAGCAAAAAAACCTGGATTCATTCCCCGTAATTTATACGAGCCTTCCCAGCCGAATCTTGATACCGTTATTTCAGCGCTTTCTCCCTCCAGCTTTGAGCGCGTACATCCGGCCCTTCCACATGACCCCTTTGCCTGACAGGATCTTCCATGTGGAGGTAAACATCATCGCGGCAAATACCGCCGCGCCAAGCGGAAGGGTGAACGCGTACCATGGAGAAATCTGCATTCCAATGGCAACCCGTGCGCGCGCATAAATGACAATCACCCAAAGGATCAATGACTTGATAATGACCGTCAACGCCAGCCAGCCGCCGCCCTGTGAATACCAATAGACTCCAAGTAAGGGCCAGAGCGGAAGGACAAGTGCGGCAACCAATAAGAGAAACGCTCCAAACGCACCGAGCAACATCAATGAGGGTCGATCTCTCAAACCGAGATAAATGTTTTTTGTCCAGCCTTCCCACATCTCAGCTAGGGAAGTGTACATACGCGTCCGTGCAACTGAATATCCATCCGCCACGACCAGGCGATAGCCATTCCATTTAACTTGCTCCGCAATGGCTTTATCTTCCACGATCTGGTCTTTGATACGTTCATGTCCGCCGATGGCATCATAGACCGAACGCTTGATCAGGATGAACTGTCCATTTGCAATGGCGTCTTTGCTTTTCGGGTCATTGACCTTACGAGGTGAGAACCCGACGGAAAGCGCGGTCATCACGATGGGCATCACAACTTTTTCCCAAAAAGAGCCTAGTATCTGGAAGGTCATGATTGTGAACATGTCCGCTTTTGTTTCGATCGCTTTTGCGTAACAGGAAGAGAGAGTCGCGGGTGAGAGAAATGTATCGGCGTCCACGAAGCAAAGCCACTCGCCGCGGGCCGCGGCTGAGGCCTGGAATAAAGCATGAGGCTTTCCTGCCCAGCTTTTCGGTAAGTCTGAGCCGCTGATCGTGTGCAGACGAGAGTCACGAGAGGCGATGTCTGCCAGGATAGTGGAAGTCGCGTCGGTGGAGCGATCATCCAGAACAATGACTTCGAGGTCCGGATAATCCTGCGCGAGAATGGATTCAACACAGGCGCGAATATTCCGCTCTTCGTTGCGCGCGGGAACACAGACAGAGATGAGTGGCCCATCTGATCGGGGAGGCGTTGGCTTGACGATAATATCGAGGTGATATTGATTGTGAAGCCAGTAAACGATAAATATGCCGCCAATGAAAACGGCGGTGGAGATGTAGAAATAAATCATAAGTTCTTGCCGTCATTGCGAGCCGAAGGCGAAGCAATCTCATTCCTTGCTATATGGGCTTCGTCTTTGCTAGGTCTTGACGTATACGTCTCGACGAGCGCCGCTCACTACACCTGCCTGATTTGCTAGGCAAATCACGGGCGGTGCCACTATAGTCCCCGAAGCGCAGCGAGTGGGAGGGTAGTCCCAATGCTCTTCGGGCGCGCGAGGATTTTAGCTTACGCGGAGTGTAGAACCACGGTCAGTCTTTTCAACTTCAATACGTGTGGGGAAGGCATCTTTGAGTTCGTCGAGGTGTGTAATGACCAGGATCTTGGCAAAATCGTGCTTCACCAAATTAATCGCTTCGATCAATCGCTGCCGACCTTGTGTATCTTGTGAGCCAAAGCCCTCATCGATGACCAATGTTTGCAGGCGCGCACCTTTACGTTGTGCGAGGATCTTTGAGAGTGCGAGCCGGATCGCGAAATTGACGCGGAAGGCTTCACCACCCGAATACATCTCGTAATTGCGTATCCCAGCCGAATCGCTGATTTGAATATCGAGCGTTTCTCTCAAGTCGTCACGCTTTTTGTCTTTGTATTCCGTTTGAGTCGCAAAGCGAATCGACATTTGCCCATCGGATAAACGATCAAGCAATTCGTTTGCCTTATCTTCTATTTGCGGTAAGGCCTGCTCGATCAGCAACGCAGGGACGCCATCCTTGCCGAAGGCGCGTTCAAGCGTTCTGTGCCGTGCAATCTGCTTCTGCAATTCTTCACATTTCTTTTCATAAGTCGTCCGGCGGGCGCGCAGGGTTTCAAGGACTGCTACCCTCTGTTGTGCGCCACCTAACTGACCACGCATCTTGTTTTCCGCCTCTCGAAGGCGGAATAGTTCGCGTTCGGCTTCATCAGGATCGGGCGAGCCTGCTTCAGCGGCTTCCAGGTTGGTTTGCGCGGTCTGGTAATCAGCTTCCAGGGTTGCGATTTCAGTCTCGCGATTCTTGATTTCAGATTTTAGATTCGTGATTTCGCTTTCGATCTGCTTGCTTACTTCCTTCGCAGATTTCAAATTGACATGCTCTTCCTCAACTGTGCGAAGTTCAAATTCTGTTTCGCGGGCGCTTTCATGCGCGGACACGTCATAACCGAGTTTCTCAAGTTCTTTATCCAGTTTGGCCAGCTGCTTCTGTTCATCTGCTGCATACTTGCCAGTTTCCAGAATCTTTTCCACTACTTTCAGGCGCTTCCTGCCTGTAGTTTCCCACTCTTTGGCGAACGCTTGTAAGGTTTCCATCCGTTCAGTGAGCTGGGAAATTTCACTGGCATATTGAACGCGTTCATCTTCGGCGTTGGCAAGTTTTTTAATTCGTGATTCGTAATTGGTAATTTGTTTGGCAAGTTCTGCCGTTTCCGCTTGGTTAGCACGGAAGCGATTACCTTCCTCCTTGCCTTCATTCTCCAATTGTTTCAGCGTTGCCATTCGATGCTCAGGAGATAATGCCTGCCCACATAATGGACAGGTGGCGCCCTCCGCGGCTTTGAGCGAGTCGATCCGTTCCTTGAGTTCATTCATGTCCGCTTTGAGCGCGTCGTTTTCCGCCTTCAATTCGGCTTGGCGTTCACGTGTTGCATTTCTTTTCTCTTCCAGTTCGGCGCGTTCGGTGACTCTTGCTTCCGCTTGCTTCAACAAGTTTTCGGCGGAGGCAATTTGTGACTCTAAATCACTGAGTGCTGACAACTGGTCACTGATTGCTGAAGACTGCTCAAGTAATCCCTCAAGTTCCTGCTCTAATCGCGCTCTCTCCACCGCAATCTGCTCAACCAGGGGCGCGCGGTCTTTTTCATACTCGCGAAATT
>Ga0105092_10001256_pt1 | contig 13513 bp, 19 predicted proteins | sample PPLLak2March2015_FD_87021 | JGI IMG/M metagenome (GOLD analysis project Ga0105092, IMG submission 87021) | Freshwater sediment microbial communities from Prairie Pothole Lake near Jamestown, North Dakota, USA - PPLs Lake P7 Core (1) Depth... | ecosystem: Environmental > Aquatic > Freshwater >... | reverse complement strand
TCGGTGGGCAATCTCGAACGTGACGGTTTGTGGGGACCGAACACGCGTCGCGCCGCGGCGTACTACAGCGGTCGACCTGAGCGAGCTTTGCCCGCAGTGGCGTCGCGGTTCGCGCGATTGGTGGCGACGTGGACGCCCCCGAGCTCCGAAAGCTCGCCCTCGCAAACAGCCCCAGTTTCAAGCCCTAACGCAGTTAGGCAGGCGCCGAGCTCCGAAAGCTCAATTGCGCCGATTCCGAGCGCGCCGCGTGCACCGACGTTGCTGCCGGCGACCGCGCCCGTGCTCACTCCGATCGCGGTGGTGCCGCAAGATCCAGGGCTGCCACCGTTGCCCGGCTCGGCGTCGCCGCCGCCATCGAGCAACGCCGCGCCGCCGCCCTTCCCTGGCGATCCTGGCTCGTCCGTCATCGTGCCGATCGATGATCTCGCGCCGTTCAATGAAAACTGGACGGCGCCTCCGCAGGACAACACTTGGATGTGGTTGCTCGGCGCGTGGTGGTTCACGAAGCGAAAGCGCGCAGCATGATCCGCGTAGGCAACAACGGAAGCGCCAGCGTGTTCCAAGAGATCGCGCCTGGCGTCTTCGTCCCGACGGCGCAGCAACCGCCGATCGATGAACGCGCCGAGCGACTGCGCGCAACACGCGAGCTTACAAACCGCGTGATCGACGGCTTCGATGCGATCGAGTCCGCATTTCTCGGCGCGCGCCAGTCGGTGCGCCAACAACTGCGGCACGCGAAGCGCGAAGCCGACCAACACAACGAAACACTACGTGAGGTGAAGCGATGCCTGCGACGCCGTATGAAGTGAACCGAGATCCGCTCACGGTCGGCACGTTGCAACGCTACGTCGCCACGTTCGAGAGTCAGGCAAAGCAAGTCGTCGGCGTGCTCGCATCGCGCGCCGCGGCGTGGCTGGCGTTGGAAACCGAAGCGCGCAAGCTCGGCGTTTCACTTCAGCAGGCCATCGGCGCCGATCTCTACGCACGCAACCAACGAGCGAACCGCGCGATCGTGTTGATTGCTGGTTCGCTCGCGATGCTGGACAACGGCCGCGGCGAGCTTGTGCCCTATCAGGTCGGCAACGATCCGACGTTGCGATTTGCGATCGTGCCTGCGCGTTCGGTGCAGCTCGGGATCTGGCCGTGGGTGCCAGCGGTGTTGCGCTTCGCAGCGCCCGCGGCTGTCGCTGCGATCGGTGCATGGGTGACCGATGCGGTGTTGACGCTGAAACAAACCGAAGCCGACACGGCGAACACGCAACAGTCGACGATCGCGAAACTCACATCGCTCGCGCAGGGATTGCCGAGCGACCAGCAAGCCGCGCTTGCGCAGGCCCTCGCCAATGTTCAAGGCGCGATGGCAAACCCGCCCCCTGGTTGGCTCGATTCGCTCGCGGCCAGCATGCGCAGTGCCGCCGAGGGGATCAGCAACATCACGTCGCCAAGCTCGCCGCTGTTGTGGCTGGCGATCCTGTGGTTTCTGTCCGACCGAAAGGAAGCCGCGCGCGCGTAATGGCCAAGTCGTTCACATTGCCGCGCGAGGTTGCGCAGCTCGGAACCGTTCTCGATCTCACGACCGAACGCGGCGAGCTGCGCACGTTCTGGGATACCGAGCTGCAAGGCTGGTTGCTGTTGTGCTCGGCAACGGCTGTCGGTGCTGCCCCAGGTCGCGCGCGTCTTTACTTGGTGCGTGGCGAGCTGTCGCCGGCGCCGAAGCGAAGCGAGCCAAGCGACGCCGCGGCGCACACTGCGGAGACTTGGAACGAACGCGACGCAGAAGTAATCGGCACGCTCGAACATGCGACGAGCGCGACGAAGTGGATCGGCATCGCAACGCGCATCGGATACCGCTCCGACAAATGGAGCGAGCGCGGCACGACTGCGGACTACGAGCACGATTTTTCGGAGTTGTTGAAACCACTGCCGGGGGATCCGTGGCCCGACGTGTGGAGTGATGCGGAGGATCTAGCCGCTGCATCGATCGTAGTGATCACGGGTGGACTGTTCCGAGTAACCGAACGCGGGATCGCGTGACGAAAGGAAAGAAGCGAATGGCAACAACCAAGGTGGTCAATCCAAAACGTCGCCCGCGCAACGCGGACGGCACTTTCAAAACGAAGGGGCGACGCAAGAACCCCTCGCGGCGCAAGACGCGGGCGTATGGGTCCGCACGTCGTCGTCGACGCAATCCAGAGCCGGCGGCCGCGGCGCCGTCGTCGAAGCGCGCGCGCGTGCGCAGCGTCTACAGCTACGGCGGGTACCGCCAGCAAAATCCAGCGGGCGACATGTTCGACACGGACTACCTCATGGACGTGACGCCGGCCGCGACGCTCGGAAATCTTGCAGGCCGTTTCGCTGCGAAGATGGCCGGGCCGTTCGAGGAGGTCAAAACGACTGTGAACGGTCAGCCGGTTACGTACCTCGCGCCGGGCTTGAAGCATGCGATCGCGATCGCGATCGGTGCGCACGTGGGCGGCTCGCTCACCGAAAGCATGCTCGGACCGGGTAAGGGAGCACTCGCGAAAGTGAGCGCGCTCGGATTCGGCGGTTCGATGTTCACGATCAAGCGCTTCATGCGCGACAACCAGTGGCTACGCGACAACGTGTTGCTCGACGGCGTCGACGACTGCGATGACGGCGTGGCATCCGATGACATGGGCGCTTTTGAACAACGCTCGGCGATCGGCGACGACCAGCCGCAGATCGTTCAGGGCTCAGACGGCAACTTCTATGTGGTGCCGGCCGGCGAGTCCGTCGCCGGCATGGGTGCCTTCGAGAACAAGAGCAGCATCGGTTCCGGCAACTTCGGAAACTCTGGCATCCGACGCGATCCCGCGTTCGTCGCTGGTGATTCCAGTTTCGGTTACGCGCGCGCGCGCTAGTCGAACGGCTCAACATCGGGCGTTGACGAACCGCCCGCAACGCAAACCACAAAACCACAACGAACGAACGCAGAGGTAGGAAAACATGGCGGAAGAACAGAAGGACGATCTTGGGCAATTCAAATCGCAACCGTGGATCTTGTTCGACAAGATCGCGGCGCGCAGTTTCCTGATCGGCGACTCGCGCCCCGAGGGATTGGCGATCGGATCGCAGAACCCGGCGATCAACGCCAACGGTGAAATGGTCTTCTTCCAAGACCGCACCGAAGCGCAGAACCCGACGTACACGAACATGGACGCAAAGACGTTGCTGTCCTACGGGTTCGAGGTGTGGGGCGCATCTCTGGAGCTGGAGTTCCCCACGCAGTCGCCGTACCAAGCAAACAAGGGCGAGATCGATCCCGTGGGTCCGGTCATTCCGGGTGATCAAGGTCCATCGCCAAACACAAAGCTCGCCGAAGCGCTGATCAACTTCGGCGTGGTCACGATGGAGCTGGGCCAGGAGAACCAAGCGCGGTTCCCCGCGTCCGCGTTCAGTGCCGGCGGCGGGTTGTTCAACAGCTCATTCATTTTCAGCACGCCGCAGAACGCGCTACCGCAGGCGGGCAACTTGATGAAGTTTCCCGAGCCCGTCGAAATGCCGCGCACGCAAAACATCGCGGTCAAGCTCAAGATCGCGCCCGAGGCGTATGCGTTGATCGGAACGCCGATCGCGCCCGGTGTCGGTGTCGAGTACCGACCGTATCGGTTCAGCATTTGGACCGACGATCCGGCGCCGGTTGTCGTCGAGCTTCCGCAGCTCCCTTACGCGGTGCTGTTCAAGCTCGTGGGCCGTCGCATTAAGTTCACGCAGTACGGGCAGGTTCCCGGGAATAAGCAGGTCTGATCGCGATGGCGCCCAAGAAAAAGGGCGCGAAGGACGACAACGCCGAGCGTGGGCTCGGCGTTGCGTTTCTTCCGCCCATCATACGAAACCTGATCGCGCAGCCATCGGGCGCGCGGCAAGCGAAGCCGAGCACCAAACCGCTCGCGCTACGTGCGCCGTCGTCGCTCAATCTCAAAGCGATCAGGACGGCGCAGCGGACGCCACCCACACTTGATCTGTTCGCGCAGTCACGCGCACGTCAAAAGCTCAAGCCGAAGGCTGCGAGCCCTACTACTGTTGCGGGACTCTTGGGCAAGCGTGTTGCAGCGCTCGCCGAGAGCAATCGCAAGCCTGGGCTGCTCTCGCGTCGCGGCGTTCTGGAACCGAAAGCCATGAAGCCGACGGCGAAGAAGCGCACGGCGACGAAGGCGACGAAGCGCAAGGCGGCCGCCGATGCGCCGACGTTTCCAATACCGACCACTGCAAAGCCCGATCGCTCGGGCGGGAGTGATGACGAATGAATGATCCACGACGCTACCCCTTGCCGCAGACGCGACAGAGCACAGCGTTTGCAGCCAACCACGAGGTGGGCGCGGCCGGCGACCCACAGCGCGGGGGCGACCCTGCGCAGAACATCGCCAACACCGCGCGCGAGCGTTGGAATCCCGACAACGCCTATATCGAGATCCCGGCGTTCTACAACATCGTGATCCCAAACCTCGGGCCCAACACCGGCGACGATGCGACGGGCTCGATCACGCTGCGGCCGGAGGACTTCATCTGCGAGCGCATCACATGGGCCGCCGTTCAAGACCTGCTCGCGATTCTAGAAGCGGGCTCGTCACTGTCGTTCATCGGTCGATCGGTAGAAGTTGCATGGGGCGACGAGTTCACCCGGTTCTTGAACAAAGATCCGGCGCTGATTTCGTCCGCGTTCGGCGACTCCAACGGCTTTCTCGATTTTCCGAATGGGATTCGGTTCTCGGGAAAGCAAACACTGAGCGTGACGTGCCGGCGTGTGTTCGGCGTCGGTGAGATCGAGGTGCCGGGCCGCATCGATTTCACGTTGCACGGCTTCGGACTGTTGCCACGCGGATCAGGTGGCTACAGCGGCGGAGCACAGTAAATGGGACGCAGGAAGCCGCAAGCGCGCCGACCAGGGCGCGCGCCGCTCGGGTTGCCCACTTCGTACCGCAACGACGCGGACGCGATGGGCGATGGCATCTCGCCGTTCTTAGTGAGCGGCGGTCGCGCAAACTTCCTTGAGCTAGGCGAGGGTGGTTTGTTCGGTGCTGAGGATGGCGTGCAGCTCGTGTGTAGCGTGTACGTTCCGAACGGTCGTGTTGGTTGGGTGAAGCAACTGCGCGTCGCGCCGCGGCTTCCTGCGCAGCTCGGGCAAGGATGGCGCGGCGTGGTGTCGCGCTTCGAGGTCTACCCACCCGGTGTGATTCGTACGCCGGCACAGGTCGGCGTGTGGGAAACGCCGATGGGTTGGGAGTCGTACACGGACAACTTGGTAACGCCGAGCTTGCTCGACGCGCCGCGGTGGCGTTGGTACCTCACGATGTTGCAAGGCACGATCGAGAATGCGCGATCGCAAGTGAACCCGACGGGACTTCCGTTCGATCCGTTGAACCCTGTGACCTACTACCTGTTGCCCGAGCTTGCAGTGAACGCCAATGCGTACGGCGGCGGCGCGTTTGCAGAGCCTTCGATTCCTGGATCGTCTCCGGGCTCGCCGTGGTCGGGTCAACGCATGCAAGTGTTGCAGGGTGACGAGCTGGCAACGCACGTGATGATCCCGCCCGATCACACGGCGTGTTTGTTCGCGCGTTGGACGCAGGTCGTTTATCAGCCGCGCTTCGTCGACGGCACGGTGCTCACGGTCGAAGATTTCGGTTTCAACACCTACCCACTGTGGCCGAGCTTCGGACAGCTGCACGGATACACACAGCCGACGACGACAGAAGCAGCACAAGCGAACGCGAAATTTGGTTGGGGCGGCTAGGTGGTCGCGCCGATCGATCCAGCGCTCGCGCGTTGGTCGAGTGGCTACGGCGTGCGCGTGCGCCACGGGCACGAGGATCTGCATACGGGTGCAGATCTACTCGCGCCGATCGGAACACCGATCTACGCCGTCGCGCCCGGCGTGGTGCGCGTGGTGGCGCAGCCGGGCGAGCTGCGCGGATACGGTCGCGTCGTGGTGCTGGACCATGGCCAGGGCCGCGGCTTCACCCTGTACGCTCACCTGAGCGCGGCACACGTCACCAAGGGGCAGGCGGTCGCCGAAGGGCAGCAAATCGCCCTCTCGGGCGCTTCTGGGGATCGTTCGGAATTCGATGTGGTGCCGCACCTGCACTTTGAGTGGTTGAGCCGCTGGCCGCCTCGTGGGCGCGACCTAGACCGCGCTGATCCCACTGTTTTTCTAGGGCGATTCGGATATCGGGGCCGAGCTGCACCGCCTCAAATCGCCACGGTCCGACCTGCACAACCGCGCAGTGCTCCCGCGTCTTTTGTTGCACAGCCGTCGCGGATTGCTTCGTCGGGCGCGGGGATCGCCCTACTCTTTGCCGCAATCATGCTGCACCGCCGTAGGCGCCCCACCTAGCCCAGAAAAGCAAACGCCCCGAGCCCTACTTTTGCAGGGAAGGCCCGGAGCGTCCGACGAACGATGAACGCTAGCACAACGCCGCCGCCCCCAGCAACGAAACCAAACTCACACAACGTGACGGCGTGGGCCGTCGCGCGGTTGCTGAAATCGGGATTGATCGATCCCGATGTTGCAGAGGCGACGTGCAACGCGACGCCGGCACAGATCACGCGCCAAGCTCGGCGCGACGAAGCGAAGCGCGCGCAGCAGGCGAAGAAACCGAAGCCGCGCAAGATTGCAAAACGGCGCACGCTCGACGAACAGATCGAAGCGCGTCGCGAACGTCGACAACGCAAGCGCGACCGACATCGAGCACGCGAGCGCGCATTGCACGCGAAGGTGTTGGAGGTACTACGCGCCGCACCGCACAAGCCAAACGCGATCATGTGTCGACTGATTCCGTTGCACGTGTGGGAACGGTGCCGCGCCATCGTTGCCGATCCTGCGGGCAAGCTCGCGCGGTTCTGGCTCGCGAAGGTGCCTAACCGCGTCGCGGCCGCCAACATCCTACGCGCCGCATTCGACGACGAACCGAACGCGCATTGGGGCAACCGTCGCACGCGCAGATTGATCGCAGTGGGCCTCGCGCTGCTTTGGTTGAGCCAGCCCACCAAACGCAGGTACGGCTTCACGCGCCTGGTGATGGGCATCCCGCGCGAAGCATTCGCGGCGTTGGTCGCGGATCCTTTCGACCCGCACGATCACGGCGTGTGTGTCTCGACGCTTTCAGGCGAGCAACGCGGGCAAGTCGGCTACTTCAAAAAGCTGCACCGCGCCGGACTCATGTACTCGCAACAGCTCACGTTGAAGCACCACGCCGACAAAATCGAACCGTGCGAAGTGCTCGGCCCGAGCGGGCACGCGACGAACCGCTATTGGGTGTGCGCGTCCGATCCTCTGCTCGCGTACGGCAGCGACGAAGCGCGCAAGGCTGCGATCGATCTGGTGACGTTCGCCGACGACTTCGCCGCGGCGTTCTGGCGATGGCTGCGCGCAGTCAAAGCCAAGCCACCCGACTAGAAGCGCGCCACAGTTAGAGCAGTGAACCCCGCGCGCTCGGTGGCCCACGTGTCACCAGCGCGCGAAAACGCGTGCTCGCGCCCTTCGTCAGCGCCCGTGAAGTGACGTTGCACGCATCGTCACGCGCCCCGCAGGGCGCGATCCGATCAATCAACGGTGCGGATGCAGCTCGCCGGCAACGTGTGCACGTCGAGAGTGATCGCCAGAATCTTAATTGCGTACAGTTGCACGACGCTCACCCCCCACTTCGTTAAGGGGAATTACAAATTGCGATCACTCTCGACGTGCACACGTTGCCGGCGAGCTGCATCCGCACCGTTGATTGATCGGATCGCGCCCTGCGGGGCGCGTTATTGATTTTGTTCGCTCTTGGGAGCGAATCGCAAGTTGCGTGCCGTCGCGCTAGGATCGTCACCAATGCCCGACGACGACAAAGCACAACCGGACACGCTCGGGGCCGCAGAAGCCGAGCCAGAGGCACCGTACGCAGAAGCACCACGGCTTCCGCTCGGACCGCCATTCGCTTTCAGCGACGCCGAGTTGCTCGATCGGAGCGACCGTTCCGACGGATGCTTTGCATCCGTCGTGTGCTCGGACTGTCGCGAACCGTTCCTGATCAACTTGCTGACGCCCGGCTACAAGCGGTGTCCCGGATGCGACACGCGGTACACAACGGCGCTTGTCGTGGCGCACCACGACAATGACGAAGTTTTCGCTGACACCGTCGCGCAGGTCCTTCACGCGAACGGCGTCGAGATCCCAGGCGTTGACCTTCCTGGCGACGACGACGACGACGCGGAGGGCGACGACGACGACGACGATCAGGAATGACCGCGCGCGAGCCGAGCGCGCCCGCGTGGTGGCGTAAGAAGCGCGCCGCGCAGAACCGGCCCGGTCGGTTGATCGAAACCAGCGACCGCCGCGCGCTCGTGCAAACGGTCAACGACCTTTCGGCTAGTGGTCGAAACTTCGCGACGGTGCGAACGCGTGCGTTGGTGTTTCTCGCGTGGGGCTCGGCGTTGCGCCTGAAAGAATGCCTCGCGCTCAACATCGATCAGATCGTCGACGTGAGCGACGTAAAGCGACCGTGGCGCATTCGAGCGACCGCGTACCTACGGCCCGAGCAAAGCAAGTCGCGTCGCGTCGGCTCGCGACAGTGGGAAGGCGGCGGCACGTTCGTGATCAGCAAGCGCGCGCGTGAAGCGATCCGCGCGTACCTGCGCGCAGCCGAGGGTCGCGGTTGGATCTCGTGGCCGCCGGCGCCGGCGGCGCCGTTGTTCATCACTGCGCGCGGCGGCGGGAGTGCTCGCCGAGCTGGTCAGCAACGACTGTTGCGCCGAGCTGCACAGGTGCAGTGGGTGCAGCTTTGCAAGCGTGCCGCGATTTCGCAGCCGTACCGATTCCACGATTTGCGACACGACGCGTTGACGCGCGTCGCCGCGGCGACCGATGGCAACGTGTTCAAGGTCGCGGCGTTCGGTCGACTGCAATCGATGGACACAGCGATCCGATACGTGCACCACGCACCAACCGCGTTGACTGACCTGGCCGATGCGGCCGAGCTGTAGTCAGCGACTCCCGCACGTCGGACACGTGCTTGAACAGATCCACCCGATGGTCAGGTGGCACCGGTGCGGATTCGCTGTGTTGAACCGGCACTGAGCACACCCAACGCCGCAACAGTCGGGAGCGTTCGGATCGAACGGTGCCGCGTCGGTGCCGGCGTCGACGAGCTGCGCGGCATCGAGCACGGCCGCGGCGTCGCCGGCATCGAGGGAGGCCGCAGAGTCGTCGCCGGCGTCGACGAGCTGCGCGGCGTCGCCCTCGGCGAACGTGTATGAATCGAAATCGGAAAGCAGCGTGCAACCGCTCGCGAGCAACAACACCGCGGCGATCGCGCGCGTCACTTGTCGCCCTCGTGAAACTCGCCGTCGTTGCCGGCGTAGGTTCCGTTTCCGATGCGGAACACCGCACGACAGTCCGGACAGAAACTCGACTCACGCAAGCCGACGCGCGGCTTGGGCTCGGCGTTCTTGTGCTCGCACTTCGTGGGCTCCGTGAAAAACTCAATGAAGAATTCAAACGGCCAGTGCTTCACTGCGCACGCGACGCAGTCACCACACACCGGCGTGCGTTTCATCAGCGGCAGGATCTCGCGCGTCCACCCTTCCACGGCGTCGAGGGCCTGCGCGTTTACGAGATTCGCCCGGCCGGTTGTTGGCGCGTCGCACGCGCGGCCAGTGATTCGGAACCCTTCACACGGTTTGCTTGGTACGTCGCTCATGTTGTCGCCTTTGGTTTGATCGGTGGTTGGAGCGTGCGCTCCCGCGCGGTCGTTAGAATGTCGTGCGTCCACGTCGTGATCATTGCTTCAACACGTGGCCACAGCCGGTCGCGATCGTCCCATTCCATCGACTTCGCGATCAGCTCACGCGCGAGGTATCTGTATTGCGGTTGCATCGCAGTCGTCAGCGCAGTGACCGACATCAGCGCGGCGTGTTGTGCTTTCGAGTCGCCCGCTGCGAACAGCTCCCACGAGTGCGCGATCGCAGACAGCGCGCGCGAGTCCTGGCCGGTGAGCCCGGCCAGGTCGTGCTTGTTCACCTTCAGCCACCAACGCGCGTCACTACATGCCGGCCGGCTCACTTGCTGCCCTTCGCGTCATCAGCGGCGATCCATTTGTCGATCGCGCGTCCCGAAATGCGTACGGCCGCAATGCCTCCCTTGCGCACTGTACGCACTGGCGGTTCGCTGAAGACGAGCAACCAACCAAGTCGCTTGCACGTCGCGCACACGTTGCCCGGCGTTGCTCGGTTCGATGGTGACAACACGATCGCGCGATACAGCTTGCGCGCTTTGGTCCCGCACGCCTTGCACGTCTTCATGGTTTTTTCTCCGTGAGGTACACCGCGAGCGCGCGCAGCAACGCGCCCGCCGCGTCGCGCGAGATCACGAGCTGGATTTGCGACCATTCGTTGTCGTGCTTGATGTGGCCGAAGCCGAAGCGCACGTTGAAATCGATCTGCACGTCGTCGGCGTCATCGCGAACGCCGAACAAGACGCGCTGATCGCCGACTGCCACCGTTTCGCGTTCGTCGTCACCGTCGATCATCGAGCGCCCCCATCGAGTGTTGCAGCGTGGAAGCGAGCGACGCCGATCAATGTCGTCAGCGCGTCCGAGTCTTCGGCCGTTGATGTTTTTGCGAGTGCGAAGACTAGATCACATGCGCGGCGCAGTTTGCGCGCCCGACATCGATCACACGCACACGCTCGCGGGGCGTTACACTGTTCAGACAGCATTGGGACGTTACCTCCCGGTGTTGAGGGGCCGCGTCGGTCATCACACCGATTCGGCCCCGTTTTGTTGGGTTCTCAGTTGCACATTCTAAGCGCCGAGTGCCACACGGGGCAAATCGAGGCAAAAACACCCCGTAGATCGTGCGGATCGTGAGCCGCGCAGAGTTGCGTATTTTGAGGCGACCCCCGGCGATCGACACTGCATCCCATGGCGGGGTCACCAAAGAAGCGCGCGGCGCGCGAAGCCGCAGCCGTCGAATCAGCACAACACAACGTCGCCGCACCACGTGCACCCATGCGCGAAGCGTTGCCGATCGACGATCAGCCAGCAACACCCACAGCCGCGGCCCCCACGCGCGCGCATGATGCGCGCGCGCACACGCCCGCGCGTGCACGCCACGCAACACGGCGAGCGATGGCACCCGGACCGGCGATGCGAGCCGCGGCCGACGCAGTGCAGGCCCGCAACGTCGGCGGGCTTGCCGCGGCTCTTGGGTCCGCGATGGTGGTGCGCATCGAGCGATTGCAACCGCGTTGGTGTGCCGGGTGGGTCGACGACTACGCGATCGAAGGTTGCGACCTGGGCGAGCTGTTGCAGTACATGCGCGACGAGTGGGGCGGACAGTCGTATCTGTGCAGCGCCGTCGATGTGTCGGGCGCCGTGATCTTCGATGCCAAGGTGCAGATCTCCGGCATGCCGCGCGACTGCGGACGCGTGATCGATCGCGACGTGTGGGAAGGGCGCACGTCGACAACGGCGCAGCCAACGCAACACGCGGTGCAACAGCCGGCGCCGGCGCCGGCGCCGAGCGGTGGCCTTGATGTGTCGCTAGTGCTCGGCATCTTGAAAGATGCCAACAAAGCTCAGTTCGACGCAGTGAAGGAAATGCGCGCGTCCGACTCCAAGCAGATGGCCGAGCTGATCCAGTCGATCAATCGACGCACCGAACAAGGCAACGCACCACGCGGCCCGAGTTTCGCTGAACAGATCGGCGAAGTGGTGCAGAGCGCGCGCGCGTTGAACAAGATGCGCGAGGCGATCGCAATCGAAACGCCCGGACCGAAGCCAACGGCGACCGACATCGAGGAGCCCGACGTGCTCAAGGAAGCGATGCGCGCGGGCGTGTCGCAAATGTTCGCCGGCGCGTTCAACAACCAACAACCCAACGGCGCCGCGACGCAGCAACAGCAACGCGGGCGCCCTCAGTCTCGGCCGATGCGTGAAGCGCCGAGCGATGGTGTACCGCCAAGGCCGAAGGCCCAGGCATGACGACACCGCGGATCGAAGTGCACAACTACGGCGAAGGGCTCGCGCACGCGCGCGGCGTCGTCGGTCGTGCCGCGCAGCTCGCAAAGGAAGATTCGAGCACGTACGAGATCCGATCACTCGCAACGAAGATCACGCACGGCGTACCGAGCAAGCAAACACGCCGTGAGCTTGAGGCGTTGTACAAGTGGGTCCGCGACAACATCCGTTATCGGTTCGATCCGATCGACGTGGAATGGTTGCAGCGTCCAACGCGCACGCTCGCCGAGCGCGCGGGCGACTGCGACGACATGGCGACGTTACTTGCTTCGCTCGCGCAGTCGCTCGGGCATCCCGTGCGTTGGCGCATCGTCGGTCCGCGGCCCGGCGTGCCGAAGCACATCGCGAGCGAGAGTTGGGTGAAGCATCCCGCTGCACCTTCGGGTGAGTGGGTGTCACTCGATCCGGTGTTGGAACCTGCACAAGAGACAACCGCACCACGCGCCGACTTGGGGAAGTTTGGCCAACGCGCGCCGGGTGCCGAGCACATCTTTTCGGAGGGTGGCGTTATGCTGAACGGCGTTGTTGACTCACGTGGGCGCGAGCTGTGGCAGTGGGTCGAGTGGTTCCACCCACCGCAGAACAAAGCGAAGATCGCACCCGTACCGATCGATCTGCGTTACCGCATCGCAGGTCAGCCGAGCGACCCGCGACGCGTGTTCGCGGCTTACCGCGCCGAGCTGAAACGCGGCATGCAACCAACCGGCGATCTCGCCGGCCCCTACTACGATCCAACACTCGGTTTCGGTTTCCTGAAGATCCTCAAGCCACTCGCGAAGGTGGCAAGCGTGGTCGGCATTCCGGGCGCCGGCGCGGTTTCGGCCGGACTCGATATTGCAACGTCGCTCACTGCGAAGGGTAAGAAAGCGCCGGCCGCTGGTGCGCCTGCAATGCCGCAAGCCGTGCCGTTGAACGCGACACCGATCACGGCCGGCGCGCGCGCGCCCGTCGTCAACTGCGCGAGCCCGCAAGCCGTCACTGCATTGCAACAGATGCTCGCGGCGCACGTGAAGGGCGACAAGGTTTTGCAGCAAGCCGCGCAGATCACGATCAACAACGACAAGGCCGCCAAGAAACGCGCCGCGCAACGGAAGGAAGATCAGCGCGTCGAAAAGCGCGCGCAGCAGCTCGCGGCAAAGATGGTCGCCGATCTGCGCGCGCAAGGTTGGCCGCGTGGCGCTCGCCAGTCCTACGATCCGAGCACCAGGAGCTTTCAGGTGTACGCACCGACGACGATGGGCGCGATCGGGTTCCGTCCTACGTTCGCGGTGTCGTTCGGATCGGTGTTGCTCGGCGGCAAATCAAAACGCGTGGTGCACGTGCGTCCGTACAACGTCGCGGCGCACAAACGAAAGTGGCCGCTCGGCGCTGCGACATCGAGCGAAGCCAACGCCGCGATTCGTGCCGTTGAATCGTTCGTCCGCACGCGCAAGACACCGCCGCTGATCTCGCTCGCACCCGTCAAAGCGTTTCAGATCTCGGTGGGCAATCTC
>Ga0105092_10001255_pt1 | contig 13523 bp, 7 predicted proteins | sample PPLLak2March2015_FD_87021 | JGI IMG/M metagenome (GOLD analysis project Ga0105092, IMG submission 87021) | Freshwater sediment microbial communities from Prairie Pothole Lake near Jamestown, North Dakota, USA - PPLs Lake P7 Core (1) Depth... | ecosystem: Environmental > Aquatic > Freshwater >... | reverse complement strand
CACCGACTGGCACGGACAAACACGGACACCAGCTGTCCAGGGTTCCCGGATCAGATCTCCCTCGCCCCGTTACTACCGGTCGACTTGTACAACGTGTCCAAACCGGCGATAAACTTGACCAGTGGAGACACATTGGAAATGCGATTAGAGAGACTGCAGACGAGCACTCTATCCCTTTGCATCTTATGGTTGGCTCTTTTCAATTTCGTTCTTCTCGTGAATGCCCAAGCGGTGTCCGAGGTAAAGGGGCGGCTGTACCTCGATGGGCAGTTAGTGACGATTGCCATCAAGGACGGAAAAATCGGCACGATCACGCGTCAGCCGGCCGCTTCCACGGAAGACCTCCCTTACGTTGCCCCGGGTTTGATCGACAACCAGGTAAACGGATACCTGGGCGTAGACTTCGTCTCCGACTCTCTTTCGGCTGAGGACGTCCGCAAAGCAACCCGGGGGTTGTGGAAAGCCGGAGTGACCACGTACCTGCCGACGCTTACCACGAACACCCGGGAGACGCTCCTGAAGAGCTTCGCCGCTCTGGCCGAGGCGATCAGGGAGCCCGATCTCGCCGGGTCGATCCCGGGGTTTCACCTCGAAGGCCCGTACATCTCGCCGGAGGATGGGTATCGCGGCGCTCATAACCGGGCCTGGGTGCGGCCGCCCAGCTGGGAGGAGTTTCAGGCGTTCAACCAGGCCGCCGGCAAGAAGATTCTCCAGGTTTCTCTGGCACCCGAAGTCGAAGGTGCGATGGAGTTCATTCGGAGACTGGCCGCCGAGGGTATCCGAGTCGGCCTCGCCCATCATAACGGGTCGGCTGAAATCATCAAGGCGGCGGTTGATCAGGGCGCACGGATCTCCACGCACCTGGGAAACGGATGCGCGAACACGATCAACCGGCACGACAATCCACTGTGGCCCCAGCTGGCAGAGGATCGCCTGGCGGCCAGTATCATTGCCGACGGGTTCCATCTGAGGCCCGCGCAGATCCAGGTATTCTTCAAAGCCAAGGGGCGCGACAATCTTATTCTCACGTCCGACGTGATTAGCCTGGCCGGTATGTCCCCCGGCGAATACCGAAGACACGAGCAAACGGTCGTTCTGGCGCCGGAAGGCGTGGTGCGCGTGCCGGCTCAGAATGTCCTGGCCGGCGCGGCCTCGGCGCTGGACCGCGGAGTCGAGAACTTCCTCCGGTTTACCGGCGCCCCGCTGGCGGACACCATCCACCTGGCGACGAGGAACCCGGCCCGTTTGTACAATCTGAACGATCGAGGGGAAATCGCCACCGGAAAGAGAGCGGACCTGATTCTCTTCAGATTGGAAAAAGGAAAACTAACGATCGTCAAGACGATCGTCGGCGGTCAAGTGGTGTACACACTGGATTGAAAAGACCTCAAGGACCTCAGGGACCTCAAGGACGCTATTGTTTACTCCCGTCCTTGAGGTCCTTGAGGTCTTTGAGGTCCTTCCGTCTTTCAGGCTGCAATCGCAGGAAGGCTCTGTTCATCTCCCGAGTCGTCGCAGTAAGATGACGGTCGCGAAAGGGAGAGTCGAATGGACAGATCGAGGCGGTCTTTTCTGGGTCAGATGGCTGGTGTTTCGTTCGCTGCGGTTTCCGGCGGCGGGTTTCAGTCTGAAAATCGTCCCAACGTTCTCTGGCTGACCGCGGAGGACTTCTGTCCGGATCTGGGGTGCTATGGAAACCGAGAGGTCCGGTCTCCGAACATCGACCACCTGGCCGACGAGGGGATACGGTTCACCAACGCCTTCACCACTTGCCCGGTCTGTTCGCCGTCCCGCTCCGCTTTCATGACCGGAATGTACCAGACCTCAATCGACGCCCATAATCATCGAAGTCATCGCGACGATAGCTATCGGTTACCCGATGGCGTTCGAGTGATAGCCGACTGGTTCCGGCAGGCCGGGTATTTCACCGCCAACGTGAAGAGCGCGGCTCCTGGGGTTACGGGAACTGGCAAAACCGATTTTAACTTCAGCCCCTCGGAGCCGGTTTTTGACGGGACCGACTGGAACCAGAGGAAGGCGGGGCAGCCCTTTTTTGCGCAGATCAACTTTCCGGAGACCCATCGGGTCTTTAAGAGGAATGAGAAGAACCCAACCGACCCGTCGAAGCTTACTTTGCCGCCGCAGTACCCGGATCACCCGGTAACACGGGCTGACTGGGCGGCGTACTATGATTCGGTCGGGTTTCTCGACGAAAAAGTCGGCCTGGTCCTCAAGCGATTGGCCGACGAGGGGCTTCTAGACGAGACGATCATCTTCTTTTTCGGCGATAACGGAAGGCCTCACTTTCGAGGCAAGCAGTGGCTCTACGACGAAGGGATCCACGTTCCCCTCATCGTGCGGTTACCGGGCGGTCGTCAGGCTGGGAAAGTGAACGACCAGCTGGTCAGCGCCATTGATTTCGGCGCCACATCGCTCGCGCTGGCCGGTATTCCAATCCCGGCGAAGATGCAGGGGCAAGCTTTCCTTGGCCCGAACGCGAGGCGACGGGATTACATCGTCGCGGCCCGGGATCGGTGCGACGAGACCGTTGACCGGATTCGCTGTGTCCGGACCCCGCAGTTCAAATACATCAGGAACTTCTACCCGGAACGTCCTTATACGCAGCTTAACCGGTACAAGGAAACGGAGTATCCGGTTTTGCGCCTCATGCGGCGCTTACACGGCGAAGGGAAGCTGACTCCCGTACAAATGCAGTTTATGGCTCCTGTCCGACCGGCCGAGGAGCTTTACGACGTGACCAGGGATAGAAACGAGCTGGTGAATCTGGCCGTTTTGCCGGAGCATCGACGGACTCTGGGCCAGCTGCGTGGAATTCTGGATCGTTGGGTGGTAGAGACCGGAGACCGCGGAGCGACGGCCGAAGACGCTTCAATCCCTCTCTATTGGGAGCAGCAGGCGAAAAAGAACTACGACCAACGCCTGCGTAAGCTCTACGAGGCCGAAGCTATGCCCCTGCCCGAGTGGCTGCGGTAGAAACACGGACGAACACGGGCAAACGGGCTGCCCGTGTCCGTCCGTGTCTCAGTCCGTGTGAGCTGTCTGCCGTTTTCTCGGCTGGCTCCCGATTGTGCGAGCAGTAACCGGTTGCGACTGCGGCTGGGGTGCCTTTCTGACCCACTTGTCGGCGGCCTCGACCAACTGACCAAGTGAGTCTTCGTGAACGCCCATGGCCGGGTCTCCGTGGCCCACGGCCAGAACCTCGGGGCGGAATCCGCACATACGCCGGACAGAGTCGCGATGCTGCGGCAGGTTCAGCATGAAGCCCTTCCAGCCGGGTTCTAATCTCGGCCAGGTGGAGACAATGTCGCCGGCAATCATCAGTTTGCGCTCAGGCCAGAAGAACGAGAGATGCCCGGGGGTATGCCCCGGCGTTCGGACCACGACCAGGGGGCCAACCTGCTCGCCATCCTGTAGATAGTTGTCCACTGGGCAACCCGGGTGCTTATCCAGTCCCAAGGCTAAACCGGCCAGCAGGGGAAGGGTGCGAAACGGACGGATTATTCTGAAAGGCGGAGTCTGGGGCCTGCGATTTCCCGCGACCAGGTCAGCCTCCCATTCATGAGCGAAGATGGGCACGCCGGTCATGCGTTTGAGGGTCAACAGGCCGCCGAGGTGCGACCGGTGACAGTGGGTCAGGACAATTCGTTTCAAGTCTTCCAGGCGGCGGCCGATTTGCTTGATTTGGTCAAGAATCAGGCGGGCGTCGGTCTCGAACAACGTGTCAACGAGTGTCAACTCGTGACCGTCGTCGAGCAGAAAGGCTCGGACCCGCCCCCCCTTCCAATTCCCCATGCTGTAGACCCCTTTTGCGATTTCCATGGCTGTCTCCTCCTAAGTACAAGCGAAGCTGTTGCCCGACCAGTGTCACGATGGCGACGGGCCCATGATCCGGCCCTCGACCGGCGCGCGAGAGGCGAGGGGCGCCGCCGCCTTGCGCCGCGCGGCCTCCTGCCGCCAATAGTAATAGGCCAGCAATACGGCGGCGATTCCGACGACCGCGCCGAAAGGCCACCGATTGTTCCGCGCAGGATCGTAAGAAGGAAAAGTCACTGCCCAGAAAACGAACAGCGAAGTGCCGTGGATCAGGAGCAGTTGCACGCCCAGTTTGACCTCCGCCCAGTCCCGGGCGAGGTACATGGTCGCCGCCCAGACGGCGCAGGCCGCGGGCCAGGCGGACATGATCCGGGCGTCAAAGGGATCAAGCGGCCAGGGCCAGCGGGTATCGGCGAACTCAGGGTGGATGAAGAGAATTCCGGCCACCGTAAAACCAACCATGTAGATTCCGGTGAGTGTCAATCTGAGACCCGGGAAGAGCGGACCTCCGGAATGTTCCGGCGATAGCGCGGCCTTGGTGAGCGGGTCGCGTGGTTCCCGCAGGACGAGCAGAAGAGGTTCCACGATATAGGCGATCACCCAGACGTGCGCCAGCAGGCCTTGGGTCTTCCAACTCATCTCGTCCAAATGCCAGAAAGTGCCGAGAAAAATCAGGCCCAGGAACGTGTAGTTTCCCCAGACTACCCAACGCAGGTGGTGCCAGGATTTCTCATGCCACATAGCCAGCCCCAGCGCGGCGCGCAAGATAAACGCGGTTCCGAGGAACCCTGCCGTGAGTGCCGACTGGACCGGCCAGGCGAAGCTTGAGCCACCACCCGGTGTGAAAAGCCAGACGACAAAGAAAGCGGCCAGAACGAATTGGACGATCCCGACAACGTCGAGCAAACGAGGCTTTGGAAACATGGTCACCCCCAGGGAGGCAAGAGAGCACAAGTCTCGCCCCCCGGGCGGACCCGTGCAGTGTTTCGATTATACACCAAAAGCAGAAAAGTGGATTTGTTGCCTAACTTAGCTATAGAATCGGATCAATGACGTCATGCGGCCGCGTTCGACGGCCGGTGATCCAACTGGTGCCAATTCGCTGCCCGCTACGCGCGCTGACCGCTGGCCAACTACCCTCGGGGGGCTTGGGCAGCGGCAGCGGAATCGGCCCCGAGGGCCAGGACTGTCCGATCCAGAGGGAGATGTTCGTGTTGGATGGCGCTGTGAGCAGTCCCGGGAAGCTGATCCTGTCCCGGTCAGGCAAGCCCGACGAAGAATTCGTGCTGCGCCCTGGCAAAGTGGTGGTCGGGCGCGCCCAAATCAGTGACATTGTTATCGAGGACGGGAGGATATCGCGGGCGCACGTCTGTCTGGAATGCACACCCGACAGTTGCACCCTCAAAGATCTCGGCTCGGCCAATGGGTCCTGGGTGAACGGCCAGCGGGTCATGGAGGTGCGGCTCAACCACGGCGACTCAATTCGGGTAGGCGACAGCCTTCTGCAATTTCAGATACCTCCCGAAGAGCCAAGTCCCGAATTGAGTGCAACGAGGATCGCCTCGGACCTCGATCAGTCTGAGGCAGAGCCGGCCTCTCTCGCCGTAGAGGTCACCAACACCCGAGACCCGCGGTTGGTTATCCATACGGCGAGCGGAACGAGCGAAGTCAGCCTCAAAAATGGGGTCGCCAAAATCGGAAGAGACCCCAGGAACGAAGTGGTTCTGAACACGGCCGAGGCCTCGCGGCGCCATGCGGTTGTTGAACGCAGAGGTGATTCTTTTTACGTCCGGGATTTCAACAGCACCAACGGAACCTGGGTTCGTGGGCAGCGGGTTTCCGAGCAGGCCCTGGAGGACGGGGACACCATTCGAATCGGCAATGTCCGAATGGTGTTCAAGAAGGGGTTTGTGCCCGAGGAGTTGACCGTCCTGGGGATCGGCGAGCTGCCTTCGCCTTCGGAACTGGCCAGCCAAAGGCCGGTTGTGATAGTCCCAGGGTTGATGGGTTCCGAACTGTGGGCCGGGAGCGAGAGAATCTGGCCCAACCCCAAGTACTTTCTGACCAACCCCGAGATTGCCTGCCTTCCTGGAGAATGTACGCTCGAGGCCAAGTGCCTGGTCAGCGAAGTCGTGGTTATTCCCAATGTCATCAAGATGGCCCAGTACAGCCGGCTGACCGAACACCTGGAAGAGGCGTTAGGGTACGAGCGGGGAAAGAATCTCCTCGAGTTCCCGTATGACTGGCGGCAGGACAACCGCGTTTCGGCTCACAAGCTGCGCCTGGCAATTGAAGCCTGGCAGGCACGCAGCCCGGAGGCGCGAGGGCCGATCACCCTGATTGCGCACAGTCTCGGCTGCCTGGTCAGTCGTTACTACGTCGATTGCCTGGGCGGGAACGCGAAGGTCAAGCGAATTGTCTTCCTGGGCGGCCCGCACTACGGGGTTCCGAAGGCTGTTCCGACCCTCATGATAGGTCCCGACATCCTTCCTTTCGGCTTAATGAATGAGCGGATCCGGCGGGTTCTCTCCACTTTCCCGTCGGCTTACCAGATCTTGCCGACCTATCCGTGCGTGCTGGATCGGGCCGGTCGAAAGGTCAACGTCCTCGCGGAAGATCGCTGGTTGTCCCCATCCCAGCGCGCTCTCGTCCAGGACGCCGATCTTTTCCGTCGCGAGCTCGGCGCCCATTGCTCGGTCCCCAGCGTCTCGATCTTCGGTTACGGCCTGAAGACCATCACCGAGTTGACCATACGTGAGGAACGGGAAGGCCTCTGGAAGAAGGCGGACATTCTCTTTGAGGCCAAGGGTGATTCGGCGATTCCCGAAAGGAGCACCGTCCTCGAGGGGTCGGAGATCCACCCGGTTCGTCAATATCATGGCTCGCTCTACGTCGACAACGACGTGAAGATGCGCCTGAAACTGGAGCTGCTTCGTGCATAAGAAGAGAACCCAGAAGTCGCTTATTGTCTTCGGGATACTGACCGCCTTGTCAGGACGCGCGTGCTGGTGCGCGGAAGAGGTTTCCGCGCCGCCCCTGTTCCTGACCGAAGCGCTCGGGAAGGCTGTCGAGAACAACCCCTCGATTGTCCGGCTTCGGCTCGAAGGGGCCAAGCTGGCCGAGAAACTCGCGGGGGCGAGAACGCGCCGGCTCCCCGCCTTCAACGTCGACATATTTGCCTCACAGCAGCTGCGAGACGTCGATTTCTTCTTTCGGCGCGGAGTCTTCGGCGCTTTCCCGGGAATGGGGCCGGTTCCGCCGGTCGACAGCCACATCGTGACCGGGAAAGTCCCCACGGCCATTGTCAACGCTCGGATCGTCCAGCCCCTGTCGCAGCAGCATATTATCGGACTCAATCTGCGTCAGCTTGAGCTCCAGATCGCGGCCAACGAGCAAAAGCTCCGGGCTGAGCGCCAAAAGGTGATCTCGGATGTGAAGAAAGCGTACTACGCGGTTCTTCTCACCGAGAACGGCCTAAAGGCAGCGCGCCAGGGGATCGAGCTCTTTAACGAGCTGAACAGAGTGACCCGCGAATACGTGGTGCAGAAGGTCGCCCTGCAGTCGGATCGGCTCGACGTCGAGACGAGACTGGCTCGAACGGAGTACGAGGCGCTTGTTCTCGAAGACCAAATGGCCACGCAGAAGCAGCAGCTGAACATGCTCCTCGGCCGTGCGGTCGACACGTCGTTTTCGGTTACTCCGCTCGAGGATCCTCGCCCGGAAGGGCTGGAGCTGTCTGAGTTGCGTCGACGGGCCTTGGAACAGAGGCCCGAGCTCCGCGAAGCCCTGGTTCGTCAGGAGCAAGCCGAGCTGGATAGACGCATCAAGCGGGCGGAGCGCATCCCAGAGGTGAGTCTGAGCCTGAGCTACTTCTCTCCGCTCAACTTCAACGAAATGCTGCCGACGCATATTACGGGCGTCGGGGTGGTCTTTAAGTGGGAAGTTTACGACTGGGGGCGGCGGAAACGAGAACTGGCAGAAAAGAGTCTGACCATTGAACAGGCCAGGAGCGGGCTCGAGGAAGCCCGGAGCCTCGTGGTCATTGACGTCGAGGCCAAGTATCGAAAGGTACAGCAGGCCAGTCAGCTTCTCCGTATCGCTCAACTGGTCGGCGAGCGGGCGGGGGAAAACCTGCGGGTGGCATCCAACAAGTACAAGCAACAATTCTCGTTGCTCAAGGATGTGCTCCAGGCGCAGACGGAGCTGGAACAGTCACGTTTCCAGAACGAGCAGGCTTTGTTGTCTTTTTGGACCGCTCAGGCGGACTTGGAAAAAGCGCTTGGTGAGGAGAAGTAGAGCTGATGAGAAAAATTTCACGAATCCGACTTGCGACTCCGGCCTTGTCCGCCGATCGGCCGGGAAGGGCTGAAAGGTCGCATCAGAATGTCCGAATCGTCCTCCTTCTGACCGGACTGTTCGCAGTCCTGGTCTCTGCGAGTTGTGACAAGGCGGGTGCGGTATCCGAAAAGCCGCCTGTACCGGTAAGCGTTCAGCCCGTCGAACTGCACACCCCCTCTCATGGAGTTCGGTACACCGCCTCGATCGTCCCGGCTGCGCAAGTCGAGACCAGCTTTCGGGTCGCCGGCTACGTCACCAGGCTCCATACCATCATGGGAGCCGACGGAAGGCCGCGATCGTTGCAGGCTGGCGATTACGTGGCCAAGGGAACGGTTCTCGGTCAGTTGAGGTCAGACGAATATGCCGTCAAGGTCGCCCAGACTGAGGCACAGATGTCTGAGGCCAAGTCGGCTCTCGCCACAGCCGAGGCTCAACTGCGAGAGGCGCAGGCCGCACTAGCCCGGGCTGCGGAAGAGCTGACGAGGTCAAAGAACCTGTTTGAGACGGAGAGCATCACGAAACGGGACTTTGAAGCGGCCCAGACTCAGAACGAAGTCAGCGAGGCCCGCGTCCAGGTGGTCGAGTCGCAGATCAATGCGATCAAGGCGAAGCTGTCCGGAGCCGGCGCCCTCGTCGAGGAGGCTTCGCTAGCTCGGAATGACACGGTACTCGTCGCCCCGATCAGCGGAACTGTGGTCAAGCGGCTGGCTGAGGTCGGCACTTTCGTTGGCCCTGGCAGGCCGGTTTTCATTCTGGCGGACACCGGATCGCTGCGAGCGGTGTTTGGTGTTCCTGACGTGGATCTCAGCCAATTGCGGGGTGGCACCGAGGTGACTCTGACCACGGATGCCATTCCGGGGCAGAGGATCAAGGGACAGGTCATTTCCATAGCCCCGAGCGCAGATCCGCGCACGAGAGTCTTCGATGTGGAAGTTGCGGTGCCGAAATCGGCCAAGTCACTGCGTATGGGAATGATCTGTTCGCTTGAGCTTGCCGGCCGGGAGACTCCGGCGAATTTCCCAGTGATCCCGATCAGTTCCATTGTCCGCCCGAAACGCGGTTCGGACCTTTACGCGGTCTACGTCGTTGACGAGGGCAGTGGGAGAAAGGTGTGCCGGCTGCGTGAGGTCTCACTCGGTGAAACGTTCGGAAACCGCGTGGCCGTGACCAAGGGGTTGAACGCCGGCGAAAAGGTCGTGACCGTCGGTTCCACGATCGTTCAAGACGGCGATCGCGTCCAGGTTGTGGCGTGGTGAAAGCGAAGAAGGCAGCGCATCGGATGCGGTGCCTCAAGCACAATCCGTTCGCAGTTCCGCCTTAGGCGGGCTTTTTGAATCGCGGATGCTGCAAGAGCTTCGTTTCAAAAAGCCCGCCTAAAGGGCGGAACTACGAACGGATTGTGCTTGAGGCACCGATCGATTCTTCAGGAGACTGTTCTTATGAAAACCCCGACCAGCGATCGCGAGATGATCGAAAAGACCCGCAACACATCTCGCTTTTTCGTCGAATCACGCCAGATTTCCTGGGTTCTGCTCGTCTTCACCTGCCTCTGGGGACTGTACGCCTATATGAGCATGCCTCAACGGAAGGACCCTGAAACACGGGTTCGAACCGCGGTCGCGCTTACCCCGTGGCCCGGCGCGCCGGCGGAGCGCATGGAGCAGCTGGTAACCAGCAAGATCGAAGCGCAGATGGCCTCCAACTCGAAAGTGAGAAAGATCGAGTCAATTTCCCGGGGCAGTCTCTCGGTTGTCTACGTTGAGTTGGACCAGCAAGTCAGAGAGACCGACAAGGAGTTCGACGATATCAGGCTTCGCCTGGATTCGATTCGAGACTTGCCGGACGGCGCGGGGCCGATCACCTTCATTAAAGACTTTGGCGATACTGCGGCCTTGATGCTTACGGTCGCCAGCCCGCGCACCGACGACATCGAGATTGGGCTTCGCGCTGCGTCCATCCGAATGGCTATCGAGCGCGAGCGGGCTTTGGCCAAAGGCGGTCAGAAGGCGACCGGCGGACAGCGGTTGACTGTCGTCCAGTGTTTCCCAACCGCCCTTTCGGCCAGGTTGCTGCGAGAACGGCTGGCCATGATGGGGACCTACCTCCGCGAGGTTGACTGGGCGGGCGACGTACGGCCCATAGAGGGCTCGGGATTCGTGGGTATCGACCTGCAGACAAATGTTGATGAATCGACTCTGCTCAGCCGCATCCAGACGTTCATGGCCAGCGCGTTCAGCGAATCGGACCAGACTCCCGATGTCTGGAAGCCGGTCGTAGTCCGGGATCCTGCCGAGGCGCAAGTCAGACTTACGCAAGCGGCCGGAGAAAAGTACAGCTACCGGGAGCTCGATCAGTTCACAGACCTGATCGCGCGCACGTTGAAGAGTCTGCCGCAGGTGTCGAAGGTAAACCGAGCGGGGATACTGGACGAGAAGGTGTTCCTGGTCTACTCTCAAGAACGGCTGGCCTCCTACGGACTGACTCCCGGAGTCCTCCCCAAGGTGCTCGGCGCGCGCAATATCACACTGGCCGGGGGGCGGCTGGACGTTGAAGGCAAGAACATATCGATTCAGCCTTCGGGTGAATTCACTTCCGAACGAGAGATCGGTGACGTGACGGTCGCCGCCTCACCGACGGGCTCTCCTGTCTACCTGCGTGACGTCGCGGACATCTTCCGAAGCTACAACGCTCCGCCGCGCTACCTGAATTTCTACAATTGGCGCGACAGCGGGGGAAATTGGAACCGCACCCGCGCCGTTACCCTCTCCATCCAGATGCGGTCGGGGGAAATGATAGAAGGGTTCGGGCAGGCGGTGGATCGTGCTCTCGGGGAACTGGGGACAAGGCTTCCGCCTGACCTGATCCTCGCCCGCACCTCGGATCAGCCGCTGCAGGTCAAGGAGAACATCAGCCTGTTCATGAGGAGCCTCTACGAAGCCATCCTTCTTGTAATCCTGGTCTCTCTGATCGGGTTCTGGGAATGGCGATCGGCCCTCTTGATGGCTCTCTCCATCCCCATCACGCTTGCGTTGACTTTCGGGATGATGCATGTGCTGGGGATCGATCTGCAGCAGGTTTCGATCGCGACGTTGATCATCGCTCTCGGCTTGCTGGTGGACGATCCGGTTGTCGCGGGGGACGCCATCAAACGGGGGCTGGCTCGCGGATATCCCCGCGCGATCGCCGCCTGGCTGGGCCCGACTAAGCTGGCCACCGCCATTCTGTTCGCAACAGTGACGAATATCGTCGCCTACTTGCCGTTTCTGCTGCTGAAAGGGTCGACGGGCGAGTTCCTGTACAGCCTTCCCATCGTTCTGACGTGTGCGCTGGTCGCTTCCCGAATTGTTTCAATGACCTTCATTCCGTTCCTGGGGTATTACATCTTGCGCCCTGCCGGAGAGGCCTCGGTCGAGGATACCCGGATCGTCCGCACCCGCAAGTTTGCGACGCTGTATGCCCGCGTAGGGAAGTGGGCGATCAGGCACCGGTGGCAGGTAGCGGGCGCCTCGATGGCCTTTCTCGTTCTCGGGGCTTTCTTCATGTCCCAGCTCAAGATGCAGTTCTTTCCCAAGGACCTCTCCTACCTGTCCTTTGTCGATGTCTGGTTGCCGGAGGACGCTCCCTTTTCCTCGACCGATCGGGCGGCGGCGAAGGCTGAGCAGGTGATAGAGGAAGTCGTAGACCGCGTTGGTCGGGAGCACGGACACGAGTCGGGGGAATCCGGTCCGCTGCTCAAGTCCCTGACGACGTTCGTCGGAGGCGGCGGGCCGAGGTTCTGGTTCTCAGTCAGCCCCGAAATGCAGCAGTTGAACTACGCCCAGATCATCATCCAGGTCGGCGACAAGCACCTGACTTCCCAGCTGATTGAGCCCCTGCAGAGGGAACTGTCCGCGCGGATTCCGGGAACCCGGATGGATGTGCGGCAACTGGAGTCGGGGAAGGCTATCGGTCTTCCGATCGCGGTTCGAATTTCCGGCACCGATATTGACTACCTTCGGCAGATGGCCGAGGAGGTCAAAACGATCTTCAAGTCAACGCCGGTGGCGGCCAGGGTTCGCGATGACTGGGGTGACCAGGCCTTTACGGTTGCGCTCGAAACGAACCCGGACCGGGCCAACCTCTCCGGTATCAGCAACCTGGACGTCGCCTTGGCGTCCGCCAGCGGCATAAGCGGGTTTCCGCTCACGGTGCTCCGGGAGGGAGACAAGCAGATACCGGTCGCGGCACGGCTGAGGATTGAAGAGCGCGCCGGGCTTGATGCCTTGAGGAACCTGTACGTCTACTCGTCTCAAGGTCCTCAAAAGGTGCCATTACGCCAGATTTCTGACATCTCCTATTCAATGCAGACTGAAAAGCTGCGGCGAAGGAACCAGTTCCGCACCGTCACTGTGGCCTGCATGCCCGGTGAAGGCGTCCTCCCTTCAGAGGTCATGGCGGAAGTTCGACCGGCGCTGGCGCGGTTTCAAGAGCAACTGCCGCCGGGCTATCGCCTCGAGATTGGGGGCGAGGAGGAGGCACGCAAGGAAGGTTTCCGCGACCTGGTCCTGGTGCTGATCATTTCGGTCGTGGCCATTTTCCTGGCCCTCGTGTTGCAGTTCAAACACGCGGTTAAGCCACTGATCGTGTTCGCCGCCATTCCGTCGGGGATGGTTGGGGCGGTCGGAGCCCTGTGGATTATGGGCGCTCCCTTCGGTTTCATGGCGTTCCTGGGGATCATCAGCCTGATTGGCGTTATCGTCAGCCACGTCATCGTCCTCTTCGACTTCATCGAGGAGAAGCATGAGCAGGGCGAGCCGCTCGAGCGAGCGCTTCTCGACGCCGGGATCATGCGGCTGCGGCCCATCCTGATCACAGTCGGAGCGACAGTCACGGCGTTGATCCCGCTGGCTCTGCACGGCGGGCCTCTGTGGGAGCCGATGTGTTACGCCCAGATCGGCGGCTTGGCTCTGGCCACGGTCGTCACCCTGCTCCTGGTGCCCGTCATCTATTCGATCTTCGTGCTGGATCTGAAGATTGTGAAGTGGGAAACGGAGTAAGCCACCACCTCACAGAGCCGCGCCCGACGCGGGTGTTGAAGCTGTGCGCCTATCTTGCGCCGGAGGCGTGAGAGCGGGACTTTGGCGAAAATACACATACCCGGCAACTTTCGCACGCCGGAGGCGTGCAAGAAGAGTAGCCGGGGGTGGAGCCGTTTTTCAGGCGACACCCCCGGAAAACGACGCAGAAGTAAGAACGCACCCCGGCAGGGGTGCGAGGAGTCCCTCCTCCCACTCCTGCCGGAGTGGGGGATTTTATTGCCTATTTCCCGGGGGTGTCGCCTGAAAAACGGCTCCACCCCCGGCTACTTTCCT
>Ga0105092_10001253_pt1 | contig 13536 bp, 13 predicted proteins | sample PPLLak2March2015_FD_87021 | JGI IMG/M metagenome (GOLD analysis project Ga0105092, IMG submission 87021) | Freshwater sediment microbial communities from Prairie Pothole Lake near Jamestown, North Dakota, USA - PPLs Lake P7 Core (1) Depth... | ecosystem: Environmental > Aquatic > Freshwater >... | reverse complement strand
TTCATCCTTCATCCTTGGATTCATCCTTCATCCTTGACTTCCTCGCGCGCTCCAATATTTTCCTCATCCCGCTCGATGAAAGCCACACCTGGTACCGCTATCACCGCCTGTTCGCCGATTTGTTGGCCAACCGGCTGCGGCAGAGTGTGCCGGCCGTAGAGATCCAACGACTGCACCGCCAGGCCAGCGCATGGTATGCCCAAAATGAACTTTTCGACGAGGCCATCCAGCATGCCCTGGCGGGAAAAGATTTCGATAAAGCCGCTGCTATCATCGAGAGGATCATTCTATCCAGGATGTTCACGGGTGGGGTGAATACCATAAAAAGCTGGTTGGAAGTTCTGCCTGAAGATATAGTTCAAACTCGCCCGCGCCTGAGGATGTACCGGGGGTGGGTCTATTTCCTGCAGGGAAAGCTCTCCTTATCCGATAATATTATGGGGGAACTGGAAAACGAGTTTCAAGAGCTGCCCCCTTCCGCCGAAAACGACAGGCTGCGGCTAGAGCTGATCACGATCCTGTGCCGCAATGTAGCCATGTTGGGCGACACCGCCCGGGCCATCCGGCTGGCTGAAGAGGCCTTGAGGAAACTGCCGGAGGGAGACCGGGCTTCGCGGGCGCGCGTCTTTTCCGCACTCGGGATCGCCTATGGGCTGGAGGGCCAGGTCGAGAAGGCCATGCAGTATTACCGGGAATCCCTGCGCCTGACCCTGGAAATCGGGAACTACTTCCTGGCAGCCCATACCACCTCTGTCATGGCCCTGGGACTGACCTACAGCGGGCAGTTACACGAAGCAGCCCGCTTTTACCAATCCATCCTAGACCTGGGGGCAAAATCGGGACAGGAGCTTTTCTACCCGGCAGGCGAGGGCTACATCGGCCTGGCAGGGATCTATCTGGAATGGAACGATCTGGAAACTGCCGAAAAATACCTGGAACGCGGGATGGAGCTATGCCGGCAAGGCGGGCTGGCCGTCGACCTGTTTATGGGGTACATGACGAAATCGCGGCTGCACCAGGCAAAGGGAAACGTCCAGGGCGCCCTGGCAGAACTGGAGACTCTGGTGCAAACGTTCCAACCCAAGGGGATCTCGATTAGTTCAGCACAGATCGGGGTCCGGAAGGTCCAACTAGGGATCCTGAGCGGCGATCTGAAAGAAAGCGCCCACTTGTTCCTGCTGGATCTGGTTGGGCAGGACGATCCATCTCAAAAACTCCCAGTGCCGATCGTAGAGATGGTATGTACCACAATCATCTATCTCTATATTGTCCAAAGAGAATTCAAGAAAGCCTTAGAGTGGTTGGACAGGCTGGAGCGATCCGCGGGGTCCAGCGGGCGGTTTGGGCGGTTGATCGAGACACATTTGCTCAGGGCGCTGGTTTTACAAACGCAGGCGCATCCAACAACAGCCCTCGTAGAATTTAAACGATCCCTCGACCTGGCCGAGCCAGAAGGATACGTAAGGTTGTATTTAGAGAAGGGCGGAGCTGTGCTCCCCCTATTGAATGCGGTCATCCGGGACCCCTCCACACCTGTGCGGCTGCAAAAATATGCCTGTCGCCTGCTGGAGGCATTCTCCGGTGGAGACAGCCGGGCAGCGGACCGTGAGCGCAGCGGTGTTCCGGGCCCGGATGCTGCTCCGCACGGGGAAGAGCCGGACGAGCCGATCGAACCGCTCAGCCAGCGCGAGCTCGAGATCTTACAGCTGATCTGCGATGGTTATTCCAACCAGCAGATCGCCGAGAAACTGGTGGTCAGCCTGCACACGGTAAAGAAACATACCAGCAACATCCTGGCTAAAATGGGGGTGAGCAGCCGCACCCAGGCGGCCGCGCGAGCGCGCCGATTGAACTTACTCTAAAGAGGTATCAATTTCCCTGCTGAAACTAAAAAATTTATACTTTTGACTGCTGACCCACGGTCCTCGAAGCGGGATAATAGGGAAGATCAAAGATTCGACCAGAAAAGGAACAACCGTATGCACGAACCCGCTGATTACGAAATCTGCGTAGAAGGCGCCCTGGGCAGCAGCTGGTCGGAGTGGTTCGCCGGATTATCGATCCGTTCTGAACCGGCGGGAAGAACGATTCTGCGTGGGAAACTGGCAGACCAGGCCGCTCTGCACGGTGTATTGATGAAAATCCGCGATCTGGGTCTCGTTCTGGTCGCCGTAAACCGCATCGACCCGGGGATGGAACCCGTGGAGTGAATAACATGAATGAAAACACCCTGCAAATTGTGCGCTTGCCTGACGGCCGGAGGCTGTCCTATGTGGAGTGCGGCGTCCCGGATGGGAAGCCGGTCCTTTACTGCCATGGGAACCCGGGTTCGCGGCTGGACTGCTTTTTGTTCGATGCCGAGGTGATTGCCCGGCTGGGCGTGCGGTTAATCTCTCCCGACCGGCCTGGGATAGGCGGCTCGGATTTTCAACCCGGGCGAAGACTGGTCGATTGGCCGGATGATGTTTGCGCCCTGGCGGATATCCTCGGGCTGGAGCGCTTCGCGGTTCTGGGTTATTCGGGAGGCGGGCCATACGCAGCGGTATGCGCCTACAAGATCCCCCAGCGCCTGAGCGCAGCTGGTATCGCCAGCGGGTCCGCGCCGCTGAATATCCCAGGGGCTACCCGGGGAATGGGACCCGGCCGGTACTATTTCCGGGGTGCAGCCACCCATCCCCGGCTGGCAGAGGTTTTCCTCAAGCTGATGGGATCCGGGATGAAAGCGGGGATGAAGGGCGGGCGAGAAATGAGCCTGCCGGGAATGCCGGCCACGGACCTGGAAGCCATGCGACGGCCGGGTGTTGGCGAGGCTTTTTTGAATACATTTCGGGAAGCCTGTATTCAAGGAACACGCGGAGCGGCCTGGGATGCCACCCTCCTGGCGCGCCCCTGGGGATTCCGCCTCGAAGATATTTGCATGCCCATCTATCTTTGGCATGGGGAAGAGGACGCCAACGCACCGGTTGGTATGGGATATTATGTGGCGCAATCCATCCCGAACTGCCGGGCGAAGTTTTTTCCGGGCGAGGGCCACTTCTCGTTAGGCGCAAATCATGTCGCAGAAATTTTATCCACACTGATCGGATGAAGTCCGTAAGATCGCCGTATCAATCAGTTTTAAGGAAACCATCATGAACAACTTACCCTCCTCTTTCAAAAGCCCAAAAGGCCTGGCCAAATATATGGCGGCTTACGAAGCCGGCACGCAGCTCTGGCCGTTAGCCTATGAGACCATGGACATCCCCGGCCGGTTCGGCTGCACGCACCTGGTAGCCAGCGGCCCCAAAAACGCGCCGCCCATGGTGCTTCTGCACGGCTACTTCGCCACTTCGACGATGTGGGCCGAAAACATCGCCGACTTCAGCCGGGATTACCGCGTCTACGCACTGGATGTGATGGGCCAGCCCGGTAAAAGTATCCCCGACCAGCCGATCCGCAGCCGGGAAGATTTCGTCGAGTGGTTGACGTCCATTCTGGACGCCCTGAAAATCGACCGGGTTACCCTGGTGGGGATGTCGTACGGGGGTTGGCTGACCCTCAATTATGCCATCGCCGCGCCTGAACGGCTGAACAAGATCGTGCTGCTGTCCCCGGCGGCCAGTTTCCTGCCCCTGGTACAGCAGTTTAACCTGGGCGCCATGGCGATGATACTTTTATCCTCGCGCTTCGCAGTCAACCGCTTCATGGGCTGGATGACCTATAAAGAGAATCTAAAAAATCCACACTTGTTGAAAACCTATAACAACATGGTCGACCAAATGTACCTGGGACTGCGGCATTACCGCATGCAGGCGGGCGTCCGGCCCGAGGTTTATTCGGACGAGGAGCTGCAAGGGCTGCAAGTCCCGGTGCTGCTGCTGATCGGGGAGCAAGAAGTGATCTACGATCCTTCTGCTTCGATCGAACGGGCTGTGAGGTTGATCCCGCGGGTCGAGGCGGCGCTGATCCCGAATGCCAGCCACGATATGTCATTCAGCCAGGCCAGGCTGGTGGACGAGCATATCCTGAAATTTCTGGGATAATGCCCTGCGATGATATTCTCCATGTAGAGATCCTCCGGACACCCTCGTCTCCGCGGTAAATACTTGCCTGTCCTGGAGAATCCATTCGTCAGCCTGCGGCAGTCACGGCGTTGACATCCCGCAGGTCCGGCAGGATGGCCCGCCATTCCAGCGTGGCTAAAGGTGCAGAAATGAGCTGGCCATTGGAGAGCACCCCGAAGAGCTCGTCACCCACCTGCGCGAAGCGCTCGACCATGCGCCTGGGCCAGGGGGCCGCCAGGCCGGTGGAGGCCAGCTTCCAGGTTTTGCCGCCATCGCGCGTCTCTTCGATGCGCCCGTTGGTGTCCACGCCATCTGCCGGGCTGAGTATCATATGGAGCGGGTCCTGTGGATCGACCCACACGGCGCGGCAGTAGCAGTTGTAGAGCAAACGCCAGTTTTTACCGCCATCGAAAGAGCGGTAAAAACCGCCCCCGGTGGGTGCGGTGACCAGGTCAGCCGAGGAAGGGTGGACTTCAAGCGAGTGCACATCGGGATAAATCAGCGGCTCGGGCGGGCCTTTGAGATCGGGGCTGCCGTCGCTGCCCTCAGCCAGGCGCCAGGTGGCTCCGTGATCATCGGAGCGCAGGACGCCCCCCACTTCCACAGCGGCGTAGGCGCGCGGGCCATGGAAAGCAAAACCGCGCACGCAGCCCGCTTCGGGCGAATAAGGTAAGAACCAGTGGTAGCGGTCGCGCAGTTGGGCTACTTCGGGGGCAGCTCGCCAGGTTCCCCCGCCATCCCTGGAAATAAAAATACCGGCCGGCTCGGTCCCGGCAGCTTCGAAATCGGAAATGTCCGGATGGAAGGCCAGCCAGCGGACATGCCGGATGGTCAAACCGGCGCTCGTTTCGCGCCAGGTCTGACCGTCATCGTCGGACCGGAAGATGCCGTCCCGCGTCCCGGCCAGGATCGTTCCTTCGCGGGCGATGACGCTGGTGACATGGCGTCCCTCCAGTCCGCGCCGGACCTCGCGCCAATCCTCACTGCGCTCGGCGATCACCACGCCGTTATGGGTTGCCAGAACAATCATTGTTATACTCCTTGGTATTATTTTCCGTCTCCTATATAATGGTGGTGCAGGTCGTATCTTATTGGTTCTGTTCCGAAGGGGAGAAAAATATGCTTTGGACAATCGTTGGGATTTTATTGGTTCTGTGGCTGATTGGGCTGTTAGTCAACGTAGGCGGCGCCTTCATCCATATCCTCCTGGTGATCGCCATCATTGTTATGCTGTACAATTTTGTGCGCGGCCAGCGTAACCGGGTGTAAGCAGCCAGCAAATATATAGTTCCGGTTCTCACACATTTCAGGAGGCAGGCTGTCTGCCTCCTGAAGCTTTTTGCGCCTACAAAGCCCGCATGCGGTTGTTGCGCGGGTTGTGCTCGACTTCGGCCAGCCCGAGGGCTTCGAGCACCGGGGGGACGTAGTTGGCAAAGCGGCCACGCAGGCCTTTCTTGAGCCCATACCAGCCGCCGACCGGGTTGTCCGGCGAGCGCGCCCAGGCTTCGACGCTGCCTTCGGCGGCCGGCTGTTGCTCGTCCGCATTCCCCAAGGGCATCCAATCGCCGTGTTTTTTGAGCATTTCGTGCAGGTCGGTCAGGGCGCGCAGGTGGTAGCGAACCTCGGTCGAACTGGCGATGACCACCAGGGCGGGCGGCGTGGAGCTCTCATCGCGATAGGCATGGATGTCCGACTGCCCGCTGGGCGTTTTGAGCTGCCACGGATTTTCGCGGGTGCCCTCGCCCATCCCATCTGTCTTTGCCATTTTTGACCCCTTTCTTTGATAAAACGCTAAATCCCGATCGAATCAGATCCGAGAAGGAATAAACCCCGTATACCAATTATAGACAATATTTATCTCGAAAGGAGCAAAAGGATGGGCTAAACTTCTTTCACATTTTTTCAACTTTCCGATCCGATATATAATTTCTTAGTTACGTACAGCAAGATGATCTAAATACTCCAGGTTGTCTTGCGGGGTTTAGACACGTTGGCTCGCAAAGGGCGGCGTGGAAAGAAAGGAGAACGGTTGTGTTTGCAAGTCGTACGATCAAACGAGGTTCGCTGCTGGCATGGCTGATCCTATCCATCCTCACGCTCACCCAGGTGGCGGGGAGGCCGATCGAGATCTTCCCGGAGGTAATCCCCCTCCCCAACGGTTTCCAGCCGGAAGGCATCGCTACCGGGCGGGGGACATCTTTCTATGTGGGTTCGATCCCCACCGGAGCTATCTACCGTGGCGACCTGGCAACGGGTAAGGGTGCGGTGCTGATCCCGGGGCAGGCAGGCCGGGCGGCACTGGGTCTCAAAGTGGACGCGCGGACCAATCTGCTTTTCGTCTCCGGCGGACCTACCGGGGCGGCCTTTATCTATGATGCCAAAACCGGGGCGGACGTCGCTACGATCCAGCTCACCAGCGAAGCAAGCACCTTTGTCAACGATGTAGTGATCACAAACCGGGCCGCCTATTTCACCGACTCATTCCGCCCGGTCTTCTACCGGGTTCCGCTGGGCAGAGACGGCCAGCTGCCCGATCCACCGGTCAGCGAGGAAATCCCTCTGGGCGGCGATTTCGTCTTTGTGCCCGGGAGCTTCAATGCCAACGGGATCGCGGCCACATTCAACGGCAGAGCCCTGATCATCGTCAATACCAGCCAGGCGGCGCTTTACCGGGTGGACCCGGAGACCGGCGTGGCAGCCCTGATCGACCTGGGCGGAGATTCCGTCCCAAACGGGGATGGGCTGCTGCTGTTTGGCAGGACCCTCTTCGTGGTGCAGAACGCCCTGAACCAGGTAGCGGTCATCGATCTGGACCGCTCGCTCGAGTCAGGCGAGATCGAACGGACCCTCACCAGCCCGTTCTTGCGCTTCCCAACCACGATCGCCCACTTTGGGTTTGCACTGTATGCGGTCAACGCCCGCTTCGATACCCCTCCCACCCCGGACACGGAGTATGAGGTGGTGCGCTTGAACCTGAGAAATTAGCCAACCCATCCAAAATTTCAGATGAAAAAATCAGGCGCCAGACACTTCCAATGTGTCTGGCGCCTGAAATAATTCTGGATGGGCCCGCCTAACCCCGGCCCTACAACCCGGACCGCTCGACGACCTGGCCCTGGCGCAGATAGACACGCACGACGCGCGGCAGCAGAGCGGTGGTCACCTCATAGTTGATCGAACCGATCAGGCCGGCCACTTCATCGGCAGTGATGGCTGCTTCCCCCTGGCGTCCCACCAGGACCACCTCGTCATCCTGGCATACCTCAGGGATGGCGCTGACATCCACGACAAACTGGTCCATACATACCCGCCCGAGGATAGGCGCACGCCGGCCGCGGACCAGCACCGCGCCCTGGTTCGACAGCACCCGGTGATATCCATCCCCGTAGCCCACGGGTACCAGGGCGGCTCGCACGGGCCGGGAAGTAATATAGGTGCGCCCATAGCTGATCCCCGCCCCGGCCGGCAGGTCGCGCACCCGGCTGACGCGGCTCTTCAGGCTGAGGGCCGGGTGGAGGGGGAAGACGGGCGTCCACTGGTCGGAAGGCGCCAGCCCATACAAGGCAATCCCCGGGCGGACCGCGTCCAGGTGCGTCTCGGGCAAGCGCAGGATGGCGGCGCTGTTGGCGGCGTGCGCCAGCGGAACCGAGGCGCCGGCCTGGCGCAGCGAACCCAGGACCTCCTGAAAGGTCTGAAGCTGCTGGCGGGTGTGGGATATGTCGCTCCAGTCCGCGGTGGCAAAATGGGTATACACGCCCTCGAGCCGCAGGCCGGGCAGGGTTTGCAGCAGGGAAACAAACTCGGAGACTTCCGCGGGCAGCAGCCCAAAACGGCTCATCCCGCTGTCTACTTTGACATGCACGGGCACCTCAACCCCCAGGGCCTCCGCCCGCCCGGAGAGCGCCCGGGCAAATTCCGGCGTGATCAGGCTGGGCGTCAACTGCCAGCGCGCCACAAGCTCGGCCGCCGCTGGCGGGGTGTACCCCATGATCAAGACCGGCGCGCTGATACCCGCCTGGCGCAGCTCCACCCCTTCGATGGCCCGGTGCACCGCAATCCGGTTGGCCCCGGCCTGGAGCAGCGTCCTGGCAACCTGGACGGCCCCGTGGCCGTATGCGTTGGCCTTGATCACCGCGAATATTTCAACCCGCTCACCCACCTGCCGGCGGATGGCGCGCAGGTTGGCTTCGATCGCGTCCAGGTCGATCTCTGCCCAGGTAACCAGATCTTCTACCATCTAGACCTCGCCGTTGTCAGGCTATCCCCCAAGGTAAGCTTCCTTGACGCGCGGATTGCCCAAAAGCTCTGAGCCGGTCCCAGACAGGGCAATAGCACCGGTTTCCAGCACATAACCCCGCGAAGCCAGCCGCAAGGCCATATTGGCGTTCTGCTCGACCAACAGGATGGTTGTACCCCCCCGGTTGATCTCTTCCAACACCTCGAAGATCTCGCGCACCAGAACGGGCGCCAACCCCATCGAGGGCTCGTCCAGCAGCATCACCTTCCCGTGGCTCATCAATGCGCGTCCAACCGCGAGCATCTGCTGCTCGCCGCCCGAGAGGGTTCCGCTCAACTGTTTCTCGCGTTCATTCAAGCGCGGGAAGATCCTGAAGACCCGCTCGAAATCTCTCTCAATTTCGGCTTTGTCCTTGCGCTGCCAGGTGGCCAATTTGAGGTTTTCTATTACCGTCAGGTTGCCAAAAATTCCGCGCCCTTCCGGCACCTGGGCGATCCCGAGAGCCACAATCCGGTCGGGCGGTATTTTGCGCAGGTCCCGGCCGCGGTAGGTAATAACGCCCTGGTACGGGATCATCCCTGAGATGCCGCGTAAGGTAGAAGATTTTCCCGCCCCGTTGGCGCCGATCAGGGTGACGATCTCGCCTTCATGCACATCGAAGGAGATGCCTTTCACGGCTTTGATATTGTTGTACGAGATGGTCAGGTCGCGAACCGAAAGCAGGGTTTCCGCGCTCATGCTTCCCCTCCCACACCAAGGTACGCTTCCAGGACCTTGGGATTGTTCTGGATGGCCTCCGGTACACCCTCCGCGATGGTGGCGCCAAAGTCAAGCACTTTAATCCGCTCGCAAATCCCCATCACCAGGCGCATTTGGTGTTCGATGAGCAGGATCGTCAGGTGGAACTCTTTGCGGATCCAGCCAATAAACTCCATGAGCTGCAGGATTTCGTTGGGGTTCATCCCCGCGGCCGGCTCGTCGAGCAGAAGGAGCGAAGGGTGGGTCGCCAGCGCGCGGGCGATCTCCAGGCGGCGCTGTTGGCCGTAGGGCAGGTTGATGGCCTGCTCATCGGCGTAGTTTTCCAGCTTGAACACCGCCAAAAGCTGCATGGCCTGGTCGATCAAACGGTTTTCTTCTGGCAGGTAGCGGCCGATGTGGAACAGGGCTTCCCAGGGAGTGTAACCGACCTGCGCGTACTGGGCCACCCGCACGTTATCAAGCACGGAGAGATCTTTGAAGAGTCGGATGTTCTGGAAGGTGCGCGCGATCCCGAGATCGGTGATCTGGTTGGAGGTTTTCCCAACCAGCTCTGTGCCCTTGAACAAGATATTGCCCCGGCTGGCCCGGTATACCCCGGTGATCAAGTTGAATACCGTGGTCTTGCCGGCCCCATTCGGGCCGATCAAACCGACCAGCTCCCCCTCTTCAATTTCCAGGTCGAAATCTGAGACGGCGCACAGCCCGCCGAAGAAATGCGAGACATTCTTAGCTTGCAGCAGCATCGGATGCCTCCTTCTTCTTGCGCCACTGGCGCGCGCCCAGCAGATCCTGGAGCGGGACAAACCAGCGGAATTCGCGCATTCCGAGGATGCCGCGCGGACGGTAGATCATCAGTAGAACCAGGACGAGCGGCATGAGGACCATCCGCCACATCCCCAGCGGGCGCAGGACTTCCAGCAGGACCGTATAGATGGTGGCTCCCAGGATCGAGCCCATGAGCGAGCCAATCCCACCCAGGTAGACCATGATGAGGATGTCCGTCGATTTGATGATGTCAAACACGCGCGGACTGATGAACTGCAGCACGTGGGCAAAGAGCGCTCCGGCGACCCCGGCGAAAAAAGAGGAAATGACAAAGGCCAGCAGTTTGACCTGGCGAGTGTTGACACTCATCAGGTCGCTGGCGATTTCATCTTCCCGGATTGAGAGCACACCGCGCCCAAACCGCGAGTAAATGAGGTTGCGGATAACCCACACCGCGGCCACCGTCCAGAAGTAGGTCCAGGGAAGGGTAGTCAGGCGGGCGATGCCGGGGATGCCGCGCGGACCACCGATGGCATCGATGTTTTCGATGACCGATTTTACGATCATCAGGAAAGCCAGGGTGACGATGGCCAGGTAGTCGCCGCGCGTCTTGAAGGATGGGATAGCTACGACCAGGCCAATCAACGCAGCCCCCAGTCCGCCGGCGATCACTACCAGGGGAAACGACCATGCCAGCCAGGCATCCGGAAGCACCTGGGTGGTGAGAATGGAAGAGATATAAGCCCCAACCGCCATGAAACCGGCGTGGCCAACCGAGAACTCGCCCATATAGCCGTTGATCAAGTTCAGACTGGTCGTAAGGATAATATTGATCCCTACGTAGATCAGGATCAACTGGATATACTGGTTGACCAGGTTGAACTGGGGTATGGCGAAGGACAGGATAAGCCCCAAGACCAGCAATACCGGCAGGAGCCAGCGCCTGCCCAGGATAGAATCGTACAGTGACTGTAACTGGCTGAGCCATTTCTTTTCAGCAGGGATGGTTGTCATAGCTCACACCTTTTGCGGGCGAGGTTTGCCCAGGATCCCATAAGGGCGGAAGATCAATAAGATGAGCAGGAGCGTAAAGGAGACAAAATCGCGATAGGTAGAAGGCAGGAAAGCCGCGACCATGATCTCCACCAGGCCCAGGATAAACCCGCCGATCATCGCTCCGCGGATGTTGCCGATCCCGCCCACCACGGCGGCGATGAAGGCTTTCCAGCCGATCAGGATCCCCATATACGGATCGATCACCGGAAAGGCCAGGCTGTACATCGTCCCGGCAGCGGCCCCCAGCCCGGTCCCGATCGCAAAGGTGATCGAGATAATCAGGTTTAATGGAACTCCCATGAGTGGGACAATCGTCTTATCCCACGAAATTGCGCGCATTGCCATCCCAACCATCGTCCGGCGGACGAGAAAATCCAGCAGCAGCATCAATACCAGGCTGAGCAGGATAATAATCACCTGGAGCGATGAGACGGTGATGCCGCCGATCGTCCAGGAGATATTGGGGATCAGTTGAGGAACGGATTGGGGGTACGGACTGAAGACCAGGGTAAAATTTTCCAGGAAAATCCCCACCCCCAGCGCGGTGATGATGGCGGAAACGCGCGGAGCCTGGCGCAGCGGGCGATAGGCCACCCGCTCGATAAGCACTCCCAGAAGTGCAACGCCGGCCATCGAAACGAGCAGGGTGGGCACGAAAGGGAGTTTGAGGAAGGTGGCTGCAATAAAGCAAAAGAATGCGCCAACCATGAACAGATCGCCATGAGCGAAATTGATCATGGTCAAGATGCCGTACACCATTGTATACCCCAGCGCAATCAGTGCGTAGATGCTGCCCAATTGCAGTGCATTTAGTGTCTGCTGCAGGATGTAAACCATAAGGGGTTTCCTCTCAATGGGTTATCCTCCCGCAGCCGCGATCGGGCTGCGGGAGGAGTACTCAATGGCCTGGATTAGGGATTAGCGTTGGCGTACCAGACAAACGCGCCGTTCTTAACCTGGAGGATCACTGCGCTCTTAATCGGATCTCCGGACCCGTCTTTGAACTGCATCGTACCGGTCACACCCTCATACTTGGGGATTTGGGCAAGCGCATCGCGGACGGCCTGGCGATCCACCTTGCCGGCATTTTGCAGGGCCATCCACAACAGTCCGAAGGCATCATAGGTCAGCGCAGCGACGTCATCGGGGGCTGAGTTATATTTTGCCTTGTAGGCTTCGATGAATTTGGTGGCTGTCGGGGTAGCGACGTCAGGTGCGTAGTGCGTGCTAAAGTAATACCCTTCGCAATCGCTGCCGCACAGCTTGATAAGATCGGGGCTGCCCCAGGAATCGCTGCCCAGGAAGGGTGTGTTAAGCCCCAGGCGATGAGCTTGCTGAACCTGGAGAGGTACCTCGTTGTAATAGTTGGGCAGGAAAATGACGTCGGGTTGGGTGTCTTTGATCTTGGTCAGCTGAGCGGTGAAGTCCTTATCATTGGTCGTGTAGGTTTCAAAGGCGACGACCTGCCCCCCATTCTCTTCATAGGTTTGCTTGAAGAATTCAGCAATGCCTTTATTGTAGTCAGAAGCCACATCGTAGAGCACCGCGGCTTTCTTCGCCTGCAGGTTGTCGAGGGCAAATTTGGCCACTACGCGGCCCTGGAAGGGATCGATGAAGCAGGCGCGGAAAACATATTTCTTGGGCTGGTTCGTGTTGGCATCCAGCGTGGTTTTTGGATTGGTCGACCATGGTGTGATCAGGACAACCTGGGAGCTCTCGGCAATCTCCGAGGCGGGGATTGCGTAGCGGCTGGCGTTTGGTCCGATGATGGCCACCACGTTTTGCTGGGTGATCAGCTTTTGAGCAGCTGAAGCCGATTGGTCGGCCTTCCCGGCATTGTCTTCGATGGTGAGCTGGATCTTATACTGCTTCCCGCCGACCTCCAACCCGCCGGCGTCATTGATTTCCTGGACGGCCATTTCGGCCGCGTTTTTGAACGAAGCGCCTACTGCGGGGATATCCCCGGTTAATTCACCAATTCCCCCCACCTGGATTACATCTGCCGAGGGCCCGGCCGCAGGCCCGCACGCAGAAACCACGAGACATAGGGCTGCTACTATGGAGAACAGCAATAATCCTTTCTTCATCGTCATCCCTCCTCAAATCCTGGTTATTCTGTTGATCGGTTTTTTGGAAAAGAATATTCTGACGAATGGATGTGAAACTGGCTGAGCTCCAGCAATAGGCTCACCTCCTTCCCAATTTATGAAAGACCCGACGAACCTTCTTTATTATAGGTTGTTTTACAGAGATTGGATGAAAATTGGACACCTTCCTTGCAAAGCGCTCCCCGCCCTTTCCGGAGAGCGTTTTTGTTATTTCGACCGGGGCACCCACATAGAGTTTGACAATCCGTGCCCCTGGCGTAATCACGGGTCGCCCCTCCGAACTCTTTTCCATCCGGGTTTCCGAACATTCTCGTGAAATCTAAGCCTCTCCTTTAGGGGAACCAAACGCTGGCCAATAACGTCTTGAATGGAAATAATAAAATTTAGATCAAGAATATCTAGAAAGAAGACCTATTATGAGTAACCAACCTTTCCGATCCCATAAACCCTTTTCGCTGCCGGCCTTCGTTCTGGCAGCCGCCTTCCTCCTGAGCGCCTGCCAGCCGGGCATGATCCTTCCCCCTTCTCCGACCCCGCAGGTCAACCCTCCCCCGGTACAAGAAAGCCC
>Ga0105092_10001250_pt1 | contig 13546 bp, 9 predicted proteins | sample PPLLak2March2015_FD_87021 | JGI IMG/M metagenome (GOLD analysis project Ga0105092, IMG submission 87021) | Freshwater sediment microbial communities from Prairie Pothole Lake near Jamestown, North Dakota, USA - PPLs Lake P7 Core (1) Depth... | ecosystem: Environmental > Aquatic > Freshwater >... | reverse complement strand
TCAACTTTTGGTAAAATCAGATGGAGGCGCATGTAGGTGTGCCTTTATGTTCCTAGGATGTGGGACGGTTGGCTCCGCCCCACATCCATTTAACCACCTTTTTACCAGCTTTGGAACGATCACGAAATATTTATAAGATAGAATAGGGTAGAATTATATAGATGTCCGGTAGTGCAACTACCGGACAGTACAATAACAGGAAACCTGGCAGTGCAACTGCCAGTGAGCAATGGAGAGGATATTACCGTTATGCCTTTTGAACCCACAAGAGATCGCATAAACTCGGATGAGATTGAGGATAAGCCCATTCGACGCCCGCCGTGGATCAAAGTGCGTGCACCGTCCGGAGAGACATATGAGTGGCTTCAGGGCTTGATGCGCAGCAAAGCTCTGCATACAGTATGTGAAGAGGCAAATTGCCCCAATATGGGCGAATGTTGGGGAAGCGGTACGGCTACGTTTTTAATGATGGGAGATATCTGCACGCGCACCTGCGGCTTTTGTGATATCAAGCACGGCAAGCCTTCTCCATTAGATTGGGTAGAGCCGGAACGTATTGCTCAGGCGGTCCGGGCGATGAACTTGAAGCATGCCGTGATCACCGGCGTGAACCGAGATGACCGCAAGGACGGAGGTGCTCCGATCTTCGCTATGGTCATACGGCGGATACGCGAGCTGCATCCGGGTTGTTCGATCGAAGTTCTGATCCCTGATTTCAAAGGCAGCCTGGAAGCTCTTCGGATTGTGATGAATGCTCGCCCGGAAATCCTCAACCATAATGTGGAGACGGTGCCCAGGATGTTCAAGCTTGTCCAACCACAGGATCGCTACGAATGGGCGGCTGCTACGCTGGCGAATGCCAAAAAACTCGAGCCTGAAGTACTGACCAAGTCGGGCATCATGCTTGGATTGGGTGAGACGATAGATGAAGTCAAGGCAGTGATGAGGGATCAGCGTTCCTGGGGGGTGGACATCCTGACGGTCGGGCAGTATCTCCAGCCGAGCAAGAACCATTTGTCCATCGAAAAGTTCTATACCCTTGACGAGTTCGAAGAGATTAAGGAGTTCGGATTAAGCATCGGTTTCAAGTGGGTAGAGAGCGGTCCATTGGTAAGATCGTCGTATCATGCTGCTGAACAGGTCCGGGCGTTGAGCATTGTGCATAAAAAACTATACGGCGAATGAGCCTTATCGTTTTCGAGCCGTCATGATTAAGCGTACGGATTCATAATATACTTTATAATAACAAATTGTATTTTTTATGGCTTTGACAAAGGGCGGTAAACACCCAGCCTTTTTTTCGCGCGGTTTACCCTCTCCTTTATAGCAGGATGAATTATGGCAAAGAAAAAATCTACGAAAAATACAATTTCGGGTTCAGCCAATTCTCCCGTTGGCGCCTCTGCAAACCAACTGGAGAGATATCAGGAAAGGCAGGAGCTGTTTCAAGCCCAGCCTGCCATCATTCAGCGGTTTCTAGATGCACAGGCAAGACAGGCATCAGACGCGATTATGAACAGGCTGCCTCAGATCAAGTTTACACTGCCTGACCGCGTCGTCGTGGACCCGAGATCGAAAAGAACAGAAACCGTTCCAGGTGAATTCCGCGAGCAAATGGCAGGTGGTTTAATGGACCGCCTGACCCGATCAGACAATCGGGATGTCTTAAGACACCGTCTCCTTGAGTTGGAGCAAGATGAAAATGAGGCAGTGGCAGCCTCTGCGGTGCTGATGCGGCATGCAATTGTCATATATATGGTCCATGGGCTGCTACCATCCGGCAGGTCAGTCACATACGTTCCTGCAGATGGGGAGGAAATACCCACGATACCGGTAAGCGATGAAATGGAGCCCGAATCGGCCATTACAGCAGCCACAGATGCAATTGCAGAGGAAGGTAAGAACGAGACAGGACGCGGTGAGCTGCTGGTGCCCTATGTTCCCGCAGCCCGCCGGTTCTATCTCCCCCAGTGGGTTGCTTTTGACAATGAGGGCAATCTGCTGGTGAACTCAGTCAACCAGGCTGAAGCACATTTGGCTTCGATGCAGCGTTTTTTATGGGTGCTGCATTCGGCAGTCTCGCTTTCACCTTATATGGTCGCCGATGAAGAATACCAGCGTAAACGTTATGGGATGCTGGGACAGCTCGTCAATCAGGGCCGCGCGCTGGCACGTTATGAAACGAATGAGATCATTCAAACGATCAAGCGCCGCGCGATGGCAAGCGATCTGAACCGTGGGCTAAGCTTGAGCCTGCCCTACTTCGACGATCAAGAGCTGGAACTCAGGACTCATGATTTTGACATCATTCCCGGCGGCAGGATTATGTTCATTCCTGCGTTCGTTGTGGTAGCTGCCAGGGAGGAACAGGCAAAGGTTGCCCAGGATACCCGTATGAGTCAGTCTACAAAGAAACATTTGCTCGAAGAGCTGGAAAGATTGGAAAAAGCTTTCGAGTCTGATCAAAGGTGGAAATTGAAGTCGAAATAAAGTTCGACAATTCCAAATCTCAACTATGATTACTCAATCGTTGTTCTCTGTACTGCTGCTCCTTGCGATGGTTTATATCTCATACCGGCTTTCACCCCGTGAGCGGCAGGAGGATGCGCATGTTCACGGCGCTGGGCAGGTGGGTGTTATCGCTGCCGTTGCGCTGTTTGGTGTTGATTACTTTACATCTTACTTTTATGCGACCGGTGAGATGATGGATGCTTTGCATCCCTATGGCATGGAACGGTACGCTTTCATTCCTGTGGTAATTATCGCCCTCACGAATTTTATCTTTGGCGTACTCTATATGTATTCGTTGGGTGTTTTCAGAGAGGGCGGTGGCTCATTTACTGCCTCAATGCGCTACCTGGGGCCATCCATCAGCCTCATTGTAGCAGTCGTATTAATCCAGGACTACGTCCTTACTATTGTCGTTTCAACACTATCCGGTGTAGATCAACTTCTTTCAGTTACCAATGCATACGATATCCATTGGATCTGGCACTTCGGGCTTGGAGCATTATTGGCGATGGTGACATGGTTTGTGACCATTCGTGGGCGTGGAGAATCTGCTCAAATGGTATTTACTTTGCTTGGTGTGTTCATCATGCTCACGCTCACCATGGCAATCGGTTTGTATCTTGCCCACACGAGGGGTATTCCGCCCCGGGCAGGGATCGATCCAACACAACCGGCTACTATCGGTCAGGCCCTTTACCATATGCTAACAGCTTCAATGAAGGGCATGGTTGCTCTGAGTGGTTTGGAGGCCATGTCGGATGGTATTCAATTTGTCCGTGATCAGGATATAAAGTTAGTTCGTTGGGGTAAAAAGCGCCTGCAACGACTGAACTGGTTATGGAATTTCTACAGTGGAAAAACGGGCATCGGCAGAGTCGTTCAAACTTCCTTCCTGTTCTACGGCGGTCTTACAACTTTATTCTTAGCCTCTTTCGCTCTCCGGTTTAACGTGTTTGACGGGACGGAGGGTCGGACGTTGGTGGGCAACCTGGCTTTCATCGGTTTTGGCGAAATGCCGGGTGGAATCATCTTATATTGGGTATACCAATTCCTGGCAGTTGCGCTTCTGGCAGCAGCATCGCTTACCGCATATCAGGACTTGCAAGCAATGGCCTGGAGGAATGTGGCAATCGGTGAAATTCCGGAGGTGGTGGTCTACCGCAATCCGAAAGGTACCTTTACCCGGCCTGTTACTGCAGCAGTCATAGCAGCTATAGGCATCCAACTGCTGGTGCGCGGAAATACAGGCTTGGCGGTACCGTTTTACGGCGTGGGTGTGTTCCTGCCCCTGACGGCAATGGCGCTTGCCATTCGTCAGCACATCAAGCAGCATAAAAGTGGACGAGCACGAAACTGGGGGATGTTCGGGGCGAGTTTCGCTGCTGTCCTTGGAGCCGTTATCTTTATCGGGCAAATTGTTGGAAAATGGGCTGAAGGCGGTTGGGTGGTTTTGATTTCGCTTTCAATCCTGATTCTCATGGCCCATGCGATTCTGATCTCGCCTGTCGGATACCGTGATCCTGAACAAATTCACCGGATCATCCGTGATAAATCTCGTGTCGAGGGAGCAATGGGGAATATCGCAGAATGGCAGTCGCTAAAGACCCAGCAGTATCGGTACCGGCTCCTGCTTTCCATTGCGAGATTCTGGGAGATGTTCGGTGTACGCAGGCCGGTGAGATACGAACCGCCCCTCCCACCTGGAACATATGAAGAAGCGGTCGACGAAACGATGCCTGCGGAAGAAACTTTCCTGAAAACGCACATGTCAAAGAAAGAATCTCCTGCAGGCGGTAATCCATCAGTACCGAAACCACCTGAAGATAATCCGGAAGAGTAACGATAGATAGGTCAAGAGACTCGGTCGTAGGTTATTTCCTGGTTCAAAAAAGTCTAAATGGCGTCAACCCCTCTTTACAGTCTTCGCAGCGCGGAAGTCTATCGCGTCCTCGAAACCTCTCCAAATGGCCTTCCACAAAGCGAGGTTGAAGCACGGCGTTCTTTGTACGGAGAAAACCTGCTCTCTGAGCCTCCGCAGCCCTCTATATGGTCACGGCTGGTTGTCCACATCATTCATCCGATGGCGCTGCTTTTACTGGTAGCAGGTCTGCTGGCTTTCCTTGTTGCTGAACCTGTGTTGGGTTTTGTCATCTGGGGATTAGTGTTGGTCAACGCCGGTTTTTCTTTCTGGCGTGAATACCGGGCAGAGCAAGCAATGACAGCCTTGCACAAGCGTCTGCCTTCATACGCCAGAGTTTTCCGTAAGAATAATGAGGTTCAGGTGCCGTCCAGCGAGATTGTACCCGGCGACGTGCTTGTACTTGCTGAAGGGGATAACATTCCTGCTGACGCCCGAGTAGTCGAAGAATATGGGCTGCGGATCAATAACTCGACTCTTACCGGTGAAGCAGTGCCTGCTCGGAAAACTTCTGATGCCTCCTTTGCAGAGGGTATCAGCGAGCTTGAACGTCCGAATCTGGTATTTGCAGGGACATCGGTAGTTTCAGGGACAGGACGGGCAGTTGTGTTCGCGACGGGTATGCTTACACAGTTTGGCAGGATAGCACACCTTACCCAGGCAGTAGCTGAAGAGCCGAGCCATCTCCAGCGAGAGTTGATCCGGCTGACCAGAATTATCACGATTGTCGCCCTTGCCCTGGGCGGTGTCATTTTTTCGATAAGCTTTTTTGATCTTAATACTGGCCTGTTCGAGGCGTTTTTACTTGCACTCGGCGTGATAGCCGCAGCTATCCCTGAAGGACTACCTGCGATTATCACCCTATCGCTGGCTATGGCAGGGCAGCGTCTTGCTCAGCAAGGCGCGCTTGTGAAAAAGCTATCGGTGATCGAGACCCTGGGAACCATCTCTGTGATCTGTACGGATAAGAGCGGGACGCTGACCCAGAATCAGATGACCGTTCGAGAAGTTTGGGTTTCTGGAAAAAGGATAAAAATCTCGGGTGTTGGGTACGAACCAAAAGGCAAGATAATTCCAGCACCAGATGGCCAGCCGTTTGAAGCTGATCTGGAGGCTTTGCTAATCGCGGCAGCCCTGTGCAACAATTCAAGGTTGACTCCACCCTCATCTGAGCGTCCTGGTTGGTCGGGTCTGGGTGATCAGACTGAGGTGGCTTTACGGGTCGCTGCACGTAAGGGCGGGTTAGACGAACATAACCTAAATCTCCTTTACCCTCGCATCCACGAAAATCCCTTCGATGCCCGGCGCAAGCGTATGAGTACAGTTCATCGAGATTCGATCCTGAATGATGAACGCAGTCTGATTACTTTTGTAAAAGGCGCACCACGTGAAGTGCTGCAGCTCTGTACGCATATCCTCGTCCATGGAGAGGTAAAGCCGCTGACAAACGACTTACGTGAAGAAGTTCTTGCTGCCAACGATGATTATGCTCGCAGGGCATTGAGAGTGTTGGCGCTTGCCAGGAAGACTCTTCCAACGAGACACGGCTCATTCTCATCTGAGAGAGTAGAAAATAACCTGACTTTTATCGGGCTCATGGCGATGATGGACCCGCCCAGGCCGGAAGTCACTGAAGCAGTGGAAACCTGCCGCAATGCGGGGATCAGGATGGTGATGATCACCGGAGATTACGGTCTCACAGCCGAATCCCTCGCCCGGCGTGTGGGCATGCTCTCTGCAAATACCACCACCATCCTGACCGGCGCTGAACTTGATATGATGAGCGATCCAGAGCTGAATGATCTGCTTACGAAAGAGTTGATCTTCGCACGTATGGCTCCAGAGCACAAACTGAGGTTGGTTTCTGCGTTTCAACAGCGAGGAGAAGTGGTGGTCGTTACGGGCGATGGTGTCAATGATGCTCCTGCACTGAGGAAAGCGAATGTTGGCGTAGCTATGGGTGTGATCGGGACGGACGTGGCGAAAGAAGCTGCTGATATCGTCCTCACCAATGACAATTTCGCTTCTATCGTCCGGGCAATCGAGGAAGGCCGGGCAGTCTACGATAATATCCGCAAGTTTATTACCTATATTTTTGCGAGCAATGTGCCAGAATTCTTGCCTTTCATGTTTACAGCGGTTTTTGGTATCCCTCTGGCATTGATGGTGAAGCAGATCCTGGCAATCGATCTGGGGACAGATATTATGCCTGCCCTGGCACTCGGAACTGAAAAACCAGAGCCGGATGTGATGCGCCGTCCTCCGCGAACGCTGGATAAACCATTGATCGATGGAGGTCTGCTCGCACGGGCATTCCTCTGGTTGGGTCCGATTGAGGCAGCTTTGTGCTATCTGGGATTCTTTTTTGTGTTAAATTTCCTGGGCGAGGGGCAGGTTCTGGAAGTATCGTGGTTACATCCGTTTGTGGAAAGCGGGCTGATCCCTGCGATTTGGACACTGCCCAAAGATCAGATTTATATCCTGGCCGTAACCACTTTTCATGCAGGCGTTGTCACTGCTCAGGCAGGCAATGCGTTTGCATGCCGCTCTGAGAGGGAAAAGGGCAGGCGTTTGGGGTGGTTCAGTAATCCACGGTTGTGGTTAGGCATACTCGTAGAGATCTATCTTATCTTTTTGTTGATTTATGTAAGACCGCTGGCGCGCGCATTCGACCATCTGCCTCTACCCTATATCTTTTGGGTAGGGCTATTCTTGTACGCACCAGTGTTATATGGCATCGAGAGGCTTCGTAAGAGCCTGGTTGGTTGGTTCCATTTGGCGCGAAACCATAAGGAGAATCGCATATGAAAGTCATCATTATGGGATGTGGAAGGGTAGGCGAGCAGCTTGCCCGGTTGATGACCGACGAAGGGCACCATATCACAGTCATCGATCAAGACCAGGCTGCCCTGACCCGCCTGGGCCCGGAATTTCGGGGACGCAAAGTAAGAGGGGTCGGATTCGATCGGGATATCTTGCTGAAAGCTGGAATCGAGGAGGCTGACGCTTTCGCAGCCGCATCATCATCGGATAACGCAAATATTGTCTCAGCAAGGATTGCCAGGAACGTATTTGGTGTACCGAGAGTTGTCGCGCGGCTTTACGATCCGAGGCGAGCGGAAATTTACCGCCGGTTGGGGTTATACACGATTTCATCGACAACCTGGGGAGCTGAAAGGTTTCGAGAGCTGCTCATCCACTCGGAATTCGATCCTGAGATCAGCTTTGGCAGTGGTGAGGTGATCATGATTATGATGGAAACCCCTCAGATCCTGGTCGGAAGAATGGTGCGTGATCTGTCTATCTCCGGCGAGATCATCGTTGCGGCGATCACACGAGATGGGAAAGCCTTAATCCCGATCTCTGGCACAGAATTCCGGGAGAGGGATACTCTGCACCTGGTTGTGCTGACATCCGCTCTGGGCCGGCTGAAGAGTCTGGTTGGCATGGAAGAAGGAGGTTAGCCATGTTCGTTATCATTGTTGGCGGTGGGAAGACAGGATCACAGCTCGCCTTTGAGCTCATTCGAGAAGGCCATGAAGTAAAGGTCATAGAGGCGAGGACAACGGTTCTCGAACGGCTCCGGCAAGAACTTCCTGCGGATTCTATTTTGGACGGTGACGGATCATCTCCTGCAACTTTGGAAGCAGCCGGTATCGCTAAAGCTCAGGTGCTTGCAGCAGTCACCGGTGAAGACGAATCGAACCTGGTTATTACCACGCTTGCACGGTTTGAGTTCGGGGTGCCAAGAACGATCGCTCGAGTAAACAACCCGAAAAATATGTGGCTCTTTAACAGTGATATGGGGGTCGATGTTGCCCTCAGCCAGGCAGATATTCTGGCTAAGCTGATTGCAGAGGAGATGTCACTTGGTGATATGATGACGCTGCTGAAGCTGCGTAAGGGTGAGTATTCCATCGTCGAGGAAAAGATCCATCCGGAAGCGCCAGTCGTTGGGATGACTTTACGTGACATCACTCTCCCGCCCGAATGTGTTTTCGTCGCTGTTCTTCGGAAAGGCAACCTGATCGTTCCCAAAGGGGACACCGACCTCCAACCGGTGGATGAGGTGATCGCTCTGGTCCATACCAAACAAAAGGCGAAACTTGCGGCGTTGTTGGGTCCGCCCAAAACCGGCTGATAAAATTCGACCGTGTAATATACACTGCTAATCTCTATTTTGATTTAAAATAAATGCAACTGCGCCTTTCAAAGACGTAAAATTAGCATTTGAACTTAAAACAACGAGCATGAAACCAAATAATCAAGATATTCCTTATCTGATATAATTGGTACAGATGTTCTATTATTGGAGAGTTGGATATGGAAGTTGGCCTGGTCAAATCGGTTGATATAGATAATGAAATGCAGCAGGCATACCTGGATTATGCGATGAGCGTTATTGTTGCCAGGGCACTGCCGGATGCGCGCGATGGGTTAAAACCTGTTCACCGGCGCATCCTTTACGCCATGTATGACATGGGTTTGCGCACCGATTCTGCCTACAAGAAATCGGCGCGTATTGTTGGAGAAGTTCTGGGTAAGTATCACCCGCACGGTGACCAGGCAGTCTACGATGCAATGGCGCGTTTCGCGCAAGACTTCTCAATGCGGTACCTGCTCGTGGAGGGTCAGGGGAACTTTGGAAGCGTGGACGGAGATCCGCCGGCGGCGATGAGATATACGGAAGCCCGTCTTACCTCTCCGGCAATGGAGATGCTCGGCGATATCCAGAAGAACACTGTGAACTTTACCCCCAACTTCGATGGTACCCTGACCGAGCCCGATGTGCTTCCCGCTGCAATTCCTAACTTGCTCGTTAACGGTGCGACCGGTATTGCCGTTGGTATGTCTACGAACATTCCGCCTCATAACCTTAATGAGGTGGTGAGTGCCCTGAGGTATATTCTTGAAAACTGGGAGAAGCTGGACGATATTTCACTCGATGACCTGATGCACTTCATTAAAGGGCCTGATTTTCCAACGGGCGGCATCATCGTTCAGAACGGAAACGACGAGGAGGGGCTGACAAGCGCTTACGGAACAGGCCGCGGGAAGGTGACTGTCCAGGCGAGGGCACATATCGAGGAAATAAGCCGGGGCAGAAACCGTATCATCGTAACCGAGCTGCCCTATATGACCAATAAATCGGCACTCATTGAGCGCATTGCTGAGCTTGTACGGGAAGAACGGTTGGATGGGATTGCAGATCTGCGGGACGAATCTGATCGTCAGGGCTTGCGGATCATGATCGAGTTGAATAAAGCTGCCGATCCGGAAACTGTTCTGGCGAACCTGTTTAAGCACACACCGATGCGTTCGACGTTCGGGATTATTATGCTTGCACTGGTAGACGGGGAGCCGCGCACACTGAGTTTGAAACAGGCTTTGCGTGTTTACCTTGATCACCGCCTGGAAGTGGTCAAACGCAGGGGCGAATACGATCTGGAAAAGGCACGCCAGCGGGCACACATACTGGAAGGTCTGCGGATCGCTCTGAAAAATCTGGATGAGGTGATCGAACTCATTCGCAAATCACCAGATGTCGAGACTGCACGCACGCGTTTAATGAAGCGATTCAAGCTTAGCGAGATCCAGGCGCAGGCCATTCTGGATATGCCGCTTCGACGGTTAGCAGCTCTGGAACGTAAGAAAATCGAAGAAGAGTACAAAGAAGTAACCGCGCTGATCAAAGACCTGGAATCGCTGCTGCGTTCACCAAAGCGGATGCGCCAGGTTGTTTCTGAAGAACTCTTGAAGGTGAATGAAGCGTATGGAGACCGGCGGCGGACTCAGATCTTGCACTCGAATGGGAATGGACCCGTCCTCCTGAACGATCTCACCCCAACCCGGACGGTATGGGTGACCGTGACCGTGGATGGTTTGATCTCCCGCAGTTTGGACGACACTTTGCCGCCCTCCAGCGGCAGGGCGGTTCCCAAACACGCTTTGCAGGTCAACACGCGTGATACCTTATTCCTGATCTCAGAGCAGGGTGAAGCAGGCGGACTGCCTGTACATGCTCTGCCAGAAACTGCCGACCCAAGCGCTGGTGTACCTTTCCACAGAGTATCAGCGCTTCGTGAGCACGACAACCTGGCCGCTATGTTCACACTAAAACCGAAAGAAGAGCGCCAGGATGGTGATTTTGTATTCACCGCCACAATTGGTGGAATGGTCAAGAAGACTGCTGTAGCAGAGCTGCCGGGGCCAACAGGCCATACGTTTACTTTAATGAAGATCAACGAGGGAGATCGTTTCGGCTGGGTACGGTTGACAAATGGAATTGCTGAAATGCTCGTGGCGACTGCCGGAGGTATGGCAATACGTTTCTCAGAGGAAGATGTACGCCCGATGGGCCTGGTCGCTGCAGGTGTCGGTGCTATCAGGCTGGGTACGAATGATTACCTGGTAGGCGTGGATCTCATTTACCCTGGCGGGGATATATTGTTGGTATCGGCAGATGGTAAGGCAAAACGGGTTCCGGAAAGTGGATTTCCAAAACAAGGGCGAAATGGGCAAGGTGTCGCTGCCTGGAAGATGGTAAAGGGGGCAACACTGGCAGCAATGGCGTCCTTCCCCAAGTTCAAGACCAAGTCTTCGATGCCGAAGATCGTGCTGTTCCTGGAAAAGCTTGCACCGAAATCCATACACCTGGATGAAGTTATTGCAGCCTCGCGGGCTGCGGTTGGGAAAACTGCTGTTGAGGTCAAGGACAACGATAAAGTGATAGGAATGCTGGTGATAGAGGGAGATGGGGGAATGAAAGAAGTTTCCAGAGATGGTAAGGATGGCGGCAGCGATGGATCTGGAGAGGTGAAGAAAACCAGAACCAGGACTGCAGCGATTAAGAAAGAACAACCCAGGCAAGCGGCACCAAAAGCTTCACGAGTTACGAAAGCAAAGAGCAGTGAAAGCGCCCTCAAATCTATACCAACTCCTGCTGTAGATGGAAAGCCGGCTCCGAAGACGGCAAAAAAAACTGCTCAAAGCTCGAAACCTTCGACAGAGAAACCAGCGCCGAAAAAGGAATCGAAACCTGTACGAACAGATGCCAAGAAGCCAGCCGCTAAGAAGGCTGCAACACCTACTGCAGATTCTGGGAAAACGGCGACAGGCAGAAAATTGCCTGCTAAGAGCGCTGTAAAACCTGGCAAGGAAGTGAAGCCGGTGGAAACACCAGATGCTGACAAGACTCGGGCAAAAACAAGACCCATCAAAGCTGAGACCCAAACTCCAAAGAAAGCAACTTCTATGGAGAAACCATCCGAGAAGACAAGGCCTGGAAAACCGGCAGCTGGGAAGAAAACCCCCGCAACGAAAAAGCCATCCGAGAAACCTGCTGCGAAAACGTCAAGATCAAATAAAACAAGCGGTTAAACAGGAGTGCCTTTCGAAGGTCCATATTTTCGTGTATCGTAGAAACTTGATTCTACGGAACGGATCTTCGAAAGGCACTCTTAACAAATCCCTTACGGCTTGGACACCGTAAAAAACGAATAATGATATCCGATCTTTCCGTTTAATATCCCAATGGTATCGCTGCCATTCGGAATGGTTCCTCCGGGTGCAGCAGCAGTCCATTGGAAATGACGGTGACTTCCATTGCCCGTAAGACTGGTCAGGTTGAAGGTCGCGTTCGGAAGCATCTGAGAGAAAAGATTTTTATACCACGAGCTGATAGCCGCTGTACCTTGAATGGTCCGATTGGCTGAAATATGGACGGCAGTTGGGGTATAAAAGGCGGCCACCTTATCGGCATCATGTGCATTCAAGGCATCGATAAACAGATCAGCAATGTCCTTTGGCGGTCCTTCCCAGCGGAAATCGGAAATTGTGTTCCAAATATCAGGCAGTTTTGTATTATCCCTGGCATGAGACCATTCCCAGAAATTTGCAGCGGACAATTTGAGCTCTTTTGCTGTCTCTAAAAATTTCAGCACCTCTCCAGCCGTCGGTTTCCAGCCGTGCTCACCGAATGCTGCACCGGTTGGGAGGATTGGACGGAAAGGAACCATTGCCTGGAACTGGCGGACAGACTGTATGAGCTGCTGTCCGGGGTTGTGAGCCTGCATCCAATAGACCTGAGGCATGTTGTAGTCAACTTTTTCCAGGAATTCTCTCCACGGCAGTTCCGGATGGTAGGATGGATAGCGAAAGGAGCTGAGGGCTATTGGAAAAGTGGCGAGGCTGCTCCGCAAGTGCGACATGAAGCGTTTGGCTGCATCTCTGCGGCCAGGTTGTTTGTATTCGCTTTCGGCGTCGATGACGTAACCATCCACACCGGTCTCCTGTATACGCTGGATGGCCTTGCTTGCCTCACCGGTCGGGTTTGTTCCGTAGACGTAATGCCATCCCCAGGCCTGAATGCCCTCATTGTGAAGAGCGCTCGAAAGACGTGCCGCATGATCGATACCCGTATTGTATTCCACATTGTAAGGAGCCGTTCCGTTGGCAATTTTAATCAGTACATGTGTGTAACCAGACGCTCTGGCAGTGGCGGAGATTTTGTTTACATCGCCCGCTTCGCAGCTGGCGATCTTCCAAACGTACATGCCCTTACCTTGCAAAACCATACCCATCCTCCATTCCAGGAACAACCCCATAAAGATTTATAACATATATTTTGTGGGGCCGCAGTGTTTCTACAAACAAATGGTGCAAGTTCCTTGCCGCAAACTGAATAGCGCCAAAACAGGACATCATGGGCGTAACCCCGCTCATGATGTCCTGTTTTAGCTTAAAACTCTAAAATTGGATAATGGGTTGTACAGGTTAGCGATTACTATTAAGCGCCTGCAGTATGATGTTCTTGATCAAATCATACTGTGGCAGCAGCACAGCTGATCCGTTCGAGTTGCGGTAAGAAACGACTTCTGAGGAAGAGACGTAATACTGGTGTACACGAGACGTATCGGTCAGCTTGAGGGCCATTGGCAGGAGTGAGGTAGCAAATTCAAGGGTAATATTCGTCTCGACGTTGCGTTTGTAGGTATCATAGAGCTGGGGCGCTTTGGTGATGATATCAAAACGCAGAAAGCGCATCGCTATTCCTTTGATTACTTCTTGCTGACGGCGGTTGCGGTCGAAGTCGCTGCTGCTGTAGCGTGAGCGGAC
>Ga0105092_10001249_pt1 | contig 13547 bp, 17 predicted proteins | sample PPLLak2March2015_FD_87021 | JGI IMG/M metagenome (GOLD analysis project Ga0105092, IMG submission 87021) | Freshwater sediment microbial communities from Prairie Pothole Lake near Jamestown, North Dakota, USA - PPLs Lake P7 Core (1) Depth... | ecosystem: Environmental > Aquatic > Freshwater >... | reverse complement strand
CCGATAGAACATTTCGCTTTTGCAGTTTGGGGGAAGGACGTTTTTTGTCTGTTTTTTGTGCCAGGCAAGCTGAGCTTTTACAAAGCCTTCCCGCATTCCCATTCTTTTTCCCCAGTCAAGTACAGTCTCGTCAACCTCAGCCCAGGTCCAGTTGCATGACCTCAGGAATGCAATAAGGGTAAATATACTTCTTTTTCTCCCATCCTTTATGCCTACAAGAATCTGCTCAATGCATGGCGGGAAATTATCGCGCATGATTTTGTCTTTGAAAGAAACAAATTCCCTTTTGGCCTCTTTCTTAGGCGCCCTTTCTTCCATCTCCTGCTTTACCTTATAATACCAGAAAAACGCATCACTTATCAGCCTTTCTCCGTTTTTTTGGTTTCCTTCCAGCAGTATCTCCTGAAAATCAAAATTTCCAATCTCTGCCATTTCGGGAATAAACATTTCCAGCTCTTCCGGCTTTATCAGGATTGAGGCTTTCCCGGTTTTTTCGTGTATTGAATAAGGCATTCTGAACAGGTGGCGGTTGCTCCAGTCTTTTTCAACTTCAATCAGCTTGAATGGGTCAGTGTTTCCTATATGGTTTGGCCCATTAAGAGCCTCAACAGAGCCCTTAAATTTGACAAGCCTTTTCCAAAGTTCCTGCTCTATATTGCTTCTAAGAAATCTTGCAAGAAGCTTAGGCAACTCTGGATAAAGCACTCTCGTTTCCTTATAGTCTATTGCTTCAGGAAAATTCTCCCAGAATATGCAGAAATGAAACCCTCTCCTGCCCGAGAATTTCAGAATATAGTTTATCCCATAAGAGTTCAGAAAATCTCTCACCAATGCAGCCGCGATTTTTGCTTCCTCGATTCCAAGGGCCGAATCAATATCTACAATCCAGTCAAAGCCCGTTCTTAGCTCATTTTGGTTGTGTTCATCAATCAAAAGCGCATTAGTCCACCTTTCAACTGAAGAGTGAAAGCTTGCCGCGCCTTTCATAACCTGACCCATTATGTCGGCAGGGTACATGAGAACTGAAGGGCGCTTAAAATAAGAGCCGTCAATAGCCCTGGCTGCGACCTCCCTATTTCTTCCAAATTCCCAAAGGATGCTTTGCAGGCCTTTATCAGAGTAATAGTTGATGAGTTCCTGCTTAGTAAGGATACGGTCCATAAAATGAACCGGTTAAAGAATAGGTATTAAGGGCGTTCAAAAAGAGCCATAATTTCGCTTTCGGGTATTGGCTCAGGGACTTGAGTTTGCCCTTTCCTGAAGCATCGTTCCAACTCAGCTATCTTTGATGATTTATACCCGCCATGAAGGACATGGCACTGAGAAGTTCGGCTTATTTGTTTTATTCGCTCCTGAGGCATGTCAGACTGAATTGAAGTGGAAGTATGGTCGATTTTCAGAATGCCAATTTCTTTTTCAGACACCTTAGATAAAACATAATTATCTCTCCCGACAGATGAGTCAGTTGGAGAAAGTTTAAGGTCATGGTGCATCTTTATAGAGAATCCTATCCACTCGGCCAGTTTTTTATCTGTCTCAAATACTGCATCTGCCGGCGATTTTGACCTATTCACTAATAAATTGAATTCATACACTCTCAGGTCGCTTCCAATGCTTGGAATCTCAGACACCAGGCAAGAAGTTTGTTCGCCAGTGAATAGAAGTTTATCAAAATCGGCAACACAAACAGGTTTGAGCGGTGAAAGATAGTTATAGGTATTAAGGTAGTCCAGAATCATTTCTTCGATTAAGGCTTCATTTTCTGCTTTGTGCTTCTGGAGAACTCCAAATGGCTTCTGTTGATATTTTCCGCATACAAGTGGCCCTTCATTAGGCATGTCTTCTTGGAGCGGATGGTAGTTATAAGATGTGGGTCTTAGTGGTGTGGCTTCATGTCTATGGAAACCCGTGAGGTTAATAGATTTGGACTTATCTTTTCCCGTTTGTTTCTTAATTTCCTCTGGGATTTTTCCGTTGGGATCAACTCCTTTTAGCTTGTAGGTCTTGCCTCCATATTCTAACAAAGCACCGCGGCTCTCTGAATTCAAGGCAGGGATATAGCCGTCGCTTCTCACAACTAGCGGCAGCTCATAAGGAAAGCCCTTTACACTTTCTGTTCCGTAGGGCCAGGGCGAAAGTTTAACATCAACTCTCACTTTCTTAATCAAATCGTCGAATCGCATTTCTAGATTTAGATTTTACGCTTAAGTAATCATTTTTTATCCATCAACCTCTTTTCAATTCCGATCCTCAGGCACTCTGCATATTTTAAGACATCCTCCGGTCTGCCTTTCACATAATCAAAAAGTTCTTTTGAGATTTTATACTTGGCGCCACTTACGATAGAGCCCAGAATCAGCCGCCCTGCGATATTTCGGACAAGATATCCGCTGACTCCCCAACCAAAATGGCAGGACCCGACCACCATGCTTGTGAACTGCAGCTCTTCAAAAAGTTCATTTTTTCCGGGGTATTGTTCGTAAGGCTCAAGTTCTTCATTGAAGATCAAATAAGAGTCGTCTATCATAGTTACTAAATATAAGTAGTTATATAATCTATAAATATGAATTTAGGCTCTGTCGAAAACCTATATTTTTGGACAAATCAAAAAATGTTAAGCCTTCAAAACGCTGATTATACTGAGTTTATGATACCAAAGTTTTGAAAAAATCTAATCCCTGCATGATTTCTACGGAGCCTGGATTCAATATATATTGTTTCATAAGTCCGTTTTATTGCAAAAGTAAGTAGACAACGTAGATGATGCAAGGTAGGGCTTATGGATAAAATAACCCCGAAGAGTCCAGAAATTTTTGGAAGGGAACCGTCTCATCTATGAAAATTGGCAAAAAAGAAATCTTGAATATCACTTTTTGGCAGGCCATTTAGCCAATAGGAAGAGACGAAGCTGTATTGTACATGTTCACATCCTTACTTAGGTCTCCACAGAATAGCTCCAATAATCAACCGGACGGATGAGGAATACGATTTTCCCGCTAGATTTATGGTTGCCTAAGGTGCAGAGGGCACGAAGAGCCACAAGTTTAGTGCAAGACCGATTCATGCACATGACTTCATTTGTCTTTCGTCTTCCTTTTGTCGGAATAGTTCTTAATCGCCCAACCAGCTGCCAGCGCCAGTGGAATTGCTGCTGCCCAGTCGGGTAAGTTTAACTGGGAAGTTAGGTAATTGTAAGGACCTAGGCGGTCCATAGCTTCAGGGAATAAAGCTGAATATAACTGGTCCACTGCTCCACCATTTCCCCAAAAAGCCTCTATAGGTCTATCTGGGCTAAGGTGTCCCATGATCTCCACAGGCACATAGTAGGCCACGTCTCTTGCGCTACCGATGCAGCAATTGTAAATGTTTACTAGGACACAATGACCCGCGATAGTCTTTGATAAAAAAGCTTCTGTCGCAGCAGCGCCTATAGCGGATCTAGAATTTTTTGAGATGTCGATAGGTACATTTCTTAAACCTTCTGCTGCTTTGGGTGCATACCCAGACACTTTTTCGCCCAACTTGTACTTGTCTAACATGTAATCACCTAATTATAATTACTATTTAGTATATAAATACTTTTCTATTCTTGACTATAGACAATATCTTTATCAGAGGTTATTTTTCTCCAAAATTAATGTTCCCTCTCGTGGCTGGATTATAAATACAGGAAAAAGTGCAAATTCTCTAGGTATGCAGCCAGATTATTCCAAGGATGAACTTACTTTATCTCAATCTGCTCCTTTTTGAAGCCTTCCTCGACAAGAATATCCCTTACCTTTCCTTTGTGATCGCCCATGAGCCAGATTTCTTCTTTTTTGACGGTTCCGCCGCAGGCCAAGCGCATTTTCAAGGTCTTCTGCAAGTCCTTCAAATCCACTTGTTTTGGGTCAAGTCCTGAGATGATAGTCAATTTCTTCTTGAATCTTCCAATCTGCGTGTAGATTATTATCTTTTGCTCCTCTTTGGACATTGCGCCGCAGGTACATATGCCCTGGGGCAAACCACATATCGGACAAATATCTGCCATCATTTAGCCATTGACGTTTTCAGGCGGGCAATTGTTCTTCTCATTTCTCTTATCTTTCCAGGATTCTTTACTGTGCCTCCAATAGCCACATTGCTCTTATCCTTTGCCAGTTCTAGTGTAAGCTCTTTAAGCCGCTTTGCCTTCTCTTCTTCGCTTAGTTTCTGAATATCTTTCGCTCTGATTATTGCCATAATTTAACTCTAATTATATTTAATAGTTACCTTTGAGGGGGTTTAAATTGGTTCTTACTGGAAATTTTCAGGATTAAGCAAGTGATTGACTTTGTCTTGTCTAGGCGCTTTTTCTAATATCTCTTTGGAAAGTTGGCTTTTTATCCGGTAGTAGTCCTCCAAGCTTCCAATTGTTTCTTCTATAGCGGCATCACGCATTGAACAACCATTCCTATGCATACAACAATAGGTTAATGATTTAAAGCAAGGGCTTTCTGAATAGAGACCATTCTTTTTTGAAAAATCCTCTTTGATTGCTATAAATTGCTTTTGAGACATTCCAATCTCAGTTAGGTATTCGTCTCTAAGACAGGCACCCGCATTCATGAGTGGATATCCTGGTTTGCAACACCATGTAAGCCCTCTATAATCTCCTCCTGAGCAAGGTGGCACCGGAGCATTTTGCCATCCCTGAAGTTTACGTTCAAATTTGGTTCTTGCCATAAAATTGGTAGGCAATTATTTATTAAATCATAAGAAATCAGTTAAATTATCTCTTACCCATCTTTGATTTGGGCCTAAAAGTGTTAATTCCGCACTTTCTGCAGTGGATTTTCTTCTTTCTGATGGCAAGAGGGTCAGCTCTCTGCTTGTGCTTGCATCTTGAGCACACAAACACATTTTCAAACAGCCTGTGAAATATCGGACCTGTTACTTTCTTTGCCATGAAAGCCTTTCTTTTTAAATAATAAATTGGCAACAAAGAAAGGCCTTCACCCTAAAGAAAACCTAAAATTTGCCTGATTGGCTACTGCAACATTCTAGACGCAGTTAACGATTGTTTTATGGCAAAATCTTTTAAGAATTGTAATATTTACAGTAGTAGAAATAGCGAACTAGTAAACGTATCCAATAACAATTCCTCCGACCTTTCCTTCAATATCCCTGTCTGTTGTGACCTTTTCTGTTGGGGTTGTCACAAGAAGGTGCCCTACGTTTTCACCTGGAAGGTACCTGAACTTGTACTTGACAACTTCGTCTTTCTTGAAAGCAAGCCTTGGCTTAACCGCCTTAAGCTCGTTGATTTTGCCGTTTAGCTTGACCTTGAACCTGTGGTAGCCGTTTTCAGGCAAAACCTCGTATCCCTTAATATAGCCCTTTTCCTTAAGGACTTCAAGAAGGTTCTTTACAAGGCCGCTGGAATCGATTATTATCTCACTTTTACCAACTGCCTCAGCATTCTTTATGCTTGAAAGTGCATCTGCCAGCGAGTCATGTCTCATAAATAGAGTGGAGAAAAGAACTTAAATTAGATAAAAAAGAGCAGTTTAAATTGCGGCAGCTATTTTGGCGTTTCTGTACAAATCAATGTATTTTGCGCTTGGGGAGTTTCTGGCTGAATCCAGCAGCTGCTCGTCGTACCAGCCTCGTCTGGCCATTTCAATAGCAAATGCAAGCTCCTCTGAGAACTGGTTATCCCTTCCAAGTATTTTGCAGAAATCAGTTCCTAGGTCGCCAATAATTGCCTCATGACCTTCATATTTTGTGTCAGGAATAGAAATCTGTCCATTATTGTATCCATCTACCAGCAAAATCGCGGTGTTTATAGCGTCTCTCATAACAGGTAATTGTTGTTTAAAAATAGCAGGACTTCAGTTAGACCTGAATCAAGAAATATATAAAAAGCAATATACATTATGCCTTGCGGAAAGAAGAGGAAAAAAGGAAAAATTAAGACTCACAAGCTTAAGAAGAGGCGAAAGGCCCAGAGACATAAGAAATAGTCTTCTTTTGATAGTTTTGATTATTTTTGTTTAGATATAATAATATGAATAGAGTAATCCCCTATGCGATAGTCCAGTTCTTCGACTATAGTTCAGAGGGCACACCAACGAAGGTAGTGTCTTATAATATGGAATTAGATAGCTCCAGAGAATCTGCAATGGGCTGGCCTGGAGATAACCCTCAAAGATCGCTGCGGAGTATGGGGCGACGGGCATGGAGATATCTTTGCGAAGATAAGCTGACTGACTTTAGCCTTCCCAAAGACCTGTATTTTTCTACGATAACTCTCCCATTTCTTGAAGGCCATCTTTTCGCCAAAAGGACGCTAAATGAAGAAGAATTCAAGATTCTTAAAAATGGTATGGAAGAGATGGCAAAAGAGGGGGGTTGCACGATTTTTGATGAATGAGATTTACCAGGCCACTTGAAGGAATCATAAGGGCTATTCTAAGTTAAGGCAATATGGCCGGTTAATATCTCTTATTGAACTCACTGACTCTTTCGCAAATTGCTGTAGGCAATTCATCCATATTATCGCACTCAAGCTGAGGCTTGCTTAATGAGTTTCTGTTGAGATTGACCTCTGCGCCTCCAAAATGAAGCTGAAGCCCATCAATCCTATAGCCTTCGCTAACAACTTCTCCCGTGGTCAGGTAGAACTCTTTTGGAGGCATTCCAAAACCCGGGTTTTCCATAAATATTTGTTTTTGGTAGGGCAGCATTTTACCACCTCCATTCTTTCTCCAGCTATTATGTATCTGGTAACAAGCTTCCACTTCAGCAACACCCTCCAGATACTTTATGCCCGCGGGACATAAATTTATTTTGTCCGAAGCTTCAGTGCGCCCAAAGGTATGGGTTTCCTGCCCAAGAAGAAGTATTCCATACCTTTCGCAGGTCTGGTATAAGTTTCCGAAGAATACCTTTGGTGCTCTATTTTCAAAGTCCAGCACACGCGCCCCTTCTTCGCGCCTGAAAAAGCCCTCGCACAGTAATTGGGCATTAGTGTCGGGCATATTTAATACACCTCCTACTCGTGCATCTTCCAGGTCATAGCTGTTGCATGAACTCTGGATGAGTCTCGCCAGCTGCCGAGAGGGTGAATCTACATAACGGCCTACGTTTTTCCGGGTCATATCATTATTTATCGAAAATAAAATTAGCCTTCAGGAGAAAACATAAATCACGGCAATCGCCGAACACACCGCAAACTTTAAATAGTTTTTTCGAAAATCAGCATTATGCAAATGGGAGTCATTATTTGTTGGGCAATGAAACCAACACATAAGTTGTACTAATCCTCCCGCACATCTTTCAAACATTTCTTAACGCAATATGGCATTCGGACGAACTTGTACGGGGGTATATTCTACGGAAAATCTTGCAGAGTGCGTAGACACTTTCTGCTCGGTGCTTCTGCCGGCAGCTGCTCTAAGGTTTTACAAGAGCAGGAGCAGGTTCCCTCATGAAATAGATTTTCATAAAGAGCAGCTCTTTGAGATAATCGAGGAGTCAGGCCTTTATGATGATGAAAAAGCAGAGCTAAAGCAGATAATTGAGTCCAGCTGTGACAAGGTGCTAGGCTGGACCGGGTGCAAAAATGCTTAGCGCCCAGCAGGGAGATTATGCTCCCTTTTATGTTGGGTATAACTGTGCTCTCAACGAGCTTGGCTGCGCTATAAGGCAGTCAGGAAGCAGCTACTATGCTCTTTTGGGCGCAGCCAATGAGTATGCCCGCCTGAATGAGCGGCCTTTCAGGGAAAGCGTTAAGGGAGGAAGGAAGCAGTTTCTCAGGGGCTATGAATATGCGTTGAGAATATTTGGAGAAGGAGCAGAAAGGCTCAATGGGAGTGATGATGCCCTAAATTTTGCGAGATGGGCCTATAGTAAACTCCTGGATGACCCTACCGAGTTGCTCTGGCTTCCAGATATAGGCAGTTAATATGGCCGTAATATACAGTGACCCCTGCCCATATACAGGATTCATACCCTATGATTATCCTCCAGACTTTGAGAGAGAATGGAGCATTGAAAGCAGACTTGCGGGCCTAATGGAAGTATACGCGCAAAGAATAAGGGCCTCGTCAGGGGAGCACTTTTCAGATTTCCGTGAACTGGAAAGAAAGACTTATCTCAAGAACCGATTTGAGGAGTTTAGGGACTCTGTAATAAGGGCTATAAGGCGCAGCGAACAACCAAAATATAATAGGATTGGGGCGGAGGATAGAGTAAGTGCGCTATACGGAAGCTTCCTAAAAAGTTTGGGATTCATAGACGAATGCGGAAACTTGTTGCCTTCCTTTGAGCCTTTGATTGATGAGCTAATAGTTGAGTCTTATGCGCTGCAAAGTCCCGTCCAAGCAGAGCCTGAGGAACTAGACCTTAGCCGGGTTTCATCTTTTCTGGATGCGGAATATGGCATAAGCGGGTCTTTCAAGAGAGGATTTTTAAGAGAAGAATATTATCAAATATACGCATAAATAATTCTTTTTCTGAAATTAAACAACAATTGATGCTAATTTCCCGACCGGAAGGTATCTTTCGACAACTTCCCTGGCAATTGGGCCTTTAATTTCAGTTCCAAGAGGAGCTAGCTTCTTATCTACAAGAATGATGGCATTGTCCTCAAAAGCAACTCTCATACCGTTATTTCGCCTGAATTCCTTCTTTTGCCTCACGATTATCCCGTAATGGACCTTGTGCCTGAGCTTGAAGTCTCCCTTGGTGACTGTGCAGGTCACTACCGCTCCGATTCCGCCGCTTTGGTTCCTCCTTTTGTGGCATTTGTAGACCTTAAAGTTAATTATCTGGCATTCCTTGGCTCCGCTATTATCAGCACACACAAGTGTACTTTCTGTTGTGAGACCCCTAGTAATCTTTCCTCCTAGCGCTTTCATTTATAGAAATGGTAAAAAACTTAAAATAGGTGTGTGGTGGGCAGTTTATCTGGTGTTGACCCTTTTTGAAGGCATTTCTGCAACCAAGACAAAATATTCTGGCCAAAATTCCTCTTTGGGTTTTAACTTATAGCGCAAATCAAACCTTGTTATCTCATGTTCCAGTCCCATCTCCCCTGGCGACATTTTGATATATTCGCGGAAGTTTTTGTAATAATTTCCCTTCCGGTCCTTGATAAGATAGACTTTTGCGCTTAAGCCCTGCTTTTTGAAAGCGGAAATATAGATGTCTGGGGTGTAGCGGTTTGGCCTGCCGCTCAGAGCCACCATATTCTTATAAACCCACTCTGGAATGGTATAATACTCATACCAGGGAAACTTCCTGCTAAACATGCCATGGTCATTATTCCCAATGAAAGCGATGAACCTGCCTCCTGGCTTTAAGAGGTCTTTTGATTTTTTTGCAACGGAATCGATATCCCAAATGTGTTCAAGAACCGCGTAAGAGACAATATAGTCGAACTTCTCATCCGGGTTGAAATTCTCAAAAGCCTTCTGAAAATAATCAAACCTGCCGCTTTTGAGAAACTCGTTTGTTTTTTCGGAGTAGGCGCCGCATAGATTTTTCCGTTCTAAGGGAGACAGGGTTTTCATCATTTGGCCATGTACATAGTCCCGTTCTTCTTTTTTTCTAAGGCAGTTGAACCGGTCTATTGAGATAAACCTTTTCGTTCCTTTGGAAAGGTACAAAAGCGCTGTAAGAAAGTATGAGCCTGTGCCAATTTCAAGGATGCTTTTTTGCTGCAGGCTCTTTTTTGAGATAAATCTCTGGTAAATGGAATATTCCTCACCGAGCTTTTCCAGCTCAGTGGCACAGTCAAGCCGGGCATATGCACGCGCGGAGTTAGAGGTTTTCTCTGGAAAAAGATTGAGCTTCAGAAATTGGAAGTAATTATTGGCAATATACGCGGAGATGGTGAGATATTTGTTGCCGAAAACCATGTTTTCTAAATACCTTTTGCCCATAATTAATCTTATCCGATATTGCTTGAATTTAACATTCAGGCTAAAGCTATTTTGGGGTTATTTGAACTTTTATATACTTTAATCTTATGAGTAAAAAGGCAAGGGCGCACAAGCCTGCTGAAGTTAAGGTGGTAGAGAAGGTTTCTGAAACTACTGTCTCAGCTGAGACTTCTGGCACAATTGCCTCTTCCGGTACAAGCTCCACGAAAAGTTTTCCTTATTTCAAGTACCCGAAATATGTTCAGGCGCACAAAACTGCCGTTTCATTAGTCCTTTCAATTTTTCTTGTTCTTTTGGTAGCCTATGGTGCATATTCTGTAAGGACCATAACTTCAACCCAGGAGCACCTTCTTGGGGCAGATGACCCCTATTACTGGTCGCGCCTGACTACAATAATTGTAAGTGGAGATATCCCCCAGAATGATACTATGCGGCTGCATCCCGATGAGGAACCGGTATTTAGCACCATAGGATTATTCCCTTATATTGGGGCATGGTTTTACCAGGCAGCACATGCTGTGACGGGTATGGATTTATACAGGTCGTTCTTTTATTTCTCCCCATTTTTTGCGGCTTTGGCTGTGATTCCGGCGTTCTGGATAGGTAGGGAGCTTCACTCAAATAAAGCAGGAATATTTGCTGCATTCTTTATTGCTTTCACTCCCTCTTTTCTCTTCCGTTCAATGGGCGGATATTATGACACCGATGCGGTGATAATGCTGTGTTCTACACTTGTAATTGCGCTTTTCCTTGCCGCATATAACCGAATAGATACCAAGAACTGGAAAAAGCCCGCGCCTATTATCCTAGCGGCGCTTGCGGGTGTTGTCCTGATAATATTTGAGATGTCATGGAGCGGTTGGGCTTACATTCCATGGCTGTTTGCTGGGTTTTTTGTTCTTCACGAAGGATATCAGCTATTGATAAATGAAGGTTCTGGACTAAAGGAGAAATTCAAAAACAGCCTGCCTTTCCTAAAGAGCCATCTCCTGATATATGTGGTGATGCTTTTGTCAGCCACTCTTTTCTGGTACGGATTTCATGCAACTACCCATATATTTGAAACAAGCAATCCCGTGACAGAAGTACTTTCGGTCACAAGCTTTTTCCAGACTGCAAAGGCAGAAGGAGGCATTTTCCCTAATGTTTGGATTTCAATTTCCGAAGAAATGAGCGCCTCCCTGGACGAGGTTACTTCTAGGCTAAATCCTTTGATGTTTGGATTTGGAATAATGGGGCTTATATTCCTGTCAGTGCTTTTTGTGAAGAATTTCAAAGAGAAGTCGATTTATATAGCCAGCTTTATTTTCTTGATGATTTGGACGGTGCCCACACTATACGGAAGCCTTTGGGCGGTCAGGTTTATCCAGATGCTTGCAATACCTATGGCGATATCCGCGGGAATTGCAATCGCGATTTTGTATGATTCAATTTTTAAGCTTGCCAGCTTTAGTGACAAAAAAGAGCTGATGCAGAAGGCCTCAACAGGCATTGCTGTGGCATTTACGATGATTTTGGCTTATGCCTTGATATTTGCAGATACCTCGCCTTACGCAACTTCAGCTGCGATGGGCAGTTCCTTTGGCAGCGGCGTGACGCAGGGATGGGTGGACTCAATGGCGTGGCTCAAGAATGAGTCTGCGCCTGGAAGCGCTGTTGCAACTTACTGGGACCCTGGATACCTTATTAATGCGCTTTCGGAGAGGCCGACAATCTATGATGGTGGAACCCAGAACAATCTCAAGACTACTCCCATTAGCGAACTCAATGGCCTCGATTGCATGGCGGACCGGCAGGGTTATATTGTAAATAACTCAACAGGCTCTTACTGCGTGACTTCAAGAATGCAGGATATGGCAGGAAGCCTTTACACTTCAGATGAAGCTAAGGCGGCAAAGATTATAGAATCTTACCGGGGAGACGCGCCTGAGATGTACTTTCTGGCATCAAATGACCTTATAGGCAAATCCCAGTGGTGGACATATTTCTCAAACTGGGACCCTGAAAAAGGCCAGGGCCAGGCTTATCCTTATGTGGTTTCGAGCCTGACTAACCAGCAGAACCTCATCTTAGAAAATGGAACTGCTTTGATATATGGCCCATTTTACATTAAAATAACCGTCAAGGACGGAGACGAGAAAATAGAGCCTCTTTTGCTACAGGGCGGAAGATATTACCCAATAAAGACCCTGCTTTTCTATAGCAATGGCTCTTTGGCAAAGATAGAGAATGAGGATGCCCAGGTTCCGGGCACTCTTTGGGTTGACCCCAGCTTCAGGGCAGTTATCTACATGCCACCTCAAATTGAACAGGCAATGTTCACAAGGATGTTCTTCTTTGACGGCGAAGGCTTCAAGTACTTCAAGGAAGTCTATGCAAATTCAGAAATCAAAATCTTCCGGCTGGATTTAGCAGCTTTGCAGAAGGATTATCCCTTAGTGAAATAATAATGCCGTGTAAATCCGGTAGTGAGGTAGGATATATTTATCTGGAATAAGATACATTATGAATATAGTTCCCTATGATGAATTGCATACTTATACAAACCATCCGATAGGAGATTTAATGGGCCCTTAGGAATATAACGAGGTACTGGCCGATGGAGATGCAGCTAAATATAATAGATTTATGGAAATTATTCAAGCAGGCGCAAATAGATATGTTTTAAGAGCGCTTGGTTTTATATGGCCCACTGAAGAAGATCTTCTTAAGGCGGATTTCATCAAGGAAATCAAAGACTTTTTGCCGAAGTTGGAGGAATATCGTAAATCATCTAAGTAATCCCAAACAATCCACTGCAGTTTCTGGGGGCCGAAATTGCCCCAGGATGTAAAAATTAGAGGCGGTTATAATCTATTTCTTTCCATCTTTTACTACCTTCTTTTTCTGCTGGTGTGGCCTCAGTTTTTTGGTCTTTGCAGTAGAGCACGCCGGTATTATAATACACACGTTCAATGAATCTTGCAAGGCCGCGGAAAAATTGGCTATTGTTTCCAGCCATTGAAATTGTTTGTTCTGCCTTTCCACCAAACTTTAAGACTGTTCCTGGGGAATAGCAGGCAAGCTCTTCGAAGGCAGCTATTGCAATAGGAATATCGCCCCGAAGGTCTTCACGAGATATTGATCTTACCATCGCCTCAAATTCTGCCCCGGATAAGTTTAATCCATATTCGTCCCCATAAGGAGTGATTCGGGGAGGGGTATTTTTGCAGTCTTCTGAGGTTTTGGGGCTTATAGGACCCACCTTTTCAATTTTAGACATTTCTTCAAGAATTGCCGAGTAAACTTTACGGTAAGCATCGTACAGCATCCCTGGGTCGCCTTTGCTTTCTTCAAGAGCGGGATATCTTGTCCGCTCTTCAACAATCTGTCTAGAATAATCACACCTCAGGTTTTTTGAAGTTGTGATATTAACTACATTTGGTTTAGGAAGGGTCGTTTTCATTATGTCATCATAATACAGTAATCTAATAACATAAATATTCCAGAACTTCAGAAGGTCTACCTAAGCAGCCCCAGGCAATCCACCGCCTGCTCAGGGAACTCAAAAGCAGGTATATGCAGGTCTTCTAGGTAAAGCCGTGCTTTTGTAGTCTCCCTTCCGCCAATAAAAACGCAAACAATATTCCTGAACTTGCT
>Ga0105092_10001248_pt1 | contig 13554 bp, 16 predicted proteins | sample PPLLak2March2015_FD_87021 | JGI IMG/M metagenome (GOLD analysis project Ga0105092, IMG submission 87021) | Freshwater sediment microbial communities from Prairie Pothole Lake near Jamestown, North Dakota, USA - PPLs Lake P7 Core (1) Depth... | ecosystem: Environmental > Aquatic > Freshwater >... | reverse complement strand
CAGGCTTTCCGAGCCATTGAGAATCATATCGGTGATGTAACGCATATCGTCGGATGATAGCCTCTTCAGCCGCATTTCAAAATCCTGGGCATCTTTGGAATGATGGTTCGCCACGGGTGGGAGTATATTCAGGTATTCAAGATCTATGCCCTGCTTGAGAAGGTCCTCAAACTCTGGTATGAGTTTCCTTTGAATCTCCAGATCCCTTTCGCTTAGATCTCTGGCCATAACAATGTTTAATGTGATGACGAAGATAAAGATTTTACCCGGGGCTCGGGCTTAAATGGTGAACTGCATTGAGATTCCGACGCAGCACGTCAAGAGACGCCGGTGCATCTATAACTAAAAAACTCCAAGCCATTCGATTTTGCTCAATTTCGGCAACTGGCCAGGCCCCAAAAAATAATCATAAAAAACCTTGAATAAGCACAATGCCAAAAATTACTGAAATTATCAATTATAAATTATCATTATTTTATTATTTTTCCGGTTTCTAATTCTTCGCTATCGATTCGGATATCCAATCAAGATATGGCCCGTATCCTTCCGCCACAGGAAGAACGATGATCTCCGGGACTTTGTAGCTGTGCAACTGCGGCAGCCTCGTCATGAGCGGCTTCACCATCCGTTGCTCGGTCTTGATTATCATCAGCACTTCTTCGTCTTTTGCGACCTTTCCTTCCCATCGGTAGCAAGATCTCACGGCAGCCAAGTTCACGCACGCCGCCAGACGCTCTTCCACCAGAGTTCCGGCAATCCGGTCTGCCTCGTTTGGAGCGGCGGTACAAAAGACGACGACATACTCAACGATCATGTTCTCGCCCATGACATTCTCACTCATGTCCAACCCACCGCTCACCATTCTTCCCCAGCTCCTTCTTCCAAATGGGCACTCTTACTTTCAGCTCTTCGATGATATACCTGCACCCCTGGAAAGCCTCATCCCGATGCGCAGCAGCGCAGACAATGGCCACGATGCTCTCGCCGACCGCAAGCGACCCGATGCGATGAACCACTTCTACCGACAGCAGGTTGAACCTGGCCACAGCCTCATCCCTGATGCGCTCCAGCTCCGGAAGCGCCGCCTCCCGGAAGGCTTCCAGCTCCATCCTCTCGATGCCGTCGTCCCTGACGGTGCCAAGAAATGTGACGAGCGCGCCTGCATCATTCCTTTTGGCCTTCCGGACCAGCTCATCCAGGCAGAAGTCCTCGTTCGTGATCTGGATCGTAATCATCAACCCCCAGCCACCGGCGGGAAGATGACCAGTTCATCCCCATCATTCAGCTTGGTCGAAAGGTCCTGGCGGGGATCGATCCTCTTCCGGTTTATCATGATCTGGACATAGTCTCTGAGCCAGCCTGACTCTTCGAAGGCCGCTTCCTTGAATCTCTTATTTCGAGAGGCAAGAATTGCTAGCACACCGGCTGCCGTCGCTTCGCCGACGATATCCAGATTCAGCTCTTTGCCAAGGATCTCCCTGAAGCTGGCAAACGCCATGACCTTTATTTTCATAAAATCCTCTCGAAATATTTCGATTGTCGTATTGATTGCGGCGATTGGTCGCGGCTATTTCTTCCACATGTCGCCAAAGCTTGCAGGCGTCGCCTCGGCCTTTTCCTTCGGCCCGCCTTTCTTCAGGGACTTCTTGATCTTCTCTCCTTCATTCTCTCGGAGCCTGGCGATCTCCTCCTCTGAGTCAATGCCCATGACGAAGGTGCCGTGGCAAGGCTTGACATAGGTGAAAAGCATCTCCTTTCCGCGCACGCCCATAGCCACGGGCGGGACGCCGATGATGTAGTAGTCCTTGAAGATCTTGTAGCCCGGATCGACGTAGTAGACCTCTTCGGAATTCTTTTCAATGTACTCGCGAGCATCCTTGAAAGAGGTGCGCTCCAAATAGAGCTTGTACTTCATCTGCTCGACACAGCTCATAAAACCACCTTGTCGATCTTGTTCTTGAGCGGATTGGGATTATGGGTGGCCTTGGCCACGATCTTCTCCGCAGGATAATCGATGCTTGCCGCCAGAGCTTCCGCATTCTTGCCGAAGACTATGGCATAAGGACGCGCCTTGGAAATGGCACTGAACGTGGCCCCGTAAGTCATCCCGGCATCACTGTGCATGAAGGCGAAGGATATATCGAAATCGATCTTCTGTTCCACGATCTCGCCGATGAGCTGGTCCACGTCGGCGGTTTTTTTGATGTAATGATTTTCAGGATCTGCGGTCTTGACCAGCTTTACGGCTGCATCCGTTCCAGCCACTGTTACATCATATCCAGCTTTGTCGAGCTTGTGGGCGAGATAGATCACCATGCTCGTCTGCACCGGAACCTCCGGGCAGCCCATCACCAGCAGCGCCTTTTTGCCTTCGGTCATACGCTCATCTCTTGATTTGTTATTGGATATTTATTATTATTGTTATTATTCAGTTTCGACATTATTCCACATATTATTAGTCTCAACATTATATTTGTTGCAGCAATCCCGGCAGCTCGAATCACGCACACACGCCACCTCGTCCATGCAGGAGTTCAGACCATCCCAAAGCATGAGCCGGTCTGTAAGAAGCTCGCCTGATCCCAAAACATACTTCACCGCCTCCGTAACCTGGACAGAGCCTATCACCCCGCAGGTGGACCCGAGCGCCGGGAAGGTCGCCGCAGGCGGAGCTCGCGGAAAGATGCAGCGCAAGCAGGCCGACTTGCCGGGAATTATGGTGGTGGCCTGGCCCTGGAAGCCGCAGATTGCACCATGAAATAGTGGAATTTTCCTTTGCAGGGCGGCCCGGTTCAGTAGATACCTGGTCGGGAAGTTATCCATGGCATCCATGATCAGGTCGCAGCCCTGCAGAAGGCGATCCAGGCTATCTTCGTCAATGGTTCCAACGATGGCATCGACATCGATCTCAGGATTTATGCCTTGCAGCATCTCCTCAGCAGACCTCGCTTTTCTTCTGCCCACATCATCGCTCCCGTGCAGCACCTGTCGGTTCAGGTTGCTCAACTCCACCGAATCGCAATCGACGATGCGAATTCTGCCGAAGCCCGCTGCCGCCATATAGATGGAAACGACTGAGCCGAGGCCGCCAGCACCGGCTACGAAGACGCTTGACTTCTTCAGCTTCTCCTGGCCGTCCTCGCCGAAGAGGCGAATCTGGCGGGCGTATCTCTCTCTTTCGGCTTGGTTTAACATGCAGATCGTTAGCTATCGGATGCTAGTTATCAGATTGCATCATTATTGAATTAAGCATTTTTTGAGGTTTTGCCTAACCGCCATGCACTATTCGCACGATCTTCAGCTCATCGGCATAGCTTGCCTGCTCTTCCTCTGAGACTATCTTGCCGTTCTTGGCGACGATTACCTCGACCGGATTGACGCCGAGGCTTCTGAGGATGTCCTCGATGCGAACACCATCCAATTCCATCTCTCTTTTGCTGCCGTCCGGCATGGCTATTTTCATCTCATATCACAAAGGCGGTCCTAATGCAAAATGCTTCTGGTGGCTTGGACTAATTTGACCGAGCAATCGCAGTATCACCAATGTAATCACGATTGTGAATGAGACGTTGGTGGTCGATTCGGTATATAAAAGTTGGGAACATTACGACAACGTCGCATTCTGCCATAGAATATTCTGCGGGAAATCTCAATTATCCGGCTCGATGCTCGATCTGGCATCTTTTCGATCCAAGAAGCTATTTAATCGTGGATCGCCATTAATTAAGTGTAAGAGAGGTAAAAGACGATGAATCATCCCGACCGCGTATTCTCCTTCAAGGAGATCGAGAGCGAAGACGACCTGGTGGAAGCGATGACCGGCCACAAGTGGCCTCTTTGCTACAGCTTTTATCATGGAAAACACCTTTACCTGAGCGACGGCGAGAGCGAGGATGCGCCGGAATACTCAGTCGTAACCATCGACAAGACTGAGGGCCACCACGGCATCCACGGTCGCGAGGTGGGAAGGATCAAGCCTACAGGCATGAAGGCCGACGAGGTGCATAAGTTCATCCAGGAGATGAACGCGGGCCACTACAGCAGCGAAAATCCGATCGAGGTTGTGGCCGAGCCAAAGTGGCACCACAGCTGCCAGCTCTGTCGGCTGGACGAAGAAGAGTAATCCGATGCATCCGGTCTGGCCTGGCACGAAGCAGCCACGCCAGATCATAGGTCACAAATCCCTGCATTCTATATTTTATCTCTAATCTACATTTGATGAGCTTGCTGGCGATTTTTTAAGCCAATTCCACTCCAGAAAGAATTCTACGTAGATTATTTTATGAGCATGTGATGTGATGAAGCTCTCGGGAGGAATGCTAATTCGTGCCAAATCCGCTTTGATTTTTGCAGTTTTAATCCTGATATGCATGCCGTTTCTGGCGCAAGCGCAGGCCGACGATGTCGATCTGTTGATCGAGACCCTCAACACCGGCAACATCAGCGCCAGAGTTGCGGCAGCCGCCGCCCTGGGAGAAATGAACGATACGCGAGCGATAGATCCTCTGATCCGAGCTTTGGAGGACAAGGAGTTTGATGTGGAATACCAGGCTGCCAAGGCCCTGGAGAAAATAAGAGAGCCAGCCGTAGAGCCGCTGATCCGCGCTCTGAAAGATAACAATTCCAACGTCAGATGGGAAGCGGCAGACATCCTCGGAGCAATCGGCAATAGCTCGGCTGCCGATCCTCTGTTTGAAGCCACGAAGGACAAAGATAGCATAGTGCAAAAGGTGTCGGCCCAAGCCCTTGCAAAATTCGGTGATATCAGAGCAACAGAGCCGCTGATCGAGCTTCTGAAAAGCGATTCGGCATGGGATAGAGCAGATGCCGCTGACGCCTTGGGTGAGTTGAACGACTCCAGAGCCGTCGAGCCGCTCATTTCGGCATTGGATGATGAAAAAGGCTTTGTGCAGGAATCAGCAGCAGAGGCTCTGGGCAAAATCAGAGATGCCAGAGCTGTTGAGCCCCTTATCCAGGCCATCAAGTACAATAGCGATTATGCGGTGCAAGAAAAATCAAGAGACGCGCTGATCGAGATCGGAGAGCCGGCCACGGATGCGCTGATTGTGGCATTAAATGACAGCGATAAATGGGTTCGATATCATGCCGCATACTGCTTGGCCTATGCAAATGATGCAAAGGCCATCGGCCCGCTGGAATATGCGCTTTCCGATGAAGACAAGGATGTAAGGGAGATGGCGCAAAATTCCGTCTTGAGGTTGGAGGAGGCCGTAGAGTCGAAGGAAGAACTGGTGGATCATTCCGAATACAACACCACGGAAAACCTGGCGGCAAATGTTGACGATACAACTATCGAAAACGAGACGGAAAACGTGAAAATGAAAACGCACGAAAATGAGACATCATACGAAAACGAAACATCAAGCGAGAATGAGACACTTGCGGGAAATGAGACACGGGGCGATGAGGAATTAGGAAATGAATCGGACCCTAGGGAGTACTGGAGCTACGAGAATCACGAGTTCGGATTTACCCTGAGATTCCCTGATGACTGGAAGGATCAGGATGCAGATTCGAACAGCGCAGGAATGATTGTGGGATTCCTGGCACCGGGAGAGGATGTGGACGGGCCGAATTGCTTCGTCGTGGTGCAATACGAAGACCTGCCTAAGCCTTACAGCGTGGACCAGTATGCTAAGGCAAGCCTGCAGAGCCTGAAGGGCGACCATCCCGACATCAATATAATCGAGGATCGGGAAGTGACAATCTCCAACCTGCCCGCCCGGGAGTTGGTCTACAAGGTCGATCAAGATGAGTATCAGGTCCTGCAGAGGATCGTGGTGAAGGATCAAAGAGCCTTTGTCATAACCTTCAATTCACTCTCTGAGAAGTATCCGCAACTGGAGGGCGATGCCAGGGAGATGATAGACTCGTTTGCGTTCTTTTGAGACTTGAGAGCGGGTGCCTGATTCTGAGCTGAGCATCCGCTTATTTTCTGCTGATTGGCCTCGTGTCTTGCATTTGGCTTATGGGCAAGAACGTAACCAATATTTTCAAAATTATAAATTATATTGTTTAAAATTTTAAATCGGATTGATATGTTATCGATATCCCGTGATACGGAATTTATTCTTATCTGTAAACACTACTCTGCACAAGGTTTATTTGCCATCAGGCGGATGGAAACGTCCATCAAATTATGAGGAATGCTATGCGACTTTCCATGGATTTGGAGCTGCAGGATATACCGGGGCAATTGCTGCTGGCACTGCAGCCCCTGAAAGAGAATAAAGCAAATATCATAAGTGTGGTCCACCACAGGGACCGCAAGACTCCCCGCGGCATGATCCCGGTCAGATTTGTATTGGAGATGGATCGATCCAAGATCGAAGCCCTCCAGACAAAGCTCAAAGAGAGCGGCATCTCCGTGGTTCGGGCGGGAGAGGATCGTTTCATGGAGTCCGTATCAGTGGTGCTGGTCGGGCACGTGCTGGACAGCGACATCGGCGATACCGTCAAGCGGATTGACTCCACCGGCTTTGCCGAGGTCATGGACCTGGCATTGACCATGCCGGGCGTCGATGAGCCGTCGTCCGCTTTCATGAAGATCCGCGCCACCGGCAAGGCAGAGATCCAGAAGGCTCTGACCATCCTGCGGGAAGTCGGCAAAGAGAAGAAGCTGCTCGTCATTGAGCCCATCGAGGCTGAGGCAGTATGAGAGACGTTAAGATTTCCCTGGTCGGTTACGGCATTGTGGGACACGGCGTGGTCGATGTCCTGAACCGCAAGAAGAAGGTGCTCCGGGACATGGGGCTGAATCTAAAGCTGATCAGCGTCAGCGACCACACCGGGACCGTCCTCGCCGAGGATGGAATCGACGCCGACAAGATCCTGGGTGAGAGGACCCTGGCCAACGTCGCCACGTCGAGCATGAAAGGCAAGGAGGCCATCGCTGCCATCGACTCCGATCTGATGATTGAGGTCACTCCCACCAATATCGTTCACGGCCAGCCGGGCCTGGGACACATGGAAGCTGCCCTCTCAAGCGGCAAGCACGTGGTGACATCGAACAAGGGTCCCCTGGTGGTATCCTACGGCAAGCTCAAGAAGCTGGCTGAGGACAACGGCGTCATGATGAAGTTCGAGGCCACCGTGGGCGGCACCATGCCACTCATCAGCCTGGTGGAGCGCACGCTCGTCGGCAACCAGATCTACGGCATCCGCGGCATCTTCAACGGCACCTGCAACTACATCTTGACCCGCATGACTGAAGAAGGCATAGCTTACACTCATGCTCTGAGCGAGGCTCAGGATATGGGAATTGCCGAGGCCGATCCCAGCTACGATGTGGAAGGCGTGGACACTGCCGGAAAAGTGGTAATCCTGGCCAACTCCCTCTTCAACATGAATGTGAAGTACAGCGATGTGGACGTAACCGGCATCACCGGCGTCACGCCTGAGGCACTGGCTCTCGCCAAGAAGCGGGGCTACGCCATCAAGCTCATCGGCGATGTGCCCGCCCTGACCGTGCGGCCCACGTTGGTTCCGCTGGACAGCCCCATTGCAGTATCCGGGACACTGAACTCGGCTGCCATCTACACGGACCTCTCCGGAACCATAACCGTATCCGGGCTTGGTGCAGGGTCGATCGAGACGGCCTCCGCCATCCTGACGGACATCATCAGCATCTACAGGACCAAGCGTATCGATACCATATTCTAAAAAAAGGTATGACCGGCTTTCTCGGCTTCGCAGAGCTTTGCGGGAAGGTAGAGAGCGTGTCCGGCTCTCTGGAGAAGATCGACCTAGCCAGCGCGTTCCTCTCCAATCTCGACGAAGCTGAGCTGGCCGTGGCCTCCAACTTCATCATGGGCGTGGTCTTTGCACCAAGCTCAGATCTGGTTTTAGGCGTTGGGCCGAGCATTCTTTACGAGGCCCTGGCGCGGGCCTGCGGCTGCGGGAGCGAGAAGATCTCCGAAATGCTGCGCGCCACCGGCGATCCGGGTCTCGTGGCTGCCATGGCTGCGGAAAAGAAGCGGCCCATCGGATTTGCTGCGTTTGCAGAAACCGATGCGCTCTCCATCTCGGATGTCTATTCTCGATTCCTGGCGGTGGCCCATGCCTCCGGCAAGAAGAGCCAGGATGCCAAGGTCAAGAATCTGCAGTTTCTCTTCTCCCAGGCCTTGCCCCTGGAAGCCCGCTACATCGCTCGCCTCGCCATCGAGGACATGAGAATCGGAATTGGCGAAGGAGGAGCACGGGATGCCATCGCCAAAGCGTTTTCCAGACCGGCAGAGGATGTGGAACGCAGCTACAACCTCACCAACGACATGGGACTTGTGGCGGTAAGCGCCAAACGCGGAACGCTCTCGGAGCTTGGCGTAATGCTCAACCATCCCATCAAGATGATGCTGGCGCAGCTCTCCGAAGGCATTCCGGCGGCGATGAAGGAACTGGGGACCGCGGCAGTCGAATGGAAGTACGACGGCGCTCGCGTGCAGATTCACAAAGACGGCCAGAAGGTGCGCATCTTCACCAGGCGTCTGGAGAATGTAACCGCATCCTTGCCGGAGATCGTTTCTGCCGCAAAAACCAAAATACGTGCCACGAACGCTATTCTGGATGGAGAAGCCGTGGCTATAGGCAAAGACGGGCGGCCTGTGGCATTTCAGCAGATCCTGAAGCGGTTTCGCAGAAAATACGATGTGGAAAAGCTCGCCGCCCAGATTCCTCTGCGCCTGTTTCTCTTCGATATCATATATCTGGAGGATAGAAGCGTCGTTGACAAGCCCCTGACGGAAAGAAGAAAGCTTTTGCAGGAGACTGCCGCCGACCCGACGCTGCTTGCCGATCAGGTTCTTACCGGCGATCTGAATGAGGTTGAGGAGATCTACAAGAAGGCGCTGGAAGCTGGGCACGAGGGTCTGATGCTCAAGAACCCGTCCTCGGTTTATGCGCCGGGAAAGAGAGGCAAGAACTGGCTGAAGATCAAGCCGGTGATGGAGACCCTCGACCTGGTGGTCATCGGCGCGAAATGGGGCGAGGGCCGGAGGGCCAGCTTCCTTGGCTCCTATCGCCTGGGCTGCATGGAGACGGAGACGGGCCGCATCCTGGATGTGGGCTGGGTGGCCACCGGCCTGACCGATGAGGCATTGTCTGACCTCACCGAGATGTTCAAGGACCTGATCGTCGTACAGAAGGACATGGAAGTGGAGCTGAAACCGGCGGTGATCTTCGAGGTGGCCTACGAGGAGATCCAAAAGAGCCCCAACTACTCATCCGGATATGCCCTGCGCTTTCCCCGGCTGGTAACGGTCCGAGACGACAAGTCTTTGGACGAAGCCGACACCATTGAGAGGGTGACATCTCTGTACAAGGTCCAGAGGGGCAGAAGCACCTCTGCATGATTTAGATTAGAACGATATCGAATATATGTTAAATAATTTAACTGATCCAAATAACTCAAATAATCTGAATAAATTCAAAAAATCCAATATCTTGCGCAAATTCAATAATCCAATGAACCATTATTTCATACAAATCCAATACGATAAATTCTGATTCTGAAAAAGGCATGAGCCAACGGCGAACGGAGGTTTAGGGATGATAATATTCAAGAGGCTGGAAGAGCTGAAGGATGAGGACATGAATGGCCTCTTCTCCAGAGAGGTGGGCATTCAGGATGTAATCGCCGATGTGAACGACATACTCGTTGAGGTCGGGTCGAAGGGAGACGAAGCCCTCTTCAAGTACACGGAGAAGTTCGAGGGCGCAAAGCTCAATGATCTGCGAGCAAGCCAGGACGAGATCGATGCCGCATACGATATGGTGGACGAGCGAATCCTGGAGGCTCTGGCCCAGGCGGCGGACAATATCTTTGCCTTCCACTCCGCCCAAAAGGAGCACGAACTGTGGATGACCGAAGTCTCCCCCGGCGTCTCCGTCGGCCAGAAGGTCGTGCCCCTGGACTCAGTTGGTGCCTACGTTCCCGGTGGCCGGGCATCTTATCCCAGCTCCGCCCTCATGAATGTGATACCGGCCAAGGTGGCGGACGTTTCAAGGATAGTAGTATGCACGCCCCCCAAATCGGACGGCTCTATCACGCCTTTAACGCTCGTCGCCGCCGATATGGCCGGGGCCGATGAAGTCTACAAACTGGGAGGCGCTCAGGCCATCGCAGCCATGGCTTTCGGCACGGAGACCATTGAGCACGTCAGCAAGATCGTGGGGCCGGGCAATGTCTACGTTACCGCAGCCAAAATGCTCGTTCGGGGCACAACGGAGATCGACTTTCCGGCAGGCCCAAGCGAGGTTCTCATCATCGCCGACCGGACGGCAGATCCCGGCGTCATCGCCGCAGACATGATCGCTCAGGGCGAGCACGATCCCAAGGCAATTTCCGTTCTGGTGGCTACGGACGATCTCCTGGCCAGCGCCGTGGCGGAAGAGTTGAAGATCCAGTCTGCAACAGCGTTCCGCAGCGATATCATTGAACAGAGCCTGGACCACAGCGCCGTTCTGGTGGCCAATGACCTCGATGAGGCGGTGGACTTCGCCAACGCCTTTGCGCCGGAGCACCTGGAGATCATAACCAATGACCCCATGAACGTTTTCCGGTCCATCCGCAACGCCGGCAGCGTCTTTTTGGGCGGCTTCACGCCCGTGGCTGCGGGCGACTACGCCAGCGGCACGAACCACGTGCTTCCCACATCCGGCTATGCCAGGGTCTTTTCCGGGCTTAACGTGGACCACTTCACCAAGAAGATCACAGTGCAGATGATCACTGACGAGGGTCTGCTGGGACTGGAAGAGACGATAACGACTCTGGCCGAGGCGGAAGGGCTCAAGGCGCACGCGGAGTCGGTGAGGAAAAGGCTGGAGCCGAGGCAGAGTTAAAGCTCCTGAAAATCTCTTTTTACAACAAGATATGTCCGAACACCTCTTGGAGATGGCCGGAGCCCTCATCAGGGTGAAGGACGGAAAGATCGAAGTCCTTACTGAGCCGCGGGTTCGCTTCTGTCCCCTGCGATTCGGTCTTTACGGCATAAAGATCGAGAGCCGTGAGACGGTAGCAAGCACGCTGCGCTCGCACATGCAGGAGCTTGGCATGTACGGTCCGGGCCGCGTCCTGGAATTGCAGGAGAAGCCCGTCAGCTTCGGGGCCTCCGAGATCCTGACGGATGCCATGAGCGAGGGGCTGGTGGATGCGGCGGTGCTCGTTTGCGAGGGCGTGGGCACGCTCGTTACCGCAAGGCCGGAGGTCTTGCAAGCAGTCGGGGCGCACATGACGGGCCTCCTCAAGACCGAGCCGATAAATGAGATTCAGGACGGCCTCGAAGAGAGAGGATGCTTGTTGCTCGACCGGCAATGCAGCATCGACCAGGTCCCGGGCTTTGAGATAGCCGTGGCGGCAGGATTCAAAAAGATCGCAGTAACCGTGGCAGGCGCTAGATCTCAGGATGCCGCAGCTTTGCGAAAGCTCGGGGCGGAATTGGGCGTTCGGCCCATTATTCTCGCAGTTCACACCACCGGCATTAGCAATCAAGATGCTGAGGCGCTGGCGGAGAGCTGCGACCTCGTCTGGTCCTGCGCCTCGCGTGCGGTGCGTGAAGTCATCGGGAAAGCGGCGAAGCTGCAGATCGGCATCTCCATTCCCGTCTTTGCCCTCACCGACGAGGGCAAGCGGCTGATCCTGAACCGCGCTCTGCACTTCCCTGAAAGCCTGGTCATGCACCGGGCGAGCTTGCCACTGGCACCGGATGGCAAACAGCCGGAGCCTTTGATTTAGGTTTTGGGATCATTCATGCCACTGCCGCTCAGACCGCAATCGACGTTTTCGGCGAGGCCTCTGCTCGCACTCTAATCCTCGTCGCAGCGGGCCAGCGTCTGCGCCTTAATCTGCAGCATCTTCTCCTTGCTCACGAAGACCTCCACCAGGCGCAGGGCAAACTCCAGGGCAGTTCCCGGCGAGCGGCTGGTGATGAGGTTTTTGTCCACCACTACCCGGTCTTCTGAAAACTGGGCACACGCCGCCACCTGGGCCTTGCCGGAAGGGCTGACCGTGGCTTTGCGGCCCTGCAAGACTCCGGCCTTGATGAGAACCGATGGGGCTGCGCATATCGCCGCGACGTATTTTCCCGCTTTATCCATCTCCCGCGCCATTGTCAGGATGCGCTCGTCGTTTCCCAGGGCGATGAAGCCGGGCGAGCCGCCGGGCAGAACCAGGCCGTCGAAATCCCTAAAGTCAATTTTATTCAAGCTGGTATCCGGCAGCACTGAAATTTTATGAGAGCCTTGCACCAGTCCTTCTTTTAAGCCAGCCGTCACGACCTCAACATCGGCACGCCGCAAAATGTCGATGACATCGACGGCCTCAATCTCCTCAAAACCCTCTGCCAGGGGGATCAGAATTTTCATGTCTCTCCTCAGCAAATAATTGGCTGCAATATCTTAAATCTATTACCATTATCGACCGCAATAATTACTTTTTTCAGTTTTTTGGTTTCATAATTTGTGTGAACGAGGCACAAACAGCTTTTTATAATTCCTTGCAAGGGCTTTCTAATGCCAAACGGATTCGAACGAGCGCCTCAGAGCACCTCAATCATAGCAAAGATTTGCCGCAAGTAAATGGCGGCGAATACGGAGCCAAAACAAAAACGACAGGCAGATGTTGGTCATGGATATTAAAAACTCAAACAACATGTATCTGATGCTGATGTATGTCTATTTGAAGGCCTATCAGGATGCACTCTCAGACTTCGAGTATGCCGTCAAGGATTCCAGTTATGTGGACCTGGCGCTGATGTCGGTCCGGCAGAAATACGGCGAGAAGATCGACCGGATTGCCAGCGAGCTTTCCGCATGAATCTTTGAAGCGGCTTTTCTTTAGCACGGGTCCGCAAGAGCATCAATTTTCACTAACTGTCGGACCTCCAACTATTCTTTATCATCACAGGAGTATTCATGTCATTCCCAGCTCGCGGATATCCTTCCTCTAACTATCAGAGTTTAACACCAGAGAGAGCAAGACTGGGAAAAAAATGAGTGAGAAAAAATCATAATTCGTTGAGACGAGAACAATAATAATCTACAAGCTCGCCATTATTATCGGGTCCTATCATGATCTGCCTGCGGTGCGGCAATTGCTGCCGTTATCTGGACATCTTCGTGATCAATCCGAGATCTATTCTCCCGGACGGCACTCTTGATCCCCACGATCCCGAATGCATGATCTTCAAGCCTGAGGGAGACGTCTGCCCCCATCTCACTTGCGATGGAGATGTGGCTGTTTGCACCATCCATCACCTGCCATGCTACCAAGGGACGCCCTGCCGGCAGTTCGAGCAGCTTGGTCCGGAGGATGAGGTCTGCATCATGAGTGGTTACTTCGAACATTGCCTCATGTTTTCGGCAAAGAAAGTGAGGAATAAACCAGACTAATGCTTGCTTTCCAGAGCCTCCGCCAGCCCCGGCACTTCTCCAGCGCCCGCAGGCACGCAGAGGCTCGCGCCCTCGAAATCCTTTCCGATGGGCTCGAACCTGCCGCCCAGATGCTCCGCCAGGAACGCCTCGGCGACGGCGTAAAAAGAT
>Ga0105092_10001246_pt1 | contig 13564 bp, 12 predicted proteins | sample PPLLak2March2015_FD_87021 | JGI IMG/M metagenome (GOLD analysis project Ga0105092, IMG submission 87021) | Freshwater sediment microbial communities from Prairie Pothole Lake near Jamestown, North Dakota, USA - PPLs Lake P7 Core (1) Depth... | ecosystem: Environmental > Aquatic > Freshwater >... | reverse complement strand
CTTAAATCTGCATACGGTGGCGGTGGCAGAGGTATCCGGTTTGCAGACGACGAAAAGAAGCTTAGAGAAGAATTTGAAATGGCAGCTGCTGAATCAAGAGCGGCATTTGGTAAATCTGGACTGTATGTTGAAAAATTCCTGCAAGGAATAAGACACATAGAGTTCCAACTCGCTAGAGACTCCAGTGGGAACGGCAGACATCTATTTGAACGAGAATGCTCCATACAAAGACGTCATCAAAAGTTAATAGAATTTTCTCCATCTTCTGTCGTAGATAAGAAAACCAGAGCAAAGATAGGAGATATAGCTGTTATGGCCGCAGAATCAGTAGACTATCTTAATGCAGGGACTGCTGAATTTTTAAGGGATGAAAAAGGTAACTTTTATTTCATTGAGGTTAACTCTCGTCTCCAGGTTGAGCATCCGGTTACAGAACTAGTCACAGGCATTGACCTTGTTAAATTGCAGATTAGAATTGCATGTGGTGAGGAGATTCCATTTAAACAATCCGATCTCAATCTGAACGGTTCAGCAATAGAATGCAGAATAAACGCTGAAGATCCATTTCATGACTTTGTGCCATCAGTTGGACTTGTACCAGATTGCAATCTTCCTTATGGACCTGGTGTTAGGGTGGATACATATTTGTATCCTGGGTGCAATGTGTCAGGCTATTACGACTCTTTGGTCGCAAAATTGATAACATGGGGACAAGACTTTAATGAAGCAAGAGTAAGAATGTCCAATGCATTGGATGAATTTGTGATAGAAGGAATAAACACTACTATTCCTCTATACAGAACAATAATGGATGAGAAGAACTTTATTAATGGAAACATCTCCACAGATTACTTAGAAAAGTACAATATGTTAAATGTAATGCAAGGTGAACTCAAAGAAAAGCACCTAAAGGAATCTGATACCGCAATCGCCGCCGCTCTGCTTTTTTCAGAATATCTGAAGGGACAATACAGTGCAGGAAATTCATCAAAAGGGCTTTCTTTGTCTAACTGGGTAAGAACAGGAAGTATTAGAAATGGAATTTAAGATAGATAACTCAGATAACATACTATCAGGATCAATTAACGAATCTAGTGGAAATGGCAAAATGGTTGCTACTATAAATGGTAAAGAACATTCTATAAAAATAGTCGGTCTCAAAAATAGTATATTGGAATTTATTTTAGACAATTCATATAGAACAGCCAAGATACTAGAATTCGGCAGCTCTCATATCAAATTGTTGATGAATGGTGAGCAAATTATTCTCAAGAAGCATTCAAAATTAACTGAAATTTTGGAAAAATCCATGGCATTAGGGGTATCTTCGTCTGGAGAAAACAAGCTCTTGAGTCAAATTCCAGGTAGAGTTGTATCCATTATGGTAAAGGCAGGTGACCAAATAAAAAAAGGAGACTCTGTAATCGTACTTGAATCTATGAAGATGCAAGTTGCTGTAAAGGCTCATAAAGACGGTCAAATTAGAGACACAAAGGTAAAAATAGGCGATACTGTATCAAGAAACGATGTTGTGGCAGTAATAGAATAAGAGAACAATATCCTATATTGGATATTACTCAAACACGTTTTGTAATCTGCATTTCAGTTATTGATTTCTTTTAGTTTACTTCTAATTTCATCATAATTTGGCTCAATCAGTGGGTTTTCTGAAATCCAAATATATTTAATTACTCCCTCCTTGTCTAGTAGGAAGACAGATCTTTTTGCCGCATTGTAATCCTTCAATGGTCCAAGATCCTTCATTACTATATCATAGTTACTAATTGTTTCTTTCTTGTAATCGCTCAAAAGAGGGAAATTCAGGTGTCTGTTTACTTTGAAAATTTTATTTGAGAATGGACCATCTACTGAAATGCCTAATACTGCGGTATTATTATTTTCAAATTCGCTCAGAGAGTCTCTGAAAACGCACATTTCAGTAGTACATACTGGAGATTCTGCGGCTGGAAAGAATGCCAGTAACGTATTCTTGCCTCTAAACTCTCTAAGTTTATGCATGTTCATGTCAATATCGGGTAATTCAAAATCAGGAGCTACATTTCCTTCTTTTAGTTTTGCCATGGTTTTTTTTATAATCTGCTCAATGTTAATCTTTCTATCAAAATCAATCATTCAAACGGAATTGGAATTTGTGCCGACTGGTTCTAGATCTAAATTGTTTTGTTGCTCGAAGGAGTATTGATATTCTCTCTACTTTTGTAGCCTGATAGATCTAGCGCTATATGTTTGAATCCCAGGTCTTTTAATTTTGAATCTATTTCTGAGAGCTTAACTGTGTCAAACATATCTTTTATTTCTTCCCTGCCAACTTCGATTCTTGCAATGTCTTGATGATCTCTGACTCTGACCTGTTTGACTTTGAAAATGGTCTTGACCAATGATTCTGCTGTTTCTATTCTTTTTAGTTTTTCAAATGTTACGGCCATTCCATGGGGTATTCTTGAAGCCAAACATGAATTTGAGGATTTGTCACATACTGATAAATTATTTGATTTAGCAATATTTCTTACATTTTGCTTGTTTATGCCTAGTTCTACAAGAGGGCTTTGGATACCATTTTCTCTCAAGGCTTTGATTCCTGGACGATAATCAGTCAAATCGTCTGTATTTGTACCATCTACAATCAAATGTACATTCATTTGTCTTGCTTCCTTCAACAAATATGTTGACAATTCGGTTCTACAATGATAACATCGTAATGAATCATTCTTGACAAATTCTATATTATCTAACTCATTATATTTTATTATTTTATGTTCAATGTTTATCTCCTTTGCAATTTTTTTTGCAGACTTTAATTCGTCAGCAGAAAGAGTATTATAATCTGCAGTAACAGCAATTGCGTTTTTGTCCAATGCTTTCTTTGCCGCCATAGCAACAACGGCACTATCTACTCCCCCGGACAATGCAATTATGGCCTTTTGGTTCTTATCATGAAACCATGATACCAATTGTTGAAAAAATTTATCCTCCAAATTCATTATCACTTGTATTTTTCTATTAACTCGTGATATACTGTATCAAATACTTTCTTGTAAGGAATTTTTAGTACTTTTGAAATATTTTTGATGTCGTCATATTCTGGCTTTATGGACTTAATTGATCCATTTCCATTCTTTGAAATCTTAACCTTGACTTCAAATTTGCGATTCTCAATGGCTATGGGTATAGTTATGAAAGATCTAGATGTTGTTATTCTATTTACTTCACTTACTCTGCATCCAAGAGAACCTGTTTCACTTAAAAGAATTTGAATAAGAGCATCCCTGGATGCTTTGTCTGCCAATACTTTGACTACAAATGAGGGTCTGTTTTTTTTAGATATACCATGTAGCACGGTAACATCCTTTGCATTATTTGCGTAGAGGACATCTATCATGTTTCCGATTATCTCACCTGTAACATCATCAACATTAGTTTCAAGTTCATAGACACTTTCAGAAGTATAACCCAACTTTAAGTTTGAATTTCCAATAACTAATCTAAGTATGTTCGCAACATTTTTACCCTCTTTTTGACCACCTCCATTTCCTATTTTTTCAGGTGTGATTGGAGGATACTGAGAGATATGCTCCGAAGCTAGGTTGACCAGCATAGCTGCACCGGTAGGAGTAGTAAGCTCTCCATCAAGTTTACCAGGCACCAGTAATATTTGTCTATCACTCAAAATCTCCAAAATTGCATTGCCTGGATTTGGAACTACGCCGTGAGAAAATTCTAATAATCCGTTACCAACAGCCACATCAGTAGTATAGAATTTTTTTGAAAGAAGGTCCAGATTATCCAAGGCAACAGCCGTACCTATTAGGTCTGCCGCAGTATCAATAGTCGAGACTTCATGCAATCGGACGCTGGCATAACTACTTCCATGAATTTTTGATTCTGCTTGAATTATCTTTTTCAGTGAATTGAGAACGAATGATTTTGCAACATACGATAAATTCAATGAATCGCTACAAGCAGCAATCGCTCTGTATACTTCACTTCCTACTCGTGAATATGCTGAATCCGTATAATCAAACAAGAACTTGGTACATGAAATTCCATAAGAGCTAGTTTTTACAAAGTCAGCATTGCGTATTTTGGATCCCTTAAAATAATTCTGGCAAGCGTAAATGGAATCAATAACTTTTTTTTTATTAGCCCCAACGTCAATTAGACTGCTTAGGAGCATGTCGCCAGAAATTCCAGCAATTTGTGAATCAATAATTACTATCTTGGCCATATAAATGAAAAATCTCTCTTCTATATCCTATTTATATAATTTAAAGATTGTTGTTTATTACCAATTTAGATTGACATTTTCAAAATGTAAGACAGAAAATAATTAACCGATGGAAATAAATTCCCAATAGTATTTCACGTAATGTTCTTTTTTGAATTATCAAAAATATTGATACTTTGTTTAGCACTATTAAGGATTGCAAATGCGTATCCAGTTATCATTAATTATAGTCGCACAGGTTCTGTTGCAACTGCTAAATCATTTTTAATAATTGACATATTCTATTAGGTTGCTAATAGAGTTGAAGTTACCCACTTCATCTAAATTGTGAGCATCACTGCCCAAGTGAAAATTTACATTATTATCTTTAAAAATTCTTAACCATTTCATAGGAGGCCTGCAATATTTCGCGTTTATCTCTACAGTCTTATAATATAGTTTTAATAGTTGTGATAATTCAACTAATTCATCGTCCGTCAAGTCAAATGATTCTTCAGGGGCCAAATGACCAATAACGTTCACATATGGTATAGCAATTGCGGATTTCAGAGCTGAGAGCCAATCTTCTTTATTGTTATACCTTGTATGAAAACTTGCAATCAGAAAATGACCTTCATATTCGGTTGGAAAATCAACTGTGCCATCCTTTAGTATTTTTGCTTCAAAACCAGAAATTATGGTTGGCTTAGTTCCAGATGATACAATTTTGTCGATTTCCTCCAAATATCTTGGTATCCAATCAGAAGTCTTTCTAACATGTTCTGTAAAGGCCAAAGTATTCAAGTCAATCTTTTCTGCATACCTTGTTACTTTTTCAATCGATAATTCCTGAGGTGAATGATCATTATAGTTGCTATGGACATGATAGTCTTTCTTTAGGTCGAGCAAGTGCATATTAATTATCTAGTTACATATTTAATTTGTTTTGAAATCTTATATGAATAAGCAAATCGAAAATCTTTCAAAATTTTTATATGATACCAAACAAAATTTTAATTCGGATAAGGAAACTGCTTGAAAGGTGTATCAATTTCCACTATTTTAGTTCCGGGTGCTTCTGCACCGGCTGCAATTAATACCATAAAATCTCTGAAAATGGTAAAATATCCAGTAAGGATCGTCAGCTCCGATACAAACCCTGTTTCAGCGGGATTTTATATGTCTGACGCTCATGAACTGTTACCAGAAATAGAAAGCAAATTATATTTAACTCGGCTATTTGAAATAATCGCAAAACATAAGATTAGTATTCTTATGCCATCTTCCGGGTATGATATCTACCACTATAGTAAGAATAGGGAAAAATTATTGAAGTTGGGGGCATTACCGGTGGTAAGTGATGAAAAGACTATGGAGACATGTAGAGACAAGATGCAGACTTTTGATTATCTTTCGAAAAAATTTGATTTGCCTTTCACTACATTAGACTCAAGGAAAATAGGGCGATTTCCACTAATTGCAAAACCAAGATATGGAAAAGGAAGCAAAGGTATTGTAAAAATAGATAATGAAAATGATTTGAAATATATCCAATCAAAACAAGATGACTTGATTTTTCAACAATATTTACCCGGTACCGAATATACAATAGATGTACTCTCAAACTTGGAAGGTGAACCGATAATTGCCGTTCCTAGAATCAGACTTCAAACAAAGGCAGGAATCTCAACCATGGGTAAAATTGTCAAGGATGAAAATATTTCTGAAACATGCAAATCGGTTGCAAAATATCTGAAGATAAGAGGACCGTGTTGCATTCAGATGAAGGAATCAGAAGAAGGTATTCTCAAAATAGTTGAAGTTAATCCACGGTTGGGAGGCGGTACTATATTCACTACTCTGGCCGGTGCAAATTTCCCAGCAATGATCCTGGATATGGTAAAAGGCAAGAAACTCAAGATACCGAATATATCTGAAATCACCATTGTGCGATATTTTGAAGAGATAGTAGTGGAAAATGGAAAGGCAATGAAATATGACTTGAATTTAGTATGACATCCATATTTTGTTGGAAGTTTTTTCCGCAGCTAATGTCCTTTATTTCAAGTACTTCACCAATCTTACACGGCCAATATCCGGTAAATTTCATCATAATCACTGAAAACCCTACTATCATCATAAAGGTAACAAGTATTGCACTAATATAGGCCATTATCAAGAATCACTTGCAAGAGAATATGGTGGAGTTGTCCAAGGACAGAATCATGTTTTTATTATCTCCAACTCTTGTTTCTAATAGTTATTGCCGAATATATTAGAAGCCAAGTGTACACGAAAGTAGTAATGAATGTAAAGGGCGGTCTATACAGCCATAGCCCATCATCAGGGTTTCTTAATCTGTACTCTACTGCATAAATCATTCCTGTAAACATTACACCTGCAATCCAGAATAACACTGAAATAAAATCTCCTTTAATTGGCAAAATTGCTATAGTGTAGAAAAGAACGTATGGTCTAATTAGCTTCATAGCAGTTTGAATGTAATATAAAAGTGCAATAAATGAAGGTCTTTTCCAATATATTCTACCAGTTGCAAAAAGACTGCGAATAAAGCTCTTCTTCCACCGTATTTGTTGTCTTGCTAGCGATCCAAATGTTTTGGGTACACCCACGTTTACTTTGATGCTGTTTGAGTATTCCACATTCCATTTTATGGGACGGTTGGAAAATTCAGCATCAGGGTCCAATGATTTTTTCATTGTTTCAATATCGTCGTCGCCTGTCTGCAAGATAGGCATATGTTCACGTTGTTTCTTATTGCCCATAGTATCAAGTGTTGTACGAGTGCCCAAAATATGAGCTGTCATTCTCCTATCAGTACAGAATTTAAAATCCATACCCAAAAATCTGTCATTGGCCCAGTCGTGAATAAAGTCCTGAATTGCGACTCGCCTGTAAAAGCTGAGAGATCCAGAACAGCATGTTACTGATTTAAACGAACTCTCAGCAGCTTTAATTGATCTACACGATATATCTATGTACACTTGTTGAAACTTTTCTATTGTATTTCCGCGTAGCGCACTCCTAACTCTCCCATGACAGGTCAATGCACCTAATTTTCTATCATTATGGAATATTTTAGCGGCTTTCTCTACAGCGTCAATTGCCATGTCGCAATCACTGTCCATAAATGCATAAATTTCGCCCTGAGCTATCTCACTTGCAGCCTCAACTGCCTTTTTCTTTCCAACGCTCTTTGAAAGATGCAAAATACGTAAATCCTCTGTCCGGTTTTCTTTACGCATCTCATCAAGAATTTCTCCAGTACCGTCAGTACTACCATCATTTACAACAATTATTTCCTTATTCCTATACGTTTGATTCAAACAGGATTGAACGCAATTTCGAATATTCTTTTCCTCATTTTTTGCTGGTACTACTATACTTATTAGAGGACCATTTGAAATATCAACATTTTTAGCGTTCAAAAAAGGGTCCTTATACTTAAAATAGGAAAGCACTAGGACACACAATAAAACAAAACTAGTGAGAATACTGTAGATACCTACTAATGGATCAACAAGATAGATTGTAAAATATACTTTCGCCCCTAAAACACATCCCACTGCAATTACCATCAGGACTCTTACTAGCCATTTCCTTTTTTCAAGCTCTGAATACCGTGAAGTTTGTTCTTGTAAGGTCATTCATAGACACCTATCTGAATAAATTTTAATCTAGATAATAATGTCATTAATGGTACTTCACTACATATAGAGTTTATTTTTCTTATTAATTTTGTTATTGCAATAAACATGATTGTATTGCCAAAAAGGGTTAACTTAGTTGAGAGGAGCAATTTCCCTTACGCTAAATTTCTTGATATCTACGTCAGTAGCACCATCCCACCTGAAAGAGGCAATTGGTCCACCCCATGTAATTATCTGATCAGCTTGTCCTCCGCATTCTCCACCAGTATTTCCCCAACCACCTTTGTCGATTTTCTCAGCGGCCTTGGTCCAATCGTTATTATTGTTTTTATCCACCCATAGCTCTAGTTTTACCATGGTTTTGTCGTCCTGGACGGTGTTGTACATGATTACCTTTAGTCCTACCCACTTGTCTTTGATAGGTCCAATATTTTTTCCAAATTCTCCAAAGACATAACCTCCAGTGTGCCATTGTTCTTTTGAGAATCTGGTCGAGCCATCATAAAATAAATCGCCCTTATATGCAACACCCTCGCATCCTTGGGGTGAGCCGTATCCAGTGTGTCTTGCTCCTCTGGCATACCACACAAAATTATCATTATTACCACTGTTAAGCTTAACATATCCTGTTATCTCTACATCTTTCCAATCGTTTGGAGATTGCATATATCCTGCTAAGGCGATTTTGTTGTGATTTAATGTCTTAATTTCTTCATGATGAAATCCAGCAGAGGTAAATACACCCATTCTTACTTTGGTTGATTTTATCTTAAACGAACCATCAGAATTCTTTGTCAATGTGGTCTGTGGTGAAAACCTAGTGTCGCTGTTGGGGTTTGATTTGAGATACCATTGTTCTCCATCTTTCTTTGTTGGATAGATTTTAGTTACCCCAAATTTGTCAAAGTTTTTTTTTTCATCGGTTGACTGGCCGTCATCCTGCTGATTATTGTCATCACTTGACTGTTCGACATCTAGAGGAATATTGCTTACATCACAGTATTCATCAATCTTTCCGTTTCCATCATTATCCTGACCGTCTCCACATATCTCCTGTTCAGATTCTACTTGAGGGGATTGATTGTCATCCTGTGGAGTATTGCTTACATCACAGTATTCATCAATCTTTCCGTTTCCATCATTATCCTGACCGTCTCCACATATCTCCTGTTCAGGTTCTACTTGAGGGGATTGATTGTCATCCTGTGGAGGATTGCTTACATCACAGTATTCATCAATCTTTCCGTTTCCATCATTATCCAGACCGTCTCCACATATTTCTGGTTTTGCAACCTTTTCCTGAATCAAACTATTTATCAATTGGTTAATCAAGTCATTAGTATTGGAGTTCGATACTTTCTTCTCACTGGTAGGGAAATAGTCATAAATAATTTGGTCGGCTCCAGATGATTTGTAAAAGGGATTATCTTTAGCTGCAATCTCCGAAACATAGACTGATGGATATGCTTCTGAGTTTTGCACTAATTGTGGTATAGAAAGGTTAAATGAGAATAATATGGCAAGTGTGAAAGACACAAGTAAAATTCTGTTGCTTGAATTTTTCTTCATTTGAAAAGAGTCACCGCCAATATATCATAAGTTATCATAAAAACTAGGAAGACTATGAACGGCCTGGATACTCTATATGATTTAATTTTATGACTAGTAAGTAGCCTTTTTACAAAATACACGTCTTGATACTTGAAAACAAGATATTAATACAAAACCATAATTTCTACCTAAATTAGGTATCAAAAGTATTGAACATAAGACTCTTTTTTAGTATTGGATCATAACTATCTTTATTAATAATAATCAATTTTTCTATAACAATTATCCTGAATCTTTACAATCTGAGATGTCAAAATTAAGATCTTTTACTAAATCTAGATAGTAACAACTATAACTTTAATATAGTGCTCAAGTTTGATATATTTATTTAAATTCAGTTGTATTACTATAATATTCATGACATAATAAGGGTTGAATCAGATGTGATTCTGTACGAATTAGAGTACTTCAAGTCAAAAGAATTCGAAAAAACAGATCTTAGTATAAAGACTTCTGATTCATTACAAGGGGGACTGAGATTTACAAGAAAAATAATAGAAGACAGATCAAATAATTCTCACAAGATACTCTATACAGAACATTTTGGCTCAGCCGGTGCTCAGTTCAGTATTGAATTTGGAGAGAGAATTGAAGTAACTATCAACAAATTGATATCCAACTCCAAGCATGTACTCTATGTTAATCTAGTCGAACCATTGCTTCGATTTCTTTTCATATCAAGGGGATTCATATTATTACATTCTGCATGTCTGGACAAGAATGATTCCGGATTACTCCTGTCTGCTCCACCAGATACCGGAAAAACGACAACTGTTTTGAAATGCGTCAAAAAAGGATATTCTTTTCTATCTGATGATATGACAATAATTAGGTTGCCTAATGAGGCCTTGTGTTTTCCGAAACCAATGACTATCAGTTCCCATACTTTTAAAACTGCTGTTAGTGTTTCTAATTCTCGTGATACTGATCGCAGTTTGAGGCTTCGAAGTCTAGTTCATTCGAAAACAGGTCGAGCTTTCATGCACAATTTAGCAAAGCTAAACGTACCTATCTTTACCATAAATACAATTGGTCAATCTATAATAAGGCCACCAAAATATAGTATCAACTCAATTCTGCAAGATGCAAAAATAAAAAAGGATACCAAAGTAGATAACCTGTACTTTCTTAAAAGGGAAGGTAATGAATTCATTCAACTCGATACTACCACTGCGCTTGATCTTGCCGTTGAAAATAGTGATGACGCTTTTATTTTCCCACCGTATGCCGAATTACTTAAATATATTTCAATTAATGGAAAGACCGCATTAGAATTATTGGAAGAAGAAAAAAAACTGTTAAATTCATTTCTATCGGGAATTAGTTGCTATATGGTTAAAAGTGAAACAAGGGCATGGTTTAACATGATTTCAAAATCCACTGAAAAAAAAGCGTAGATATAGTGAGAAATGCAGATTGGATATATTCTACAATGATTCAAATTATACCCGCTAATAATTGACATATTGGAGATGAAACAAGATATTCAAATCAGTTCGTCATCATGAAGGATTAATTTACATAACCATTGGTAATTTCGTTGGAGCAACCCTTACTGGAATATTCTGGCTATTGTTGGCTATGTTCCAGGATGTTCATGAATATGGACAAATAAATTATGTCATAGCCATTGGTTCCTTGTCTTCTAGCGTCTCCTTACTTGGTCTCAATACCGCGGTAACAACACTAGTACCTCAAGGCCACAAGAAAATAGATGTACAGGCTAATCAGGTGATCCTAATTTCTGCCACGGTTTGTGCCATAATTGCCTCGCTCTTTAACTGGTTACTTGGATTGTTTGTGATGGGAATGGCTTTTTGGATGATGTCATCCTATGAGCTTTTGAGTAGAAAGTCATACAGGAAATATGCAATCAATATAATTGGCTCGAGGGGATCGCAACTTGTTTTGTCAATAATACTGTATAGTTTTTTTGGACTTCAAGGAATTATTATAGGCTTCATAATCTCTTTCTTTGCTTTTAGCATTACTTACTTTAAGACTATTCCACAATTTAGTAAAAGCTTTGATAAGATTACAAAAGAATTTAAAACATCATTGCATCTATATTCTTATAATCTCTCCAACGCATTGCTATTGTATTTTGATAAATTAATTATTGCTCCTATTTACGGATATACAGTTCTGGGTTATTATCAATTGGGATTTCAGTTCTTGATGTTTTTTAGTATGATTTCAGTCAGCTTCTACCAATATTTAATACCTGAAGAATCAAGTGGAAGCAAAAGAAACAGACTACGACTGTATGGAATAGCTCTTTCTATAATTATAACCATACTGGTATTCGTTCTAGCGCCTGTAATTCTCCAAGTCTTCTTTCCAAACTATATTAATTCACTAAATTCCATAAGAATTCTGAGTCTCGGGATTATTCCAATGATGATTACGAGTATGCTTAACTCAAAGTTCTTGGCAATGAAACTAACCCGCTACGTACTATTTTCTTCTATAACCTATCAAGTTACGCAGATTATTCTTATTGTTATTCTTGGAAAACAATATGGAATCGATGGTATATCAATGTCAGTAGTTATTGCAATGCTCTTCCAGATAACTTTCCTTGGGATAGCACATTTGCGTCTAAGCAAGAAAAATGAACAAAATATTTGAAAGCTGTTATTTTATTTTCAATTTTAAGTTCCATTTTATCTTCAACTTATCAAGTAATGGAAATATTTCAAAATAAAAATAATAATAATTTAATAACTCGGTTGTCAAAACTTAACTGTCAAGGAGTTTCAATACGATGTTGTAGATTCATACAATTCAAATTAATATCGCTGTTAGTCTTATCATCGCAGTCGTTGCTTTGTTTTGTATTGATATCAAGATCAATTGGGGCATTGTCCCCACTAAGACTTAAACTATTGACCTGAGTCTTTAGTAAATTTTCGCATTCTACGTTATTGTTTCCATTTCTTTTATCATCACAATCGTTAGTCTGTTTTGTATTTATGTAGTGATTGATGTTGTTATTATTACCAGAAACATCAATTGAATCAACAAAGTTTTCGCTACTATTTGTACATATTGCGTTATTGTCGCCACTATTACTTTCATCACATTTTTGAATTTAATTTACGTGAATGTCAGAAGTAACTTTGTTATTCTCCCCATCTACACTAATACTTTCAGTTGTGGTAGCCTCCAAGACTGAACAAACAGCACTATTTGTACCAGTGTCATATTCATTACAATAACTCATATACTTTGAATCTGTGATAATTTTTACCTTGTTTTTAGATGGATCCGCAGCTGCAAACTCGATACCAATAATAATACTGCTGAAAAACCCGACAACAAGTAGCATTGCTAAGGGAACCAGAATAGGTTTCGAAATCATAATTCATTAATTGTTTCATTCTATATCATAAATAAAATTTGGTAGATGATATTCTAAGGAGATTGTGCAATTGTTTTGTGGAAATAGATTCTATAATTTCTATTGATAGAAAAAACTGAATCTTGAGACATAGAAAACATATTAGAAAATCATAGATGTCGTCTTTACAATTTTTGAGATAGAAAAAAAACAGAAATTACTATTTGCCATTCCCTTGGTCCTTGTCCAAAGTCCATGGAAACCAGTGTCCGATAATTTTCGCCCAGTCTATTTTCAAGGCGAAATAAATTATTACTCCCAAAGCTGCTATACTAGCAATAGTTACTATGATAAGGTAATCTATATTTGTTGAATTAGACATAAGGTTGTTTACAAAGGGCTTTCCAAAATAGATAGCTCCCAAAACGAAAATTTCATTAAATGCAAACTTTCCGAGAAATGTCGCTATTGCAAATTTCCAGGGACTATATTTAGCAAGACCTAATGGAATATACACGATATCATCTGGTATTGGGCTAACTGCTGCAACAAATGCACCTATTGCACCATACCTGGCAAGTAATCTCTGTAGAGGAACCATTTTTCCCTTAATTTTTGAACTGAGCATATTTCTACCATAATAACTGGCATAAAAAATAATCATTTTTGCTATCACTGCGCCTATTGCACTTGAGAGTGCAATCAGTGTAGGAT
>Ga0105092_10001244_pt1 | contig 13584 bp, 9 predicted proteins | sample PPLLak2March2015_FD_87021 | JGI IMG/M metagenome (GOLD analysis project Ga0105092, IMG submission 87021) | Freshwater sediment microbial communities from Prairie Pothole Lake near Jamestown, North Dakota, USA - PPLs Lake P7 Core (1) Depth... | ecosystem: Environmental > Aquatic > Freshwater >... | reverse complement strand
CTATGCAGCTCATCCTGTGGGCCCCGGCGGTCGCGTGGGCTCCAATGGCATCGGCTACGCTCGCCACGATGTCCACATTCCCGCAGACCTCGTAGACCCCATCCTGGTCCTTCTGGAAGTACCCAAGCGGCTCGCTGGCATTCTTCCCGGCATCATCTTCCCGGAAGGCGATATCCCTCACCTCTGGGGGCTCGCCGTAGTCTGGCCTGGGCTCCAGGAGGAGCAGAGGGTTCTGCAGACCGGGCACATAAACCCCGTCGCCGATGTCGTCGCCCACTATGGCAAAGTGCAGGTGGGGCTGGATGAAACCGCTATCGTCGCTCTGCTTTATCCTGCCTACCAGATCCCTGGCGTTGAGCCTCGCGCCGTCCTTCTTGAGGCTGTCCAGGATGGCGATGTGGGTGTACTGGATGATCTTGTTCGAGTAATCTCCCTTGATGAATAGAGTCTCATCGGTCTGCCCGGCCCTATTCTTGTCCGACCGCACCACGGTTCCCGTCTCCACAGCGTAAACGCCCTCGCCAATCCTGCCCGGGATGTCCACGGCGTTGTGGATGCTGTCGATGCTGTAGTCTCCGTATCCCAAGATAACGGGATGGGCGGCATCGACGGGCCGCAGGGGCCAGGACATCCCCACCGCCGGTCCAAAGAAGCCGGGAGAGCCATGCTCCGGGAAGTATACCGTCTGGTTCTTCTGATTCTTGAAGAAGAAATAGTATTGATACTCGCCCAAGGGGAGCTTCGTGGTGTACTCGTACCTGATCCCGGACCTGGCGTCTCCTGATGCTCTGGCCATGCCCGCGTAGGAACTGTCGAAGATCTCCCTGGTCCCGTTGAAGCCGGTGATGCGCATGTCAGCCGAGGCCGGCAGATCTCCGTCCTCATCCCTGTAGATCACGCTGAAGGTGTAGTCGTCGATGGACCTGCCCGACTGGGGGGTCACCGTCCCGTTAGAGAGGACTGGCTGATGGATGTCGCTCTGCTTCAGACGGAAGCCGTACTCGCCACAGAGGGTTATGACCTTCGAGGAGTTGTTCAGCCCGAGAGCGGTCCAGTTCCTGTCGGGGGCTGCAGTGCGGGCATAGACCTCCACGTAGTCGCCTGCAGCCGGAGACCAGCCAGATGGGTAGAAGCTGCCCGCTGGTGTGGAGTTGTCCCCGCAGAATGACCTGTTGAGCAGGATTATCTCGTCTCCATCCAGGATCTCGGACTCATTGAAGGTCTGGTTGATCCAGATCACGCTGATTTTGTAGGCTGCGATATTCGAGCCGTTGCCTGTGAGAGAGCCCTTTATGGTTCCGTTGAGCTTGACGTCACTGATTTCAGCCCTGGGTCCTGCAATTGCTCCTGCGACCTTTGCCTGGCTCTTTCGCACCAGATCCTCGACCTGTGGCCTGTCCACCTCCGGAGAATTGAAGCCCTGGTACTGCCCCGGCACCCGGATTACCCTGGTTCCGTATTTGTCCTGGAACGCATTATCCAGGACATATTCGCCGACCCGGTCTCCAATGAGCAGACCAGACGTTAGGGCACGCGGCGCATAATCTCTGGCGTCTTTGGCGAGCTGGCTTCTTTCAACAGCTTTTACGACCTTTTCAGCGGTAGTTGATTTGAGGGACTCTTTAACATACCTAAAAGCATCATTCATGAACCCCGGGCTCTTGATCGCCTCCATCCCTTTGCCCATTCCACTCAGCTTTGCTGCAATGCCTGAGGCAGCCTTGGTTGCGCCGCACGCCACGACTCCATCGCTAGCTCCCTGGACTCCTGCGAATGCTATCTCGCTCAGGTCGAGTGATTCTCTATTTCCTGCAACCATCTCAAGAGTCTGCACCCCGGATTCGATCAGGGCGCCCTCTCCCACTCCAACTACGACTGCAGAAATGACCGCAGGCCCGACGGCTGCGGTGACTCCTCCGGCTACTCCCGTCTTGCCTGTCTCATAGGCCACGTCAGCCCAGTCGACCTGACATTTTCCAGGCTGAAGTGCCTCTAGCAGCGATAGCCTCTGTTGATAGAGGCACTGGTGTGCCAGTTCGGTGCTGCTCCCGATTACAGATCCGACAGCGGCTCCCACGAGCACATGCAGCCATGGGCTATTTGGCTCTTGCAGCGTGAAATTGCCGTAGGTTGCGTTATAGATCACTCTGCCCGGGAGCGAGATTGATTCCGTGTCGGAGACCGAGTAGTTGACCCAGTCCTGAGCCGATTGGCTGATCCGGTCATTGAACGGACTTATGAAATCAATGTTGATGGTTTCATTGGCCCCAAAAGACGCATTCAGGGAATAGATGCCGATATGCAACCTGCCGTTCAGTGTCTGATTGACCGAGCCTCTCGCATAGGTTAGATTATAAGTCAAATTATATATCCCAGGACTCATGTCCGCGGACTCAAATTCAAAGGGCATCAGCAGCGAGGAGCCCCTGTCAAGTGACTTGACAGAGGTGTACGAAGGAGTAACTTTCAAGCCTTCATTCTCGCTCCGGATGGTCAGATTAATCTGCTGCATATCATTTCCTGCATTGGAGAGATTCAATCCCAGGAAAAATCTGTCTGTGGAGTTTGCCCAGACATGAGTGTAGTTGAACAGCCCAGGGGCACATACGGGATTGAAGGGGGATGACACCAGGTAAATGGTGTCATTGACCAAACCGCCCTTGTAAGTCTGCAGATTGCCTATCAGCCCGTCCTCCTGGAACAGCTGGCCGAAGGGGCGGACATAAAAGGACGAGTTGTATAAACTGAGCCCAGCTAGTCGATCCTTGATCATTAGGTTATATCTGCCAGTCGAGAGGTTATTCAGAGTAACCTGTGCTGGTTGAATTGTATAGTCAGTATGGTTTCCTCCTGTTTTGACACTAAATGCCTCAATGGTGATGGTATCTCCAGTGATGTTTGTATCATTAATCAGGAAGGCAGCTGAGGTGTTATTGTAGATGGCAGCCATGCTGACGACGACCGTCTCCGGTAGGATTTGCTCAGGAAGGACGATTAGAGCCTCGGGCATCGTAGTGACTAGATTAACCTCATTTATTTGAGACTCATTCCCTGCAGTTAGGTTGCTGGATCGATTGGCCGAGATCAACGCAGTGTCATTGACAGAATTCAATTCGGTGTGATTCGCTTGAATCAATGTTGTATTGCCCAAGGGAGCCAGCTGGGTGTCATTCATCGGAACTGACGTTAGGTTGTTTAGAGGAACTGATGTAGTGTTATTGATAAGGTTCGTCTCAGGATCCTGGCATGAGGATGGAACAATTATTAAGAGATACAACCAAACTAGTATTAAGATATGACTCAGTTTCCACTTGCAATCGATAAAATTAAAGCTATTATGAAAATAAAACCTTTTATCTTTTTTATTAGATGAAATTTTGCCTTCTTGCATATTTTTCCCTCACGGATCGACGATTCAGAACCTGACTATTTATCATTTTTGGTGATTTTTGCCTTAAAAGAATCAAACGAATGAGATTGATTTTTATCTGAAGTCAGCAAGATACCTTCTCCTCTGGAGATTATGGCTCTAAAAAGAAGAGAGGAGACCATTTTGGGAGCACACAGATTTCCAGATCTACATATAGGCAGAGACGGCTTCGCGAAATCAGCGGATAACAAAACAAATAGCATAAACAAAGCAGGAAAGAGTAGTTCTGGAGAGCCAAGGCCCCACAGATGCGTGTTCTACTCTCTCCTGCCAATGACGAGGCAGGCCACTGCCAGACGGCCGGTTATGGCAAAGACGCGCATAATTCCGGCTGGGATTTCATCTCGTTCTCCGCCTTCGCAGCCTCAGTTACATTCTCATTAGGGATTGACGGGAGATAATTTACGCAGTTTCCAAAGGCAATGTCCGGAATTAGCCTGCGTTCGATAGCGATTTTCAGGTGACGCCGGCGAAAACTTGTATACTTTATATCCCGTCAACGACTAAGCCGCTGTTTGCCTATCCTGGAAAGAATAATGCCACATACCTAATTAAAAATAACAGATCCCAAAAATAGAAATCCGCAGGCAAGCCCATCCTCGCCCACCTGCCCTTCCCCCTTGCTTCTATCTCGCTGTGTAAGCTTCAATTTCCACATTGTTCGACTCGTTCGCCTCATCCACCTGGTTCATGAAGTCTGCCGTGGCGCGATACGTAAAGGTTTTGCCCTTGGGCACCGTGTGGTCAAAGGTGCGAGTTATGCTCATAGCAGCCATCGAAGGATCATTGACCAGATTGGGCACTCCGGCACTGCCGAGTTGTGTGAACGCGGCGAATGGTTTGTCATTCCACTCCAATTTGACCTTGAACGGACCCGTGTTGGTAATCGGGTTGGCGTTCAACAGTATCACAGTGATGCGCACATTGTCCGCGGTCGCCGTTGAGCTGATGCGATCCACTTTAACGTCGTTGATCACGATGTCCGGTTTCATAGCTACTGTCGGAGGCTTTTCTCCGGCTCCAGTGCTTACTGCGGCGGCAGATGCAAACAGCACTGCCAGCAGTCCCGCAACTACTATCAAATTGCGCATTGTCTTCATCTAATGGTCCCTCCCTGACTCACGGGAAACAACAGTTACGGTTATCTGAAATTAACCTGATTGATAGATGATTATTTAGATAAAGGTTTCTGTCTTTTTCAATTTTTACAGGAGATAAAAAATATCCTAGGTAGTATCCATTGGCTATCGGTTTAGAAGAATATGATTAGATAACGAATACTATTATAATTCGGGTACTCGATGACATTCTTGCCCAAAAAAATTCGTAATGCATCATAGTTTATTGCCCGACTTCGCGGCTTCGCGTGAGGCCCTTGCATAGGTTCACGCGAAGGCGCTATAGCCGCGAAATCCCATAAATCCCGACCAAAAAAGGAGAATAATGAGAGCAACAGACCGAATAAAGCAATTCAGCTCCTCCGCCCTCAATTCTCGCCCTATTCACTCCCAATTCCATTCGCGCTCGATTCTCACAGCATCTCTCTTCTCAATTCCGCCCCTGTTCGCATCGACAGGTATGCAGCCGGGATATCGAAGACCGTTTTGGCTCCGATATTTCCTTCCCGGTTCATCCTGAAAGCCGCGCGGGCGTATGCCAGGAGAACGGATGCCGTAAACGCCGGATTGCTCTCCAACTTCAAGGAAAACTCGATGACGTGCCGGTAGCCTTCCGCAGTTTTGCCGTTGCGCATGACGAATCCTCCGTGAGGCATCTCGGCATGATCCTTGTCCATCTCCGCCTGGGAGATGAAGATCACCTTCGTCTCGTAATCGGCAAAGTAGTTGGGCATGCTCTGGATGTCTTTTGCGATCTTCTCCCGGTCCGCTCCTTCCTCCGCCACAACGTAGGCGTCCCGCAGGTGCTTTTCCCTTGTGGGAAGCTGCGGCTCACCCCCCTGCCGGACCTTTTCCACAGCGGCTTTGATGGGGATGGTATACTGCCTTGCATCCTGCACTCCTTCCAGCTGCCGGACGGCGTCTGAGTGGCCCTGGCTCACTCCCGGCCCCCAGAAGGTATAAGCCGAACCGACCGGAAGAACGGACTCCTCGATCACACGCAAAAGAGAGAAAAGCCCCGGATCCCAGCCTGTGGAGATTACCGCCGTTTTCCCTGCATTCCTGGAGACGAGGTCCAATTCGTCGAAGTACTGCGGAATCCTGGCATGAGTGTCATAGCTGTCCACAGTGTTGAAGATGGCCGCCATTGCCGGACCCTGCTCGGGCAGGTCCTTGGCCGAGCCGCTGCAAAGAACCGCCACATCGATTTGGTCGCGATATTTTAGGGCATTGTCGATCAGGTCGACCTGAAGTCCCTGTGTTTTAGGCTTGATCAGCTCCGGTGGCCTGCGCGTCAGGATTGCCGCGATCTCCATGTCGGCATTTTGCCCGATGGCCTTTTCCACTGCCTTTCCGATATTTCCATAGCCTACGATCCCTATCCTAATTTTGTCCATCCGATCTCTCCCAGTTGCGATAAAAACCTCGAAGAAGCCAAGTAACGCGGGAGTTAATTTATGTTTTGTCCGCACCGCCCTTCTCCTTCTGTTCCTTCACCAGGCCTCCGTAAGCCACCCCTGCTTCCGTCAGCAAGATCTTGTCATCGTGCACCTCGATCAGCCCCGCCAGCTCCAGCCGGTGCAGGTGGTATTCAAGCATGTTCGGCCCGACGGCTGCCTCAATCTCCGGCACGGAAAGGACGCCCTGGTTCATGAGGATGATCATATTCCTGCGAATCGGGCTCTCCAGGGCGTGATGCACCAGAGCCATCTCTTCCGGCGACTCGGGCTTGGCTTTGCGTCCCATCTTCATAAAAAGAGTTAGGCGGGATGGGACTATCACTTTTTCGCTTGATTCTTACTGCGGTCAATCGCTAAGCACCTGGACTTGTATTGCCGGTCTGTGGGCTGCCGCCATTTGCCGGAGGCTGGGTGCCATCTGCGGGCGGCGTACCGCCATTGGCCGGAGGCTCTGTTCCTTCAGCCGGTGATGTGCCGGCACCGTTTCCTGGCTGCGTGCCATCTGCTGGTTGAGTGTTGGTACCGCTTCCTGGCTGAGTGCTGTCAGCCGGTGGTGTTGTGCTGCCGTCAGCAGGAGCTTTATTTCCATCAGCCGGTGGTGCGTCGGCGCCGTTTCCTGGCTGCGTGCCATCAGCTGGTTGAGTGCCGGTACCGCTTCCTGGCTGAGTGCTGTCAGCCGGTGGTGTTGTGCTGCCGTCAGCAGGAGCTTTATTTCCGTCAGCCGGTGGAATGCCGCTATTGGCCGGAGGCTCTATTCCGTTTGCCGATGGTGTGCCGCCGTTGGGTGCAGGTTTTGAATTATCCGGCTTGTTTTTGGGCTCCGGAGGCTTTTTGGGCGGCAATTTGACCGGAACGTAATCAATAGGCACTCCATTCTGGTATGCCTCGCAGACCAACCTTCCCAGTATGTCGTATCCCTGGATTTCAAAGGTCAGCTCCTTGCCGATGTAATTTTGCATAGCTGCCGCAGTTGCCTGGTCGGAAAGCAGAATGGTTGTAACTCCCGTTATGCCCAAGGCATTCGACGACGCAATGTTTACAGTCGCAACGCCTTCGCTGCTCATGCTCAATACGGTTCCCGTCAGATCGTTATAAGCTGCCATGGCTCCGGGCATAGATAGGAGAACTGCCAATGCCAGCCCTACGAACATCAATCCGATTTTCATTTTTCATCATCTTCTAATATTTATATGCACAATTTATATGCACACATGCCTACTTCTCAGCGAACCATCATGCTATGCAAATGGAGTCGTGTCGAATGCACAGAGAATGCCGAGACGATTTGATTGCGGCGTTAATTCTCAGCACTGGAATTGCGCTATTTGGGAATGCGGGCGCGCCCTGGAGTATGCAAAGAATGCTATGCATGGGAAGATGGAATGACCCCACGGCACTTCTTTTTAGATAGGAAGCAAGCATCCCGCATTCAAGACAGATTAATGCAAAGCGGCTTCGTCCGAATTCGACAAATCCTACCTTCCATGAACGATATATGAAACTGTAGCCGAACGAACGATCTATCGCAACAGATTTTCTGGAATCGACTATCATTTGGCTTGTAAATTGGATTATTTTAGATCAAAAACAGTGATTATAGTTCAATTTCAAAATTAAACTATGATTAAGAATTAGTTTCAGATTTCTAACTGAAATAACTTATTGAAGATCAATTCGAGCGTGCTAAATGAAGATCCGGGGCGTGATGGCCTGCAAGGAAGACGTTCCAGAGTATGTGCGCCGGATGCAGAAGAAGCTGTTCGAGGCCCTAAGCGAGGCGAGGAGCCAAGAGGAGATCGCAATTTTCAACGCATCAAAAATTCCGGCTACTATGCCTAATTTAGGTCCCGGTTACATATTAAAGACTTGCTTCGACGCGCTTTTGCCTGCTCGCCGCCTCCACAATCCCGATCTCCTCCTCCGTCAGTGCGTACAGCTCGTACACCAGAGCGTCGATCTGCCCGTCCGTGCCTTCGATCTGCCCGTCCGTGCCTTCGATCTGCCCGTCCGTGCCTTCGATCTGCCGTTGCAGCGCGGTCTTCTTGTGGCTCGTTCGGGTGGCGGCCAGTTGAAGCATCAGATAGAAAAGCTTGCTGCAAATGCATCAGGTGCAAATAAGTTTATATGCGCCTTTCTTTGAACGGATTGTAGATCTCCAAATTGATCAGCATTGAGAAATCATCTTCGTTTCTTGTGACCAGTGCAAGATCGTTCATCAAAGTGGTAGCTACAATTAGAGCATCTGCCAACTTTATGCTACAATTTCTCCTAAGGTCTATCGTCAAATCGGCCAATTCATCATCAACAAATATAATGCGGAAAAGGAAGGAAACCGGGAAACGCAGTAGAGCGTCTCAAGCACAGGCCCTGGCAATCATCTCTTCCAGTCTCTCCAACCGCTCGCCAGGTTCCTGATTTTGCTGCTTTACCCAAGACTTAAGCTTCTGGATTGGCCGGTCGCCGTCGATGATTTCCCTGGCCTTATCCACGCCGTCCTTGAGGCTTGCCGCATGTCGGGTGATATACAGCAGCGGCGCGGCATTCAGGCATACAATCTCCTTTCTGTGGCCCTGCTCTTTGCCTGAGAGAACTCTTAGCAGGCTCATCGCTTCCTCTTCTCGGTTCGATCTGTAGAGGATGGAAGCCTCCTCGCCCACCTGGACGCCGAGATCGCCGCCAAGAATTGTGGACTCCCGGATCTCGCCGTCCTCGGTCAGCTCCGCCACGAAGCTTGGCCCGATGGTGGAAAGCTCATCCATGCCCCTGCAGCCGTCCGCGCTGCGGCCATGCATGACGATTGCCCTTTTGTAGCCGATTTCCCGCATCGCTTTTGCTATGGGGAGCACCATGTCTTGAGAATAGACTCCTCGCACTCCGTAAGACGGCAGGGCCGGATTGGCCAGGGAACCGGCGATGTTAAGAACGGTGCCGAATCTGATCTGAGAGAGGATTCTGTAGAGCGCCTGAGGGTGAACCTTGCCGCTCATGCCGTTGAAGATGCCGATTCCTGCGTTCTCGATGGACCGCTTCACCAGCGACACATCGCACTCGACGTCGACGCCGAGCGTCTCCAGGATATCTACTGCGCCGCATTTTGAGGTGATCGCCCGCGCTCCGTGCTTGGCCATTTTGATGCCGTCGGCGGCGGCCACGATGGATGCGGCGGTGCTGATGTTAAATGTCTTGATGGAATCCATGCCGGTGCCGCAGTTCTCGGCCAGAGGGCCGCTTACATCCGGGCGAACCTTGACGGTATCAATTTCATAAATCGCTTCCCAGATGCCTGCAATCTCTTGAGGAGTTGCGCCCTTGGCGGTGATGGCCGCCAGGAATGCGCCCTGCTGCAAGTCCGGCTGCTCGTTCTTGAGGATCTGCCGGAACAGGTCTCCTGCCTCTTCTCTGGTCAAATCCCGGCCTTTGATCAGAGCATCAACTTTGCTTCCGAAGTATCTCAAATTCTCTTCCATTCTTCAGTACACCCTCTCGTCCATCTTTTTCATTCACTTTCCAGGATGCCAGGAAAATTATCATCAAAATCTATCTTCAAGATCTATTTTCAAGATCTATTTTCAAGATCTATTTTCCACAAACAACCGACTTCATACCCGATCGGTCGGCAGAATGATTCAACGCATCATTGATTTTTTCAAGCCTCGCTCGCTTGGTTATGACCCAATTTGCTTTGATCTTCCCCGAGGAGAGCAGCTCCACTGCCTTGCGGTTCTGGCGGCTGGAGCAGCCGTAAGATCCTGTGATCGTCAGCTCCCGGTAGTGTATCGTGCGAAGATCCATCAGCTCGCTGTAGTTCCCTGGCCCGGGACCGGAGAAGATGCAAATCCTGCCGCCGGGTGCAAGCAAACGGAAAAGACGGCTGTCGATATGGATCTGAGGTGCGGCCAGCATGACGACGTCAACTCTCGCGCCTTCTGTCTCGGAGAAAATGGTCTTTTCCAGCGAATCCAAGAATTCGGCCTCATTTCCGTCGGCGGAGATTACATCTGCATTCGTGTGTCTCTTAAGCTGCAAAATCCGGCTTTGCAGCTGCTCAACAACTATTACCTTCTCAGCCCCGGCAGCCTCCGCCAGAAGGGCATGAAGAGAGCCGATGGGACCGCCACCCAGGATTAGGACCCTATCGCCTCTGCAAACCGCTGCCATCTCCTGACCGTTGATGCAGCATGCCAGCGGCTCGGCCAGAGCTGCCAGCGCGGGATCGGTTCCTTTCGGCAGCAAATTCAAGCCGCGGGAGATGCACTGCCAGGGCAGGGCCAGCATCTCGGCAAAGCCGCCATCCTGATTGAAGCCCAGGATCTTCATCTCTTGGCAGCGGTTGTCTTCCTCTCGCTGGCAGGGGCGACATTTGCCGCAGGCGATTCCCGGCCAGACCTGAACCAGGTCGCCTTTGTCCAGGCCGCAGTCCCGATCGATCTCGGCGATCCTGCCCACGATCTCATGCCCCAGGATACGCGGGTAGGCCAGGTCTTTGTGGCCCATCTGCCTCATCTTGACATCCGTTCCGCACACGGCGCAGGCTGAGACCTCCAGGAGGGCTCCGCCTTTGGGGCACTGCGGGTCCTGCACTTCTTCCAGCTCCAGGCATCCTGGAGATTTCAGTATGGCCGCCAGCATATCTTTATTTCTTAGGCAATTCGACCGTCATCAGCACATGGTCGGTCTCTTCCACTAGCTTTTCACGCGGCACGCCATTAATTGCAGCCAGAAGCGCCGCGCCTCCCATGCCCACCCCCTCTTTGACGTAGCCCTGAGCATAGATTTGCACGGGAGGGATCTTTGAATTCTCCAGGCCCGGATCGGAGTAATAATAAGGCCTGCCCAAAGATTCCACAATCTCCTTGAAATTGGCCGTCTTGTCCTCCATGATGTATTTCGTGGTGGCGATGGAGATGTCGCCCTCGATTCCTAAAGCTGCTCCCAATGCCAGGACGGCTGCCATCTGCGTTCCACCGGCCAGCACGACCTTGGTTCCCGCCAGACCGCGCATGAGACCGAGCGCCGCAGGCATCATGGGGTCGCCGACCTCGGTGACGGCCCGCAGGGGATCGTTCTTGAGGCTTCCTTCCTTGATGCCGGCACGGGAAAATGCATCCATTACAACCTGAGTTTTCAGCCCCGTGGGATTGGTGGCAAAGCTGCTGCTCACGTTAACATCATAGCCGAGAGCCTTCAGGACGGCAAGAGCGGTTGTCGTGCCTCCGGCAATTGACTCGCCGATGAAGATGCAGTCCGAGAGCGTTGCCAGCTTCTTTCCGAGCAGCGTCGCATTTTCGTAAAGCATTTTGGCATCCGGCACTCCGGTCTGCTTTCGAATATCATTTCCGCCGACTCCGCCAAGTTCCACATAGGGAACCGCGGGCTTCTTGCGCAGGCCGGAGGCGACGAAGAGCGAGGGAATTTTGGTCAGGTTCAGGGCGGCTTTGGTGACGATGGCGGGAGTTGGCGAGCCTCCCGGAGCCTCGGGCAGCTCGGGCATGGTGATGATCTTGTTGGTCTCAACCAGCTCGGCATCAGCGCCGGGAGTGTAGTCGGTCAACTCCGGCGTTGTTCCCGCTGCGCTGAGGCCGGGAATTTTACCCGTATCTGTATTGGAGATAACGCAAAGGAAAAGGGGCCGCTTGGGCCTGAATTCGAAATCGGGGTAGATCCATTTCATGATCAAAGCCGAGGACTGCACCTATATGAAATCGACGCCAGCGGGCTTAATTTAAGAAAAGGCGGCTTTACTGGCGCACAAGTGATCTTTCCGCCAGTCATCCTTGCATCTGCAGGATACATGCTCTCCGCCATGCGCCGAATATAATCGTGGATCTTGCGGATAAGTTAAAATTCATCTGGTTGAATCTATCTCGCGATCTGTCTTGCATCGCCGCATCCACGGGCGAGATTATTATTGCAGGCAGATAATGATTATTCCTGGAAAAACGGCCCAGATCAGATTAACTTTTTCTCGCGCTCCAAGATCACTATCAGCTCTTTCAGCGTGAACTGATTCATAAGCTCCATGAAGCTGTCCATCTCCTCGTAAAATTGCCTTGCCTTGACCAGCATTGCCCTCATCTCTTCAGCCTCCTGGCCGTAGGGCTCCATATTTTTCTCCACTTGATTTAATGCCTGCAAGATCAAATGAATCTCTTCCCTGGCTGCGGATAGAACCACTGGCCTTATTGCCTCGGCGTCGGTCTCCAGGGAATAGCGATGCTGCTTGCCGTGATGGCTTTTGCCCACAGGGCCCACTATGCGAACAGCCATGCCGATGTTTTCCATGCAGCTCATGCTGGAGCGCACTGTGGTTTTGCTGTAGCCTGTCTTCTCGGCCAGCGTGTCAAGCGACATCGGTTCATCTTCCAGAAATAGGACGCCCCTCAGTATTCCCGTCGCATCGCTCCAGCCATTTTTTTCTGCTGATTTGATGCACGCATCGATGATCGGCTTCTTTAAAGCCATGATTTCCTTATCGTCCACAATATTCTGATCGAACACAAAGCTTAAGTATTTTGCGTTCGTTCGGTTCTTTCGGCAAAAATCGAATAGAAGGTTTAATTGGCATGATCAGCTTGGAACGACTTGGCTCATGGATCACCAAAAATCCAGTGATAATTATCGCAGTGGCAATTCTCCTCACTGTTGTCTCCGTCCACTATGCTCTGCAGATAGAGAGCCAAGGCATGACTACGGAGAGCTTTGTCTCAAAGGATTCCGCTCTCTATCAGCTCTACGATCATCTCTATCAAGAGAACTTCGGCAGGGATGCCAATGTAATTCTGATAGAAGGCGACGACGTGGCCAAAAGGGATGTTCTGCAGGCCGGCTTACGCTTCTCGGATCAAATTAAACAGGTCAATAACGTGCTGAGCGTTCAAAGCCTGGCCGACTTGGTGGCAGATGCACAATCTCAAAGCAGCGGCGTCCGGCAGATACCGTCTCAAGAGAGAATAAACGAGATCCTGGCCGGCGCCGATCCGGATCAGTTGCAGGCACTCATGGCAGACCGCGGGCACTCCAGGATGATCGTAGCGATGCCCGTCACATTGAAAGAGGTGCAGCGCACGGAAATTTTGCAGGAAATAAACAATGCCGCCGATTTTGCAGAGTTTCCGGCAGGCTATAGTTTCACTGTTACTGGTGATCCATCATTCCAGGCATCTGTTGTGGCGATGATGAGCAGCAGCAACGGCTCGATCCTCGCTTTAGCCGGAGTGCTGATGATCGTCGCCCTGCTCCTGGTCTTCAGGCACGTCAGGTGGCCGCTCCTGCCCATACCGATCGTCTTCCTGGGCATTATCTGGACCTTCGGAGCTATGGGTTTCTTTAGTATACCCATGAGCATGGTCACCTTCGCCGCCTTCCCGATCCTGATCGGTATCGGCATAGATTACGCCATCCAGTTTCACAACCGCATCGACGAGGAATTGCTCAAAGGCAAGCCGATAGTGGAATCTGCTATCAGTACGGTCAACCATGTAGCCATACCAGTGATCATCGCCCTGGTTATAACCGAAGCTGGCTTTGTCGCGCTTCTCAGCTCCTCCGTCCCCATGATCAATGACTTCGGAAAGAT
>Ga0105092_10001242_pt1 | contig 13593 bp, 10 predicted proteins | sample PPLLak2March2015_FD_87021 | JGI IMG/M metagenome (GOLD analysis project Ga0105092, IMG submission 87021) | Freshwater sediment microbial communities from Prairie Pothole Lake near Jamestown, North Dakota, USA - PPLs Lake P7 Core (1) Depth... | ecosystem: Environmental > Aquatic > Freshwater >... | reverse complement strand
CGACTTCCAAGTCGGACATTCGGCGGCAAGCTGGCTCGGTGTTGCTGGCGGTGTGTAGTGTCCGACTTGGAAGTCGGACCAACGTACAACCGCTGCTTCCCCTCCGCTGGCGGTGTGTAGTGTCCGACTTGGAAGTCGGACCAACGTACACCGGCAAGCGCTGCTGCCCCCCGCTGGCGCTGTGTAGTGCCCGACCGCCAGCTGGCTCGGTGTTGCTGGCGGTGTGCTGCGGAAGTAGCCGGGGGGTGTCGCCTAAAAGACGGCTCAACCCCCGGCTACTTCCCCTACACGCCTCCGGCGTGCCAGAAGGTGGCCGGAAATGTGTGTTTACGGCAGGTCAACCATGGACTGGAGCGGGCTGACAGGAGGGACAAACCTGGCGGCCAGTTCAGGTAACAGGTCGAGTGCGTGGCCGTCGACCGTTCCCTGACTGTTTAACACTGTGGAGGGCATTTCGGAATGGTAGGTACCCGAGGGAAGGATGGCACAACCGCCCCATCGTCGCATCAGGAGGTTCTGCACCAGCACTTCCTCTCCGGAGTGGTATCGAGGCAGGCGGGACCAGAATTCGAATCCGCCCACTTCCAGCAGCCTGGACCGGTCGTACAGTATGCAGCAGGCGATCCAAGCCACTTTGTAGAGGCGGCTTTCGCCTGGCTTCAACGTCCGAGCCACATGGTAGGCGTTCGCTGCACGGTGAAGCTGCGCGCGCTCCCAGGAAGGCGAGCCAGGCTCGACAATTTCGGGCCCGACTCTGCCTTCCCAGAATTCAATAGTCTGCTGGGAAGGACGGATGTCGTCACGATAGGAGAGCCCGGTTGGAAAGGCACCGACGAACGCACACCCCTGCTCGTGGATTGTGCCGAGGAGACGATCAATAACCCAGGGCTCCATAAAGACATCGTCGTCAAGATAGACAACGTAGGGACTGGAAGAGTTCTTGAGCAGGAAATCGCGCTGCTCTGCGATTCCGAGCCGGGTCGGGCGCTGATGCCAGACGACCGGGCAGCCGCCCGCCTCGATGATCCGGCACAGGCTCTGGACGACTCGAGACTCCGTTGCACTTTCCCTGCTCTGATCGGCGACGATGAGGCGGCAAAGCGGCAATGATGACTGGCCCGCAATACCGCCGAGGCTGAAAATGAGGGAATCCAACCGGTCGCACGTGGGCAACAGAATATCGACTGCGGTCATGTGTGCTCCTCAGCTCAGAACGTTCGAAGGTAGACCGAACAGGATTTGCAGATCTCCGGCGGAGTGTCCGATTCCAGCTGTGCGCGGAATTTGTTGAACGAGGGAGCATTCCATATTTTCAGAACTCCGCCGTCGGCAACGTTTCCGAAATTAGCCCTGTCCGGCGTGGCAACCATGCAACAGGGCATCATATAGCCCTGGTAACTGATATAGCCCCCGCTCCACGGCCAACTGCAACGCTCGCGTCCGGGGGTTCCGGGGGGGTGTTCGGCCGGTCGAACGCGGGGTAGACGCAAGCGAAGTCCGCACTCTTTGGCAACCCGTTGGGCCTCTCCAAAGGCATCTTCAACCCGGCTCGCCTGCTCGTTCAGCAACGTTTCCTTTTCAACGAAATCTCTCATGGCCGCATACTGTTCGGGGAGACTACTCTCTCCAAAATCGTGGCAAAGCTGCTGTACGAACAGTTCCTCTGCTTCAAGGCGGCTGGCGAGCCGGACGAGATCGGGCAACTCGCCAAGGTTCCGCCGCATGGCTACGCAGACGATGTGTAGAACCGGCGACGCAGCTTCCATGCTGCGTCGGATATCCCGGAAATCCTCCAAATTGCGGATGACTTTGTCGAAATTCGCCCGAAGGCGGATGGCTTCAAACGCGCCTTTGCTCGCCGCATCGAGCGAGGCGTGCAGGCAGTCCAGACCGCTGCGCACGCATGCTTCCGCCCGCTTCGCGTTCAGCAAGGTCGCGTTGCTGTTGGTGGTGACTCGTATGCCCTTGGACTTCGCGTACAAGACCATCTCGAAGAACCGTGGATGCATCATCGGCTCGCCCAGCCCCTGCAGATGCAGTTCTTTCAACCCGGTGAACTGCTCCATGATTCCGGTGAACACCTGGAAGTCCATGAACGCAGGCGGACCGTGGGGCGGCCCGTCCTTGCGGAACGGAATCGGGCACATCCGGCACCGGAGATTGCACTGCCCGACTGGCTCGATCTGCAGGTAGCCGGGCAGAGGGACAGTTGTTTGCTGGCTCAAATCAATCACCGCCAATCAGAAGAACAAAACACGAAAGTGCCAAGCCCCCCTGAGCCGCCAGAAGACGGACAAAGGAGGAATCAGCGCGGATGTCACCATCATCTCCAGCACGTGCGCCGGCGCACGCGACGTTCTGGCGAGACGGGAGGCGCAGAAGCGCGCTGTGAGGGCTAGCCATGCCGCTCCACCCGCTACGGTCAACAAGGGTGAATAGACCATGAGACCGGACAGTCCGAGGACAAGAGAGCCGATGCTTCCGTAGTAGTGCCATGGAGGGTTGGCTTGGATCCTCTTCCGGTACAGGACTGGATGCTTCTTGTAGAGGAGCGCATTGAACATGCTCTTTTTCTGCTGCCGGAGGCTGACTCCCCAGGGAGCCGGTCGTGGCGGGTGAACCACAACCGCCTGCTCACACCGAGCGAACTGTCCTCCGTTTTCGAGGAGTCGGAAATACAGGTCGCTGTCTTCCCTCCAGGCCGTTTCAAAGCGCTCATCAAACCCTCCGACCGCCTCAAGCACATCCCGCCGATAGAAGCAGTTCGCATTGACGAATTCGGCGCTCTCGAGATGCGAGGTATCGCGCTCGTAGTCGGTCGGCCGGTCCGAAATCGGGACGACGATCCTTCCCCAAATCCCGACAACGCCTTCGCCGAAGCAACTCACTCCCTCTCGAAGCCAGGACGGAGCGGGCAGGCAATCGTCATCGGTAAAGGCGATGATCTCGCCCCGGGCGGTCCTCCAGGCGACGTTTCGAGCCGCGGCGGGACCCCTTCGTTGCGACGCGTCGAGATACTTCACTGAAACCGCATTGCGCCGACGCCAATCGCCGACCAACCGCTCGGTCGTCTCGCTGCCGGCGTTGTCGCTGACGAGGATCTCGAAGCGGTCGGGTTCCAGGTCCTGGTTACCTAGAGCGTCCAGGCACCGCTCCAGGAATCGGTCCCGCCTGAATGTAGGAACAATCACGCTGACTCGGGGGACCATCTCAAGCCTCTTTCTCGAGAAGGAACGGACCAATGGCCAGGGCATCGAGAGGCGACGTCCAGAAGCACTCCACGGCGTCGCGCGGGCTGCAGACCATCGGCTCGGTCCGAGTGTTGAACGAGGTGTTCACCAGGATCGGGACACCGGTCAGAGCTTTGAATTCCCGGATCAAATCGTAGTAAGCCGGGCTCTGGAGGCGATTGATCGTCTGCACCCGGGCAGTTCCGTCGACATGCCGGACCGCCGGAATCTGCTCCGCCTTGTCCGGGACTACCTCGAAGACGAACAACATAAAGGGCGACTTGTCTGCCCTGGAAAACCACTCGGCCGCATCTTCTTCCAGGACAACCGGCGCGACTGGACGGAAGTCTTCCCTGTCCTTTATTTCGTTTAACCGGGTCTGCATGCTCAGGCTGCGCGGCGAAGCGAGTATGGAGCGTGCGCCGAGGGCACGGGGCCCGAACTCGGCCCGCCCTTGAAACCAGCCAACCACTCTGTCCGCCGCCAGGATGGTTGCGACCTCCCGGGCAGGATCGCCCATTCGACGATAGGGCAGCTTCGACCACTTGAGGAATTTTTCAATCTCGCCTGCGGAATAGGACGGGCCGAGGAAGACATGTTCCATCTCGTACGGCCTGTCCTGGCTTTGCCTCTCCCGGGCATCAATCCACAGGGCGGCACCCAGCGCGGTGCCGGCATCCCCGGAAGCCGGCTGAACCCAGATCCGTTTGAAGGGCCCCAAATCCCGGAGTCGCGCATTCATGACACAGTTAAGGGCTACCCCTCCGGCCAGGCAGAGGTCATCCATACCCGTGGCTTCGTGCAGCCAGTCGGCCAGCTTGAGCGCCGTCTCCTCAACCAGTTTCTGAAGCGACTGGGCGATATCGAAGTGACGCGGTAAGAACTCGTCGCCACGCCGGCGCGGCGGTCCGAACCGGGATTCAAAATCAAAATCCCTAATGCAATATTGGCCGCCTGCGCCAATTTGCAGCATTTTGCGAAACTGGTCCAGGTAGCGCGCTTTGCCGAAAGACGCCAATGCCATCACCTTGTACTCGTCGCTGGAGTGAAGAAATCCCAAGTACTCGGTTGCTTTTTCGTACAGCATGCCCAGCGAGTGAGGCACGCGGACCTCACCCAGCATCTCGATTTCATTCCCCTCACCACGAGCATAGGTCGTGGTTGCGCGTTCGCCGCGCCCGTCCAGTGTCATGACGGCGGCAGAACGAAACGGCGAGCACAGAAACGCACTGGCCGCATGGGCGAGATGGTGATTGACGAAGTGCCAGCGCGGCAGCCGATCGAGCGTGATGCCGTAGAACCGGTCCTGAAGATGGTGTGGGAATCCACCGATCAGGTGTCTTGGCGCATTCACCATCGAGGAGATGAAAAGCGGGTCCCAGGCAGACTCCCACTCCGCGGGAACCGGGTGGGCACTCGGCTCCAGCGGGAGAGAAATCTGAGCCTTGCCGCGGCTTCCGTTCATCAGCAGGAATGGATCATAGGAATACGCCAGATGGTCCACATCGGATATGTGGATTCCCGCCTCCTTCAAACAGAAGTGGATGGCATTGAAAGGCAACTCGTACGTCGAGAAAGGAATCGGCCGCTTTCCGTGTTTGATCCGCGAGAATCGTTCCTCTTCCGCAGCAGCCAGGACGACACCGTCACGAACTAGGCAAGCAGCGGGATCATGGTAGGCGGCATTGATACCTAGAGTGTACATCTCAGATTCTTCTCCTGATTGACGACGAGTAATTCCGAAACCGCGTCGACCACCGATTCCGGCGACACCAGTCGCAGGCAGCCGTGATGCCCCTCCGGGCAAACGCTTTTATAGCAATATTTACAGGGGACATCGTGGAACAGCACGCGGTTCTCAACGGCCCAGGGCGTATGCTGCGGGTTCGTTAACGCATACAGGTCGACGACCGGAGTGCCGACGGCGGCGGCGACATGAACCGGGCCCGTGTTGTTCGACACCATCACCGGCGACATTTCGAGCAGCGCAGCCAGTTCTCCGACGCTCAGCAGGCCCGCTAGAGAGACACTTTCGTGCGCCATGCCCGCCCGAATACCCTCGATCAAGTCTCGCTCTCCGTCGTTCCCGGTAAAAACCACGTGGTGGCCGAGCTCGCGAACGATCAGGTCAGCAGCCTGGCTGAATCTCTCCGCAGGATACCGACGCGACGGGGCCGAGGCACCCGGGTGCACCACGATCCATCCCCTTGATCGATCGGGAACGGAACGGTCCATGAGCTCCTCAACCCGCTCCCGGTCTGCCTCGGTGACGCGAAAGGACAGGCGCTCATCTGCGGTCGCGGCGCCCACGGCGGCAACGAGGTCGAGTTGGCGGCGGACTTCATGCCGGCAAATCGAGCCGGGTTCCCTTTCCGGCACCCAGTCGGTCAGCAGTTGGTAGGGATTCTCCCGGCAATGGGCCAGCCTCAATGGGATTTCGGCCAGGTGACAGAGCATCGCCGCGGCTAGCGGGTTCTGGCTGTAGACCGTGAAAATCACGGCGGCGTCGAACCGCCGGCTTCTCAGCGCCGCGATCATCTCCCGGTCTCGAGCAGGATCGGAGACAGACCCGCTTGCTTTCATCCAGGGACAGTCGTACGCCATGCAGTAGTCGATTTCCGGGACGTACCCTGTCACAACCTGGCCCTGGCTGGATGTTAGAAGCGTGATGGAGCGGTCTCGAACCGACTCCCGAAGGGCCCTGATAGCCGGCGTTGTCATCAGGACGTCCCCGAGCGTATCCAGGCGGACGCAGAGCAGTCTCCGCGCGCGTTTCCAGGCCGTGAGGTTCGCCGAAAGGGATCCCTCTGCTTGATTGATTAGCATGACTGAGTCTCGATCGCCTCAGGCGACCGGCGGGGGGAACTGTTCCTGTTCGGCCGGGTCGTGGCCGTTTCTGCGGATCCGCTCTATGATCCTGGTGGTCGACCTGTCTTCGACAAGCGGCAGGATCCGGATTTCCCCGCCTAACTGTTCGACGATGGGCGCCTCCGGGAGACGCTCCTTGGTGTAGTCGCCACCCTTGACGTAGACATCCGGACGAACCACACGAACCACGTCACAGGCAGTCTCCCCGTCAAACGCAACGATGTGGTCAACGCAGCTCAGGGCGCCGAGAACCTGTACGCGGTCCTCAAGTGTGTTGATTGGCCTTTCGGGACCTTTCAGCTTCTGAATGCTGGCGTCAGAATTGACACCGAGGACCAGGACGTCGCCGGACGACTTGGCGCGGCTTAAGTAGGTGACATGACCGCGATGGAGGATATCGAAGCAACCGTTAGTAAAGACGATCCGTTTGCCCTGCCGTCTGTACAGGTCCAGGCGCAGGACCAACCGGGAAAGGTCCTGGACGTACTTCCCGTCAAACGAAACCTGGCCGAGCAGCTCATTCTGCGAGCAATTGGTCGTTCCCGCCTTGGCCACCGCGACTGCGGCAGCAGCCGAACCAAGCTCGGCCGCTTCGGTTGTTTCCGCACCCGACGCGAGCGCGAGGGCCACCGCGGCCACGTAGGAATCCCCTGCGCCTGCCGCATAAGAAGAGACGGCTTGGACCCCATACGTCCGGTATGGCTGGCAACCTTCCTCGAACACGATCGCGCCGTCACTGTCTATCGTGACTGCAACAATCCGTGCCCCGGTCTGCAGAAGGATGCTTTCGCCAAAGGCCGCGGCGACTTCCCTCCGCCGATCGGCGTCCGAAGTCTTTTCCAAGCCAAGGAAGTCGATCGCTTCGTCGTAATTTGGCTTGACCAAGGTCGCTCCAATTTCCCGGTAGGCGGACAGCTTACGGCGGGAGTCCACAGCAAGAATCCGAGCATCGGATTTGTGCAGCCGGCCGATCGCCTCGATGATTCTTGGGGTCACCGTACCGCCGTTGTGATCGGAAACGAGGACAACGTCGGCTGAACGGTATAGCGCCGGAAGGCTGTGGAGAATGCGCTCCTCGACCTCTGGCGAAACCTCTTCCACGCTCCCCTCATCGAACCGAACGAGCATCTGGGAACTCGCCAGAACGCGGTTCTTGGTCCGAGTCCGGCGGCCCTCGGCAGCGAGCAGATGTTCAGTCGCGACCTGTTGTTCCTCCAGGCACCGTCTCAGTCGCTGTCCTTCCGGGTCGGAACCTGTTACGCCCACGAGACGAACGCGGGCGCCCAGAGACCGGAACGCGATCGCGGCGTTCCCTGCCCCACCGGGCACCTCTGTCCGAGAGGCGAGGTCCACGACTGGAACGGGTGCTTCCCGGCAGATGCGGCCTGGGCTTCCGTGCATGTAGACGTCAAGGAGCACGTCGCCGACAACAAGTACCTTGATGCCGGAGAACTTCTGGATCACATGCTGGATTTGATCGCTCATGGGCGTCCTCCTTGCGAAAACTGGTCAGCCGGTGCCCGCTCGGTGATGCGGAAGGGCACGGAGACGATCATTCTGGCCGCTTGAGCGAGGGTGGGCGCGTAGTGATCGGGCGTGCGCGTTTGAGAGAACTCCCACTGGGTCTCGTTTCCGTTGTCGATCAGAATCGTGCGGCATCCGGCTATCTTCCCGGCCTCGACGTCATCCAGGATGTCGCCGACCATCCAGGAAAGCCGCAGCTCCACCTGAAGGTCCTTTGCGGCTCGCAGCAGCATGCCGGGATGCGGCTTGCGGCAAAAGCACCTGGTCCGGTACCCGGGGACGATGCCTTCCGGATGGTGGGGACAGTAATAGAAGCCGGCCAGCGGCACTCCCGAACGGGAAAAGATGTCGATGAGCTTCCTTCGGACGCCGAGCAACGCCTTTTCCGGAAAGAAACCGCGGGCGATGCCCGACTGGTTGGAGACGACGATCAGCAGGTAGCCGCGAGCGTGCAGCAGCCTGAGGGCCTCGCACGCACCCGTCTCCAGTTTAACCCTCCGGGGGTCGACGTTGTACGGGATGTCCCGGACGAGGGTGCCGTCTTTATCGAGAAATACTGCTTTTCTTTGATTCAGGGCCATGACGTTTCCTTCATTGGAATCACCATGACTTCCGGGATTACCGTCTCAGCCGGCTGGCTGAGAACAAACCGGACCGTCTTGGCGACGTTCGCCGGGTCTTGCAGAAGATTCACATCGAGATCCGGGAAGCGCTCCAGCAGGAAAGGTGTCCGCATTCCCCCCGCCAGGACCGCAGTCACCTTGACGTTGTTTTTGCGTCCTTCAACATGGAGCGCATGGCTGAAACCGAGAAGTCCCCACTTGCTGGCGTGGTAGGCGGCCGCGTTTGCCCAGGCCCTTTTTGCAGCCGTGGAGACAATGTTGACGATGTGGCCACCGCCCTGCTCGCGCATGACGGGCAAAGCGTACTTGGATAAGACAAAGGGCCCGCGGAGGTTGACTCGCAAGATGCAGTCCCAATCCGCGACCGCGAGTTCCTCGATCGACACGGTCTTATCAACTCCGGCGTTGTTGATGAGGACATCGAGGTGACCGTGATCATTTTTCAAACGGTAGATCGCGTCCTTGATTTGGTCTTCATCCGCCACGTCCAGCGTCAGAACTTCGGCCCGGCCTCCCGCCGCCTTGATCTCCTCAACGCACTGTTTGTTGGACGCCTGGTTCACATCCCCCGCAACAACGAAAGCACCCGCCGAAGCAAGCTCTTGACAGATGGCTTTACCGAGTCCCTGTCCGCCTCCGGTCACGAGTGCTACTTTTCCCTGTAGTTCTTGCATGTGTCTTTCCGCCTCCATTAGCGTTTTGAGGTTCAGCCGAAGCAGCGTGTAGAGTTGCGCGTCTCGATACCTTGGTAGTCCTGTTGTTGGGAACCGACCGCGTGAACTCGGCGACGTTATCAACGGATTTATCGGTCGCCAGCCGCTCTTCAACGAGGTCGCATAGGACGCTCATGATCACGGTCCGCACTTCCCGAACCTGTGGGCGCTCAGGCGTCGGGACGGCAATGGATACGTCGGAGACATTACGAAGATCTCCGGAATCCTGACCGATGATCGAGATCGACGTCATTCCCAGGTCCCGTGCGACCTTGAATGCCGAAACGAGCGATCGGGAACGACGGGATTCGGAAATGCCGAGGAAGACATCCCCCGACCGGCCGAATGTTTCCAGCTGTCGGATAAGCGTGTCCTCCAAACCCAGCTCGTTGGCCCCGAAGGCGTCAATCGAGCTGTCCGGGCTCAGGGCAATGGCCGGGAGACCACCGCGGGCGTCGTTCTTGAATCGGGTGACAAATTCGTTGGCGAAGCGGCAGGCGTCGATCGCGCAGGGGCCGCTCCCACACACAATCAGCTTCCCACCCTGCGCGAAACAGGTGCTCAAGACTCCGGCCGCGTCCATGATGAAGGGAGCGAGCCTCCGGCGCGATTCGTTGAGTGCTTCCAGTGTGCTCTCAAAGCTCCGGTTGAGAACAGCCATCAGTTCGCCGTCATCCATTCGCTGGGTCCGACCCGGAGCCAACACCTCTTCATACATGCTGGCCACACTCGCGGCTACCTTCTGCCAGGTAAACAGGTCGTTGGCTCTTCGGACAGCCTGGCGGCTTAGCACACTCATCAACTTCGGGTGCTCGTAGAGGTAAGCCAGGCGGGCCCCCAGGGCATCCGGATCATTCGGCGGAACCAGGTACCCGGTCTCACCGTCGCGGACCGTGAACTTGATGCCGCCGACGTTAGTCCCGACCACCGGCGTACCACAAGCCATCGACTCCACGGGAGTGATGCCAAAGGGCTCGTACCAGGGACAGGTCACGAAGATGTCCGCGGCGCTGTAGTAGTATTTCAGGGCCTCGCGGCCGCGACGCCCTACGAACGTGACGGATTCGCTGACCTTCTCCTCTTCGGCGATACTTTGGAGCCGACGAATCTCAGGGGTCAGGCTTGGATCGGGATCCTCCGAGTCGCCGCCCACAATCAGGAGACGAGCTGCGATTCCGTGTTTCGTAACCAACCGGGCAAAACCTCGGATGGCCGTGTCGATCCCCTTGCGGGGGACGAGGCGGCCTAACTGAAGGATCACCTTTTCCTCGGGCGGCAACCCTAATGCGAATCGCGCCAAGGGCTTACTGATCGGCCACACTTCGGTCGAATCGAAGCCACACGGAACGATCGTGATTTTTGCCGGATCGGCGTTGTACAACCGAATGAGGTCTTCCTCGTCCTGAGGACATTCAGCGATAATCCGGTCGGCTTCCGCGACTATTCGATCCTCGATTTCAAACCGTTGGTTCGGGAATTCGTCCCTGGTTCCCTGGTGCAGACGGCGTACCCTCCCGAGCGCATGAAACGTGACAACGAAGGGCAAACCCAGTTGCTTCTTCAGCTCGCATGCCACCAGCCCCGACATCCAGAAATTCGGGTGTACGAGGTCGTACGACTTGCGCTGGCATTTGAAAAACTGAAGCACGTAAGCGGTGAATTCCGGCATGTACTTCAGCAATTCTTCCTTGCGCACAAAACTCGGAGGGCCGGCGGGGACGTGGATGATCCGGATGCCATTGACCCACTCGGCGATCTCCGGCAGCCGCTCACTGTCCCGCCGCGTGAAGACGTCTACTTCATAGCCCAGTGCGGCGAGGTTCTTTGCCAATTGACCGACATAGACGTTTTGACCGCCGCTGTCGACCCCGCCCAGAATCCCAACCGGCGACGCGTGGTCGCTGATGAAGGCGATTCGTTTCGTCATGATCTTCCTCCGGCTTCCTCCAAAAGCTCAAAACTGGATGGTCCGACCTGGGATCGACGCGAGCCGCCCGTGACAAACCGCAATGTCTCATCCCAATCGCGCGCGAAACGTTCGATGCCAAACCGCTGTATTGCCGCTTGCCTCGCTCCTTCGCCGAGCCGCATCGCCTCCGTACGATCGCTCAGCAAGGAACGCATGCGATCGATCAGCCGATCAACGCTGGTATCCACATAGCCCGAAACCCCATTCTCCACCGTGGTCACCATCTCCGTTGTTGCCAGTCCGACCATGGGGATCCCGAGCATCATCGCCTCGCACACAGCCAGGCCAAGGCTGGTATACCGGATCGGGTTGAAGAAGAATCGATAGTGCGCGCAAAACGCGGCAAGGCTCCTGTGGTCAACCTCGCCCAGGCCCCCTGCCTGCTCGGATTCCATCCCGACCAGGTCGACGGCAACCTGATCGCGAACCCGCTCGAAGACATCTGCGCCCACCCGTCTTCCACGCTTCTTCAGCCCGTTCACTACGGTGATTCCGCGTTCCAGCTCACCGGTATAGCGGACCGTGTCCGGGACGACGACGCCGTGTTCGATCACGCGGGTTGGCGTCGCTCCGCTGTTCCACATCAGGTCGTTGAAGTGGGTCACGTGAACGAGCAGAACATTCGGATCACCCACCGGGTGTCGAGTATCGGTCGGGTTCTCCCGAGGAGGGTCGTGCTCGAGGTATATCCTAGGCAGCTTCAGCTGCTCGGCCGACAAAAGTTCGTACTGGTCGATCAGGTAGTTGCGCTTGGATTGGAAGAGGATACAGTCGAACTCCATCCTCTTGACCGACTCGGCAGGCACTTCGTGCAGGTTCGGCTGCCACGGCAGCGTCCCGCACTTACCGCCATAGCCCTCGGGCCGCCCCGGCTTGACAGGAAGGCAGATGTCGTGGGGGACATGGCCAAGGTAGTACAAGTAATTCCCATGGACATGCCAGGTAAGGATTCGCAGGCGATTGCTCATGCTTGACCTTCCTGCACTAAGAGCGATTCGTCCGGACCTGCCGCGTCACGTCCTTCTGCCAACACTTGCGCGGAGTTGACGACGCTGGGCTCGATCTCCATTGGGGAACTGGTTAGCTCGAGTAGCCTGACCACTTCACTGCACACTTCCTCAGGTGAGATCTCCATGCACTCGAGCTGATAAGGGCATTGAAACTGGTAACAGGGCGAACACGGGGTTGGCCGAGTGAGTATTCTCGATAGTGAGAACCTCGGCCGCCACTGGCTCCTGTACTCGGTGCCCGAGTACAGGACGACCATCGGACGCGAAAAAGCATCGGCTATGTGCACCGCGCTCGAGTTGTTTGCCACCACCACACTCGCTCGCTTCACGATTGCCGCAAATTGGGCGACCGTCGTACGGCCGACCAGCCACACCACACGGGACGTCGGCAGCGCATCAGTGTCAGCCAAAAGAAACGACTGTGCTTCCCGCGCGCTCCCCAGCAGGACGAGAGGACAGGCGACGCGCTCGCTCAGCAACCGAACCACCTCGCAGTACCGAGCAAATGGGTACGTCCGAGCGGCGCAGCTCGCCCCGGGAACCACCGAGATGAACGGCTGATCTGGGCCGATCCCCGCTTCTGCCAGCAGGCGGGCCGCCCCGTCCTCGTCTTCCTCGGGAATCGTCAATTCCAGTCGCGACGATTCGTTGGGCGCCGGGCAACCGATCGCCCGGAGCAGATTCAGATTCCGCTCTGCCTGGTGCATGGCGTCTTCCGGAGCTTCCACCCAGTGCGACAGGACACTTCCTCCGAATTCCTTGGAGTCGCCCGCCCGGATTGGGACGCCGGCAAGGTAACAAGCGAAAGCGGGTGGATACGGACTTTGCGAGAAACTCGAAAAAATCAGGGCAAGATCGAAGTTGCCCCGCCGGATCCGATCAACGAGCTCCAGCTGCCTGTCAGGATCCAGTGGCATGGAGAACGACGCATCCTGCCAAATGACTTTCTCGGTCCACACATCGTCGACGTCTCCCAGCAGTCGGGCTGCCTGGCTCCCGGCCGGCGAAGCCATCAGCGTGATGTGAACCCCGGGTAGATGGGCCTTGAGCGCGCGAAGGGCCGGGCCCAACAAGACGACGTCGCCGATGTTGTCCAGGCGGAGTGCCAGAATGCGATTGATTCTCTTCCAGTCAATCGGAGTAGACCAGGTGAGGCTGGAAGATCGATGCACCGGGCGAACCTGCGTGAGCGCATCAGCCAACAGCGAAAGGGCGGCGGCACTGGCTTCGTCAACGTCGACCAGGCTGCCGGGGCGTTTAATCGGATCTCCCAGCGCCCGGTGACGCTCCGTGTCCAACGGCGCCCACCGACTCGGATCGGATCCGCTGAAGATCACCACGCTCGGGACACCGAGCGCGGCCCCAAGATGCGATACCCCGGTATCGTTGCAGACGAGCAAACGCGACGAGCGAAGCACGCAGGCCAGGACCCCGAGGCTCGTCGCTCCGGTCAGATCCGTGCATCTCCCGTCGAGCCCTGCACTCAGCTGGCGGGTGATCTCGCGCTCGCCTTCTGTCCCGGTTACAAGGAGGTGCCAGCCGCGATCCAACAGTTTTCTCCCGAGCGCGATGAAGGAGGAAATCGGCCATCGTCGATCGGCATGACGCGCTCCGGGATGCAGACAAACATAACGCTTCACCGGCAGTGCGTGCCGG
>Ga0105092_10001241_pt1 | contig 13595 bp, 9 predicted proteins | sample PPLLak2March2015_FD_87021 | JGI IMG/M metagenome (GOLD analysis project Ga0105092, IMG submission 87021) | Freshwater sediment microbial communities from Prairie Pothole Lake near Jamestown, North Dakota, USA - PPLs Lake P7 Core (1) Depth... | ecosystem: Environmental > Aquatic > Freshwater >... | reverse complement strand
TTGCCAAGCAGTGAGAGGTGTAGCGTGAACGAATGACGATTTACGATTGACGATTAAGAAGCTTCGACGATCGTGCGGGTCTCCTGAATCGTCAATCGTCAATCGTAAATCGTCAATCGGTTCACTCCTGCTTCGTCCTGATCAGCTGATCCACCGCGAACCCCTGCGTCTTCGCCTTCGCCACAATCTGCTCGTAGGTCTGCTCGCTGATTTTAGGCGAGCGCGCCAGGATCCACATGTACTTGCGGGCGGGATCACCGATCAGAGCGTGGCTGTAATCAGGCGCCAGGTCGAGGACCCAGTAATCTCCCCAGACGAACGGGAGAAACGAGAGGAACGAGGGGGCAAAGCGCACTTTAAGCTTAGATGTTGGCCCTCCCTCGTCGGGCAACCGGGCGATTCCCTCTGCCCGGTCGGTGGTTCCGTCCTTGAGCTTGCACTCGTTCAGGACCGTGATCTTCCCGTCGGCGCGCAACCGATAAGTCGCCGCCACATTTCCGACGCACTGCTTCTGAAACCGGTTTGGCAAGCGGGCGATTTCGTACCATTTCCCCTGGTAGCGGTTCAGATCGACGGAGACCACGGTGTCGGGGGGCTTGGTTTCCGCCTTAGCGAAGGCTGCGAACAAAGCAGCGAAGGTGATTACAAGAAGCAATCGTGTCACGGCTATTTCTCTTTCCCTGCCTCTTCAAGCAGGCGGCGGTGCGCCGCGTCAAATCCCGCGACGGTGGAGTCGTAGTTGGTGAAAGTCCTGACGAGCTGAGTGCAGATCTCGTCGGCCAGTTTTTCGTCTCGCCTCCCCACCAGGCGCAGCAGTTCGTAGTCTTCAATCCCGGCGCTCATAGCCTCGAACCGGACGCTCGACCAAGGCCCTTCTTCTCCCGGGTAGACGATGTGGGAGTCGCCCGGAGGTAAGTGGAAATCCTTGTAGGGGCCGTGCGGCGGGCAGGTGTTCTCGAACGGGTGCTGCTCCTCGATAATCTGGTTGAGGCCCCAGTGGAGGTAGCCGTCCAGGCGGTATTTCCAATTGGCCCAGTGAAGCAGCCGCGTCCGGAGAAGCTCAGTGTCGATAAAGCGGTTCAGGCTGTAACCGCTGGGATCGCAGCAGGTGTAAAACCAAATGATGTCGCCCCGGCGACGGTGCGCCTCGAAACCGGCGACGTCCTTTTCGTAGCTTTCGCTGAGCGGGACCCAGATATCGACCGCGCCGTCGAGCGTGGCGTTGCCAAGCGCATCGATCAACGGGATGCCCGGCAGGAACTTGCGAACGGTGCCGGCCATGATCCGGTAATCGGCGAAATTCTTGGGATTCGGCTCATCGACGACATGTTGGGTGGCTTTGTCGTACCATCCATTTCGGCGCAGCATCTGCGCCCAGCCCTTCAGATACTCAGAAAGGAACGCGTAGGCTTCGCGCGAAGTCCCGGCGGCGGGCGTGCCGGCAATGTCGACGACAAACGGTGAGATAGCTTCCTTGCGCCGATCGTGGTGGGCGATATGCGGAAGCTCGATATGGGTGAAGCCCTCGTCCAGGAACATCTTGATCATTCGTTCCGTTCGAGAGAAATCAAATTGCCAGCCCCCCTGGTCGGTCTTTTTCACCTCGGGTCGCACCGGAATAAAGTCAGTTTGTCGTCCGCGCCGCATCATTCGGGCGTAGCGCCGAATCATTTCCCAGTGTCCTTCGGACCAAGGCTCGAGCTTATGCAGACGCGCCATGGCCGGCAGGCTGAACCAATTCGTCACGCGCAAATGGCCCTGCTCAGGCACCGTTGCTGTGTGGACCGTGAGAGAGAGCTTAACTTCCGCCGTCCGCTCTCCGGCCTGAATACGTAATTGACCGTTCTGCTTCCCCGGAGTAGCGTCCGTCGGCACGCGGAACGAGACGTAGAATGCCTCGGTCTCACCGCGCGCCTTATCACCGCCGTGGATCGGGCGAAGGGCTTCGTAAACCCGGTACGGAGCCTTGCGGATCGAATACTCAGGTTTGGGCTGATCGGGCGGTATGGCGCTGCAAGGAGGACCGGAATTCTCAGGGACGTTAACGTCCACGAGTTGGTAGAGCTCAGGTGCCAGTTTGCCCTCGTATTTGAGCTGGAGCGGGTCCCCGGCTTTTGTCCCTTGGAGGAGCACCTGGAACGCGGTCCGGGCGCCACGTGCGGAGTGCAGATCGATCGTGTGCAGGGGCGAAGCAGGGACTTGCGTATCGGGGTAAAGCCAATCGTTCGCGCTCACAACGTGATATTGGAGCGGCTGCGCGGAGAGCGCCGTGAAACTCAAGGTAATCGCCAAAATTACGTAAAGTGCCTTCATCATCAGGGAGCGTAATGCGGGGAGACGGGGGAGTTCAAGTATGGAGCCGGGACACCGTCTCGCCAATTCACTTCTTCGGCAGCGCGCGGGTTGAGCCGGTCGAGATTCCGCCGTCGACGAGGAGGGTCTGACCGGTCACGTACTGGCTCGCGTCCGAAGCGAGGAAGACGACCGCTCCGTCAAGATCGTTCGGCTGGCCGGGGCGTTTGAGTGGAATTCGGTCGACCAGATAATCAACCCATTCTTTGTTTTCGTACATCACGGCGTTTTGAGCCGTCTTGAACCAGCCAGGCGCGAGGCAATTGACCGTGATCCCGTGCTTGCCCCAATCATCGGCCAGGCTCATCGTGAGCTGCCGGGTGCCGCCGCGGCTTGCGCCGTAAGGGGCAAGGCCGGCATATCCAAAAACGCTGGTCACCGATCCGATGTTGACGATGCGGCCGTATCCCCTCGGGATCATGTGACGCGCGACGGCCTGCGAAACGAAGAAGGTGCCCCGGAGATTGGTATCCACAACCAGGTTCCAGTCGTCCCAGGTGATGTCGACCGAAGGCTTACGAACATTGCAGCCGGCGTTGTTCACGAGAATATCGATCCTCCCGTAATGCCCAATCGCACGATCGACCATCCGCTGAATACTGTCGTAGTCCCTGACATCCAGCTCGACGGGGAAAGCCTGCCGCCCGAGTTTCTCAATCTCGCACTGGAAGTCACGCAACGTCTCGACGTTCCGGCTCGTAGTGACCAGGTCTGCCCCGGCATTCGCCAACGCCCGGCCCATGTACTGCCCGAGTCCACGGCTGGTTCCCGTCACAATAGCCACTCGCCCAGTCAAATCAAACAAAGTGTTTCCCATAGGCAGAAGTTAGCAGATCAGTTCGGGCGGGCGAAGTAATAATAAGTAATAAGGGGTGAAGGCAGGTGTCTTAACGGTGAAGGACCGGAAGGACCTGAAGGACAGAAAAATCCCTCTCGTCCTTCAGGTCTTTCCGGTCCTTCTGGTCCTTCCATCAATCACACCAGGTACTTCTTAAAAAAAGCAATCGTCCTCGTCCAGGCGAGTGTCGCCGCCTCCTTGTTGTACCGCTGAGGATTCGAGTCGTTGTTGAAGGCGTGGTTGGCACCCTCGTACATGTACTTCTCGTAAACCTTCTTGTTTTCGGTGAGAGCCGCCTCAAACCCGGCAATGCCGGCGTTAATGCGGGTGTCGAGCTCGGCATAGTGCAAGAGAAGAGGCGCCGAAATCCTGGGTACCTCCTCGGGAGGAAGCTGGCTGCCGTAGTACGACACAGCCGCCTGGAGCCCGGCGCCCGCTGCGGCCAGCCGGTTGACCATCGCGCCTCCCCAGCAGAAGCCCACCACTCCGACTTTGCCCGTCGACGAGGGATGGCTCGCGAGGAAAGCGACACCGGCGGCGAGGCGAGAGACGGTCTCTTCAGGCTTCAGCGAGCCGATCATCCGCGGCGCCTCAGCCGGGTCTGCGGGCGTCCCACCGACCGGCGACAGCATATCGGGCGCCAAGGCGAGAAAGCCCTCAAGCGCAAAGCGGCGGGCAACATCCTGGATGTGAGGGTTCAGACCTCGATTCTCATGGATGACCAGGATCGCGGGGCGCTTCTTGTCCTCTTTCTGGCGGGCCAAATAGGCGCTGATCTTCACTCCCTGGGCGTCGTACTCGACTTTTTGCGCCACCAGTCGCGCGTCATCCTGGGGAACTATCTGCGCTCGCGCATCGGTCTTCAAGGCTGCCAAGAGCCCGAAGGTGGCCGTCGCCCCTGCCCCAATCCGGCCCAGCTGGTCGAGAAAAGCTCGCCGGTCGAAATCCCCCCGAACATACTGACTACACAGGTCAACGATCTTCTTTTCCACGGTGTCCCTCCCCTGGTCGGCATCCGCAGAAAGCTGGAAGCGGTAGCGGATCAGTCCTTAGTTTTGATACTTTATCTTTACCGCGGCCGGACCGGGGATACAAGTGTAAATATGGGATGCCCCGCGGCTGCCGGAGGATAAGAGCGTGGTTGCGGCTTCCCGCGAATTCCAGATTTTTGCGAAACCCATAGGCGCGGCTTGCAATCTGGCCTGTTCCTATTGCTACTACCTGGGGAAACAGAGCCTCTATCCCGAGGGCGCTCCCCGGCGTATGCCGGACGATCTGCTCGAGCAGTACATTGTTCAGCATATCGAGGCCTCTGTGGGTCAAACCGTGAGCTTCTCATGGCACGGGGGAGAGCCCACCATCTCCGGCCTCGACTTCTTTCGCAAGGTGGTCTCGATACAGCGCGAACACCGCCCGCCCGGCCGGCGGATCTTTAACGGGATCCAGACCAACGGACTTCTTCTCGACGACGACTGGGCCCGGTTTCTCGCGGCTGAGGGGTTTGGCGTCGGACTCAGTCTCGACGGCCCGAAGGAGCTGCATGATCGATACCGCGTCAGCCGGGGTGCTCGGGGCTCCCACGACCAGGCGATGGCCGCCTTCAACGTGCTCCAGCGCCACAGGGTCGCGTGTGACATCCTGTGCGTGGTCCACGACCAGAATGTGCTGCATCCGCACGAGGCGTATGGCTTCTTTCGATCGATCGGCGCGCGGTACATCAGCTTTCTGCCGGTCGTGCAACCGGGCCCGGGGCCCTCGACCGGAGTGACTTCCTGCACAGTCCCCGCGCAGGCGTTCGGCGCCTTTCTGTGCGCGGTTTTTGATGAATGGCTGCAGGGCGATGTCGGGCGGATCTACGTGCACACCTTTGAGGAGGCAGCCAGGCCGGCGCTGGGACTCGACCATTCGCTCTGCCTCTTCCGCAAGACCTGTGGCGAAATCCCGGTCATCGAACACAACGGCGACTTCTATTCCTGCGATCACTATGTGGACGCCGAGCACCGGGTGGGAAACATTCGGGAAACCGGACTCGTCGATTTGCTCGACAGCAAAGAGCAAAGAGCTTTCGGGCAGGCGAAGCTCGATACGTTACCCCGGTATTGCCGGTCTTGTGAAGTCAGGCCCATGTGCAACGGCGGTTGTCCCAAGGATCGATTCATAAGAACGCCGGACGGCGAACCGGGTTTGAATTATCTTTGTGCCGGACTGAAGCGTTTTTTTATCCACAGCCGGCCCCACCTCGAGCGGCTCGCGGCGGAGAGCCGTCGGGGGCAACCGGCAGTTCGAGGCCCTGCGATCCCCGGCCGCAATGACCCCTGCCCCTGCGGCAGCGGCCGCAAGTACAAGAAGTGCTGCCTGGGGAAGTAGAAGCCGGCCGTGCGCCAACCGGCGAGGCGTTGAGGGCAGACCGGACGTTGGCCTGCAGCCACCGAGAGCCGCAACCGTCACATTTTTGGCCCTCGGCTCCGCCCGCATATTACAATGCTATCGTCCTCCGAAGCGTCAACGGGAGCAATCTGTGTCGATTGTCCTCAGCCAGGTATCTAAGCGATTCGGGCGGCACGTCGTCGTTGACCGCGTGAATCTCGAGGTTCTGGACGGCGAACTTTTCGTCCTCCTGGGCCCGAGTGGCAGCGGGAAGAGCACCGTCCTCCGCATGATCGCCGGCCTCGCTTTCCCCGACGAGGGCAAGATAATGATCCACGGCTCGGACGTGACGCATGCCCCGCCGCAGCAACGCGGGATCGGGTTTGTTTTTCAGAACTACTCGATCTTCACCCACATGACGGTCGCCGCAAACATCGAGTTCGGGCTGAAGATTCGAGGAATGGGCAAGGTTCCCAGGATCCGAAGGACTGAGGAGTTACTCGAAATTGTCGGATTGGCGGGCCTGGGTCATAGGATGCCCCGGCAGCTCTCCGGCGGCCAGCAGCAGAGGGTGGCTCTGGCCCGAGCGTTGGCCTATCAGCCTAAAGTTCTGTTGCTCGACGAGCCCTTTGGAGCGCTCGATGTCAAGATCAGAGCTCACCTCCGCCGAACTCTCAGCGAAGTCCAGAAGCGGCTCAAGGTCACGGCCATCCTGGTCACTCACGATCAGGACGAGGCCTTCGAGGTGGCGGACAGGATAGGGGTGCTGGACCGTGGGAGGCTGCTGGAAACCGGTGATCCAGAAAAGCTCTACCGCTGTCCCAGATCGGCGTTCGTCGCCATCTTCCTCGGTGGCGGGAACCTGCTCTCTGCGCCGGCGGGCAGAGCTGAAGCCCTTCTGGGTCCGATCGCCACCCGAAGCTGCTCGGAGATGCCGAGGGAAGAGTCTCAGATGGCCCATATCTTCTTCCGCCCGGAACAGGTGCGGCTGACGAAGGAGCCGCCTGCTGACGGCAAACCGGTTTTGGGCAGGGGTGTGATTGCGGATCAGGTCTTTTCAGGGTCCTTCCGACGAGTGCGCGTTCGCGTTCCCCGCCTCCGGGGATGGCGCCAGCTTGCCCCTCCTCCGAGTTTCGGACAGGAGCAGTGGATTCTCGAAGCGGAGCTGCCTGCCGAGACCTCGCTCGAGCCGGGGGAACAGTTCGTGTCCGTGAGGGGTTGGACTTTTCTGAATCCCCCCAGACCACGTCTGCTGGTCTTCGATAACCGGGCGAGCGAAGGGATCTCTCACCTGGCGATGGGGGGCTGGCTGGCTTCCAGACTGGACGGCAGCGTCACGGTTCTGAGGAATCGCAAGGACCAGGAAAGGGACGAAAAGGTCCGCGACGAGGTGCAACGGCGTCTGACTGAGGCCGGCGTGCAGGCAGCCAACGTGCTTCTGCCGGAAGGAAAGAGCAGCGAAGTTCTGATTCGGGAGCAGACGGCTCACATCTACAATTTCCTGCTGCTTACCCGCTCAAAGGCGGACGCGAAGATGTCGCATCTCGGCATTGCCAGGATGCTGACGCGGATACTGGAGGGTGCGGAGGTGCCGCTGCTGATTACCGCCAGGGATTTCAAGCCGATCGAAAGGATACTGGTCTGTACGGCCGCCGGAGAGCCCGGAAAGACCGATGTGAGAATGGCCGCCTGGTTGGCCAGGAGGGTGAGGGCCAGTGTCACCTTGTTGCACGTTCTCACCCCTAACTCAAACGATGCCTCCGCCCGCGAGCATGTGGCGAATGCGGCATCGACGCTCGGCAGTCTCGACGTCCATGTCGACACTCGGCTGGTCGAGGCTCAAAGCCCGGCGGAAGCGATCGTCCGGGAGGCCGCGCAGGGAGATTGGGATTTGCTGGTCCTCGGCGGTCACGGTCCGCACGCGGGCGCACTGTTTGAACCCGAGGACGTGACTCTCCAGGTCCTGAAACAGGTTGATTGTTCAGTCCTCGTCGTCCCCGACCAGGAGCAGGTCTCGTGAGTACGCCAAATAGTCCTGAACTCCTGCGGGAGTTGACTGCAGCTCTCGCGGCTCTGTGAGAAACGGTCAACCGTTGCCGAAATGCAGCCCCCATTCCTTGCGCTCAAAAGTCAAAAGTTCCAGGCTATTTCTTCACCGGCTCGATTCTGAACGAATGCGTGTACGGCTGCACCTTCACACAGTACTCGTCGTGAACCCGCGCGCCCCAGCTGTTGTCACCGCCGACGCCCATTTGCTGGTGGTCGATCAGAATCTCGTTGAAGTCGCGCCGCGGGAGCTGGTAGTCGTGGGTTGCCGCTGCCAGGTCCTCCATGGAGTAAGGCCGGGCGGTGAACTGAAACACGGAATCAGCGTAGATGTTGAAGCCGCGCCCGGTTTCGTCCGTGAATTTGAGCCAGCGCACGTCGGTGCGGTTGCCGTTCTGTTGGGATCGCGGATAGGGATATACCAAGTCCTCGACTCTGAAGGCTGTGTAACTGGCGAATTTCGATCCGGTCTTCCGGTCCCAGTAGTTCTCGTGCCAGCCCCGTCCGTACCAGATCACTCGGTTGATGTTCTTCGGGATCGCCATACGGGTCCCCAGTCGAGGCATGAAACCAGTCAGACCTTCCTTCGGCCGGAAATCAACCTTGACGTCCAGGCCGCCTCCACCGTCGACTGTGTAGGTCATCGTGTAGTCGGCCCGGCCCTTGGGCAGGGTCATCTTTGCGACAACTTCCACCACGCCGTCGCTCTTCTGGGCGGCTGTCACGGATGTCACTTCCCGCTCTTGAACGGCATCCTTCCAGATTGCGTAACGGGTGACGAAGTTGTTGCGATACTGATTGTCGTTCGGAACTCGCCAGGTATTGGGAATCAGCGGCACAGCCAGCAGTTCCAGCCCGTTGGACTGGTACGATTCGAGCTGCCCGTTGCGCCCATTTATCCGAATTGAGATCCCCTGGCCTGTTACGGTTATTGACTCCGATGTCTGCTTGAGCTCGAGCCGGGATGAACCGCGTAGCGCCTCCCTGGGCTTTTCGCCCAGCACGAACTGATCCCAGGCGACCTCATGTCCGGCCTTGGCCCAACTCGTCTCCTTTGGAAGAGTGAAGGAGACCGTGAGGACCAGGTGTGAGCCCGAAAGCAACGCAGGGAGTGCGCCGATGGGAACAGTGACCTCGGTTTTACTTCTGGGCGGCGTGTTCAGCCTTGGCAGCTTTCCTGAACGGATGGCCGCCCCGCCATCTGTGAGCCGCCAGTGTCCTTCGAAAAGCGAAAGGTCCGTGAAGAAGTACTTGTTCTCCACAACAAGTTTGCCGCTGCGGGCATCGACGTCATGGACCTTGATGTGCTGGTAGACCTTCTTCACCTCCTCAAGGGACGGGTGTGGCGTTCGATCGGCTTGGACAAGCCCGTTCAGGCAGAAATTGGCGTCGTTGGGAAAATCGCCGAAGTCACCGCCGTAAGCGAAATAGCTCTTTCCAGTCTTCTCGTCCGTCCGCAGGACTCCCTGATCAACCCAGTCCCAGATGAAGCCCCCCTGCATGGCCGGGTGCCTGGCAAATTCGTCCCAGTACTCCTGGAGGTTGCCGACGCTGTTGCCCATGGCATGCGCGTATTCACATAAAAGGAAAGGCTTGTCCGGGAAGCGTTGCTGGCTGCGGGCCAGGGTGTTCGGAGGTGGATACATCCAGGAGTTGATATCGGTCGCCTGGCCGTCTCCGCCGGAGGAAGAAGAGCCTTCGTAATGAACCGGGCGAGAGTCGCGCGCTCGAATCCAGTCGGCTTCCGCTTTCAGGTTGGGTCCGTCGCCGGATTCGTTCCCCAGCGACCAGATCACGACGCTCGCATGGTTCTTGTCGCGCTCGACCATACGGCGTGCGCGGTCGATGAAACACTCTTTCCATTCCGGGTCATGAGCGAGCTTATTCCTGGGATCCGCGCCGTAGCCGTGCGTCTCGATATTCGCCTCATCGATCAGGTAGAGACCGTACTCGTCGCAAAGCTCATACCAAGCCGGAACGTCCGGGTAATGGCAGGTGCGCACCGCGTTCAGGTTGTTTTGCTTCATCAGCAGGATGTCCTTGACCATCAACTCCCGGGTCACGTAATGCGCCGTTTTGGGGTCATGCTCGTGCCGGTTGACACCCATGAAGTAGACCGCTTTGCCGTTAATCAGGATCTGCGCGCCTTTGATCTCCACCTGACGGAAACCGACACGCCCGGGGATGATCTCAAGTACTTGGCTGTTCGTGCCGCTGACAGTCAGCAGAAGCGGGTAGAGATTGGGCGTCTCAGCCGACCATTTCCGGGGCGCCTTCACAGGAACGCTGAAAGACACGGCACTCGTCTGACCCGGCGCGACCGTTGCGGGCCGGGTCTGTTTGGGGAACAGAGGTTTGCCGGCATCGAGGAGCTCCAGGGCTAGCGAACAGTCGGCTGGTTGATCGGAACTGTTGCGGATCTGGGCCCGGATCTCGAGGACGGCATCCAGATAGTTGGCATCGAACACCGTCTTCACCTCGAAGTCGCGAACATGTAGCTTGGGCGCCGACCATAGGAAAACGTCACGGTAGATCCCGCTCATCCGCCAGAAATCCTGGTCTTCCAGGTAACTGCCGTCGGACCATCGATAAACCTCGGCCGCTATCGTGTTTTCACCCGGCTTCAAGTATCGAGCGATGTTGAACTCGGCCGGCAGACGCGAATCCTCGCTGTAACCGACTTTCTCTCCGTTCACCCAGAGATAGAAGGCGCTGTCAACGCCGTCGAAGGTCACGAAGATGTCCCGGCCCTGCCACGCTGCCGGGACGGAGAAAGTACGCCGATAGGACCCGACCGGGTTGCGCTGCGAGTACGCCGTGTAGTTCGGCGGAGGCTCAGATGTTACGCGCGGCGCGTCCCGCTTGAAGGGATAGGTGATGTTCGTATAGATCGGGATTCCGTACCCTTGCATCTCCCAGTTCGACGGGACACGGATCTCTTTCCACCCACTGACGTCGTAGTCGGTTTTGAAGAAATCGACCGGTCGTTTCCCGGGCTCCGAGACCCAGTTGAACTTCCACGGTCCGTTGAGACTCATGTAATAGGGAGAACTTTCTCGAGGTTTCGAGAGCGCCTGCCCGCGGTCAGCAAAAGGCATCAGTGTGGCGTGCGGCTCTTCCTTATTGATGCCGACGACGCGCGGGTTTTCCCAGTCGGGCCCTTGCGCCTGGAGCGTGCAGAACGCCAAGCCGGTCATGATACCAACATACAGACACAAAATGTGAAGCCTGCAAAGGGTCATGATTCTTCTCCCTATGATGTGAACTGCCGGATCTTCATCAATTCGCCGCCTTTAAGCGCAGACTGGTGGGCGACGATTCCTGAGACGGTCAGGTTAAGGGCCATGGCAATGTCGACCAGGGGCTTGCGGTCCTGGAGGATGGCCGTCACAAACTCATTCATCAGGTGACCGTGCGAGCCGCCGTGGCCGCCGGGTTTCACTTTTGGAGGCAGAGGAGGGCGAGCGGCGGCGGGTAGGTTCCTCTCGAGGCCTTCGTATTTTCCGTAGAACGTGCCCTTTTGCCCCCGGATCCGGCCCATTTCGCCTGAGAAGCCGGGAGTATCCCAACTGACGGCCATTCGGGCCGTTCCGCCGTCGCTGGTTCTGAAAAGGGCGATCTCGGTTCCGAACGGGTTCGCGTAGCGGTTGTTCGCGGGCTGAAGGTGCTTGACCCGGCTGGGCATCCCCATGCAGGACACCTCGGTGAAGCTTCCACCGGTGACGCCGATGTAATAGGCGTTGGAGTGAGTGGGATACCACTGCGGGGGAAGTCCGACCCTCCACTCTCGAAAGGAGTCGATCGGCTCCTCCATGTAGTGGTAATACTCGCCCTCGGAATAGACGAGCTGGCCTAGCCCGCCGGCGGCGAAGATCTGGCGCATGGCGAACAGATCCGCGTGGAAGCAGGACGTTTCAAACATCATGTACTTCAATCCGCTCTTCTTCACCGCCTCAAATAGCTGATCGGCTTCCTCGAGTGAGCCGTAGACCGCAGGGACGGCTGAGGCGACGTGTTTCCCATGTTTCAGAACCTCGATGCAATGGCGCGCGTGACTCGGGGCGTCCGTTGCCACGAAAACCGCTTCAATTCGATCGTCGTTGACGAGCTCTTCAAGTGAAGGGTAGGTCTTGTTGCAGCCCACAGCTTTTGCCAGGTTGGTGCACCGTTCAGGGATCAGGTCGCTGACCGCGAGGACCTCGACGTTCGGATGGTGTTCAAAGCTGAATTCAGCCGCGAAACGACAGACCCCGTAGCCGACGAGGCCAACCCGAATCCGCCGGTCGGACACCGGCTTCCAGTCCTTGGATGCATTCGGGTCCTCGGCCTCGCGCTCAAAACCCTGTATCGGCTTCTCCTGCTGCTCGACCGCGCGGTACAGGCCGGCACTGGCTGCCCCCAAGCCCGCAGTCCTCACAAATCCACGTCTGGTGGTTCTCTCCGTCATGACTTTCTCCCAGGAGCTTGACTGTACTGCGGGTCAGTCTGACCGGTCAATTCCCTGGCTTGCAACCGCCGGGCGTCGTGCGACAGAATGCAGGTGCTGGGATTCTTAACTTGGGAGGACCTATGGCGAACGACAACCTGACCAGAAGGGGATTCATTAAAGGGGCGGCCGCTGCGGCGGTGGTAGCGACAAAAACCAGACAGGTACTCGGGGCTAACGATCGGGTCAATATTGCGATCGTCGGCATTCGGGGGCGCGGCGGAGCTCATATCAACGGGTTCGCTCCCATGGAAAACGTTCGGATCACCACGCTGTGCGATATCGACGAGAACGTATTTCCCACCCGCGTGAAGGCTATTCAGGACAAGTACGGCTATGCTCCCGTCACCGTCTGGGACATGCGCCGGGTCTTCGATGATAAAGAGATTGACGCTGTCTCTTTTGCCACTCCAAACCATTGGCACGCGCTCGGAACCATCTGGGCCTGCCTGGCCGGCAAGAACGTCTACGTCGAGAAGCCGTCAACGTGGGGTATCTGGGAGGGGCGCCAGATGATCAACGCCGCCCGGGCGGCCAATGTCCTGGTGCAGGTCGGCTTTCAAAGCCGATCGCGGCCTTCCACGATTGCAGCAATGAAGTTCCTCCAAAGCGGCAAGCTGGGAAAGATCTACATGGCCCGCGGCCTCTGCTTCAAGCCGCGCGGGGACATCGGACGCTACCCGGATGGGCCCATGGCCGAAGGGGAGAAGTTCACTCTGACCCGCGAGGGCGGTGCTATGCCCTCCTACACTCCGGCGTACCTCGCCAAGGTTCACTACGACGAATGGATTGGCCCGGCCCGGAATCGTCCGTTCAACCGGAACCGCTTCCACTACAACTGGCACTGGCAATTCGAGTACGGAAACGGGGATACCGGCAACCAGGGGCCGCATCAGTTCGATATCGCCCGGTGGGGGTTGGGGAAAGACGAGTACCCGGTCAGAATCAGGTCATTTGGCGGCTGCTTTGCCCACAACTCCGCCCAGAACACTCCCAACACCCAGACGAGCATCTACGAGTATGCCGACGGCACAATCCTCGAGTTTGCGACCCGTGGGCTCTACACCAATGCGGAGGGGGCGGCTAAAATCGGGAACCTGTTCTACGGTAGCGAAGGCTGGATGGAGATTGACGGCGGCGACTGGAAGACGTTCATGGGCCGCAAAGGGGAACCAGGGCCGGATTCCAAGAATTTCAAAGAAGAGGTTCCCAATCCTCTCGATACCGTCGGTGACGGCGAGCCGGGCCATTTCGGGAATTTCATCCAGGCGGTACGATCCGGCAAGCGGAGCGATTTGAACTGCGAAATTGAGGTCGGACACCGTTCGAGCGTCCTGCCCATACTCGGGAATATTTCGTATCGAGTGGGCCGGGAGGTGACCTTCGACGGGCGCCGGGAGATGTTTGTCGGGGACAAGGAGGCAAACGCCCTGATAAAACGCGAAGAGGAGCGGGCGCCGTACATAGTGCCGGATTTGTCTTAGCGGGCGGCAAGCCGAAACCTCG
>Ga0105092_10001240_pt1 | contig 13595 bp, 7 predicted proteins | sample PPLLak2March2015_FD_87021 | JGI IMG/M metagenome (GOLD analysis project Ga0105092, IMG submission 87021) | Freshwater sediment microbial communities from Prairie Pothole Lake near Jamestown, North Dakota, USA - PPLs Lake P7 Core (1) Depth... | ecosystem: Environmental > Aquatic > Freshwater >... | reverse complement strand
TACCAGCACTCCCCCCGTGTTGGCAATAATCGCCCCGAAAGGATCTGACTGTGCTATAGCGATGCCCTCATCCACGCGCAGTCGACGTGCGACGTCAAGTCGGAAACGATGCTGGTCGGTGACGAAAACCCGGCAGGCAGCCGTGCTGTGGCACAGAACATCAAGAATGGACAGGCCCAGCCGCCCCGCTCCCAGTATCGCAATTGTTTCGCCGACCTCGACTCGTGCCCGGCCCAGGATGTGGTGGCCGACTGCATAGAGCTCCAGCATCGGGACGTGAGCCGCAGGAATGCTCTCCGGCAGCCGGAAAAGCCTGTCGGATGGCACCGCGACAAGCTCGCCGAATCCTCCGTCCACATCGATTCCGAGCAACTTCAAGGAGCGACAGGCGTTGATGTGACCCGACAGGCAGGCGGGACACCGATGGCAAGACAGGATCGGATCGACAACGACCCGGTCTCCGACCTTGAAATCCTTCACCGCCCGTCCGGTTTCCTCGATCACCCCGCCGAATTCATGGCCGAGGACCGCCGGATAGGAAACGCGGCCTTTGAACTCCCCACGATAGACATGGATGTCGGTCCCGCATATCCCCGCGTACCCGGAGCGCAGCAAGACCTGATCTTCCCCGATCCGGGGCTCCGGCCGGCTCTCGATTGAGATTTTCCGGTCATCAAGCAGAACGGCGGCCTTCAATTTGTCACCCCTTTCGATTCGCGATTGACGATTGTCGAATGTTGACTGATGATTGTCGGCTGAGTCGCATAAATCGTCAATTGGCAATTCTATGCACTGGAATCAAACCTACGCCCCGCTTGGTGACATTTTCTCTTCCGCTTTAGTGGCTGCGATCCCGATAGTCGTTCTGCTCGGCCTCCTGGCGTTTTTGCATGTCCGGGCTCATTTGGCGGCAATCGCGGGTCTCTTCTCGGCGATCTTTATTGCTATCTTGATTTTTGGAATGCCCTCGTCTCTCGCGGGCGCGGCTGCTCTTTACGGCGCCGGATTCGGCCTGTTTCCGATTGGCTGGATCGTGCTGAACGCAATCTTCATATATGACATCTCGGTCAAGACGGGCCATTTCGAGACGGTCAAGCATTCAATCGCCGGGCTCGCCGCCGATCGCAGGCTTCAGCTGCTTCTGATCGCTTTCAGCTTTGGCGCTTTTATCGAGGGCGCTGCGGGCTTCGGCACTCCGGTGGCGATTTCCGGAGCCATGCTCATCGGCCTTGGCTTCCGCCCGCTCCAGGCCGCCGGCCTGGCACTGATCGGGAACACAGCCCCCGTCGCCTTCGGCGCGCTCGGAACGCCTGTCATCACTTTGAATGCCGTCACCGGTCTCCCGCTCGACCAGCTGAGCGCGATGATCGGGCGGCAGTTGCCATTTTTCTCGGTGATCGTGCCCTTCTGGCTCGTCGCCGCAATGGCCGGATGGCGGGGCATGCGGGAAGTCTGGCCGGCCTGTCTCACCGTAGGGGTGAGCTTCGCGACGACGCAGTTTCTGGTTAGCAACTACCACGGGCCCTGGGTTGTAGACATCGCCGGCGCCCTGGTGTCGATGGCGGCCCAAATCGTGCTCCTGCGCTTTTGGCGCCCAAGAACGGTCTGGCGGTTTGATCACGATAGCGAAGAGAACCAGGAGATTGGGCCGGCCGCGGTTCCCGCTTCCCCAGGCGCGCGTCAGCTGTTGCTCGCCTGGTCGCCTTGGATCCTGCTTTCCGTATTCGTCTTTGCCTGGGGAATCCCTCAATACAAGAAAGTCCTGGATGAGATTTCCCTTGTGAAATTCGCGGTCCCGTACCTGGACAGCGCCGTCGCGCGTGTCCCGCCGGTCGTGCCAGTCGCCGAGCCGGAGCGCGCGCTTTTCACCCTGAACTGGCTTTCGGCCACCGGCACGGGACTCTTCGTTGCCGGATTGATTTCGGGACTGGTCCTTAGACTCACACCTTTCGAGCTCTTCAGGCTTTACGCAAGGACCCTTTGGCGCGTTCGTCTCTCGCTGCTTACCATTGCCGCGATGCTGGCGCTCGGCTTTACGACGCGTTACTCGGGGTTGGACTCTACAATGGGACTGGCTTTTGCGGCGACGGGTCCGCTGTTCCCGTTCTTCTCGCCGCTGCTCGGCTGGCTCGGAGTGGCCTTGACCGGCAGCGATACCTCTTCAAACGTCCTTTTTGGAAACCTGCAAAAGGTGTCGGCCGAACAGCTCGGGATTTCCCCCATCCTCACCGCTTCCGCGAACGCCTCGGGAGGGGTGATGGGAAAGATGATCGATGCCCAGAGCATTGTGGTGGCGAGCGTGGCAACGGGTGGAGGCGCTTCGGCCGGAGATATCCTGCGTTACGTGTTTCTGCACAGCCTGGCGCTGGCCGTGCTCGTGGGAGTTTTAGTGCTCCTGCAGGCGTACGTCTTCACGTGGATGATCCCGTGATTCCTGGGAGCGCAGGCATCCTGCCTGCTGAATTGCCTGGACAATCAATGTCGCTTCCCGTTGGAGCAGGCAGGATGCCTGCGCTCCCAGGAATCTGAGCGCCCTACACCGTCGCCCGGTGCATCTTCACCTTGATGTCGTGAATTTGGCGCCTCACGCTCTTGATCTGTGCGTGGTCGTGCGCCTGGATGGCCGTATCCCGCTGCTTCTTCAGCTCCTTAATCTGCTGCTTGAGGGCGGCTTTGTCGACTCCCTTGGCATCGTGATGCGTGTGCCTGGTTATCGAAAGCGCCTGGCACAGGGCATCGAGCAGGTGCTCCTTATTCATCTGCGTGTGCCCTTGAACCGCCGGATGGTCGATCCCCGCAGCCATCTCTCTCAGTTCTGCCACCGTCTTATGCTTCAGTTCCTCGTACGTGACCTCCATAGGACCTCCTGTCGTTTCGCTTTTTGTCCGTGATGATAGCGAGAATTCGGTCACAAAGCCAGTTTTAGGCTAGGATAAGGGCCATGTCGAGCCCAAGGTTCACCAACCGCAGAGAGTTCATGGCGGGAGTCAGCGGAGTTGCGGCAACAGCAGCTCTCGGAAGCCGCTCGCAATCCACCAACCGCCGGCCGAACATCGTGCTCATCGTCGCTGACGACCTGGGATACGGGGATTTAAGCTGTTACGGGCAGCAGCGTTTTCGGACTCCCAACATTGACCGGCTCGGCGCCGAAGGAACTCGCTTTACCGATTTTTACTCGGGCACTACCGTTTGTGCACCTTCTCGGTGTTCGCTCATGACTGGGTTGCACACTGGGCACGCCTATGTGCGGGGCAACGCTTTTGCGGGTTCCGGAATTCCGCTGCGGCCGGGAGACAAGACCATACCTGAAGTCCTGAAGAGCGCGGGCTACCGAACGGGGATTTTTGGCAAGTGGGGCCTGGGCGAAAACGACACGACGGGCCAGCCGAACCGAAAAGGCTTTGACGAATGGTTCGGCTACCTGAACCAGGCGCACGCCCATTTCTATTACACCGACTACCTCTACCGTAATACCGGGAAAGTCACGATTGAAAAAGTGCGCTACTCGCACGATTTGATCGCGACTGCAGCCCTCGACTTCATTCGAAACCAGAAAGACGGGCCCTTCTTCCTCTACCTGCCTTTTACCATCCCGCATGCCTCGCTGGAGGTGCCGGAAGATTCACTGAAGGAGTATCGTGGCCGGTTCCCCGAGACTCCGTACAAGGGTGATCACTACACCGACCAGCCGGCGCCGAATGCGGCCTTTGCCGCCATGGTCTCCAGGCTGGACCGGGATGTCGGACGGATCCTGCGCCTGCTTCAGGAACTCGGTCATCTCGACAACACCCTTGTCCTTTTCACGAGTGACAATGGTCCCCACAAGGAAGGGGGACACGACCCGGCCTTCTTCCACAGTTCCGGTCCGTTCAAAGGAATCAAACGGGATCTCTACGAAGGGGGCATCCGGGTTCCGCTGCTGGCCCGCTGGCCCGGTCAGATTCCGGCCGGAAAAGTGAGCGGCCACCCGTGGGCCATGTGGGACATGCTGCCGACCTTCGCCGAACTGACCGGCGCGCGCCCCCCGGCTGGCCTTGACGGGTTGTCGCAGTTACCAGCGCTGGTCGGGCGATCATGCCCGGTGCACGAGTATTTTTACTGGGAGTTCCACGAAGGCCGGTTTTCCCAGGCGGTTCGCAGCGGGAATTGGAAGGGTGTACGGACAAACGCCGGCCAGCCCCTCGAGCTCTACGATTTGAAAACGGATGTTGGCGAACAGAAGAACATTGCGTCCCAGCACGGGGATGTCGTGAAGCGACTGGAAGACTACCTGGAAACGGCCAGGACGGTGTCCGAGTTCTGGGGCCCTGGCTCCACGCAAAAGGTGCCGGCGTAGAACGCGTTACAGAGCCGCGCACGCAGCCCGTGTGGCGAGCCACCCGCTCTGTGCGGCTCTGTAACGCGTTCTACCCGTTACCCCGAGAGAAACAACATGAAAACCAAATCACATCTAACCGCGATCGTCTTCGTCATTCTCCTTCTTTCCGCCTGCAGCCGGGAGCGTACGGAGCCGGCACAGAAACAGGAACAGCAACCTTCCACGGCGGCGCCCGCCAAAGGAACCGCCGCCAATCCAGGTCTTTTTGATCCGACCAAGGCGGATGAAAAGGCTCCTGCCACATACAACGTCAAATTCGAGACCACCCAGGGAGACATCCTGATCAAGGTGACTCGCAGCTGGGCGCCTCAGGGGGCTGATCGCTTCTACAACCTGGTCAAAATCGGCTACTTCGACGACACCGGCTTCTTCCGCGTGCTGCCCGGCTTCATGGCTCAGTTTGGAATCAACGGGAACCCCGAGGTCAACCGTGTCTGGAAGAACTCTCAGATTCCTGACGATCCGGTCAAAGAATCGAACAGGCGTGGATTCGTGACTTTTGCCACTGCCGGGCCGGACACCCGCACGACTCAGCTCTTCATCAATTTTGCAGACAACTCCAGGCTCGATAGCCAGGGATTTGCGCCAATTGGCAAGGTCGTCGAGGGTATGAGCGTCGTCGATTCTGTCTATTCCGGCTACGGGGAGGGCGCGCCGCAGGGCAAAGGACCCAACCAGGGCTTTATCGAGGCCGGAGGCAACGCCTACCTCAAGAAGTTTTTCCCGAAGGTCGACTTGATTAAGAAAGCGAGCATTGTGGAGTAAGAAGAAAAGGATGAAGGATGAAGGATGAGGGATGAAGGAAAAGCACTGCCGTGCCTGAATCTCCTTCATCCTTCATCCCTCATCCTCATCCTTTGCCGGGCGTCTTTCCCGTATAATTGGGGCAGAGGAACCAACCATGAAAAAGGTGATGTTGTTGCCCTTAATTCTTTTGGCGATCCTGTTTACCCCTTCGATCTGCGGGACGCTGGCGGCGCAGGATCCTGATCCTGCCGCGACTCCTGCCCAGGAGCAGCAGCCTTCGGCGGCAGTCGCCGCCCCTACTGATGAAAACCTGAAAAAAGGGATTGAGCTGAACACAGCCAAGCAGTACAGCCAGGCTGAAACGGCTCTTCGCGCGGCGGTGGCCGCTCAGCCCGACAATCCGGATGCCCATTTTCAGCTGGCTGTCGCACTGTTTGAGCAGAACAAGGTTGCCGACGCCGCTAAGGAGTTGGAGCTGGCCGCGCCTCTGGCGCAGGGTACCGAAAAGCAACAGGCCGACTATTACCGGTACCGGGGCTCGGTGTACGCCAAGCAGGAAAAGTGGACTGAAGCCGTCCAGGATTTGGAAAAGGCGGTCAAGCTCGATCCCATGCAGCCCTATAACCACTATTACCTGGGCGTGGCTTACAGCAAGACCAAGAGGCCCGACAAGATGGTGGAACACCTGCAGATGTTTCTGAAACTCGCGCCGAACGCTCCGGAAGCACCGAAGTGCAAGGCTTTGCTCCAGGCTGTCCGGTGATGCACTAGACGCCGCCCTCTGGGGGCCTTCGAATGTTCAAGTCCAAGTTGCGTGTGGCAGGCCTGATCGTCGCCGCAGGCCTGCTCATCGCGATTCTGCTCCTCATACTCGTCCACACCCCACCCGCCCGGCGATATGCGCTCCAACAGCTCCAGAGCCAGCTGGCTGTCCAGGACATCAAGTTGGATGCGGCCGGAATCAGCTACAACCTGGTCAACGGCTCCGCGACCCTCACCGGCGTTCGGCTGAGCTCGGCCGTGAAGGCCGACCTGCCGCCCTTTGCCGAGATCGGCGAAATGACGGTCGACGCCGGGATCCTCTCATTGCTCCGCGGCACGGTCCATGTTGAGCGGGCGCTCCTTGACCGCGTGGCAGTGAGGTGGATTACGACGGAAGCCGGCCGGACCAACCTGCCCGACATTCCTGAAAAAGAGATCAAGGAAGAGGAAGGAGGCCTCCCGGAATTCCTGATTTCAAGCCTTCAGGTGGACCATCTCTCACTGCTGGTCGACGATCGACAACGGCAAATACGTGCAGAGCTGCCCGAGGCCCAGTTGCGAGTCACCGGCCGCATGCCGGGTTTCAACCACCATGTCGAGCTGACACTAATCAAGGCCGGGCAGGCCCGAATACAGAACCGATCGATCGCTGTCGACGAGTTACGGGTCAGTGGCGAGCTGCCGGGGAATCTCGGTGGGGCGACTGTTAACCAACTCATCCTGCGCAGCGCCGGTTCTTCCCTGCAGGTATCCGGCCGGGTCGAAGGCATGGCTGATCCCCGGCTGGATTTGTCGACTCGAGCCCATCTCGACCTTCAGCAGATTGCCAAGGCTGCGCAATTGTCGGAACCACTGGCCGGCGTGGCAGATCTAGAGGCCGGTCTCAAAGGTCCGCTCGACAATCTCATCGTCGATGGGCAGTTACAGGGCGAAGAGGTCTCGATTCGCGAATTCTCTGATTTAGCAGTAAAGGCGGGATTCCAATGGGATCAGAAAACCGGGCGCCTCAATATCGCCTCGCTGAGCCTGAAATCTCCCTTGGGTGTTGTGACTGGTAACGGGGGAGTGGCCCTGATAAACAACGCCGGAGGCTCGGGAGCCCTACTCGTGCTGCAGAATGTGGATTTGGAGCGGCTCCTGACAAACCTGGGTTCACCTGTCTCAATCGCCTCCCGCGCCGCGGGGCATGTCCGCCTCACCTGGCAAGGGCTGGATATTGAAACGGCCAATGGACAGCTGGAGCTCGTGCTCGCTCCCACGAGCCTGCGTGCGTCCCGGAATACGCTTCCCCTGGGTGGTCAGCTGGTGGTTCAACTTAGAAGCCACGATCCTCAAACGTCGCTTTCAACCGCCCACATAATCCTTCCCCACATGAGCGTTCTCGGTTTGGACCTCAATGGCCAGTTGACGCTTAGCTCGCTTCGCGACTTGACGACTCATCCGAAGGCAAACCTGGCCGGGCGGATTGATGGCGTGGTCGCCTCCATCAACGAGCTCATGAGCAATGTGGAAGCGTTTTACGGCACTTCGGCGAACAGTGGTCTTCAGCAGCTGCGACTAGGGGGAACAACCGCGGCACTTGCCGGTTCGCTCGGCGGCACCTTGAGTCGGCCGGAATTGTCTGTCCATCTAAATGCTCGCAGCCTGGACGTTGCCGATTTCGAAGGGATTCGACTTTCGGCAGACAGCGTGATTACTCCCGATCAGCTGCGCGTTTCAAAGGCAGCCGCCGATTGGAAACAGCAATCCGTAGTCGCCGAGGGGACTGTGGGCCTTGCCGCCGCGAGCCCGGTGCTCGACCTCCGAAGCACGGTCACTGCCGGCGACCTCGCGGAAATACTCGCCGCTCTGGGGCAGAACCTCCCGATCAAAGGCCAAGGACAGGTGGTTGCGACCGTCCAGGGGACCACCGCTAATCCCAAGGGACAGTTCTCGGCCGAGATTACGGGGATCGAGGCCTACGAAGAAAGCCTGGGGACACTGACGGTTCAGGGTAGTCTGGCGGACCAGGTTGTCTCAATCCAAGAAATGGCCCTGAATAAACCAGGCAGCGGAGACATCCCCGCCGGAAGTCTGACCGTTACCGGATCCTACGAGTTGAATTCCGGGAGGTACCAGGCCCACCTGGCGTCTCAGAACCTCCGGTTCTCTCAGTTGAATCTGACTGGCTCAATGCCGCTGGCGGGGGAGCTAAACCTCGTCGCTGAGGGAACGGGAACAATCGACGACCCGAGACTCAACTTCACCGTGGAGTCGAGCGATCTAAAGGTCCAGGACCGGGACATGGGCAGTGTCAAAGCAGTGGGCCGAATTGAAAACAGGCAGGCTCACATTATCTTGGACGCGCCGAGTTTGAACCTGGGCGGTAACGCCCGAGTGGCGCTCGACGCGCCATATGCGGCTCAGGCGGAAATCAAGGCCAATCGTCTCGATCTCTCGAAGCTGCCTGTTACCCTTGGCGGGAAACCGCTTGACGGCAGCCTCACCGCCGCGCTGACCGCCAGCGGGAATGCCAAGACGCCGATGGATGGGGAAGCAAGCCTCAGAGTTACCGATGCTTCCATACGGCTGTCAGGGCAGGAGATCGAGAATCAGAAGCCCTTCCAGATTGACTTCGCCGGCCGTCGGCTCAGAATTTCTCCAACTACCCTCGCGGCTGGGGCATCGTACCTGACTCTGGAGGGGGAACTGCCGCTGGCGCCACCCGGAGAGACCCTGGCAGCTCAGCCGGGCGGCTCTAACCCCGGGGTGTCTGTAAGGGGTGATCTCGACCTCAACCAAGTCACCACCGTCTTCCTTCCCTCGACGGGCTACTCGGCGGCCGGTAGGGTGCAACTCGACGGCGTCGTCTCGGGTGACATCCCCAATATCAATCCCATGCTGCGCCTCTCGCTTCAAGACGGAACCTTCCGTGCGCCCGAGCTGGCCGAACCTGTTCAACAGATCGCGCTCAACGTCTCCTTGGCGAACGGGGTAGTCGCGGTAGAGCAGCTGTCTGCCCGGCTTGGTCCGGGAAGTCTGGACTTGACCGGCACGGTCCCGCTCGGCATCCTGCCGCTTACGCTCCCCGCATCGATTCCTCGATCAGAAGGACCGGCCGAACTGCGGGGAACAATTTCGGCCTTCTCCTTTCGGTCTTTTTCCGGCGTACCAGAAGACGTGTCAGGGACTCTGACTGCAAGCCTTCAAGCGTCGGCCGCAAACACAGACCTGAATTCGCTGACCGCATCTGTCCGACTGGATCAGCTGAGCCTTCGAGTTGCCGGCATCGGGCTCGAACAGGAGGTTCCAGGCCTGTTGACGCTTCAGGACGGGCAGGCGCGAGTGGAACGCTTTGCGCTCGTTGGTCCCGAGACGCGAATCGAAGCAGGCGGAATCGCCCGCCTACTCGAACCTCAAACCCTGGATCTGCGCGCCAACGGCAGGATGGATCTTTCGCTGTTGACCTTTTTCGCCAAAGACGTGGCGGCGTCAGGCGCGTCCGAATTCCAGGTCGCCCTCGGAGGGACAGCCTCAGATGTGCGAGCCACTGGCTTCTGGAGCCTGGCCGAAGGACAGTTGTTCGTCGCCGACCCGGGACTTCAATTGACGGATCTCGGCATCCGCCTGGACCTGGTCGGGAATCGCGTCGTGGTGCGGAACTTTAAGGGGAATCTGAACGGTGGGACCCTCCAACTCGACGGGGAAGCAGGGTTTGCCAGGGGTGAGCTGGAATCGGCCGACCTGCACCTGACAGGCCGCGGAGTCTTCCTCGAGTTCCCGGAAGGTCTTCAAACCGCCTCCAACGCCGACCTGCGCCTGGCGACGAAAGGCGGCCCAATTGAGCTGTCCGGACGAATAGCGGTCCTCGAGGGCTCTTACACCGATCCGGTAAACCTCGAAGAAGAGCTGTTGGGCCTGGTTGCGGCACCCTCGGAATCCGGGGTCGTTCAAGAGCGCGACCCGCTACTCTCACGGATCCGGCTCAACGTCGCTGTATCGAGCCGCGATCCGATCGTGATGGACAACAATCTCGCCAAGATGGCCGGTAATCTCGATCTCAGGCTCGTCGGCGACTACTATCGGCCGAGCCTTCTCGGGCGGCTGGCGCTCGAAGAGGGCGGAGAGCTGTACCTGCGAGAACGCACCTACTACCTGGAGCGCGGCCTGATCTCCTTCTACAACCCCTCACAGATAGAACCTTCGCTCGATCTCGCCGCGAAGACCCAGGTGGATGAATACGAGATCACGCTGCAAATCAGCGGCGAGCCGGGAGACCTCGAGACCAGCCTCACCTCCGAGGACCCTCTCCCGGAGCCGGACATCATCGCCCTGCTCGTTACCGGGCGGAAACTGGAAGAAGCCAGAGGTGAGGCGAGCACAGTTCTTCGGGAGCAGACCCTTTCTCTGCTGACCGGGACGGTAACCGGCAGGCTGGAACGGGGGCTCGAGCAGGCGACCGGGCTATCAAAGGTCCGCATTCAGCCGAGTCTCATTGCAGCTGAATCCGACCCGACCGCCCGGTTGACAATCGGCCAGGATCTGACGCGGCAGCTCGGCCTGATTTACTCGATGGACCTGACGAACGGCGGCGATCAGATCTACATTGGAGAGTACGACGTTACCCGCCATTTTACAGCCCGCGTGATTCATGAAACTGCGCCGGAAGGCGGCCTCGATTCGGATGCGAAGTTCCGTTTTGAGGTGCGCCACGATCTTCGTATTGGCGGGGCTTCAAACCCGGGGAACCCCGCCGCCGGCAGCCAGGAGAAACGAGAGGTTTCGTCGGTCAAATTGGGAGGCGGTTCGCCTTTTCCCGAAGCGGAACTGCTCAAGCAATTCGACATTCAGGTCGGCGACCGGTACGACTTCTTCAAAGTGCGCCGCGGCCTGACTCGCCTGAACGACTTCCTTCAGAAGCAGGGCTACCTCGAAGCGCGAGTTCGGTTGAGTCGCGAAGAGCCGACTCCCGAAACGGTGAACCTATCGCTCCAGGTTGAGCCGGGCCCGAAAGTCGAGTTCATATACGAGGGCTCCAACCCGGGTGATGACGTAAAGGCGCGTGTGCGCGGCGCCTGGGTCGCCGGCGTCTTTGACGCTCAGCGGGGGGCGTCGGCGGAGGAAGCCATCAGGAACCAACTGGTCGAGGACGGTTTCCTCGAGCCGCGGATCACTCATGAGGTAAAAACCCAAAGCGGGACGAAGCAGGTTGTCTTGACGACAGAGCCGGGAACGCGCTACGTAAACATCCAGGTCGCTTTCCGGGGAGTGGAAGCATTTCCGGAGGATCGGCTTCGTGAAGAGTTGCGCAGCGCCGGGCTCCTCCAGAGGGTCGCAACAGCATCTCCGGAGGTTAAAGATCTATTGAGGCGAGTGTACCGGCAGGAAGGGTACCTTCAGGCAGAAATCAGGGACCCGGTTACTGAAGTGCATCCGGAGACCGCAGAAGCGCGGATATTAGTGCCCGTTCTTGAGGGTCCCCGGGCGGTCATCGCTCAGGTTGAGTTTAACGGCGACTCCGTTTTCTCGGACCAAGAGCTGCTCTCGGGGAGTGGGCTCACGCCGGGTCAGGTCTATCAGCCGCGTTTGCGTGATGAAGCGATCTCCAGGTTGCAGGAGCTTTACGCGAAGTCCGGCTACAACGATGCCGTCATCGAGGCGAACCTTGAAATGACGCCGGAAACCGGGCAGGCGCGTCTCAGTTTCGGCATTCAGGAGAATCGCCGGGAGGTCGTTCGGGAAGTCCGGATTGAAGGCAACGACAAGACGAGCGACGGCTTTGTCCGGAAGCAGCTCGCCTTCGGTCCCGGTGACGCGCTCACGCCTGACCGGGTCACGCGGTCTCGTCGAAGCCTCTACAATACGGGCGCGTATGCCTTGGTGGAAATAGAGCCGCAGGAAATTGATTCTCCCGAGGCGGTCACTGGCGAGAAATCAGTTCGGACGGTCATTCGCGTCCAGGAAGTCAGGCCATACCGTCTGCAGTATGGAGGCTTCTACGACACTGATCGTGGGCTCGGGCTGATTGCCGACTTCATCAACCGGAACACCGTCGGGAATGCCGCCACGCTCGGCTTACGGGGCCGGTATGACGACGAGTTTCGGGAGATACGGGCGTATTACAGCCAACCGCAGCTCGCGGGGTTGCCTTTCGACACCAACATCGCGACGTTTCTGAGCAGGGACATCCGGCGGAACGCCAACTTCGCGGTTGACCGGGCCGGTTTCTCGCTGGAGCAGCAGAAGGAGTTTCGCAACAAGTTCGTCCTGTCCTACGGCTATCGGTTCGAACGCGACCACAGCTATGACATCGGCCCTGACCCCTTCTTTGACCTCACGCTGAAAGTCGGGCGCCTGCTGCTCAGTGGGGTTCGCGACGTCCGAGACGACGTCCTCGACGCTTCCCGCGGCTCATTCATTTCCCAGAGCCTGGAGTTTGCACCGAAATGGGTGGGATCGGACCTGACGTTTGGCCGGTATTTCGGGCAGTACTTCCAGTACATTCCGCTCAGTCAGCCTTCGGAGATTCCGTGGAGCGGCGGACTTCGGAAATCGCGCCTGGTTTATGCAGGCGGCGTCAGGCTTGGACTGGCAAGGGCTTTTGGCGACCAGGTGGTGGTGCCGAGCGAAAGGTTCTTCGCGGGGGGCGGAACCACTATCCGGGGATTCGAACAGGACACGATCGGGCCGCTCAACGTGATCGGCGACCCGGCCGGAGGCGAAGCGGTCTTTATCGTCAACAACGAACTGCGTTTCCCGCTTTACAGCATCTTTGAGGGCGTCGGCTTTGTGGATGTCGGCAACGTCTATCGCGAGATCCGTGACTTTGACCCGTTCGACCTGCGGAGCTCGGCTGGTTTCGGACTGCGGATCCGGAATCCGTATTTCCTGCTCCGCGCCGATTACGGCTTGAAACTCGATCGCAGATCCGATGAAAGCCGCGGTGCCTTCTTCTTCAGTATCGGCCAGGCATTCTAGGTTTCATAGTTACTTTTTGGAGTGCGGTGTCGCCTCGAGTCCTGATAAAGCGTCGGCCTCTCGTTGCCACCGCACTCCAAAAAAGCGTTCGCCGGGCGGGCTGCCTCACCACCCCGGCAACACCTGCACTTTCACGTCTTCCAGAACCGTCAGCTTGTCCTGAATTCCCGGCGTCACCCACAATTCGGCTGGCTGCTTGTCCGGGATGAAGACCGCCTGCGCCCCCGTTTTCTTGAGGATGGGAATGCTTTTTTTCGGCCCAAGCACGAACAGTCCTGTGGACAAGGCATCAGACATCGCAGCGTTCGGGGCAAGGACGGTAACGCCGGCCAGCCCGGCTGCAGGATATCCCGTTCGCGGGTCAACGATGTGTCCGTAACGACGTCCTTCGATTTCAATGAACCGCTCGTATTGGCCGGACGTCGCAACAGCCCACTGGTCGGGCATCTCTATCTTCGCCAGGCTTGTCGACCGATCAAAAGGATCACGAACCGCAATTGACCACGCCAAGGCGGGTTCCGCCTGGCCAGATACCCGGATGTTGCCGCCCAGGTCGACCATGAAGTTCAAGACGCCCAGCTCCTCGCACCTCCGCCAGGCGATATCGACAGCGTAGCCCTTTCCGATTCCTCCCAGATCAACTCTCATCCCTCGGTCGGAAAGGAAAGCGGAACCATTCGCCACCTGGATTTTCCGAAAGTTGACTCGAGATAGAGCTTCTTTCAGGGCCTCGTCGGTGGGAAGGGAAGCG
>Ga0105092_10001239_pt1 | contig 13602 bp, 15 predicted proteins | sample PPLLak2March2015_FD_87021 | JGI IMG/M metagenome (GOLD analysis project Ga0105092, IMG submission 87021) | Freshwater sediment microbial communities from Prairie Pothole Lake near Jamestown, North Dakota, USA - PPLs Lake P7 Core (1) Depth... | ecosystem: Environmental > Aquatic > Freshwater >... | reverse complement strand
TAACCAGAACAAAGTCTTTTTTTTCAGATTAACCCTGAAAAGCCAGTTCTTTCCATCATTATAATAATTCCATACTTCTTCGCTTGCAGGGTATAATTCCCGGATGGATGCCAATAGTTTTTTCCAGTGAACACGGTTGTTGCCAATGATTGAAAAGATAAGGTCATCATTCGGATACACCGATTTGTCAGTTAATACAAGGGGTTCCATTCAGGCAGGGTTTTTATAATTATTTATTAAGGATTGCCGCTTCTTAGAAAGTGATCCACTCCTGGGGGGATATCTTTGACGCCAGATTGCCGATTAATTCTACCGTAACATCTTCCGGATTTTTAAAGCGTAGACAACTTTTACCTATATCCATTTTCTTTTTTGAGTAAACTCTATCATTTTGTGCCTCTAAGGTAGAGAAATTTGACGCTCCGCGCAATTCAAATTGCAGAACCGCTGAACCGTTTTCCTTGTCACTCGTCACTTGTCACTCTTCACTTTTTATAAATGGTCCGTGAAAAGCAACCTCATTTTTTTCTGTAATACATTTTAGTATATAATAACCCACAGGCAACGAACTGATATCAATGCTATGCGTTAGGGGAGCCCGTAATACGGGATGCCCGGTAACGTCAATTATTTCAACAATTGATGCATTACCCGTATTTGTAATATTAATCAAATCATCTGCCGGATTCGGATAGATCAAGGTCTTTGTTTCCCTGTTTTCTGAATTTCCGGAAATTATTTCCCCAATTTCTATCCAATTAATATTGAATCCTGATGAGGTAGCAACAAGCCGGAGTTTATGTTTGCCGCTTTCAAGATTAATTGAATTGTGAAAGGTTTGCCAGGCCTGCCATCCACCGGTATTTGTAAAATTTTGGGTCCCTTTTTTTTCTCCATCCACAAAGAAATCCATTCCCGAAGAACTGGTACTTGCTATCCTGAAATCAAGCGGGTATGTTCCGTCCTGGATCACGTCCACATTGAATTCAAGCCAGTCCAGCTCATCTGTGTAGCCGAGATTGGCAAAACCCGAAACATCCGCTGTCTTTTCAAGCAATAAACCTTTCATCCTGGAATAATTTTCTGCTTCGATTCGTGTTGGAATAGAAACATATATATTCGTATCATGCACTGGCATATTGAGATATGTATTTCCCAGATCAGTTAGCCCGCCACCTGAATTAAGCAAATCGATATACGGATATGCACCTGGTCCCCCGGTAGTTCGGCCTGTGAACCAGGAATACCTGAAAATACTGGTATCGTTTTCAAGAAAGTCAACTGCCCCGATCAGAAAACTTTCCTGGTTAGCCGGTGAATTAATATTACCGTTACTTTCCCACCCGGCAAACTCGGTAACCCAAACAGGCTTTCCAAATCTTTTAAACTGATCCACGTACCATGAGAGTGCTCCGATTGTGTTCATATAGCTGTGAATGGCAATATAATCAACCCTGCAATTACTGCAAGATGAAAAAAAAGCATCCAGGTACTTGAAAGGATCGTTGTAGGTGATGCCTCCTTCTGAAACACAGGTACCACAGTAATTTACGGCCGGACCGACAATCTTGAGACCAAACTCATCGGCAATGGCTTCAATTTCCGGCCACATGGCAGCAGCCTGGGTTGGGGTCATATTTGCCTGGTTGATAAAGTTTGGTTCGTTAAAACCAAGAATGTATTTAACATCTGGATGATTTAGCAAAAAATCCCTCAGTTTTTGCTTATTGAAATAACCGTTCCAGGCCATGGGTACAAAATCCACTCCGAGTGTTGAGTAACTGTTTGACACGGATGACTCGGGGGTTTCTGACCAGTTATACCACCAGCTGATACCATGTGAAAGAAAACTTAAATCTGTTGAGGAGTTATTTCCATATGCAATTCCCCTTTTCGTTGAGACGGGCTGTGCATTAATTGCATGGATAGTTGTTAATAATATAGGGCAGAGGAGGATAAATTTCAGGATGTAGAATTGAAGTTTCATTTTAAGTTTCATCACATAAGTTATATATTTATAATCCGAATCGATCGAATATTAAGGATTAAAATTGACAAATCAGGGCTGACAGGTATAAAATGTACCAAAAAGACTACATACTTCGCATGATTGAAATGCTGGGCGAATTAATCCGGGCCATCCTGGGATTGATTGTCAAGGGAAACTTTCAACAGGCGGAGGAAAAGGTAAATGAAGCCTACCTTACCTTTCTCAGAAAGGATGCATCCTTTTTTCATCTTATTCCATTGGAAAAACTTACAACGACCCTGTTAACCGAACATAATTATACCCAGGGACACCTGGAAATCCTGGCCGAACTATTCCATGCGGAGGCCAGGTTGCAGGATGCAAAGGGCAATTACCCCGAAAGCCTGACAATGTATGAAAAAGCGCTTACCTTGTATTCTTTTACGGATGAAAATATCAGGACCTATTCACAGGACAGGATAGAAAAAATGGAAAAAATAAGAAAACGGATTGCAGATATCATACAACTTAATCATGGTTTAAAATGAAGAAGGCTGCTCTGATGCTGCTTGCCTTGTTACTGATGGGAAACGTGCCGGTTAAAGACCCTGTACATGAAAAACAGCCCAAAAGGAATGTCATTCTGGATGTGGATACTTCCGGGGATGACCTGATGGCTATTCTGTATTTACTGGCACAACCCGACGTGGATATTAAAGCGATAACCATTGTACGGGGTGTATCCGATGTTGAAAAAGGTACGGAGATCGTTCTGCGGGTATTGGCTCTTACTGGGCATACCGATATTCCCGTGGTGAAGGGTGCTGATACACCCATGGAGGGGAACAATGCTTTTCCATCCAAATGGCAGCCCCCGGTTGATCGTCCTTTCGGACTGGAACTTCCGCCGCACAGCCTTAAGCCATCGGAACTTAAAGCGGAAGAGGTGATCTTTTCGCTATTGAAAGAGTTCAGGGGAGACATCTCCATCCTGGCGCTGGGACCCTTAACCAACATTGCAGGAACTTTTATGCAGGAGCCGGCATTGGCCGGATATGTAAATGAAATATATATTTCTGATGGTGCGGTATATATAAAAGGTGCCATCAATCTTGAGTACCCGGCCATTGAAAATACGGTGGCCGGCTGGAACCTTTGGGTGGATGCAAAAGCCGCCAGCGTTGTGTTTGGTTCCCAGGCGGAGATCACGCTGGTGCCGCTCGACCTGACCGCTATTCATAGCCCGCATCCTGTACTATTGAAATCAGGAGCAGTTCAGGAGTATAATGGACTGGTTACAGGGTCGGTTGGAAAATCGCTTTCCTCCATTTTTAACAACTGGATAACGAATTACCATATAGATACCAAAATCAGTGGCACCGAAGACCAGGCGCCGGTCTGGGATCTCGTGGCTGCAGAAATCTTCTGCAATAATGCTATTTGCACCGAATGGCAGCAACAGTCTATTGAGATAAACACAGGTGATCCGGATACAGATGGTCAGATTATAATTGTCAAGGATAAGAAACCCAATGTGCGAATCTGTTTGCGGGGCAACCAGGATATGTTTGAGGAAAATTTGTTAAAAACCGCTGCATCACCTGGCTCAATGAATTGATACCGGAATCATCTAATTAATTACTAATAAATACACCCATGAAAAAAAACAATGCAGTCTTTTACATGATCCTGTTGGCCTTCCCCGTCCTATTAATTGCCTGCAATTCCTATAAGGGCAAGCCATTTCCGGGCATACCCCAGGAGATTCCGGGTAAGGTACAATGCGAATTCTATGATCTCGGCGGTGAAGGAATGACTTATCATGATACCGACAGTATCAACAATGGCAGTGGAAAACTGAACCCGGTAAACGGGAATCCCCTGCATGAATTCAGGATGGATGAGGCCGTGGATATCTCTTATACAAAGACCAATGGTACAGATGACAATCCGTACAATGATGTTATGCCTGAAATGAATCAGTTGTATGTTGGCTGGACCGAGCCCGGGGAATGGATAAAATATAGCGTGAATGTAAAAGAAGCAGGGGATTACACAATTGGCCTGATGTATACCTGCAATGGAGACGGGGGCATTGAAGTATTAGCCAGGGATAGTGTAACAAGTGGATTAATGCAGGTTAAATCCACTCACAAAGATGCAGATACGGTTGCCTGGAGGCAATGGCATCATTGGAATAAGGCGGATATGTTGGGAAAAATCACGCTAAAAGAGGGAATGCAGGTAATCACATTAAAAACTGTCAAAAACGGAAATATGAATTATGATTATCTCGAATTTAGGAAGAGTGACAAGTGACGATGGACGAGTGACGAATAGTTGTAAGTTGATGGTTGATGGTTATATTGGATACTTGATATTGGATACTGGATACTGGATGCCGGATACTGGAAGCTGGATACTGGATATGAAACTAACCGCAGAATTCAGAACTGCAAGACTGCAAGACTCCTTGACTGCAAGATTCCTTGACTGCAAGGCTGCAGGGCTGCATCTAATTGAATAGTCCGGCAAATTCATCCGGCATTTCATCCAGGTTCCGAAGCTGAATGTCTTTGTAGTATACTTCTGCGGCTTCGCTCTGAAGCTGTATTTTTCCATGTGTAAGCGGCCTGGTCACGCCATTATCATTGTATCCCAATCCCGACAGCGCCATGACTATCTTGCCGTTTACAATATGAACACTTTTATCGCCAAAGCAGATAAGTTCCACTGTATTCCACTCACCCATCGGTTTTTCATAATCCCCGCCTGCCTGGCAGAAGCCTGAATTTCCGGTTCCCGATCCGATTGAAACCGGCTTTGCTTTGCTGTCATACTTCAGGTTATCTGTTCCTGCTACAGAAGTTGCCTTTACAGTAACGCATGAGTTGGCAATGCTCCAGTAATCGCCCAGGCTGTGTTCCATGATCTGGAATTCCTGGGATAGCATCCAGGAACGCCAATAGTCCACGCCGCATTCTCCCTGCGAATTATAAAGAATTCCTGAATCCATGGGTTCTTCCAGCCGTGGGTCCCATTTCCTGGTTCCCCATTTCATCTTTAGTTTAAGATGATAATTTTTAAAATCCTTCCGGGTAAATACACAGCCATAGATTTCCCCGGTAATCCGAAGTACCGGCTCACCATTTTCTTCCGAGACGGTAAAAACCTGTCCGACATTCTTGTTATACCCGAAAGGTTGAATTTCCATTCCATCTTCATCCTTTGGTACCTCCCCCTTATAGCCGGGCTTCAGGTGATAGCTCTGGTAAATTTCCCAGTTCGTCAGATTTTTATCAAGCAACGGCTTCCAATCATTTTCCAGGTGAAATGAACTTAAAAGTACTGCACAAATGATCAGGCTGATGGTTTTTTTCATAATGGTAAAATATATCAAATGAGCGTTAAATCCTGATCACAACCTTACCCCGGTGCTTGCCCCTTTCAAAATACCTGAAAGCTTCCCGTGCCTGGTCTATTTGAAAAGTTTTCTCGACAAAGGGATTCAGTTTACCTTGTTTAAACAGCGCTTCCATTTTATCAAAATCCTCTGGTTGTGCGCGCATATTGCCCGAAGTTAAAATTTTTCCATGAACTAACCGGTTATAAAGGGTAATAAATAGGGCAGCCGGACCATACATTGTGGATGTATAAATTCCATCTTTTTTCAGCATATGCCGTACATTTTCCTGTTTCATATGTCCATATGCGTCCAGAATAACATCATATTGGGTTTTCCAAACCGACAGGTCCGTTTTTGTATAATCAATTACCTCATCCGCTCCGAATTTCCGGGCCAGTTCAATATTAGACGTACTGCAGACAGCAGTCACCTTTGCTCCCTCAGCATGGGCGATCTGCACTGCAAAATGACCTACCCCGCCTGTAGCGCCATTCACAAGGACGGATCTGCCTGAAAGGTTTCCGCCTTTCCTCAAACCGTTTAAAGCTGTAAGCGCTGCCACTGGCAGTGTAGCTGCTTCTTCAAAGGCCATACCTTCCGGCAATTTCCTCACCTGGTGGGGAACGGCAAGAACAAATTCAGCCAGTGATCCCGGCTTCCTTAAAATGGTGGGTACAAAGCCATACACCTTATCACATATGGCAAAGTCCTTGATATTGGTCCCAATTTCCTTTACAATTCCTGCAAAATCACTGCAAGGCACTTGAGGGAAACGGGATCCCGTCAGCATTTTAAGTTTGCCCTTAAGAATTTTAAGGTCTACCGGATTGATCGAAACCGTTTTCACCTGGATGAGCAGCTGATCCGCTTCCGGAACCGGTTCCGGAAGCGTGCCAACCTGCAGTAGATCGGGTTCACCATATGCATTATAATAGACAGCTTTCATCGGATTCAACCAATAACCTTAAAATTGAAGACACCGCTTTGTTTGGCGGTCATGATCCGCAGCCATACAGGTAATATCATTTCAGTACCCCTTGCGCTGGAGATATCGCCGAGGTCGAGCAGGTTTTCATCCTTCCACCCGAACTGGTTTAGCAGTTTTTTTACCTCCAGTTTGGCTTCGGGATTATTTCCACTAAGGAAATTGTGATGATCCCCGCCAGCTATCATGGCCGGATTTACCATTAGTCCGCACCACATGGTATTGAGCGTTTTAACCACATACGATTGTGGAAACGCTTTTTGTATTTCTTCACCCAGCGAAGTTGTATTACATAATTCCGGGATGAGCACGGGAGGCATTCCCCTGGAAAAATCCAGCGGATTGCCAATATCAATGATAATTTTTCCATCCAGATCTCCCGGATTACCATTCCGGAGTGCTTCAACCGATTTGCCACCCTGTGTGGCATTGATAATTATCTGTCCAAAGGCAATTGCCTCTGCAAATGTGACAAGATTTACACGGGGATTGTTTTTTAGCCAATCGCCTATTCCCGGGTTGCCATACACATCTTTGGTGGTTCTGATTTTAGCTTCCTGAACGTTACGCGTTCCCATCATCACTTCATGTCCTAATACCAGCAATCGGGCAGAAAGAGTTTGTCCGACAGTTCCTGTTCCCAATACAGCTATATTCATAATTCTTTCTTTTTAGTTAATTGCATAATTAGTTAACAACTATGCAATTCAATAGTTGTCAGGGAATAAAGAAAAGCGTGAACAGACAGGTATAGTTAAAAAACTACGCCCCGGGTTACATGCAATGCAGGGATCAGTTGGATGATTTTCTCCGGTTCCGGCCCAGTCCCTTACCTCCCATGAATCCCCAGCCACCGCTTCCGATAAGAAAGCCAAAGGCATACCAGGCACCATTGTTATTTTGCGCATACAGCGTAACGTTATCCCTGAATAACATGGCAATAAAATCGATCGGGGCAATAATACCATGCCATAAACCACCTAAAAAGCCATAGGTATCGCCGGTAAGGCAATCTTTTACATTTTCGCTTTCCGCGCAGGAAGAAACAAGGATAAGAGCTGTAATAGCCAGGATGGCTATTGACAATTTTTTGAGTTGGGTAGTTTTCATATCATTTATTTGGATTGATAAAGTGCAAAAGCATGATCATTGTTTCCTGAATTCCAGCTCAATTTACAATAAGTTATCCGAATAGAATGAAAATCAGTAGGGATTTTAGCCTGTTGCCCGCATCAATCGTTCATTTTTCACCTGGACAGGCGTGGCATCGGTCCATGATTTAAAGGCTTTTCTAAAGGCGCTGGGTTCTGTATAACCTAATAATTCCGAAATAGTATTGACTTTTGCATTTGAATTTTCAAGCAGGTTGACGGCAATTTCTTTTTTTAATTCAATGCTCAGGCTCCTGTAGGTATAGCCTTCCAGTTGAAGTTTGCGCTGAAACGACCGGTCGCTGAGGTTTAGCTGGGCTGCCATTGTGCTTAACGGCGGCATCTGGCCATTAAATTCGTGCGCCAGAAGTCTTTTTACCTGGTCGGCGAAAGACCTGATCCGGCTGGTTGATTTTTTCTGTTCTTCAAGCAGGCGATTAAACAGGATAAATAACGACTGGTCATAACTCAATATGCGAAAATCCAGGACATCCTTTTTAAGTATCAGTCGGTTGGCTGATCCTCCAAACAAAACCTCGGTCTTATATATCCGATCGTATTCACAGGGAATGGTTTTTTCAGCAACCATCTCTACCTGAAGTGGTGTGATTTTTACCCCTGTAAGTGCCTTTATCATAGCCAGGCTGGCCGACATGGCCATATCAATGGCATGCCTGGCAGTATCGGGAGATATATTAAGCCATAAAGGATCTATTGTGTAATAGATGTTTACCCTGTCCTTTTCCTGTTTCAGACTGTATGATATCCAGCCGGAAAAGTATTCCTGGTGGGTCTTAAGGGTATTAAAAGCATCCCTGATGGTTGGACAGTGATGCATCAGGTATCCCACAAGACCCAATTGTGAGGAGTTGTTCATCAACCCAAGGTGTAGTCCGAAAAAATCATCCTTTGTACCCCGTATTACTTCTTCCCACAATTTGACAATCGGTTTGATGCCTTTCACTTTTCTTTCCATCTCATTAAGATCGGCAACATCTATTCCCGCAGCGGCACAAAGCCTGTCCGTCTGGGCACCTTTTGAGGCTGCCCCGTAAATGATGTTTCTTAAAATTGTTACTGTAGTATACATGATTGGCGTAATCTCACCCTTTATTGGCGTAATTTATTATACATATTGCCCTGATAACAAGCGTACTTTGTGGCAACAAATTTCAGTTACAGCATATTATATGCTTGCTCAATTTTGAACAACAAGCAAAATGGAAAAAAGTAGAATTGAACCTTAAATTTTTTTTGTTAGTCTCCATGTCTTGCTAATTGTAGTCGCCTGACCGGCTGACATTTAAGTAATTATCAAATAAAAATAAAAGTAAAAACCAATAAAAATCGATAAAAATGAAAACAACTAAACTCCTTTTCAGAACAGCATTGTTTTTTTTCGCAAGTGTAAGTGTACTTTTTGTGTCATCCTGTAAAGACGATGATGATGATAAAGTGCCAACTGATTTTCTCGGAACATGGGTTACGGAAGAAACGATTACAACCGAATTAGGTGATTTGCAATTAAGGGATATCCTTACTTTTAATCCGACAAGCTTTACCGAAGTGATTAAGATTTACGATGATGTGAATGAGGTTTGGATAGATTATATCGGAAGAAAAGCAGACATTGTGGTTCGCCAGGGTTCAATGGATGTGACAATTACTGAGGTAGGAACAACTTCATTGGATGATGAGGGTTATCCGACAGGTAATATCACTTATTACGCTGATGGAACCGATGAATTTGACCAGATCATTTCATTTCTGGAGATGGAAAAAGAATATAAGGCCCTGTATACTGTTACGGGCAGCAGTATGACATTGAAATCTGATGACAATAACGATGGTTCATATGATGAGGATGATGAAGTGCATGTGTTTACAAAGCAGTAAACTAATACCCGGCTGCCTGGCCATCCTTCCTTGAATCAGAGGCGCCGTAATACACTCCGTCTTTTAGCATGATGGCCTGGTACCCGCCGAAGTTCCCGTAATCAAAGGTAACTTTGTGCCCCATGATCATCAGCGCACGGATCGATTCATATGAAAAACCCGATTCCATTCTGATCTCGCCCGGATTGATGATGCCGCGTGTGGGAAATGTTCCGTCATGCTTGAAACGGGGGGCATCGCCCGCTTCCTGCAGGTTCATACCAAAATCAATCAGGTTTAAGAGAACCTGCACATGACCCTGGGTTTGCATGTCGCCACCCATTACCCCGAAGCTAAGAAAAGGTTTGCCGTCTCTGGTTACAAAGGCAGGGATGATTGTGTGGAACGGGCGTTTGGCCGGTGCATAACTATTGGGTAATCCCGTGGTGAGGTCGAATCCCGACCCCCTGTTTTGCAGGCAGAATCCAAGCCCTTCAGGGACTTCCATCGAGCCGAAAAAGGAGTAATTACTCTGTATGAAGGATACCATATTTCCTGAATCATCAGCTACAGTGAGATAAATTGTATTGCTTTCATTTACAGGACCTGCATTGTATGTACCTACCCGGTCAGGTTTGATCAGCCCTCTTCTTTCGGAGGCGTATTCCTCCGAAGTCAGTTTCTTTACAGGAATTGCGCTGAAGGCCGGATCTCCGTAATAACGGGCCATATCCTCGAATGCGAGACGCTTGGCTTCCGTAAAATAGTGAATATGCTCTGCGCTTCCATAGCCATATTTGGCCAGGTCAAAACCTTCGAGGATATTCAGTATTTGCAGAACCGCTATTCCCTGCCCGTTAGGGGGAAGCTCCCAGACATCATATCCCCGGTAATTGGCTGATACAGGTTCAACCCATTCGGCATGCTGTGAGGCCAGGTCTTTTGCGGTGAGAAACCCACCTGCCACCTTCATGTGCTTTTCAATCGTTTCAGCAACCACACCGGTATAAAACCCATTTCTCCCTTTTTCACCGATCATTTCAAGGGTCTTCGCCAGCTGGAGATTTTTAAAGATCTGACCTTTTTGGGGCAATTGGTTGTTTACACAATACAATGTTTTGAAATTTGAATTGCGCAAGGTGTCCATCATGGGTTGGAAATATCTTCCAAGATCAGCAAACTCCTGTGTTACAGGAACACCTTCCCGGGCATAGGCAATGGCAGGTGAAAGCAGCTGGTCCATTCACAGATTTACAAATTTGCCGTGCAATTCGAACCAGGCATCGACGCAACCGGGCACAGAAACTGCAAGCGGTCCTTTTGACGGGATCTTTTTCAGTCCCTTCTTAGTAAAATATTCAGCAGTTAGTGTTTCCGGCGACCGGCCGCTCCCGTTCAATCCATAAAGCTTGCCTGTTTTGGCATCCCACACAATGGCAAAAAGATCACCACCGATTCCATTCATACCCGGATCGGCAAATCCCAGGAAGGCATTGGCCGCAATGGCGGCATCCACTGCCGACCCGCCCTTTTTCAGCATGTCAATGGCAATCTGGGTTGCCAGGGGGTGGCTTGTGGCCGCCATGCCATGTTTGGCCAATACCTCCGACCGGCTTGTGAATAACCTACCCGAGGTACGGTCCTGGCCAAACAAAGCGGCTACAGGCGTCAGAATGAGTACGCAAGAAAAGAACAGGCTGCGCGTTTGCATGGGTGTCAATTTTGGGGTTACTGCCCATAAAATTACTGAAATACTAAAGGCAACGCGAGTTTATACGTGTTTTATATTAATTGTAAAAAGGATCCGTGTTTATTTCTTTTTCGCCTTTGATGTTATAATGATCACACCTTCATAATCCTTATCAGTATATTTTGCAGTTCAATCACGATCAGGTTGAATGTATGAAATTGAGTTGCATGAATTCTTTCGTGCATGATAATGTGTTCCAGGTCATCTTTCTTGATTTTCGCCGGACCAGGACCTAACGGGATTTTCTTCCTCGTCACTCGTCACTCGTCACTTTCTTCCGAGTAAAAGCATTACCTCCTTCACCACGTTATCCGCCGTAAAACCGAATTTTTCATCGAGAATTTTATAGGGAGCGGAATAGCCAAAGTGATCGAGGCCAAATACCCGTCCTTTTGATCCGGCCAATCCCATGAGATTCACCGGCAATCCTGCCGTGAGTCCGAATACCGGAACACCTTCCGGAAGAACTTGCTGCTGGTACTCTTCAGATTGCTGTCTGAATAGGCCTTCAGAAGGAACTGATACAACCCTGACTTTCAGTCCGCCGGCCTCCAGTTTTTGTGCACCATCCATCTGGGTAGAGACTTCCGATCCATTAGCAATCAGGATCACATCCGGATTGACGGCATCTTTAATAACATACGCTCCTTTTGCTGCCCGGGCAGCATCGGCAGGCCGTGTTGATCCCGGGAGAGCGGGCAGGGTAGGCACGTTTTGTCTGGTAAGCAAAAGTGCAGTGGGCGTTTTCGTATTTTCAAGTGCCAGTTTCCATGCTACGGTTGTTTCGTGTACATCGGCCGGACGTAAAACGAGCATACTGCTTTGGCCATGGTGATTTTTGAGCTGTTCCATCAGTCGGATCTGGGCCTCCTGTTCAACAGGCTGATGCGTGGGACCATCTTCTCCCACACGAAAAGCATCGTGGGTCCATACATATTTTACAGGCAGCCCCATCAATGCGGCTAGTCTCACGGCGGGCTTCATATAATCGGAGAACACGAAAAAGGTGCCACAAGCTACAACTACACCGCCATGAAGCGCAATGCCATTGGCAATCGATGCCATGGTCAATTCAGCCACGCCAGCCTGGAAGAAGGCGCCGGTGAAATCGCCCTTTGTAAATGCTTTTGTGTATTTGAGGAAGCCGTCTGTTTTGTCACTGTTCGACAAATCAGCCGAGGCAACGATCATGTTTTCAATATTCTGGGCAAGCCATCCCAGCACATTGGCCGAGGCAGCACGTGTAGCAATGTCATCCTTTTGGGCCACCTGGCTGGTTTGCATTTCAGGTGCTTTTCCTGAAAAGAAAGTATTCAGTTTTTTGGCCAAAGCCGGATTGGCTGACTCCCATTTCTTTTCTTCCTCTTTTCGTGCCCTGGCGATGGTGGATTTTTTCTTCAGCACTTCTGCATAATATTCTGCGACCTCCGGAAATATGACAAACGGATCAGCAGGATTACCGGCCAGGTTGGCAATGGTTTTGTCGAATGAGGCACCCGATTCACCCAGCGGCATTCCATGAGTGGCGGTCTGCCCTTCAAAGCTTTCCCCTTTGGCATCCAGTGCGCCCTTGCCCATGATTGTCTTGCCAAGGATCAGCGTTGGTCTTTCCTTTTCCTGTGTAGCCTTCATCAGCGAAGCCCTGATCTCATCCTGGTCATTCCCGTCGATTGTGATCACCTGCCATCCCCAGGATGTGTATTTCATGGCTGTGTCCTCAGAGGTAACAGAGGAGGGTTTTGTAGATAACTGGATGTCATTTGAATCGAAGAACATGACAAGGTGGTTCAATCCCAGGAAGCCGGCTATTCTTCCTGCGCCCTGTGAAATTTCTTCCTGAATGCCGCCGTCGGAAATATAAGCATACGTTTTATGTGAAATGGCTTCACCGAAACGGGCGCAGAGAAATCGTTCCGCAATGGCGGCCCCGACAGCCATGGTATGGCCCTGGCCAAGGGGGCCAGAAGTATTTTCAATACCCCTTGGCACATCCAGTTCAGGATGGCCGGGTGTTATGCTTCCCCACTGCCTGAAATTTTTCAAATCGTCAAGGCTGAAATTTCCTGTTAGTGTAAGTATGGAATATAACATGGGCGACATATGACCCGGATCGAGAAAAAATCGGTCCCTGCTGCGCCAGGTCATGTCATCCGGATCCCAGTTCAGAAATTCAGAAAAGAGAATGTTGATAAAATCGGCACCTCCCATGGCCCCGCCCGGATGTCCCGATTTGGCTTTTTCAACCATTGCTGCGGATAAAATACGAATATTGTCTGCTGCTCTTTTTACTGTTTCTCTTTTCATGATGTATATGTGAGTGGGTTGCGACAAATATAAAATTAAAGTTTCTGTTAGCAACGGCTGGCGTACCGGTTTTTCTTATACATAATGGTGCATAATTTGAATAAAATGGCATGGGAGTAAATGCGTAATATAATGTATTTTTGATGCTGAAACAATTATCCC
>Ga0105092_10001238_pt1 | contig 13610 bp, 9 predicted proteins | sample PPLLak2March2015_FD_87021 | JGI IMG/M metagenome (GOLD analysis project Ga0105092, IMG submission 87021) | Freshwater sediment microbial communities from Prairie Pothole Lake near Jamestown, North Dakota, USA - PPLs Lake P7 Core (1) Depth... | ecosystem: Environmental > Aquatic > Freshwater >... | reverse complement strand
GACAACCAATCCAGGATTGCCGGCGCTTAAGTCCCTGTAAGTGAGGCGTAGCTCGGCGCATCGGGATGGACGATTCGTTTCAATGACAACGTCGGCCTTTCGGGCGAGTTCCAGCAAGATCGCCCGCCCGTCCGGTTTCTCGATGTCAAGGGTAATGCCGCGTTTGTTGGTATTGTAGTGTAGAAAATAGAGGCTCTTCTCGGGATGCGGCAGATCGTCCTTAAAAGGGGGAACGTTCCGCGCATCGTCGCCGGCCGGTGGCTCGATCTTGACCACGTCCGCGCCCATGTCGGCAAGCAGCTTCGTACAATGAAACCCCAGGGGACCGGCAAGATCCAACACGCGATAATCGGTCAGCGGCGGTAGTTGACTAGACTCTGTCACGGTTCCGTCCCATAAGAAAAAATTCGGTCGTGATCTCTGTAACTGTTACTTCGGATCGGGGAATCCTGTCAAGACACTGTGAAAATTTATTCTGACTTGACTACTCTTCATTGGAAGTGTTACGGGCATCTATGCCGAAGAAATTTCAACAACGCCCGGAGGAATCCGCAGATGAAACGTTTGATCAATGGGTGGTTGATTGGTGGATGGATTGCGCTTGCGCCGGCCGTGTTTGCGGCGTCACTGGATAGCATTACAGTCGGTTACTCTTCGTTCTCCGGTGCCTATGGTCCCTTGTGGATCGCAGTGGAAGAGCAATTGGGAAGGAAACACGGCCTTGAGCTGAAAGCGATCTACGCTGGCAGAATCCGGCCGCAGCAACTTCTTGCTACTGGCGAGGTTCCATTTGTCGTTGCCACCGGGACAGGGGCTCTAAGCTCGCATATTCTCGGCGTCAAGGATCAAGTCATTATTTTGACCTTTGTCAATAAAGTCGACTCCGCTATTTTCTCAAAAGCAGAGATCAAAAGCCCCGAGGAATTGCGGGGCAAGACCATCGCTACGGGACGGCCCGGCGCGTTTGCCGATACCATGGTGCGGTATATCTTGCGGGCAAAACTGGGCCTTGCGCCGGACCGCGAAGTCAAGTTGCTGCCGATGGGCGAAGCAGCGTTGACTTTTCCCGCCCTGGAGAAAGGCATCGTCGAGGCGGCTTCGTTGACTATGCCCTATACCTTGATCGCAAGGAAAATGGGCTTTCGCGAATTGGTCGACTACGACAAAATGGGCGTGGTCTATCCTTACAATACGGTTACGACTTTGAGACAAACTCCGGCAAAGAATCTCGAGTTAACGGAAAAGCTTTTGAAGAGCCTGATCGAGGGCACCCATGTCTTTAAGACAAACAAGCAAAAGAGCTTGGCCGTTCTGAAGAAATACATGCGGGGTGCGGGAGATGATATTCTCGGTGACACCTATGAGGTTACCAAGGCGGGCCTGGAGACCGTGCCGACCCCGTCATTAGAGGTTATCAAGACCGCGCTGGAAATACTTTCTTATCAGTACCCACAGGCAAAACAAACCGATCCAAACCCGATCATTGATCCATCTTACGTCAAAAAGATTGAGCAGACCGGGTTCATCACCTCGCTATACAAGAAATGACAGCAAGGAACAGAGCGGCAGAGCCGCAACCACAGAGACCGAGGATCGAGGATGGAGGATCGAGGATAGCGAATCGAGCCGAGGAGAGGTTCGGCACTGAGCCACAGATTTGACTGCCAAGGCCTGTCTGCGTGCTCGCACAGCCAGGCGAAGACTACGAAGTTTGGAAACAAAGATTCATCTAAATCCTTCGCGATCTCCTTTGAAAATTTGGCTGGGGTGGAGGACTATTGCCACGAGATTTGTGTGAGTTACGTGAACATTACACGACTCGTCGTCCCGGCATGGACTGCCGGGACCCAGGTTGACATGGATGTTTCCGGACGCATCCGGCGGGCCTGGATGCCGGCGATCTATCACGGCATTGCGGAGGCTGCTGATGGGCAATTATTGCGATTACAAAAATGTTTTCGGGAAGACAGAAACTATTTCGGAAAGTGAGGCTTCGTTATGTTAGATGGCAAACTTCGAATCGCTCCCACCTGTTATCACGTCCTGCACCAAGTGCCGGTGATGACCGCCCACGAAATGAATTTTCTTTACGATGAAGGTCTCAAAGCCGCCGACGGTTCACCGGCGTATACCATCTTGCATGATTCCATGGTGCCCTTTGGGCTTGAGAAGCTCGGGATCTCGCAAGCCATGAAGGAAAAATCGGTGGACATCGCGCTGGATGTTCAATCGCGGACGGTTTTTTTTCAGCGTGCTCGGGGTGCCGATCTTTACATCATTGCCGGTTGGAGAAATCAGCACACGAACGTATGGGTTGCGCCGCCGCATATCAAGTCACTGGCGGATTTAAAGGGCAAGCGTGTAGGAATCAGCGACTTTAACAGCATCCGCCATTGGGCGATCCAGATTCAGCTGAAAAAGGCGGGCTTGGACCTGGAGCGCGATGTGGAGTGGGTGCGGATCGGAGTCGCCTCTCACCTCCATAAACAGGCTATCAGGAGCGGGAGAGTCGAGTGCGGGCCGGTGCCGACCTGGGATGCGGAGGATCTTAAGAAAGAAGGTTGCAACGTACTTGTCAGTCCGGCAGATCAGTATCCTGATGGGAGGCCGGAGCGAATCATTGCGGCCACGGGACGCATACTCGAGGAGAAACCCGATTTAGTCAAAAGCTTTCTTAAAGCATTGATTCGTGCCTATTGGTTCGTACGCGATATGCCTAAGAATTATGAATACATCACCAATCTCGAAAAGAGACTTCGTTTCCTCAGTCCCGATCCGGAAGAGCGTGTGGTCAAAAATAATCCGTTTCGAACAGCGCGCGATTTAGAGGCGATGCCGTTTCCTGTCGACGGTCTTGCGACAGGCTTTGAAGACATGCTTAAGGAAGAAGAAAAACTTGGAGAGCTTAACTACAAGGTCCCTGCAATCAACGATGTGTGCGCGCAAGATCTGGTCACGGAAGCTTACCAGGAATTGATACAGCGAAAAGAACTGCAGCCGGAATATCAGCGGGTGAGAGGTGTGGCGGAGCGGTGGGGCTATTAGATCTAGACGGGTAGGCGGAGATCGGGGTTCAGGTTTCAGTTTGGGAAGATGGGGGAGATGAAAAAAGTGGGGATCAAGATGCTGAGCAAGAGGACCAAATTTGCAAACGCATTGGCCCTAGCCATGACTACACTTTGTCTGCTACCGCTTCCTTCACTCTGGGCTCAGTCCGGTAAGAACTTCTACGAGGGTAAGACGATCACCTTTTTCGCCGGTTCTTCAGCGGGCGGCGGGACCGATTTGACCGCGCGGCTCATCGCGAAACATATCGAAAGGTACATCCCGGGAAAGCCGGCAGTGCTCGTGGTCAATAAGCCGGGCGCCGGCGGAATGATCGCGGTCAATGAGCTCTACAATGTAAAAAAACCAGATGGACTGACCATAAGCACCATGAACACGGGAGCTCTTTTTGGCCTTGCCACCGGCAACGACGCTCTCAAGTTTGACTTGCAAAAATTTATCTGGGTAGGTCAAGCCTTGGATGAAGCGCAGACGGTTTATGTGCGATCGGCGACGCCCTACACGAGCTTCGATGCCATTAGAAAGGCCAACAAGGAGGGCAAGCAACCGAAGATGGGAGCTCAGTCCCTCGATCACACCAGCAATGTGGTGGTGAAGATCGTCGAACAGGTTCTGGGTTTGGATTTTCAAGTTATCGCCGGTTATCCGGGTACACCGCAAATTTTGCTTGATATCGAGCGTGGCGCCCTCGATGGCCGGTCGCAAGGAACGGGCTCCCTGTTGGGCACCCGGAGGGAGTGGATCGAGAAGCGATTTATCACGCTTCTCGCTACCTCAAAGAACCAGCGCGACCCACGCTTGCCTGAAGTGCCTACTATCGAGGAGCTGGCGCCGCCGGGGAAAAAGAATCTCTTGAGCGCGTTGTATGCCGCAGAGAATATCGGCAGGTCCGTCGTGTTGCCGCCGGGGGTTCCGCCGGAGCGGGTAAAGACTCTCCGTGACGCCTTTGCTGCAATGACCAAGGACGCGCAATTTTTGCAGGAAGCCGAAAAGATTGGGCTGGAAATTGGCTTGACCCGCGGCGAGGATATGAACCGGGACATTGAAAATACGGTTCGAGACAAGGAGCTGATGGCCGTCTATAAGATGATCATGACCGCTCAGTGAAGACGGACAACCTGATTTCCGCGGCTGTATTCTTTTGAAATCCTTCGCTTTACTCATCGATTTTGGCAGCACCTACACCAAAGTTGTGGCGGTAGATCTCCGCACCGCCGAGGTCATTGGCCGAAGCCAAGCTGCATCCACGGTAAACACCGATGTGCGCGAGGGCCTCATTCAGGCTCTGGTCACGCTTCACGATACGCAGGGGCTGTTCACTGACCGGCCTGCTGATTTAAGAGCGTTGGAGGACAAACGGGTGCTCGCTTCCAGCAGCGCTGCGGGCGGGTTAAGGATGGCCGTCATCGGGTTGGTTCCGGGTCTTACCGTCGAGGCGGCAAACACGGCGGCGCTCGGCGCCGGGGCCAAACTGGTCGGATCCTGGTCGTTCAAGCTCGCAGAAAAGACGATCGGAGATATCGAAGCCCAACGCCCCGACATGATCCTGCTCACGGGCGGCACAAATGGAGGCGACTCCGCAACAATCCTTCACAACGCTCGCTTACTGGCACGTTCCGCGCTTTCCGTTCCTGTCGTCGTGGCGGGGAACCAGGCGGCAGCCGGAGAGGTCTGCGGCGTTTTGAGCAACGGCGGCAAGGAAGTCCGCTGCGCCGCCAACGTTATGCCGCGGTCAGGTCAACTCGCCGTGGAAGCCGCCCGCGAAGAAATTCGTAAGTTGTTCATGGAACACATCACGCGCGCGAAGGGGCTCGACGGCCTCTGCGGGCTGGTCCCGATCATTCTGCCGACGCCGATGGCGGTGCTTCAGGGCGCGCTTCTCGGCGCGCAAGGGACAGAAGCAGAAGAGGGTTGGGGCGATTTGCTAGTGGTGGATGTTGGTGGAGCAACGACCGATGTGCATTCCATCGGTTACGGACAACCGTCAGGCCCACAAATCGTTGAACAGGGTCTGCCGGAAGCCTATGCCAAGCGAACTGTCGAGGGCGACTTGGGTATTCGTTTCAACGCCGGCACGCTGCTGGATCGCGTGGGGCTTGATCGATTCGAGACCGAGTTTCGCGCGGCTTTTCCCGATTTTGCGGTTACTCGTGACGAGATCAACAAGTACATCGATGATATCAGCGGGGAAACATCTCGGGTCCCGAGCGAAGGATGGCACGCTGCCGTGGACGCTGAGCTTGCGCGCATCGCCGTGGATCTTGCCATAGAACGCCATGCAGGAAAGCGGGAAAGAATCGTTACGCGCGAAGGTGAGACGTGGGTGTACTATGGCAAAGACTTGAGCGAGACGCGCACGGTTATTGGAACCGGCGGGGTGTTCATTTACAATTCGCATGTCTCTTACATTCTCTCACCGGGCGCCGGCGGCAATCGCCGTTATGACGTGCTGAGACCAAAGAATCCGCAGCTCTTTGTTGATTCCTCCTATTTGCTCTACGCCGTCGGACTTCTCTCGCAACATGACCCCGACGTGGCGGTGCGGCTGTTCAAAAGAAACATCAGATTGCTAGATGGCACGCGATCCATCGATTGATTCTTTGTGAGACCAAAACTGGGGTACACACGCGAGCAGAAATAAGGAGACCAGATGAAAAGAATTATCCATCGGACGGCGATGGTTTGGACGTTCTTCCTCGCAATCGAAACGTTATCAGCTGCGGCTCAGGCAGCGACGCTGGAGAAAGTCAACGCCAGCTATGGAGCGATCTCCGGGTCGATGGCGCCGATTTGGGTAGCCAAAGAGGCGCGGCTTTTCGAAAAGCACGGTTTGGATCTGAATCTCGTTTACATCTCCGGCGGGCCCCGTAGCATCATGTCGCTGCTCGGCGGCAGCGTGCAATTCGTGAATCACTCCGGCATGCCGGCACTGGAAGCCTATCAAAGGGGCGCTGACACCGCGTTGATCGCTTCGCCGATGAACCAACTCGAGCACTCTTTGGTGGTACAAAAAAACCTCACCAGCACCGAGCAGCTGCGCGGTAAAATCTTGGGCATGAGCACGGCGGGCTCGTTGACCGACATCCTGCTGCGCGAGGGGCTGCGGCTGAACGGCGTCTCCGAAAAGGACGTAACCATATTACCCGTGGGCGATCTGGGAGCGCGTCTGAGCGGACTTCAAACCGGGCGGGTTCACGGGGTTATTATCGCCGGTATCCAAACCCTGACCGCGACCAAAATGGGCTTTCGCGAATTGATCGACTATTCCAAATTGCCCATCGAGATTTCCGGTTCGGGGATTCTCGTACGGCGTGCTTATGTCAATAAAAACCCCGAAACGACTCGCAAGTTTCTCAAGTCCTGGATCGAAGGCATTTATCTGCTCAAGGCCAAACCGGATTTCAGCATCAACGTGCTCAAGAAGTACGTCGCAACTCAGGATGCCGAGGTGCTGAAAACCATGTACGGTCATTACAAAGAAAAACTCGTGCCGAGGGCGACTCCCGAAGCGCGGGTCGCCAAGTCGATGTTCTATCTGCTTTCGCGCGCCAATCCGGAAATTCCCAGCGGTAATCCGGAGGGCTTTGCGGAGACGCGCTTTATCGACGAGTTGGACGCCTCTGGTTTCTTCGAAGAGATGAATCGGCAATATGCCAAGTAGAGGGCGTTAGGCCGGGCGAACAGGTTCAACGCAGCAAGCCGAAAAACGTGTCGGCTCGGAGAATTTCAGTTAGACGGTGGCGTTGTGATTTTCTGCTCGCCGCCACATATACCAGGTCGGCGTACCGATCAGCTGCTCTTCGTGCTGAACCACAAAACCGAACTTTTGGTAAAACTCTACGTTTTCCGGTCTATCGGTTTCGAGATAGCCTGCGGATTGCTCCTGTTTAAGATGCTCGACGTAGCGATTCATCAATGCCGTACCGACTCCCCGTCGTTGTAGCTCGGGTGCTACGCCGATGGGTCCCAAATGGACGTGCGGCTTCTCGGGATCGAGGTGGCACCAGCGAGCAAACCAATTGATGACATTCGGAATGGCCTCGCCCAGGGGTTTCAATAGCGTTGCAACGGCAGTGGGGATCTCTTCGGGCGCGGGGAGACAGTAAGGCGAGGCATTAAAGTGGACATAGCCGCAAACTTGATCATCCACCAAAGCGACGAAAGCCTGGCCGGCGAACATATGCCTCAAACCAATGCGGAAGAATAATCGATTTTGGTCGATGCGCCGCGAACCGAAGGCGGCGATATGGAGAGGATTGGTTACAAACGCGTCGGACAAGAGCGCTATCGCTGGCTCAAGCTGAGCGGCTGAATACTTTTCAATGCGAATGGTCATCGGTGGTCCGTGCGGCATGTGGGAAGAAAAACGCAAATTGGAGTGTAACCTACAGGTTCAAAGGGTACAATATTGAGTGATGACGACGGGACCCGGATTTCTTCCTGTTGCTTTAAATCCGCACCCTAGCTAAAAAATAGGCTATCCGGCATTGAGATCGATCAGACAAGGAGGCGCCCATGGCGCAGAAATACGTGGATAGTTTCGGCACCCGCAAGGTGCTGACGGTCGGCGGCCAGAGCTACGATATTTTCCGGCTCGATGTGCTCGAAAGAGCGGGGTTTCAAAATGTCTCCAAGCTGCCGGTTTCTTTGAAGGTCCTGTTGGAGAACCTACTCCGTCAGGAAGACGACCATCACGTCAACAAAGCCGATATCGGGGCGCTGGCAAATTGGAATCCTAAGGCGAAACCGGATAAAGAAATCGCTTTCATGCCGGCGCGGGTATTGATGCAGGACTTAACCGGTGTGCCTGCCATAGTCGATCTGGCGGCCATGCGAGAGGCAATGAGGCGCCTGGGCGGGAATCCAAAGAAGATCAATCCGCTGGCGCCGGTGGATCTCGTCATCGACCACTCCGTGCAGGTGGATTACTTCGGCACGCCCGACGCTTTCCACAAGAATTCCGAAATAGAGTTCGAGCGCAATGTGGAGCGTTATGCCTTCCTGCGCTGGGGCCAGAGGGCCTTTGATAATTTCCGTCTGATTCCGCCGGACACCGGGATCTGCCATCAAGTTAATCTTGAATATTTGGCGCCCGTGGTGTTTCGCGCGAAAAAAGACGGCGCGATATTGGCCTATCCCGATACGGTGGTTGGAACCGATTCGCATACACCGATGATCAACGGTTTGGGGGTTGTCGGTTGGGGCGTGGGCGGTATCGAAGCGGAAGCGGCGCTGCTCGGCCAGCCGATCATCATGCTCATCCCCGAAGTGATCGGCTTCAAGCTTCACGGCAAGCTGCCGGAAGGGGCGACGGCGACGGATCTGGTTTTGACGGTGGTCCAGATGCTGCGCATGAAGGGCGTGGTCGAGAAGTTCGTCGAGTTTTACGGCTCGGGGCTTTCTAGTTTGAGCCTGGCGGACCGCGCGACCATTGGCAACATGGCGCCGGAGTATGGCGCCACCATCGGCTATTTCCCGATCGACGACGAGACGCTGCGATATCTGCAGCTCACCGGGCGCGATCCGGAACTGATCAAACTCGTCGAGAGCTATGCCAAGGAGCAGGGTATGTTCCGCACGGATAGCTCGCCGGATCCCATGTTTACAGACTCGCTGGAGCTTGATCTCGGCAGTGTGGTGCCGAGCCTGGCGGGGCCCAGAAGGCCCCAGGACCGCGTGCCGCTTACAGAAAGTAAACAAGCTTTTAGAGAAGCGCTGCCGTCCTTGATGAAGAGCGGTGATGCGACCAAGACGGTGAACGTCCAGATGAACGGCGATAAGTTCCAGATCGGACATGGTTCGGTTGTGATCTCGGCCATCACCAGTTGCACCAATACGTCCAATCCGTCGGTGCTGATTGGCGCGGGCCTTCTGGCGAGGAAAGCGGCGGAAAAAGGACTTACGAGAAAGCCGTGGGTAAAGACCAGTTTGGCACCGGGATCTAAAGTGGTTACTGAATATTTGAAGGACAGCGGTCTGCTCGCCGATTTGGAGAAACTCGGCTTTCACTTGGTGGGTTACGGCTGTACGACTTGCATCGGCAACAGCGGCCCGCTGCCGGAACCGGTTGCCAACGCCATTCAAGAAGGCGAACTGGTAGCCGCCGCCGTGTTGTCCGGTAATCGAAACTTCGAAGGGCGGATTCATGCCAGCGTTCGGGCGAATTATCTGGCTTCGCCGCCGCTGGTGGTTGCCTATGCGCTGGCCGGCAGCATGGATGTGGATCTTTATAAGGATGCACTGGGAAACGATCCGCAGGGTAGGCCGGTCTACCTGAAAGACATCTGGCCCACGCCGCAGGAAGTTCAGGCGGTGATGGACAAGTCAGTGCGCTCCGAGATGTTCAAGAGAGAATACAGTCGGGCCACCGAAGGTGATGAGCGCTGGAAGGTGATGCCGGTCCCCGAAGGCGAACTGTTCCAATGGGACGGTCAATCGACTTACGTGCGGGAAGCGCCCTATTTCGAAAACATGTCGAAAGTTCCCGGCGAGCCGAGGGAAATCAAGGCGGCCCGCGTGTTGGCGCTTCTCGGCGACTCGGTCACCACGGACCATATTTCGCCGGCGGGTTCCATCGAAAAGAACGGACCGGCGGCGCGCTATCTGATGAACAATGACGTGGCGCCGAAAGACTTCAACCAATACGGCGCACGGCGTGGCAACCACGAAGTGATGATGCGCGGCACCTTCGCCAACGTCCGGCTCAAGAATTTTTTGGCGCCGGGAACCGAGGGCGGCGTGACCGTGCATCTGCCGGACAAGAAACAGATGTCGATTTTCGACGCCGCCATGCAGTATCAAAAGGAAAGCGTTCCTTTGATTGTGATAGCCGGTAAGGAATACGGCACCGGCTCATCCCGCGACTGGGCGGCCAAGGGACCGCGCCTTCTCGGCATCAAAGCAGCGATCGCCGAGAGCTTCGAGCGCATTCACCGCAGCAATCTGATCGGTATGGGGATCGTTCCCTTGCAGTTCAAACCCGGCGAGAATCTGAAGACCCACGGGCTTTCGGGGTTCGAGAAATTCGATGTCATCGGTATCTCGGCCGGACTCAAGTTGCGGCAAGACCTCACCGTGAGAGCGACCAGCGACGACGGCAAGGTCACCGAGTTCAAGGTCATCTGCCGCATCGATACACCGGCGGAGTTGGATTACTACCGGCATGGGGGGATTTTGGAATACGTGCTGCGGCAGTTGTTGCAAAACTAGGTGTGCAGTCTTGCGTCCCGAGTTCGGAGTCTAAAGTTATTAAGGAGTTCATAAGTATCTAGACATCACACCTCAAAAACCAAGGGACGAGCCCTTCCAAGCGCGGGCAATAGGTCTGTGGCTTGTCGGCCACCACCCAATCCACTCCAGGGAGGTTATTCCCACGACCCGGGCCTGAACGCCTCCTGTAGGTTCGGATGCTCGCGCTCTCCACGACTCGCCCCTTGGTTCTCGTATGTCTACTAACCAATGAACTCCTTAGTAAACGCGAGACCGAATTGGCGTAAGCCATGAACCGACGAGAAGCGCTGGCGAGCATGGGAAAACTATCGCTCGTGCTTCTGTCCGAAACGCAAGGATCTCTTGTTTCGAGCTTAGGTGCTGCCGAGAGGACTACCATGACAACACCCAACCACATCCGCCAGTACACGGCTAACAACCCCGGCATCATGACTCTGCAAGGCACCAATCAGTACGTCGTTGGCAAGGAAAGCGTGCTGGTCATCGACGTCGCGCTGGGCGAAGACTCGAATCTGGACGGGATTATCGAGCAGGTGGAAGCGATGGGCGGAAAGAGAATCGAGAAGATTCTGCTGACGCATATTCATAGCGACCACTGCGGCGGCGCGCTGGCTTTGAGAAAGCGCTGCGGTGCGAAGCTGGGAATTCATCGGTCCCGCGCTGGCTACCTGGGGGGCGAGGACTTTCAATACGACGACAATGATCGGATTGGGTTCGGGGGCGGTGAGTTACAGGTGCTTCATACGCCCGGGCATGAATCCGGCCATTGCTGCTTTTACGAGGCGGGGGACAAAGTGCTTTTCAGCGGCGACAATATCCTCGGCTACGGCACGGCCGTGATCCGCCCTCCGGACGGCAACATGACGGACTACCTGCAATCGTTGGAGAGACTGCTCGGATTCGACATCAGCCTGATCCTGCCCGGTCATGGCCCGCTTGTCGGCAAACCGGAAGCCAAGATCAAAGAATACATCGAGCATCGAATGTTGCGGGAAAAGCAGGTGCTCGACGCACTGCGCCGCGGACGCAATACCATCGGCGACATTACCGAGATGATCTACGTAGGCGTTTCGCCCGCTTTGCAGCGAGTCGCGGAGTTTTCCGTTCAGGCGCACTTGGAAAAGTTGATCAAGGAAGGACGCGTAAAAAGAGAGGGCGGGAGTTATCTGCTTTTCAAAGACGACTGAAAGCGGATGTTGGCCGAATCGAAAGGGATAATGATTGATTCGGACTCGGCATCCAAACCCTGCCAAACATCATCCGCCAATTGTCGAGATCGAGCCGGGCTCGGCCCGTCAAGCAGGAGCACAAACCGACCCCTGAGCTGAAGCAGCATCGACCCGTTCCCGCTCGGCGCCGCCTGAAGCGTGTCGTTCAGGCCGGGGTGCTCCGCAAAACGCAAACGATGTCTGCGCTCCAATGCGGTTTGATAGGAGCGGTAAAACAGCCGCGCGTCCTCATCGCTCCTCCAAGTGCTGATCCACGCCGTCAAAAAATTTTCCCCGTCAGAGTATGCGGAAAGCTGGTCGCCAGTCCAGGCCGCAGTGATTTGCCCGAGCGCCTGGCTCGACAGGTTAGACGACAGAAGCAACTGAATGAGATAAGCGCCCAATGTCTGGTCCACCGTCGGGTTCTCTTTCATCTGCCGTGCCAGTCCGGCCGAGCTGATGGAAAGCGGATTTTCTCGTTTGACGTAATATTTCTCCGGATGAAGAATCTGCGAAGTGGAGAGCGGCGGGTCGGCATAAAGAGCATTGACCCCCGGCCATGCCTTGGCCGCATAAGCCCATTGAACAAAACGACTCCCTTGGCGATAGGGAAAGACCAGCTTGTGGCGCAGCAAGTCGGGCAGATGGGAGGCTTTTTTATCCAACGCCGCTGACCATCTCGCCGTGGTTTGGAGTGTGTCCGGCGGATTGGCCGTTGGTTGTGATTCACGTAGAAAACCGGATCCAACAAGAAAAGCGTCGCCGGCACCGAGGGCGCGAAGGGCGAGCTTGCGATCCTCGTCCGAGACTCGCTTTAGTTTTTCCTGCCACCGAAAATGCTGTTCTTGCAGCGCCCGGGTCAAGGCCAGAACAACCGGGATTTGTTCCAAATGTCGTCCGGGTTCCGCGGTCATCGCTCGGGCGAGCTGAGCGGCATCGGGCGTGATCACAATGACATCCTTGCGCGTCTCATAGTAAAAGATACGTTCTAATCTCGCGTACTCGGCCAGCGCGCCGGCAAAGTCAGTGGACTCGGGAAGGAGGCCGAGGCGTTTGTAAGCGCGCGAGACGGCAGCGAGCGGCTGCGCGCCGTACTCCTCGGTCATGTAAGTTGCCGGGGCGGCCACGGGCGGGTTGGATGACTCCGTTGTCAAAGAGACGTCGCGCTTGAACGGCAGCCCGCGGAGCAAGGCGATTTTTGGCTTCAGATCATTCAATGACTCAGGCGGCAAGGGAGTCATTGGAAGATTGTTAGAGCCGGAGCAACCCGCGAGCCAGCCGGCGAGAGCCAGGAGCCGGATCGGTGTTAGGTCTCGGACGGAGAGAAACCCGATTGGAGACGTGAGCCGGCGAAAAACACTCACCTATTTCTCCATGACGATAGCCGGAAATCCTGCCTGTGACAGTTGGCGCGCCTTTTCTTCGGCGGCATTGCGATTGGCGAAAGTTCCCAGTTGCACCCGATAGTACGTCGTATCCCGTGCGCGCAGCGGAGCAATGGCGACGTCGTTGTGGGCAGGGGCGAGCCGGTCGCGTAATTTTTGCGCATTTTCGAGCTGGGAGAAAGAACCAAGCTGTAAAGTGTAATCCAGAGAGTCGCGAATCGATTGAATCTGATGCGCGCCGCTGTCGATGACTTCGACGCGCACCGGAATCGTGCCGGGTCCGATCATGCCGAGCGCGTTGCCGGCCGCGAAGGAGAGATCGATGATGCGACCCTTGGCGAAGGGGCCGCGGTCGTTGATCGTCACTTCGGTGGCGCTGCCGGTTTCGAGGTTGGTCACCATCACTCGAGTACCGAGGGGTAAAGTCTGATGCGCTGCGGTCAGATCGTTCTGATCATAGATGGCGCCGCTGGCCGTCGCTCTACCATGAAACCCGGGGCCGTACCAGGAGGCGATCCCGGTCTGGCTGGCGCGGTTTGGCGGGTCCGGTACGGGCAGCAACTTCACCCTCGACGGAGGCACGGAACATGCCGCGACGAATAGCCAGGGCAAAAGCAAGAGAAATCCAACGGCAAGACGACGCGAACCCGACCGATCCAGGGGCGCATCGTCACGTGATGCAAACTCGCGGATCATAGACCGCCGGATTATACCGAAACAG
>Ga0105092_10001237_pt1 | contig 13611 bp, 10 predicted proteins | sample PPLLak2March2015_FD_87021 | JGI IMG/M metagenome (GOLD analysis project Ga0105092, IMG submission 87021) | Freshwater sediment microbial communities from Prairie Pothole Lake near Jamestown, North Dakota, USA - PPLs Lake P7 Core (1) Depth... | ecosystem: Environmental > Aquatic > Freshwater >... | reverse complement strand
TCGCCGCTTCGGTTCCGAGAAGAAGGGCCATCACAATTCCGAAATTGGAGAGATCGTGGCCGTTTGTCGGGGAAGGAACATGGGTTGCCAGCTCAAATACTTCTTTCATCAGTTCTCTTGCAGAGTTCGTATTTTCGATTGCTCTGCGAAGAGTCTCTTCATCTATCGGCCTGCCCGTATGAGCCGATACGAATCCCGTCATTTGCTTGATCTGATCGGCCAAGTATTTTACGCTCTTTTCCGATTCGTCCTGCGGAATGTGTAAAACAAAAAGATCTTTTTTGAACAATCCGGCAAGGTTTTCCATTACGGCAAGCCCTCCGGTGCACGGGCAGCTTGTGGCAATCAGAAAATCGGGAACCGGCATAAGACCCTGTTTTGCCGACCCCAGAACCGAACGATGATATCCGCAGATATCTGAGGCATACCCTGAATGTTCCGCATGATCCAGGAAAGTCCCAATGGCGCCTGTTGAAGCAAGCATTGCCCCGATAAATTCTACAAAACACGAGGTTACACCCATGGCAGACAACAGATCGAAAGGCGCCGTAACACCGCACCATGCAACACTGCTTTCACCCGAATAGAGCCTGGTTCCGAGCCGTGCGACTTCAAGCGCGTACTTTTTTCTTGCATTCGGGATGTCGGGGTTCTCTTTGATTTTGGCAGCGATTCCAGACTCAAGATCTTTAAAATATTGGAGCATCATATTTTATTTCCTCTTTTCACCTCAGCATTTCAATGAAAGCCTCTATTCTTGTCTGTTGCTGACCTATCGACCTCAGTGTGCAGTCTCCTTCAAGAACAAGCAAAGGCATTCCGGCTTTCTGGAATTCCTCACGGATTGAAGGCAGACGGGAAAGATACGGGTCGCAGAATTTGACGACATGGCCTATTGCGCCGTGCGCGCCGGACTCTTTTGCTTTTGAAATAATAATCTTGCCGATTTTGCCGGGTATCGTGCTGTCGATTGTTCTTGCGCAGGGCGGACGAAGAAGAAGGCTTTCCGCAAGAATTTCTACAATGCCTTTTTTACCGTCTGTTGCGACAGGGTTGAAAAAGCGCGAACCAGTGCACAGGTCATCCCCGATGACTTTTGCCCCGCATGATTCAAAGAGAATGAAGGCCTCCGGGTCCGGAAGAACATGCCCGAAAAGAAAGACAGGAACCCCCTCCTTCTCAATTCTATCCCGTTTGTTTTCAGAAAGAAGCTTTCTCGCATCTTCTATGAATGTAATGGGAGATCCGGTCACCGACCTGTTGAACAATTTTTGCGGAACAGAGACGCTTGTATTCGTTTTTCCGGCATATATTTTTTCAGTCAGTTCATTCATAAAATCGGCAATCTGGTTATAAAGAAGAATTCCGTATTCGATATCAGACCTGTTTATATTCCGACCGCTCCATTTTGAAAGTGCATCGGCAAGTCTTGATATTTCACCTGCAAAAAACGATATGGAAAGTTTATCGGCCGTTGCGGGAAGATCGAGAAAAATCATATTATCATCAGGCCTGACGCGGTGCCATGCGTCTGCGAGGCGCCGCATCGCGTCACAACTGTTCATAAAGACAACTCCGGCCAGATCCGGAAGGTCGTTGTTTATAGCCCGGTCAAGGATCCTTTTTATATGGGGACAAAGATTATCATGCAGAATATGGCCTGCCTGGTCAGGTGAATCACCCATAGGAAGAATGCGGTAAGGTGTGTATCCCGCGGCATATATTACAGGGAGCGGGGTGTATGCGCAGGCAAAGCCAATATATCCTTTGTTGTCGTGCATCAGTTTGTCTCCTAGTTTTTATTGCAAAAAATTAAAATTTTACCACGAAGAGCACGAAGGAGAAAAAAATATATAATATTTCCGCTTCTTTTTGCTTCGTGTTCTTCGTGGTTTTAAGATTTGCCAAGTATTGCAGTAATATAAAATCAGTTCAAGAGGAAAAAATCATTTTTCAATAATATCTTTGATATTTCATTTTGATTCTTATAGGTATTGAATGCAATATTTCCAAATTCCCTTGAGACATAGTATCTGATATTATGCGGAGAGATGATAATGAGAAGTAAAATTATAACCTTCATATACGCGATATTCATCCTGTTTTTTATGTCAGTTGTGATATATTCCTTAAGTCTTCATCAGAGGCACTATGTTTTTGACAGCGTTCTTGCCGCCTTTTTCATGACAATATTCTACCTGTATTATGATAATCTGAAATTCGATATCGCTTCTTTCATATTCATCGGGATCGGGATGAGCATGCACAATCTTGGAAGATTCGGGTTCTACGGAAAGCAATTCCTTGGAATCAACTGGGATCTTTACACCCACACAGCCATCTCTTTTGCAATGGCTGTTATCCTTTACAATGCATTGATAGAAAGAATAAAACTTGGCAAAAAGTGGATTTGCCTTATCATTTTCCTGGTGACCATAGGTATTGCTCTTGTCGGGGAATTTATCGAGTTTTCCGGAACGATATTCTTAAAGGACGGACAGGGATTGCTTGGGCTGGAAAGCGAGGCCGGTCCTTTCAGTAATGTGAGCATAGATTACTGGGATACCATGAGCGATCTGGCCATGAACGCCACAGGCGGAATTCTCGGGATACTCTATTCAATACTTGTAAACCGAAAGGTTTAATAACCGCATGATAACCTTCATTAAAAGCACTGCTTGCAATCGGGTAATCCTCACTCCAATCCTGAACCAAAGCTGCTGACTTGCAATCCGGATAGTTTTCCGGCATGATGCAATTCACCCGTCGAGCCCTCCCTTTTGATCGGCATCCTGCCCCTCATTATTCATAATTCGGTGTTGATAAAGCTATTTTGACATATTTAACAAAATACTATATCTTATAGCAAGCTCTGATTAAAGCCTGTTTGTTATTAACTATTCATATTTAAATGAAAGGAGTAATAACATGGAAACATTTTTATTATTAGCGCATCCTGTGACCGGAGGGCTGGCAACCCTTGCTGCGTTGTGGGTTTTTGTGGACACCCTGAATGCCGGTGAATCCTCGGTGGCCCGGATAAAAAATGTCAGTTTAATTTGTGCGGTCTTAATATGGCTGACCTATTTTCTGGGAGGTTATTTTTACGTTGTCTATTACGGCGTTGACAAGGCATTCATAAAAGCGGGACCGTGGGCTTTCGGCCATAGCTTTTTCATGGAAGCAAAGGAGCACGTTTTTCTGATGCTGCTCATGCTGGCCACCTATCTTCCTATTGCCGCATACAAGTATATTCCTTCCAATAAATCAGTTAGAAAGATCGTACTTTGGGTGTCGGGGCTCATTGTGCCGACCTCCCTGGCAATGGAAGGTTCGGGGGCTGTCATCGCCTTGGCCGCTAAGGTCGCTTTACTGTTAAAGGTGAAAGGAGTCTGACAATGGAAACTATCGAAATTGGGAAATATACAAAATCGTTCGGATTATCCTATGCGATAACCAGCCTGATCAGTGCGCTGCTGGTCATCATAAAAGAATCAAATGAAGAGACCGTACTTGCGTGGATGAAAGCGGCTAGCGGCCATCATTGGATAACTCATGGAATTATTGATGTTATTATCTTTGTGGTGCTTGGTTGGGCGCTGTCGATGCCCAATAGTGGTCAGGGACTGAAAATATCTGCGAATGCGCTGATAGGAAATATCGTTGCGGCGACCCTGATAAGCGGTCTGCTGATTGCCGGCTTTTTTATCTAATCCAGGCGTTAACCTGAAACGAGCACATGTACCGGGAAGATACCGAATAGATGTCGAATGAACCTTCCCTTCCGTCACCGGAACAGGGCGCCGAAGGGGAAGGCTCATTCGGCACTTCGTCTTTAGCATCCCGAAGATCCTACACCAGCAGTTTCATTCTATTACAGAAACAGAAACCTCTAACTGCTTATAAATGGTAATCCTCGCCTCAATAATGAACGCAAGGTTATTGATAAGGTGGTAAAAATGCTCCACTCCTTCCTGTAGTCTTCGATCTTCCATTTTTGAAAAATGACAAGAGTTCAAACGGTAATCAAAAAGACTTGATATTTTGTGGAATTAAACAGACAATAAAACTTACTAAACGGGTTTACCTGCTATTTTGGGATTCCTTAAAAACATGCGGCTAATAAAATAGATTCCAATTCTCGAATAAAAGGTAGGGTGATGACGAAAACCTCATTAAAAGATCGGATTCTTGTACCTTTGACCCTTGGATTATTTTTCCTCCTGGTCGTTTTTTTGGCCAGTCTCTTTTGGATCGAACGAAATAATATCAAACAAAGGGTTGAGCGCCAGTTTAAATCGAGTGAGCGTTTTTTCTATTCCCAACAGGAGAATGACGCCCACCTTTTCAGCGGCATGCTGGAAACGATTATGAATGACCGGGCTATTCAAGCGGCCTTAGAGGCCGGAGACCGAAAGGCCTTGCTTTCCCATACCGCCTCCTTATTCAAAAGAATATCTTTCCACCATCCTGTAACCCATTTGTATTTCAGCGATGCCCAGCGGATCAACCTCCTCCGGGTCCATCAACCCGACCGATACGGGGATCGAATCGACCGCTTTACGACTTTAGAAGCGGAAAAGACCGGAAAAATTGCCTACGGACTGGAGTTGGGTCCCATGGGGACCTTGACCTTAAGGGTAGTGGCTCCGGTGATCGTAAACGGCAAAAGGATTGGGTTTGTGGAACTGGGGGAAGAGATCGATCACATTACCGCCAAATTGAAAAAAACAATTGGAGTAGAACTGATAGTCCGTCTCCATAAAAAGTTTCTTCATCGTCCCGGTTGGGAGCAGGGGATGAAAATGCTGGGCCGGGCCTATGACTGGGACCGGTTTCCAGATGTCGTCTTACTGGAACAGACTTTACCAGTCAACCCAGAGACCCTGACCAAATTTTTCTCTGAAGGATCTCATACTCTTGGGGCCATTGATGAAGAAATATTCTCACAAAAGCGCCGATATCAGTATCGATATTTAGCTATTAAAGATGTTCAAGGCGTGGAAGTGGGCCATATGGTCATCATGATCGATGTAACCGCTCAGGTAACCGATCTTTATTCCACCATGGGCATGATAGCCATTTTTTCTGTTTTTCTGGGAGGAGCGCTCTTTTTTTTATTCCGCTTTTTTCTGGGGCGGGTTGAAAATCGGTTGACCACGGTCCAACAGAAAATTATTGATCTGGAAAAAGACCGTACCCGCATGGAGTCGGAAGCCAAGATTCACCTATTGCATTATTATGATAGCCTGACCGGGTTGCCAAACCGCACATTTCATAAAGAGCTGATGGAAAGATCAATTGAACATGCCCGGCGCCGTAAAGAGATATTTGCCCTGATTTACATTGGATTGGATAATTTTCAGCGGATTAACGATACGCTCGGACATAGCATCGGAGACCTCCTGCTGAAGGCCGTCGCTGACAGGCTTACCAACTCTTTGCGAAAAAGCGACCACATTGCCAGAGCAGATGAAGGTGAAACACTGAATGTTGTATCTCGGGCGGGTGGAGACGAGTTTATCGTATTGGCGCATGATCTCAACCAAGTTCAGGACGCCGCAATAGCGTCACGTCGTTTACTCAAGGAAATATCCGCACCATATGATCTGAACGGTCGCGAGGTATTTATGACCGCCAGTATCGGCATTGCCTTGTATCCCGATGACGGGACGGATGTCGACGACCTCCTGAAAAACGCCGAAACGGCCATGAGGCACACAAAGAGCGAAGGGAAAAACAGCTATCAATTTTACTCGGGATCAATGAATTCCTTTGTTCTGGAACTCCTGACGCTGGAAAGCGATCTCCACAAGGCCCTGGAGCGGGACGAACTGGTGCTCTACTACCAGCCGAAGGTGGACGCGGCAACGAGAATGGTCAAGGGAATGGAAGCGCTTATACGCTGGAAGCATCCCGATAAAGGATTGATTCCGCCCATGCAGTTTATTCCCCTGGCCGAAACAAGCGGCCTCATCATACCAATCGGAGAGTTTGTAATACGCACCGTCTGCGGGCAAATCAAAACATGGCAGGAAGCCGGTTACAAACAGACTAACATTGCCCTGAACGTGTCGAGTCGTCAGTTTGATCAACAGAACCTGATAGAAATATTCAAGGATGCTTTACAGGATACCATGATTTCTCCGCAGGACCTGGTGTTGGAAATAACGGAAAGCACCATTATGCGGAACCCGGAGAAGGCTATTCGGACCCTGACTGAACTAAAAGCGATGGGGATACGGATTGCGATTGATGATTTCGGCACAGGATATTCATCCTTGAGCTATTTGAAACGGCTGCTGCCGGATTTTTTGAAGATAGATCAGTCCTTTGTCAAGAATCTGGCGTCCGACCCCAGCGATCAGGCAATCGTCAGTGCGACAATCGCTATGGCGCACGGCCTGAATTTGAAGGCCGTTGCCGAAGGTGTGGAGACAGAGGAGCAGTTGTCCTTCCTGCAGGAACATGGATGCGACGAAATCCAGGGTTACTTGTTCAGCCGGCCTTTGCCGGCTGAGGAGATCCCGGGGATTTTGGCGAAAGGATATCTATAGACCGGAAGGCGGGTATTTTCGCTGGCATTGCAGGTGAATTCCTTCCGGTAATCCTTACCTTTCAATGCACGATGCCATTCACCCATCAAGCCTCCCCTTTGATCGTCATCCTGCTCCTCCTTTCCGTATCCATAATTCGGTTGACATAATGACTGAATTATATATAATACGGTCATTATCATGACGGAGGTATGAAAATGTATATTCCCCAGGTACAATTAAAAAATCTGAAACAGCTTATTATTCCCGGCAAAGTAATTGTGATTTATGGCGCGAGGCGGACAGGTAAGACGACTTTACTTAAGGAATTTTTGAAAAATGAAAGCGAACCATACACTCTGGTTAGCGGCGAAGATATCACTATCCAATCATATTTATCCAGCCAATCAATAGAAAAGCTCAAGGCGTTTGTCGGCACAACCCGCCTGCTTGTAGTTGATGAAGCGCAGAAAATTCCTCATATCGGCATTAACCTCAAGCTTATTGTTGACCATATACCTGATGTTCGCGTTATAGCTACAGGCTCTTCGTCATTTGATCTGGCGCGCAGTACGGGAGAGCCTCTCACGGGACGCAAATTCACACTGAAGCTATTTCCTCTTGCCCAACTGGAAATAGGACAGATAGAAAAGATTCACCAGATAGAAGCCAATTTAGAAAACCGTCTGATCTACGGTTCATATCCTGAAATAGTTTTAATGCCGGATAATCGTGGCCGGAAGCAGTATCTTAAGGAAATTGTGTCATCTTACTTATATAAGGATATTCTGGAACTGGATGGCGTCCGACATTCGGCCAAGATCAGCCGCCTGCTGCAGCTTATTGCTTTTCAAATTGGCAAGGAAGTTTCTTTAAGCGAGCTGGGAACATCCCTTGGCATGAGCAAAAACACAGTGGAACGCTATCTGGATTTGCTGGAAAAAGCATTTGTTGTCCAGCGATTAACCGGCTTCAGCCGCAACCTGCGTAATGAAATTACAAAAAACAGCCGTTACTATTTTCTTGATAACGGTATCCGCAATGCCCTGATCAATAATTTTAACTTACTGGAACAACGTAATGACGCAGGGGAATTATGGGAAAATTACATAATAATTGAGCGGCTGAAGCGTCAGGAATATTTAAGCGGCGCGGCCAATAATTACTTCTGGCGGACTTATACGAAACATGAACTGGATTTTGTAGAAGAACGGGAAGGCCGTTTATTCGGCTATGAAATAAAATGGGGAAAAGCAAAACCGCGGCCGCCGAAAGAATGGCTATCAGCATATCCGGAAGCCTCCTTTGATCTGATTAACACAGAAAATTATCTTAAGTTTATAAGCTGATGGCCCGGATGATGATCTTGTTTTTTCGGATGAACCCGCTGTTTCGGTTCAAGTGGAAATCTCTTGTATTTTCAGTTTTTTGCAATATAATAGTGTCGGATTATTTGCGTAAAATGTAATTGATGTCGAAAACCATATCGTCTTCAGAAGTCAACTGATTAGAGGATCATGATCATGAAAATGCGCAACCGATCTTCTTGTCCTGATTCTTCTCATCCCGGCCACGGGCATTCAAGCGACTGGATAGCCAAGCCTTATTCAATAGTGTTTACCGCTGTCAACCAACGCGGGGCGTGCAAGGATTTTATCGACCTGAAGTTCATAATGGAAAATACCGGTCTGACTTTTGAAGTTCTTCTGCAGGATCTTAGCCGGAAATACGCAATGGGCGAAGAGATATTATTTCAACTGAAGAAGAGTCTGAATCTGACTGCAAGAAGAGTGTAGGCACGAAGGGAGATTTAATGAAAAGGACAGACATCCATCAAGGTCGATGTATCAAAAAGCTTTTTCCTGTCATTTTTGACCAAATTTCCGTTACGATCGTGAGAACGGCAGTTGTTTCTTTCTTATTCATCGGCATGATTTTCATCCTGACTACAGGTCTGTCGCAAGCCCGCGATGCGGATAAGGTTCAGGGGTCAAATTTAACAACGTTTCCATCGGCATCTTTAAAAACGATTATCGTGAAAGATTACTATCCATACACCTTTGTGAATGACAAAGGAATCCCCGACGGTTTCAGCGTGGATATTGCCAAGGCCGCAGCCGGCGTTATGGGCCTCAAGCTTGAAATCAGTGTGGATACCTGGGCGAACGCAATAAAGGCGTTAGGAAACGGAACCATCGGCATGCTCCCGATGATGGCCGCCTCCCCGGAAAGAGACAAGATCTTTGATTTCTCTGTACCCCATACGATCGCATACGATGCCGTCTTTTTAAGAAACGGGGCGCAAAGAATCAGTTCCTTGAAAGACTTGGCCGATAAAACCGTCATAGTGATGAATAAAGATGCCGCCCATGATTATCTCTTATCCAGCGGAATGGCGGCAAAAATGAAGCTGGTGCTTGTCGACAGCCTGCCGGATGCGTTTCGGACCCTCGCTGCGGGAAAAGGAGATGCAGCCTTAATGCCGAAGCTGGTGGGCCTGATTGTTGTGAAAAAACTGAATCTGACTAATCTCGATCCTTCACCCGTTGTAATCGATTCTTATAATCGACCGTTTTGCTTTGCAGTAAAGCAAGGTGATCAGTTTTTACTGGAACGTCTGAGCCAGGGATTGAGCATCATCAAAGCGACGGGGCAGTATCAAGAGATCTACAAGAAATGGTTTGGAGCACTGGAACCGCCGGGGTTGTCCCGGGTAACCGTCATCAAATACATAGCGGGTATTGCAGCGGTTTCTTTACTGATAGGCTTGGGGCTGATTATTTGGAATGTATCTCTCCGGAATCAAGTGGCATTGCGAACAGAAAAACTTGAAACGGAGATTCAGGAACGGCTTAAAACAGAAGTGATATTACGTGAGAGCGAGGAGCAATACCGTAATCTCTTTGAGAATGCCGCTGAGGCCATTTATGTGGCTCAGGACGGTAAGCTGGTGTTTCTCAATCCGATGACAGCCATGATTACCGGTTATTCCGGTGGGGAACTCATGACAAGACCTTTTACCGAGTTCATTCACCCGGATGACCGGGATATGGTTTTCAACCGGCATGTCAGGCGAATAAAGGGCGAGGAGCTTCCTCACATCTATCCTTTTCGGATTATACATAAAGACGGCAACATCAGGTGGGTAGAATTGAATACCGTCTTGATGAACTGGAAGGGGAAACCAGCCACCCTGAATTTCCTGAGTAACATCACCGAGCGTAAGCTGGCAGAGGAGGAACGCAAAGCACACCTTCATTTTCTGGAAAGCCTGAAGCGGGTTGATCAGGCGATCAAACAGGAGCCGGATGTTGAGCAGATGCTGTGGAATGTAATTAAGACGGTGTTTTCGATTTTCGACTGCGACCGTACCTGGCTTCTCTATCCGTGCGACCCGGATGCGCCGTCGTTTCGCGTACCCGTGGAAATCACCAGGCCTGAATATCCAGGCGCCAAGGTCTTGAATATAGACGTGCCGATGTCCCCCGGCGAGGCCCGGAATATGCGGGAAGCTCTGGAGTCAGATGAACCGGTGACTTACATCGCCGGGACAGAAAGACCAATAATGACGGCCGAGCAATTTGGCGTTCAGTCTCAGATGTTTATTTCCGTTTATCCCAAGTCGAGCAAGCCTTGGGTGTTCGGTATGCACCAGTGTTCGTATCCTCGCATCTGGACAGAGGAAGAACAAATACTTTTCAGGGAGATTGCCCGCCGGATTTCCGACGGACTCAGCAGTGTCCTCTTTCTTCGTGAACTACAAGAGAGCGAGGGACGCTATCACATAGCGGAGGCTATAGGACATGTAGGCAACTGGGAGTACAACCTGCAAACCACGAAGTTCTGGGGGTCCGACGAGGCCAAGCGCATCTACGGATTTGATCCCGAGGCTTTGGATTTCTCCACTGACGAAGTCGAGAACTGTATTCCTGAACGGGAGCGGGTCCATCAGGCATTGTTCGACCTCATCGAAGCAGACAAGCCGTACAATCTGGAATTCGAGATCCACCCGAAAAACTCCTTGAAGCCAAGGATCATCTCCTCCGTCGCCGAGTTGAAGCGAGACGAGCACGGCAACCCGCTGCTTGTCGTGGGAGTCATTCAGGATATCACCGAACGCAAGCAAGCAGAGGAAGAGCTGCGGAAAAACGAGGAGAAATTCCGGAACGTCTTCGACTGGGCAAATGATGCGATTATGCTGCATATCCCTGCTACGGAGGGGGCAGCCGGCCGGTTCATTGACATGAATCAGATCGCGTGCCGTATGCTCGGGTATAGCCGGGATGAGTTGCTCACCATGGGTCCTGCTGATATCGTTCCCACTGAACTTCATCCCCTGCTCGGAGAGATAAACCGGCGGGTGGCAATACAGGATTCCCAACTTATCGAGATCAGACTCCTACGAAAGGATGGTACGACCATTCCGGTCGAATCCAGCGCCCACCTGATCACCTACGAGGGGAAGAGGATCTGGCTCTCCCATATTCGCGACATTACCGAGCGGAAACATGCGGAGGAGGAATTGAGGACTTCTCGTTCGCAGTTACGTGCACTTGCCACGCGACTGCAACAGATACGTGAATATGAGAGGATCATGATTGCGCGGGAAATTCATGACGAAATGGGAGGGGGGCTCACCGGGTTGAAAATGGACCTCTCATGGGTGTTACGCAAGATGAGTGACGCAGACCCTTGTGAAGAGCGAGTTGCCTTGATGGACAAGATTCATAAATCGAATGCGTTGATAGATCACATGATCCACGTAGTACGCCGTATATCCACGGATTTGCGGCCATCCGTTCTGGACGATTTAGGGCTGATAGCCGCTCTGGAGTGGCAGTTGTCGGAATTTACGAGTCGCACTGAAATTCAGCACGAGTTCATCAAAACCTTCGATTATGTTTACTTGGAACAGGACACATCCGTTGCCGTGTTTCGCATCTTTCAGGAAGCGCTCACGAATGTGGCGCGACACTCCCGGGCAACAAAGGTTGCAGTCGTTTTACGAGAGGGTGAGAGGAGTCTTTTCGGGGATGAAAGTCTTGTTCTTGAGATCAGGGATAACGGCAGAGGAATCACAGAGGAGGAAATCCTGAATCTAAAATCCCTCGGTCTGCTTGGCATGAAAGAACGTGTTCTGGCTTTTGGAGGAGAACTCTCAATTTATGGTGAGCCGGGTGGAGGGACGTCCATGGTCCTGAAAATACCCCGAAAGCGGGGAGAACCGTCATGATCAAAGTGATAGTCGTTGATGATCACCCTGTCGTGCGGCGCGGCCTGAGGCAGATTATCGAAGACGAACCGGATATGGAAGTCGTCGGGGAAGCGAAAAACGCCGAAGAATGTTTTTCGCTTGTTCGAAAGACGGACTGCTCTCTGGTTGTCCTCGATATCAATCTGCCGGACATGAGCGGTATCGATGTGCTGAATCAATTGAAATACGAGAAACCGAACCTCCCGATCCTAATTCTGAGCGTCAATCCGGAAGACCAGTATGCTTTGCGGCTCATCAAAGCCGGCGCCTCAGGATATCTCATGAAAGAGAGTGCCCTGACAGAGCTCGTTAAGGCCGTCAGAAAAGTGAGCTCGGGGGGCAAGTATGTCAGCGCATCTATCGCCGAGAAACTGATTTCCCATCTGGGTGCGTTTGATAAACCACCTCACGAGAGCCTTTCAAACCGCGAATTTCAGATCTTATGCATGATTGCCCGGGGAAAGTCACTGAAGAGTATTGCGGGCGAACTCAGTGTCAGCGACAAAACGGTCAGCACTTACCGCAGCCGCATCATGGAAAAAATGAAAATGAGCAACAATTCGGATCTGACCCGCTATGCATTAGAAAATCACCTCATCTGAAACAGGGTGAGGGGCTAAAGTTTATGGCATTGTTATTGACCTGATGCCATCTTTCGGCTATAGTGCAATTGAAATGCATAATAGCCGAAAGATTTGGATATTGACCATATGTATATTACACGCACACTTGAATCGTTCATAGGCACGGCGGCAAAGCAATTTCCCGTCCTGCTCCTGACCGGCGCCAGACAGGTAGGGAAAACCACGTTTCTGAAACATCTCATCAGCGAGAACATGACTTATGTTACCCTTGATGATCCGCTTGTCTTGCGCCTGGCAAAAGAAGACCCAGCGCTTTTCTTCCAGAAATTTATACCGCCCTTACTTATAGACGAGATCCAGTATGCACCGGAATTGTTGCCATACATCAAAATACAGGTAGATACCAATCGCAGGCCAGGATTATTCTGGCTTACTGGTTCCCAGCAGTTTCACATGATGAAGGGTGTTTCCGAAACCCTGGCCGGTCGCGTTGCCGTTGTACAGATAATGGGATTTTCCAGAAGGGAACTGGTGGGACAAAGCGGTGAGTCCCGGCCCTTTCTTCCCATTCCGGAGAATGTTCGGAAGCATACAAATACAGGGGGAAAACTCACGCTGAGAGAATTGTACAGTATCATCTGGCGTGGATCTTTTCCGGCTATCGTTCTGGATGAAGGAATGGATCGTGATTTGTTTTACGGTTCATACGTCCAGACATATCTGCAACGCGACATCCATGAACTGGCCCGGGTGGGCGACGAACTGGCGTTCCTGCGATTCTTGCGGGCGGCGGCGGCGCGTACAGGGCAGTTATTGAATATCACGGAATTGGCAAGAGATGCCGCCATTGCCGTCAACACTGGAAAAAGCTGGCTTTCCATCTTACAGGCATCCGGGATTGCCTACCTGCTGGAGCCCTACCATACAAATGTGACCAAGCGCCTGGTAAAAACTCCAAAACTCTATATTCTCGATACCGGCCTTTGCGCTTATCTGACAGAATGGTCCTCTCCGGAAACCCTTGAAGCGGGGGCCATGTCGGGTGCGATTCTAGAAACCTGGATGTTAACCGAACTGTTGAAAGGCTACTGGCATAATGGCCGCCGGGCGCCTTTTTACTTTTATCGTGACAGGGACATGAAGGAAATTGATCTGCTTATCATTCAGGATGGCGCCGTTTATCCCCTGGAATTCAAGAAAACAGCCTCGGCCGGAAAGGGTGATGTTCGGCATTTTC
>Ga0105092_10001235_pt1 | contig 13618 bp, 8 predicted proteins | sample PPLLak2March2015_FD_87021 | JGI IMG/M metagenome (GOLD analysis project Ga0105092, IMG submission 87021) | Freshwater sediment microbial communities from Prairie Pothole Lake near Jamestown, North Dakota, USA - PPLs Lake P7 Core (1) Depth... | ecosystem: Environmental > Aquatic > Freshwater >... | reverse complement strand
TGAAAACCCTCTGGACGATCGCCGAACGCGAGCTGCTCGAGCAGCTGACCAGCCTGCGTTTCCTGGTGATCGCGCTCCTGGTCGTGGTTCTGACTCCCCTGAGCGTCTACGTCGGCAGCCACGACTACAAGATACGGCTGGAGAGCCACCAGCGCCTGTTGGCGTCACGAAGCGCGGCACAATCTCTTGCCAGGGAGCGGAATTCCAACCTATCTGCTCGCGAGTCGGAGTGGACTGCGTATAACGATCTCGAGCTATTCAGGGTCATTCGGCCGCCGGAGAAATTCAGCGTCTTGGTCAAAGGCCTCGACGGCGCGATGCCCGAATACTGGGATTTTTCAGCAGGTGGCTTGCAGACTGGTCCTCCCGCTTCCCCGGCCTTCTGGATGGGGGACCTGCTGGGCGGCCTGGATCTGGAGTTTGTCATCCGAGTAGTCCTAGGCCTGCTCGCCATACTGATCGCCTTCGATGCAATCTCGGGCGAGAAGGAACTGGGGACACTAAGGCTGGCCTTGAGTCATCCGGTGTCCAGGCCGGTTTTCTGGCTCGGCAAAATGCTCGGGGGTAGTTTCAGTCTTCTGGTTCCTCTGGCGATGACGGTGGTTCTGGCACTCTTGACGACAGAACTCATGGGAACGGAGGTCACCGATCGGGAGACGGCGGCGAGGTCAGCCACCCTCTTTTTCGTTTCCGGCATCTACCTGCTTTCCCTCCACTCATTGGGACTGTTCGTTTCATCCATCGCCCGCACCCAGAAGACGACGCTGGTCGTCTCGCTCGTCTCCTGGGTGATGCTGGTACTCGCAGTTCCGCCTTTGGCGATTCTGGGGGCAAGAGCTATGGCTCCCGTGCACTCCGTCCACTGGTACGAGGCCCAGAAAAGCAGCTTCAGAGAGGATCTGCGCGAACAGCAGGAGAACGAGATCGGTCGAACTATCAGAGAAGCGACAGGTACCGAGTTAGGCCACTTGAAGTCCAGTCACTATCACGATAACCGCGCAACCTTGGACCCGAAGATCGAGGAAATCGAACAGGCTTTCCTGAATCGTCAGAGGCGATTTTTCAGCGAGGTCGAACAGAACTTCGAGCGAGCCAGCAAGCGTCAGAGCGCAGTTGCCAATGCCATGATGGCGATCAGTCCTGCCGCCTTGTTTGCACAGTTGGCCACCAACGTGGCCGCTACCGGTGATTCTGACCGGCAATCCTGGATCGAAGCAGTCCGGCGCCAGCAGAGTCGTTTGGATCAGTTTATTTTTGACGATCCTCATGAATTGCGCATCCAGGACGGCAGCGGTTCGACGTCGATGAGCCGCGGTGCGCCGCTCAGACTGTCCGATGTTCCCCCGTTTGTGCCTCCGGTCCGTAATTTCCGAACCGTAGCCGGACCGATCCTATTGCCAGCCACCCTGCTCTTCGTCTTTTGGGGCCTCTTCGTTTTTGCCGGCCTTGCGGCTTTTTATCGTTACGACGTCAGGTGACCTATGCTCTGGATAATTACCAAAAAACAACTCCTGATTAACCTCCTTTCTTACCGATTTGTCGTCGGGTTCATCCTGTGCCAGGTACTTTTCGTCCTCGCCACGCTGATCCTGGTCAATGACTACGAGGAACGCGTCAAGGCGTACGGCGAAGCGGTCAGCCGGCAGCAAGAACGGATCGAGAAGGTGAAGGTTTACTCAGACCTGATTCGCGAGCCGCTCACGCTCTACAAACCGCCGGCCAAGCTGAGTCCGATTTGCACTGGGTTCGAGAAGACGCTGGCCAACCAGGCATCGCTCAATTATCACCAGATTCCTGAGCTTGAAGTGGGCCGGCAGGAGAAAAACGCCCTTCTGGCGGCACTAGGCTCCATCGACCTCGTCACCGTGATCCAGCTCGTGCTCGGTCTGCTGGTCCTGCTCTTTGCGCACGACACGGTGTCAGGTGAGCGGGAACGGGGCACGCTCGCCCTGTCTCTTTCCGGGCCGTTGCCCAGGCACAAGTTCCTTCTGGGTCAGTACCTCGGGGGGATGATCACGATTGCTACGGTCTTTCTCGTAGGGATTCTGCTTGCGCTGTTTCTAATGAAACGGTCCTCGGCGGTTAACCTGGACCAGGCCGACTGGATGCGGCTCGGTCTGATTGTCGTGATTTCGCTGGTCTATCTTTCGGCCCTCTACCTGCTGGGGATTACCGCCTCGATCCTCTCGAAGCGGTCAACGACCGCTCTCGTGGTCCTTCTCTTCTTCTGGATCGTCTTCATCGTCATTTTTCCGAATCTCACCTCCGCGCTTGCCGCCAGGCTGAAGCCGGTGCCCGCCCGGGGCGTGGTAACCGAGAGGGTGGCGCTTCTCCGCCGGGAGTTTTGGACGAGGGTCTACGCGGAATCGAGCCGGGATCTTCCCCGCCCGGAACACAACTTCGACTACATAGAAGGGCGCAGCGTTTACAGCGGCGGCCTGGCGTACCCAATCCGGATTTATTACGCACCTCGAGAGATCATCGAGTGGGAACTGGAGGGCCTCAAGCGGTTTTTGCCGATCGAGATCGAGTATGCGGGAAAAATCCACGCGGTTCACGCCGATTACGAGCGGCAGCTGGACGCCCAGGCGAGGCTCGCCCGAATCCTCGCCCGGCTCTCGCCCGCTTGGAGCTACTACAACACTGCCTCAAGCCTGGCCGGGACCGACGCGGAGACCCAAATGGCTTTTCTCGACAGGGCGCGGCGATACAGAAATCAGCTGATGGATTACGTCTCCTCAAAAGACGGTCTGTTCTCATATCGATTTTTCACTCGCCGGGAACCGAGGAGTTTCAAGAGCACGCCGGAGCTGGATCTTTTGAAAGGTCAAGGCGACCGTCTTCACCAGGAAATCGGGACGGGCTGGGACTCGGTCCCCCCGCTTGATCTGCGGGACCGGCCGCCATTTAACCACTCGACTTTCCGCGTTCGCGATTCGCTTCTGAACTCGCTGCCGGACCTGGTCCTGCTGGTCTTTCTAAACCTGGCGTTTTTCCTGGCCGCCCACGTCTGCTTCTTGAAGACTGACGTGAGGGTGGGAGGGTAGTCGATTGGACAAGAGCAAACGGATTATCGCATGAGGTCACTATGAGCCTAGATCTTCTAAAGAAGGAAATACTCGATCACTTGCTCAGTCTGCGCCTGATCCTGGCCTTTGTGCTGATCATCGCTCTGCTGGTCGCGAGCGGGGTCCTGTTCGTGTTGGATTACAAAGCCCAGGTGAGCGACTACAACGCTCAAGTGAACGACAATCTCTCACTCCTTTCAAAGAACCTCTCGGGCGGGATCTTCCAGGCGTTCAGCTGGAACCGTCAGAACATCTATCGCCGGCCCAATCCGCTGGGTTTCCTGGCCGAGGGCAAGGAGAAGGACCTCCCAAACGCCTACCGGGTCTCCGCGTTCCGTCTTCAGGGTCCGGATTACAGCCTTCGAGGAAACCCGCTGCTGGGTGATTTTGATGCGCTGGATTGGTCTTTTATCGTTGCAACGGTCCTGAGCTTCGTCGCGATCCTGCTCGCAAGCGACGGCGTGAACGGCGAGAAGCAGAACGGGACTTTGCGGCTGGTTCTGTCAAACCCTGTCCCGCGGGCCCGTGTGCTGATCTCGAAATACCTTTCGACAATGATTCTCCTGACGATACCGCTCGCCCTGGGAGGCCTGATCGGTCTCCTGGTGATCAGCGGCTCCGGCCTGGTTCCTCTCGGCGCGCAGGATTGGGCGAAGATCGGGCTCGCACTCGCAGTCTCCCTGCTTTATCTGTCGGTCTTCGTTCTCCTGGGCTTGCTCCTCTCTACAATTCTGAAGGAGTCCCAGGCCAGTCTGATCGTGTCGCTGCTGGTGTGGGTCACCCTCGTCATCGTCATCCCGTCGGGCGCCTCTCTCACCAGCAAGCTCTGGTACTCGCTGCCCGATGAAGACACGGTTGCCAGGCGCGCCGAACAGGTTATGGAGGATGCTTACAAGAATCACGACAAACGTTACCCCCACAAGGACAACTGGATCGTCAGCGGACAATGGTCGCCTGGCGAATCGCTCGCCAAAGCAATCGCGATCGCGGAGGCGCAGGATCGCCAGTTGTTCCAGTACGAAGATTCGAAGGTTCAACAAGTGCGCTTTGGCCAGCAGCTTTCCCGCACCTCCCCCGCGGGCCTCTTTCAATCGGCCGTTTCAAGCATCACCGGGTCAGGAATTCTGCACTATGAGAGCTTCACCCGCCAGGCACGCAGCTATCGCGACGAGCTGAGGCGTTTGGTCGAGGAGAATTACCCATTTGACCGGGTGTACCCACATTTCGAAGTACAGAGCCAGATAGCGAACCTGAAGGTGGACTATCACGTCGTACCCAAGTTCGAGGAAAAGCTGCTGGCCGTGCGGGAGGGCTGGTCGAAGGCGATCTGGGACACCGGACTGCTGGCGCTGCTGAATGTGATTCTGTTCGCCGGGACCTGGGTGCTGTTTCTAAAATACGACGCGAGGTAGTTCTGCCCGCGGATGACACGGATAATCACGGATAGCGCGGATGTAGATCCGCGTTACCCGTGTTTATCTGTGTCATCCGCGGGTCACTACGGCAAAACCGCCTTCACGGCCTCCAGCTCCGGCTCACCGGGGCCGAGAGGCAGGCAGACCTTGCCGCGCTGCACGACGGACCGCAGGGCTCCCATCATCACCTGGAAACCCTTCATGGCTCTCTCGCCGTCGCAGGGGTGGACCTTCGCGGGATCATCCAACCAGTCGGCGATGTCCTGGATGTACGGCGGCATGTCATGCCCGTAGTCCATGTAACCGGGACCTGAGAGAGTCCCGTTCTTCGTGACAGCCCGCCAGCCTCCGCCCTTGCCTTCTTTACCGGTCAAGACTTCGGCAAACCCCTCGGTCCCCTGTGCCCCGATCCGGCACTTGTGCCACATCGAGTCGACCTCGGGAACGTCCGGAGCGTCGGCGCCGCACTCAAAGACCCCACGAACGCCGTTCGAGTACTGAGCGAGCGCACAGATATAATCGGGCGAGGCATGGACGTCCGAGAACTTCTCTTTCCCCGACGCCTGCCCGACGACCCAGACAGGGTCCGCATAATCGTTGTACCAGCTGGCGTACTCGATCATGTGGGTCATCATGTGCATCATCCAGCCGATCGAATGACCGTAGACGGTGTGCACCCGCCCGATCGCTCCGCTTTCGACGATTTCTTTCACTTTCTTATAGTGGTCGCCGTAGCGATGCTGGTGGCTCACCACCGTCTTCACACCCGCTGGGCCCAGCAGCTTGTACATCTCGAGCGCTTCGTTCACCGACATCGCGATCGGCTTCTCATAGGCGATCAACTTGACGCCTGACTCGACGCCGGCTTTTATGAGCGGAAGGCGGATCTGCGGCAGCGTACAGAACGTGAACACGTCCGGCTTGGAGCGGGCCAGCATCTGGCCCGCATCCGTTTCCGCTACGGAAACCCCGTACTTTTGTTTGGCCGCATCCAGGCGGGTCGTGTCGATGTCGCACAGCCCCACCAGCCTGAAACGCGGGTTCTGGGAAAACGCATCGGCGTGATGGATTCCCCGTTTCCCGAGTCCGGCGACGGCAACGGTATAGGTTTTTTGACTCATAAGTTGCCTTTACCTGTTCTTCGGCCAGTCGCGAACGACCTGGATCGTGTACTGAATCTCCTCTTCCGTCAGCTCGGGGAACATCGGCAGGGAAATACAGGAAGAAGCGTTCTTCTCGGCATTGTTAAGCGGACCGGCGATCCGGGCAGGCTTGCCCCACGGGAACCCTTCCTGCTGATGAATCGGAATGGAGTAATGCGTCTTGGCATCGACACCGTTCTTGTTGAGGTAGTCGAGCATCTTGTTCCGGTCGGCCGGGTTCTTGGTTTCGATTTCGTAAAGGTGGAAGACGTGACGATAGCCGGGACGGGCATAGGGCAGATCCAGGAAATCGCAGTCCTTCAGGCACTGGGCGTATTTGTCAGCGATCGCGATTCGCCGATCGCTCCACTCTCCAATGTGCTTCAACTTCGCACTCAGAATGCCGGCATGCAGGTCATCCAGGCGGCTGTTGAAACCGTAGCTGTGAACGTCGCGCTTGCTGGAGCCGTGGTTGCGCAGTTTGCGAACCTTGTCGTTCACGTGTTGAAGGTCGGTCGTTATCGCGCCGCCGTCACCGAAGGTCCCGAGGTTCTTCTGGATGATGAAACTCGTCGTCACGGCATCAGACAACTCGCCGATCTTGAAGCTGTCGCCCCTGGCATCGATCGCCTGGGCGTTGTCCTCGATCACGAACAGGCCATACTCATCCGCGATTTTGCGGATGTCACCCATCGGGGCGCACTGCCCGTAGAGATGCACCGGAATGATCGCTTTGGTCCTCTTCGTGATTGCCTTGCGGATGGCGTTCGGGTCGATGCATCGGCTGTTCTCGTCGCAGTCGACCAGCACCGCCGTGCAGCCGGCGGTCCACGCAGCTTCAGCAGTAGCGAAGAACGTGTTGGCGTTGGTAATGATCTCGTCGCCTTCGCCGAGGCCCAGAGCCATTATCGTGAGCCAGATGGCGTCGGTGCCGTTGCCTACGCCGATAGCGTATTTAGAGCCGGAATAGGCAGCCAGTTCCTCCTCAAACTTCTTCAGCATCGGCCCCTGGACATACTGGCCGCTCATGAGGACTTCCTGCATCTTGGAGTCGATTTCGCCCCTGATGTTCTGATACTGCCTGACGTGACCGTAAAATGGGACTTTCATTCTTTCCTTCCTCCTTTTGTCAAACATACTGGTTAATCTTGCGTTGTCAAATTCCAGCCTGGGAGCGCAGGCATCCTGCCTGCTCGTGCCGCCAGCACTATCGATCTTGCGGGTGGCACAAGCAGGCAGGATGCCTGCGCTCCCAGGAGACGCTCAGTCAGCGCCCTCGTCATCTTCCTCGTGCGTCAACCCGTACTGCCGCATTTTGTTGAAGAGCGTCTTGCGGCTGACACCCAGGCTCTGGGCGGTCGCCGTCCGATTCCCGCGGAGTTGCGCCAGGCGCGAAACAATCAGGCTGCGTTCGATACGTTCGGTCATCTGGCTGACCGCGTCACTCAGTTTGACCTGGCTTGGGTCTGCGGCGGGAGCCGATTCCGCCGCTTCGTTTTCGCCCCGAATACGGGGAGGCAGATCCTGCGGTGAAAGCGTCGTGCACTCGCACAGGATCATTGCCCGGCACAGCGTGTTTTCCAGTTCGCGCACATTGCCTGGCCAGTCATAAGCGAGGAGCAAGGCTCGCGCATCGCGCCCGATCGTCTTGACCGCCAGCCCGAGCTCCTTGTTGAAATGATCCAGGAAGTGATCGATCAGCAGAGGCAAATCTTCCTTGCGGTCCCGCAGGGGCGGCAGCTTTATGTTCACCACGTTGATCCGCCAGTACAAATCTTCGCGAAACTCCCCGCGACTGACCGCCTGTTCGAGATTACGGTTGGTTGCGGCAATGACCCGGACATCGACCTGTCGAGACCTCGTGCCGCCGAGCCGCGTTATTTGCCGCTCCTGGAGCGCGCGGAGCAGCTTGGCCTGCGCGTCGAGCGCCAGATCTCCTATTTCGTCCAGAAACAGGCTCCCCAAGTGGGCAGTCTCAAATTTCCCCGCCCGACTTTCGCGCGCGTCCGTGAAGGCACCTCGCTCCGAGCCGAAGAACTCCGACTCTACCAGGGTCTCGGGAATCGCGCTGCAGTTGACCGAGACGAACGGGCCGGAGCGGCGGCTGCTGCGCCGATGAATGGCCCGAGCGACCAGCTCCTTGCCGGTCCCTGATTCGCCGGTGATCAGCACAGTGGCATCCACCCGAGCCACTTTCGCCATCATCCGGAAGACCTCCTGCATCTGCGGGCTGAGGCCGATGATCTCCGAAAAGCCGTAGCGCGTTTCGAGCTCCGTGCGCAACGCCTCGACCTCTCGACTCAGCCGCCGTCTTTCAAGAGCGCGGTCAACGGTAAGTAGCAGCGCTTCGTTATCGAATGGCTTGGAGAGGTAATCGAAGGCGCCCAGCCGCATCGCCTCGACCGCCGATCGGATAGTTCCGAAGGCCGTCATCATGATGACTTCGGGAGGCGAGGGGGTCTGCATCAATTGCTTCAGGGTCTCCAGGCCGTCCATCCCGGGCATGCTGAGGTCGAGCAGAACCAAGGCCGGCTGGAGCTCGGCTTGAAGCTTCAGCGCTTCTTCGCCTGAGCTCGCCTCCGAAACCTCATAGTTGTGCTCGGAAAGCAGGACCGAGAGAATCCGGCGGATCTGCTTTTCGTCGTCCACGACCAGGATGCGCATAGCGGTGGCAGCGGCCCCCAAGGCCGACTAGGAAGAATAACAGAGGAAAAAGGATGAAGGAAGAAGGATGAAGAAGAGAAGGATGAAGGATGAAGGATGAAGGATGAAAAAAAGCCGTCTTTTTCATCCTTCATCCTTCATCCTTCATCCTTCATCCTTCTCTTCTTCATCCTTCATCCTTCATCCTTTATCTTTTCTATCCCCGTCCCGGCAACCGGATAATGACCGTCGTCCCCTTCCCGACTTCGCTGTGCAGCTCGATGTCGCCTTCGTGCTGCTGGATGATGCTGTAGCTGATCGATAGACCCAGCCCGGTCCCCTCTTTCTTGAGGGTGAAAAAGGGATCAAAGACCTTGTCCAGGTGTTCGGCCGGAATCCCCGCCCCGGTGTCCGTGACCCGGATGTCAATCAGTTCCCGACCGCTCAACTCAGCGCTTTTCCGGGTGGCTGAAACGTTAAGCACTCCGCCGGCAGGCATGGCCTGGAGCGAATTAAGTAGGACATTCAGGAACACCTGCTTTAGCTGGCCGGCGTCCCCGGACACCCTGAGATCATCGACCGCGTGGGCGTACCTGACCTCAACCGCCTGCTTGCGAGCTTGCGGTCCAATCAGTAGAAGGGTATGTTCCAGCAGCTCTGCGATGTTCACATCGCTCGGATGAAACTCGGTCGGTCGGGTGAGGCTCAGCAAGTCATTTACGATCCGGTCTATCCTGTCAACCTCGGACAAAAGCTCGTCCAACAGGACTCTCTTCTGGTCGCTCGCCTCAAACGAGGGAAGCACGTACTGGATCGTCGACCGGATTGAAGTGAGCGGGTTGCGGATCTCGTGCGCGACTCCTGCGGCCAGCTGGCCCGCGGCAGCCAGCCGCTCGGCACGGTAGAGCCGGCGGAGTCGATCGCGCTGTTCGCGGTGCAGCGCGGCATTCTCGAAGGCCAGGCCGGCCTGGCCGGCAAGGGCTTGGAGAAGCTCGGCCTGCTCTTCCCTGAGTCGCCACTTCTCGTCCCGTGACCCGAGAAGGACAATTCCCGTAAGGCGATTGAGAACCAGCAAAGGGGCGCAGACCTGGATCTGCAGGCGACTGAGCAGCGTTGCCTCGGCGGGATCGAGGCAAAGGACAACGTCGCTTTGTTCCCTGACCCGGAGTGCGCTTTCGTTAACGACCAGCCAGCGCGCCAAGCCTCCGCGCCGCTCAAACTTCACGCTCTCGAGCTCCGATGCCTGGAACCCGATACTAAATCCGGGCAGGAAGCAGAGCTGTTGGGGGTCGAGCTGAAGGATGAGGACTTTTTCGGCAGCAAACAGCTCCTGCAAGCGGACGGCAACGCTGGCCTGCAAAGATTCCGGATCCGCAATCAGAAGGAGTGTCCGGTTGAAGTCCGTAATGATCCGCGGGTGGTTCGTTTCCCCGCGGGCTCGCCGCAGACGCATAAGCAATTGCCACGGGAAAGTCTAACAGACTCGAAAAGCTTTTGCCCCCGGGGGCAAAAGCCCCTCCAAGTCCGCTCCCGTCCGCAGCAACGCGTTCTCCCCCCGGCAGTGCGCCATGAGCTCTGTGCGGCAGTAAAATAGATTATGAGTGGAAGCAAACGCGGCCCGACTCGAGCCGCCGTTTCGATTGATTGGAAACAGCTTCATCGCGAAGCGCGAACCCGGTTTGGAATTGACGCCTTCTGGCCCGGGCAGCGCGAACTGATCGAGCTGGCTCTCTCCGGGAGGAATTCGCTGGGCATCATGCCGACCGGAGCCGGCAAATCTCTGTGTTACCAGCTCCCCGCCTTGTTTCTTCCCGGCATCACCGTGGTTGTCTCTCCCCTGATCGCCTTAATGCAGGACCAGCAGGAAAAGCTGGCCGAGGCCGAAATTGACGCGAGTGTTCTTAATTCCACCCTGACGGTATCCGAGGAGAAGGAGGCGGCTGAAAAGATCCAGGAGGGCGATCACCAGCTTGTCTACGTTACCCCAGAGAGGCTGGAAAAGGCCGGCTATCTGGAGCTCCTGAAGAGCCGCGGCGTCTCCCTCTTTGTGGTCGATGAGGCGCACTGCATTTCGCAATGGGGTCACGACTTCAGGCCGGCATATCTCGCTTTGAGCGACGCCATAAAGAAGCTTGGCAATCCTCCGGTCATGGCTCTGACAGCGACCGCAACTCCCGAAGTGACGACGGACATCCTCGAGCAGCTGGACCTTCGCCTCGCGGTTGTCGTCAACACCGGGATCGACCGGCCGAACCTGTTCTATGAGACCTTTCGGACCGTGAACGTTTCAGCCAAGCGCGAGCAGATCAGGCGAATTCTGAGTGAAGAAAGCGGGAACGGCATCATCTACACCGCGACTGTCCGTGAGGCCAACGAGCTCTGGCACTGGTTGGCCTCCATGGATGAAAAAGTGAGCATTTACCACGCCAGGCTGCGCTTGAAAGAACGCGAAGAAAATCAGCAGCGGTTCATGAATGACGAGTTCCACGCGATAGTCGCGACGAAGGCTTTCGGGCTGGGAATCAACAAGCCGAACATACGATTCGTCATCCACTACAACTTCCCGGACTCGCTGGAAAGCTACTGCCAGGAGGCTGGCCGCGGCGGTCGCGACGGCGAACCGGCAAGGGCTTCACTTCTTTATCGGCTCGAGGATCGTCGGATTCAGACTTATTTTCTGGGAGGCAAATATCCGAGCGGGCAGGAATCTCTGCGACTCTACCGAATCATGCGAGAGGCAGCCGCCGACAATGGGAAGAAAGAGTTACCGCTTGGCCGGATCCGAGAGATTTCCGGAATGAGCGAACGTCGCGCACGAGTCATACTGGCCCAACTCCAGGACGCCGGTGTCGTGCACCGGGGTCCACATGGCTTCCACTACACCCGGGATTTTGCGACCGAGGAGGAATTCTCGAAATTCCTCTCCGAGTATGAAGAACGCCTGCAGGGAGACCGGGAGCGCCTGGACACCATGATGCGTTACGCCCAAACGGGTGGCTGCCGGGTCCAGTTTGTCAACGAGTATTTCGGGGTGCCGCCGGGTGAGCCGTGCGGCCACTGTGACAACTGCCGGGCGCAGGTTCAGCCAGAACCAATCCAACCGGCCGAGCCGGTATCGGCGCCGCCTCCCCCGCCTGTTCTTCCGTTTGAGCCCGGTGACGCCGTCCAACACTCCGATTTCGGCGCAGGAAAAGTCCTCGCGGTCGAAGGAGAGAGCGTGGTCGTGGCTTTTGACCAGGAGGGGGAGAAGAAGATCAGGTCGGAGTACCTCGCGAAGGCGAGCTAGTAGTCCAATCGAACAGAGCGTTTCTTGACCGCGTATTGTGCGGCCTTTGGGATAGTGGGGCTTTTTTGGAGTGCGGTGGCAACGAGAGAGGCCGACGCTTTAACAGGCCTCGAAGGCGACACCGCTTTGGTATGCGCAACATTGTGCCTGAAGCACCCACTGATGGTGCATGTACCAGAGCGGTGTCGCCTTTGAGGCCTGATAAAGCGTCGGCCTCTCTCGTTGCCACCGCACTCCAAAAAAGCCCCACCATCCCAAAGGCGCACAATACGCGGCCAGAAGACCCGCCAGCTGTTCCTTAATGTCGTGAGTCAGAAATTGGGTCTCAGCGGGACAGCGTTGTAAGGGCCAAAGGCCCTGAAACCCTCTGTCTTGAGTGCGCGCCTTTTCTGACTGAGGACATTAGCTGCCGGCAACTTCAAATCGTCCGTCTTTCCAAACGACCGGCTCTGACGCGGGGGACGCGGGAACTGACTTGCGAATGAGTGCGAGCGGATTGTCGACCCCGACCTGCCACAGTTGAGATTCCGTCAGCACCCCGAGCCCGGCCAGGAAGTTCATGCACTCCAGCATGCAGGCGCTGGAACCGACCAGGTGCTGCCCGACGGGATTCCAGATTCGGCCACCTTGTTCGAGAACCACTTTCTGGCCCATACAGTCGTACTCTCCGGGCGGGAACCCGGCCAGCGGCGCCGAATCGCTGACGACGATGAGCTGACCCGCGCCTTTCACCCGGGTGACGACGCGTATGAAGGAGGCAGGCAAGTGGTGGCCATCGGTGATAAGCATTGCCGTCAGGCGCTCTTCGTCCAGTTGGTCCCACAGGGGGTTTGGGTGACGGGGAAGCATGTTCATTATCCCGTTTCCCAGGTGGGTGCTTGCCACCGCTCCCAAGTCACAAGCTCGGCGTATCGTCTCAGCATCCGCACGATGATGACCGAGTGAGACAACTATCCCGCACTTCACTGCGTAGTCGATCAGAGCCAAGGCCCCGGGTCTTTCGGGTGCCACCGTCAAAATAGCAATGCCGTCATCCGAGAGCTTGCGCAAACGGTCCAGCAGGCGAACGGAGGGAGCCTGCACATGCTGGAGCGGGTGCGCTCCGCGCGCCCCGTCGTCTGGCGAAATGAAAGGACCTTCCAGGTGCAGGCCGAGGATAACGCCGGCAAGATCCGGTTCCTTTAAGCAGCGGGCAAACAAGGGAAGATTGCTTTCGTAGAGCTCCTCTGACGAGGTTATCAGCGTCGGGCAAAAGGCGACAGTCCCCCGCTCGCGCAGCCTCTCCGCCACCTGCCTGACTTTATCTATCGTCAAATCCAAGGCGGAGAAATCGATTCCCAGGTAACCATTGACCTGGAGATCGACAAACCCGGCCGGGTGTGTCTGTGGTTTTTTCATCGCTTTTTGGGTAATAGGAAAGCGGAATCCTTGTCCAGGAAAACCGTGCAGGCAGGATGCGTCTGCAGAATGGATCCTGGATGCATGTTCGTAACTCCATTGCCGAAGCAGTCGCGGACCGCCGCTGCCTTCCGTTCGTCCGGCACCACGCAGAGGATGTGGTGTGATTTGAGGATTTGGCGGACGGACATCGAAATGGCCTGCTTTGGAACCTCGTCAACGGATTTGAACCAGCCTTCGCCGACCTGCTGGCGCCGGCACGGCTCGTCCAGGTTGACGACCAGATACGGGTCGGTGGTATCGAAATCGGCAGGCGGGTCATTGAAAGCAAGATGCCCGTTCTCTCCGATGCCTACAAAAGCAACGTCGATTTCCCGTCGGCTTATTTCATTCCCGACCCGCCGGCACTCCTCCCGCGGATCCGGGTTTTCGCCGTTGATGAAATTGAATGCTTTGGGGTGCACGCGCTGGTCGACTCGCTCTCGCAGATACTTCCTGAAACTGGCCGGATGCGAGCTCGGCAGGCCGACATATTCGTCAAGGTGAAAAAACACAACGCGGCTCCAATCGATCCCCGGTTGTTGAGCGAGCCGATCCAGGAAAGCCGCCTGGGACATCCCGGTAGCAACGATCGCGTGGGCTTCTGGCTTGTGCTCGAGCGCCGCT
>Ga0105092_10001234_pt1 | contig 13631 bp, 9 predicted proteins | sample PPLLak2March2015_FD_87021 | JGI IMG/M metagenome (GOLD analysis project Ga0105092, IMG submission 87021) | Freshwater sediment microbial communities from Prairie Pothole Lake near Jamestown, North Dakota, USA - PPLs Lake P7 Core (1) Depth... | ecosystem: Environmental > Aquatic > Freshwater >... | reverse complement strand
TCCCAGGACGAGGTACTGCTAACCATCGGCGATCAGCCGGTTATGCGTTCGGAATTTGAACGGATTTATCATAAGAATAACAGGGTGGACGGGTATGAACAAAAATCAGTTGAAGATTATCTTGATCTGTTTATCAATTTCAAATTAAAGGTACTGGAAGCCAAAAACCAGGGTTACGATACCATGCGCACATTCACAAAGGAATTGGCAGGGTACAGGGATCAGCTTGCCAAACCCTATCTGCAGAACAGAAAGGTCATTGAAAGCCAGATTCGGGAAGCTTATGACCATACCATCAATGAAGTAAATGCCAGTCACATCATGGCAAAACTTCCGGCAAATCCGGGACCGGCGGATACACTCCAGGCCTATAAACGCATCATGGACATCCGTAAGCGGATATTGGCCGGTGAATCTTTTGAAAAGGTGGCCCGTGAAGAGTCTGAAGATCCCTCAGCGAAACAGAATGAGGGTCGTCTCGGATGGTTCTCCGCTTTCATGATGGTATTTCCTTTTGAAAATGCCGCCTATCACACCCAGGTAGGTTCATTATCCATGCCCGTAAGATCGCGCTATGGATATCATATCATTAAAGTAAATGCTGTAAGGCCTGCATTGGGAGAGATAAAGCTGGCACACATCATGACCCGGGTGGCAAGGAATGAAAGTCCTGAAAAAGGCGCATTGGCAAAGGACAAAATTCTCAAATACTACGACCTGCTTCAAAAAGGTGCTCCATTTGCAGAGGTGGCCCAGAAATATTCCGAAGATGCCGGCAGTGCAAAAACAGGGGGACAAATGCGCTGGCTAAAGTCAGGTGAACTGCCTCCGGAAATTGAAGAGATAGTTTTTGCCCTGAAAGACAGCAATGATTATAGTGTGCCCCTGCAGTCCGATTATGGATGGCACATTTTCCAGTTACAGCAGAAACGTCCGATAGCGTCCTACGAGAAAATGAAGTCGCAACTGGAGGACAGAATCATGAGCGATGACCAGGGCAAGATGGCAGAGCAATCAAAGATTGCTGAAATAATGAAAGAAGCTCAGTTTGTGAAATATTCCGAAAATATTGACGCAGTTGCCCAGGTGATGGATAGCGCTGTTTATTCCGGAACCTGGAACCAGGCACCTGCCGGTGATCTGATTGAACCTGTGTTTACAATACACGGAAGGGAATACACTCAAAAAGAACTGGCAGCCTTTATAATGCAAACCAAGCGTTACCGGAAAGACCTTACGCTGCAGCAGATTGTACGCAGCAAATGCGACGAAATGATCAACAAGGAACTACTCGCTTACGAGAGCAGCCAGCTGGAAGAAAAATATCCTGAATTCAGGTACCTGATGGAAGAATATCATGACGGGATACTATTGTTCAATATTACAGACGACCAGGTTTGGAGTATGGCGGTAAAGGATTCATCCGGACTAAAGGCTTATTTTGCACAGCATCAGAGTGAATATACCTGGAATGAGCGGGCTGATGTATCAATTTATATATTGAAGGCTGCCGGTAAATTGAATGAAGTGAAAAAACTCGCACCCAAACGGTCATCCAAAAAATGGACATCCGCTGAATTCATTCAAATGATATGCCCCAATGATTCAGTTCCCTGTATGACGATTACGGATGGGCGTTATGAAAAGGCCGATACGGCTGTTACAGGGAAATATCCCTGGAAAAAAGGCTCCATGACAACCAGTGATGGCGCGCAAGGCAAAAAGGTAGTAGTTGTAAATTCCATCCTCGCACCAATGCCGAAGGCTTTAAATGAGATTCGCGGACAGGCCACGGCCGATTACCAGAATTTTCTTGACCAGCAATGGATAGCTCAACTCAGGGCGAAATATCCGGTGACGATTAACCAGGAGGCATTGAAAAATGTCCGTTAAGATTGAAAATATCATGAAACTGCCTCTTTATCTGATCTTTATCTTTCTGTTAACAGGTTGTGCAAAGCCCACGGTCGATATGTCTGAGAAACCGATTGCCCGCGTTCTGGACAACTATCTTTACAAGTCCGATCTGGATGGGTTTATTCCTGCCGAGATTTCAGGAGAAGACAGCATAACCATGGCCCGGGATTTCACTGAAAGGTGGATCAGGAATCAGTTATTACTGAATAAGGCCGAATTGAACCTGACGGATGAGGAAAAAAATGTGGAACAACAGATCGAAAGTTACAGGAGTTCGCTGTTGATTTATGCCTATGAACAAAGTTATATCAGGCAAAATCTCGATACGGTAGTTACATTTGCGGAGGTGGAGAAATTTTATAAGGAGAATCAATCCAATTTTATTTTAAATGGTTCCCTGATGAAAGGAGTATTCATTAAAATTCCTGTGAAAGCCCCTGAAGCATATAAGGTGAGACAATGGTACCGGTCAGATAGCCCGGAGAGCATTAAAAATCTCGAAGGATATTGTTTTAAGTATGCTATTGTATATGATCACTTTAATGACGGGTGGGTAAAACTCAATGAGATATTGCCCATGATCCCTGCAGTCCCTGGTAATTCAGAGGCTGCCATCCTGTCGAGGAAATATATTGAAACAAGGGATACTGCATTCTTATATTTTCTGAATGCAAAAGAAATTGCCCCGTCAGGTAATGTTTCGCCACTTGAAATCGTTAAGAATGATATTGAAAGTATTATTCTCAACAAACGAAAGATCAGTCTGATTAATGAGCTGGAATCAAATATTTATTCCGATGCTCAGAATCGGGACCATTTTACAATTTATCAATAAACTAACGCGATGCGCATTTTTTTCTTTATCATTCTTACTGTTGTTCTTGGTTTGCCCGATATTTCCGGCCAACGCAAAATTATTGATGAGGTGATAGCTATTGTTGGAGACAAGCGTATATTGTATTCCGATATTGAACAAAACTACCTTCAGCAGAAAGCCCAGGGTGAAAAGGTGGATGAAGGCTCCAAGTGTTCAATTCTCGAAAACATGCTGGTTCAGAAACTTCTGCTCAACCAATCGGAAATTGACAGTCTTGAAGTTACCGAATCCCAGGTGGATCAGGAGCTCGATGCACGTATGAAATATTTTATTAATGCAATCGGTTCAGTAGAGAAACTCGAGGAATACTTTCAGAAAACAACCCTTGAAATAAAGGAGGATTTCCGTGATGAGATCCGGGACGGATTGCTTACAGGGAAAATGAGGCAGAATATTACGGAAGGATTGTCTGTTACGTCATCTGAAGTAAGAGCATATTTTAAGAGTATTCCTCCGGACAGCTTGCCATATATCAATGCGGAAGTAGAATATAACCAGATCCTGATGTACCCGAGGTCGAATGAAAAGGCGATTATTGATGTGCGGGAGAAATTGCTCAGCATCCGGGAAAGGATCATGAATGGCGAAAGTTTTGCCACTTTGGCTGTTGTTTATTCCGAAGATCCGCAATCGGCTGTTAAAGGAGGGGATATCGGGTGGATGGCCAAAAACGAGCTTGAACCGGAATATGCGAAAGTCTCGTTTACTTTGAAAAAAGGACAGGTATCGAAGATTGTAGAGTCGGCCTTTGGATTTCATCTCATACAATGTCTTGACAGAACGGAGGACAGGGTTCATACCCGTCATATTTTACTCCGGCCTGCCATTGCGCCTGATGAAAAGCAGTTTGTTATAGCCCGCCTTGACAGCGTAACCCGGCTGGTTCGCCTTGATTCAATAAAATTTGATGTAGCCGCAATGCGATGGAGCGAAGACGCCGAAACTAAAATAAATGGCGGACAAGCTGTTAATCCATATAAGGGGGGTACATTTTGGGGCATGGATGAATTCCGTCCGAATGAACTGAGCATCATTAACAACCTTAAGGTAGGTGAGATTTCCGAACCTTATGAATCAATGGACAGTAAGGGAAAGACTGCATACAAGATAATCTGGCTGAAAAAACGGACAAATCCCCATGTGGGTAACCTGAAGGATGATTACAATCTGTTCAAGGCCAGGGCAGCGCAGTCCAAGCAGAACGATCTGGTAGATGAATGGGTGGAAGAAAAAATGAAAACAACCTATATAAAGATCTCAGACAATTATAAAAGCTGTCCGTTTTCATTGCAGGGATGGCTCAAAATTTAGGTTAGCTGTAAAGGGAACCTTAATGATAGTTTATTTTGATTGTTAGCAGAAAATCACTTCTGTGCGGGCTGCTCTTACTAACAGCAGGAGTCCTTCATTCCCAGGTGCCCAAAAAAGTAGAGCACCATGAGGATTTTATGGAGTTCGACAAGAACATTGCGGGAGGTGCTTACCGTCTGATCGGAAATGTTCTTTTTAAGCATGAAGGCGCCCTGATGTATTGTGACAGTGCTTATTTTTATGCCGCAAATAACTCCCTGGATGCATTCAGTAACGTACATCTCGTGCAAGGCGACACTGTAGATCTATACGGTGAGTTTCTGCATTACGAAGGAAATACAAGGATTGCAGAGATCAGGGATCAGGTAAGGCTGATCGGCAAAAACACAAAACTCGTCACCCGTGCTCTCGATTTTGATCTGGGCCGGAATGTTGGCTATTATCAGAATCATGCGGATATTGAAAGCGGTGAAAATAAGCTCAGCAGCCGGAAGGGATACTACTATTCAAGAGAACAGATGTATTATTTCAGAGATTCGGTAATCCTGCAGAATCCTGATTATACAATTTATTCTGATACGCTGCAGTACAAAACCACCAGCAAAGTGGCCTTTTTCTTCGGCCCTACAAGGATCATCGGCGACAGCAGTTATATTTATTGTGAAAAAGGCTGGTATAACACCGAAACCAATAAGTCCATGTTGAAACAAAAGGCATGGGTCAGGAATAAGAAACAAACCATCCGTGGAGATAGTTTGTATTATGAAAGGGAAACCACCTATGGCGAGGGATTCAGTAATATTGAAGTACTTGATGAGGAGCAGAATATTATTCTTCGTGGTAACCATGCATTCATTAACCAGCTCGAAAACCGTGCTTTGCTCACAGACAGTGCCATGTTTATTTATATAATGGAAGATGATTCGGCATTTGTGCATGCGGATACCTTGCGGACAATGACGGATTCGGCAGGGAACAGGCTGTTGAAAGGGTATCACAATGTGCGGCTGTTCAAGTCAAATTTGCAGGGAATTTGTGATTCCTTGTATTATACCACCCAGGATTCGATTCTCAGGCTGTATGATAAACCGGTGTTATGGTCAGGGGGAAACCAGCTTTCGTCGGATTATATTGAAATCTGGACTAAAAACAGGGAAATTGACCAGTTGCACATGCAGCAGCTTGCCTTCCTGATAAACCAGGAGGATTCGGTAAAGTTTAACCAGATCAAAGGCAAGTCAATGATCTGCTATTTCAGGAACAATCAATTATTCCGGATAAATGTAAATGGAAACGGGCAAACGGTTTATTATGCCAAGGACAAGGATCAGCTGATCGGTGTAAACGTGGCACAAAGCAGTGACCTTGTGATTACAATAAAGGAAAATAAACCCGATGTTATCCGTTTTATCACCAAGCCATCAGCCACATTATATCCGCTAGAGCTTGCACCAAAAGAAGAATTGATCTTGAAGGATTTTAAATGGAATGAATCTTTACGACCCGTAAACAGGAACGATATTTTCAGAAAAAACTAATACTCGTCTTCATTGAAAAAGAAATCATCTTTGCTGGGATAGTCCGGCCACAAATCCTCGATGCTTTCATAAATTTCCCCTTCATCTTCAATTTCCTGTAAGTTTTCGATTACTTCAAGGGGTGCACCCGAGCGAATGGCAAAATCGATCAACTCCTCCTTGCTGGCAGGCCAGGGTGCATCTTCAAGTTTTGACGCTAATTCGAGTGTCCAATACATATGGGTGTAACTTTAATGAGATCTTATTTAAAAAATTGTGCAAATATAAAAAATTAAACAAGAATTACAATTCCGGTTTCCAAGGGATATCATTTAGTCCAAAATCATGCAAAACCTTGCGCGAAAGCACAAAAAGATAATCTGATAACCGGTTCATGTATTTTATTACGGTATCCGGCACAAAAAGTTCTGCTGATAATCTTATTATTTCTCGTTCAGCCCTGCGGCAAACTGTACGGGAAATATGGCATTGAGAGGAAACTGCATGACCACCAGGGAGTATGAATGAATTCAAGGGCTGCAGGGTTAATTCCATTTCATCAATTGCCACTTCCAGACTTTTTACATCTTCATTCCGGAGTTCAGGAATTTTTACCGGACAATCTTCACAATCTGTGGCCAAAACAGCTGCGCACGTCATAAGCCTGTCTTCCACCCGGAGAAGGAATTTTTTCAGATCAGCGTTTTCTGACATATCCCGCAAAAGCGAAATTTGTGCAATTACTTCATCTACTGATCCATAAGCTTCAATTCTCGCATGAGTTTTAGAGACAGGAGTACCGCCAACCAGCGTAGTTTTTCCTTTATCTCCTGTACGGGTGTATATTTTCATTTTTTAGGATACCTGGAAATGTAACACGGAAGATAACACATTGTTTTATAGACAACGCATATGATTTTACAGTTTGTACGACAGTCCGAAAAGGAAGTTGAAACGCTGGGCGGGATATTGGCTCCAGATCAGGTAACTTCTGTCCGCCAGGTTGTACAGTTCTGCAAAAATGGTAAGTGCCTTGGAATAGTGGTAATTCACCTTCAGATTGAGATCTGCAACAGGTTTGAGCTTTTCCTTGCCTTCGGGCAGGTAAACGTTTTTTATCCAGCGGTTGCCGATCACAGTAAAGCCCCCCTGTACGGTAAAGTTTTTGCCAAACAGGTATGAAGCTTCCATGCTAATTTTAAAGTCCGGTTTATGCCAGGGTTCTTCCTGATCGAGCATTGTATATTTGAAATATTTTCCATCCAGCGAAATATCAAACTTCTGCGATGGCTGAATCACAAGCTGGCCGTGATAGGTTATCAGGTCAACTTCATCTAACACACCTGTAAATTTATTCTGTAACAGGTCACCGCCGCTGGTGTCATTGACGAAAAAGTGCATATCCTTGAACAGTGTATAAGAAACATCAGCCCTGAAGCGAACCGATGAACTGATGCTGCCCTTTAAGCCGCCATATACGATTATATTGCTGCTGGTGCCATCCAAATGCAAACCGGGAATGATAAATTCATTTTCTGCAGAGAGATCCATGTAGGAATTCTTTTGATATTCACCAGATAAACCGATAAACGGAACAAGGACTTTTTCTATGATAATAATATCCAGTGAGGCATGGGGATAGAAATAGTATTTGGTGATATCACGAAAATCCATCACGGCTTCAAATCCCAAAAGGAATTTCCAGTCCTTGCTTCGCTTACTGATCCAGGGGCTAAACTTGAAAATGGTGTTGGATACAGTATCGAGTGTGGCATTTGTTTTTGAATAATCAAAGGCAATATCAAGTCCGCCCTGCAGGCCGCTGAAATTTTTATTTAATCCGCCTTCGATGCGGATCCTGTTTTCCTTGTTTTTAAGCTTGTCCCAGAAATAATCATAGTGCAGGTCGAGATTGTAATTCAAATGCGAGGAATCAGTATATGTTGATGCCAGGCCGATATCAAATCCTGCCGTATACGTATGCATCTTGACACTGTCTTTTTCCAGCTCAGGCAGGGAATCCACATAGAGGCTGGTGTTATATCCGTAATAATTGAATCCGTGGTGGTCGAAACGCAGATCACCTGTGAGTTTCATTTTCGGATAAATACTCCGTCCGTACAGTTTTACATTATCAAAACCATAGCCGGCAGGTACTTTCTGGTCATTGGGAAGTCTTACCTTTCCAGTCGATGATTTGTGATAAAGATACAGGCCGTAGGCATATTGTTTTGACCTGACATTACTTACGTTTAATTCAGCCAAAGAGGTGGCGTAATTTCCAACACCAACCTTAAGCCAGCTGTTATAGATTTTGGGAAGGGAAGTGGCAACGGTCTTTGCCGGTTTAATGAGGTCGGGAGTGAATGCATTTTCAAGCCTTTTTGGTGCAACCGAATATTCAAAATGAGGTAGGGTAGTTTCCACTTCGGTGCTTTGGGGAAGGAAGTTGAATTTAACGGCATCCGACAGGGTAGGCTCATAGGGTCTTACAACATAAACCTCCTTGTTAATATCCTGTGCTGAAACACCCATATAGTTCATCATCATTAATAAACCCAAAAACAATGGGGACAGAATGATTATTTTTTTTCTCAACATATTGTCAGTATTATCAATTTAATCAAGTGCTATTTCATTTTTGGGTACGTAAGAGATGGGTTTGAAACCCGTCTCTACATTTCGATTTCATCTTCCTCCTGGGCTGCAGGTGTATTTGTCTTTTCCTGGCTATCTGAAAGCTGCTTTTTCTTTTCTTTCGCTTCATTCAGAATGCCATCATCGGTTTTTTGATAATAATCAATCAGGCTCTGCAATGTTTGTATGGCCTGGAAGTCATCTCCCTTGTCCCTGAAAATATCTGCCCACAGCAGGAAACTTCTGGCCATCCAGTATTGGTGGGGCGTGCTTTTGTCTGCAAAATCGGAGATCTCCTTTTCGGCATTTTGCAATTCCTTGCGCTGATAATAAATTTCAGCCACCCGGAATTTGGATTCAGCCCCTTCTATACTTTTTACTTCCGAAGACACTTTTTTAAATTCATCCAGTGCCAGTACCTGCCTGTCCCTTGCCAGAAGTGCTTTTGCCTTGGCAAAGCGGGTTTCGCGTTCCTGCTCCGGGGATAATTTTTCAGTAAGTAATATTCTATCTGCCAGGTCTGTCACCTTATCATATTGTTCAAGGAGCGAATAGCACTTGAGCATTCCCATTCGAGCTTCGAGGAGATTACTTTTCACTTCGGCAACTTCTTCCAGCCTGCGGTAATATTCGGAAGCCTGCAGGTAATTCTTTTGCCTGAATTCAATGCGGGAGGCCCCCAGGAGTGCCGGTTCAGTAAATCTGCTCCGGGGCCTTTCAATGATGTAATTAAATGCTTCAAGTGCCTCGGCATTTTCATTTGCCCTGTAATGGCAATCACCCTTATAAAAATTTGCATTGAGCACAAAACGACCATCGGGGTGTTTCTGGATATAATTCTTAAAACTTTGAACGGCTTTGGCATATTCTCCGCTCATATAAATCTTTTCAGCGGCCATATAACTGAGGGAATCCTGTTCAATGAGATCAGCGGAAGTGAGCACACCCAATCCATTTACAAATGAATAATATGAGTCCACGTCATTCATATCAACATATACATTCTTCAGTCCGATAAGTGCATTTTCAGCTTCCTGGGTGCCGGGATAATCATTAACGATTTGTTTGTAACACTGCACCGCCTCGGTATTGCGGTTCGAATTGAAGTAGATTAAACCCATTCCCAGCAAGGACTTCTTTACATAACTGCTTTTCGGATAATCGGATATTACCTGTTTATAGGTGGCCAGTGCTTTTTCAGACTGGTTAAGTTTAACATAGCTTTCAGCCGACTGGAACAACACATCTGCCTTGAGAGTAGAATTTGGATTTGTACTGATGATCTTGTTCAGTGTAGAGATCTTTTCATTATCCTTTCCTGACACACCCAATGCCAGCGCTTTCTGGAACAATGCATAATCCGTATTTCCACGGCCGTTTCTTATGGCCATGTCATAGTAAGAAACCGCTTTGGAATAATCCAATTGTACAAAGGAACAGTCTCCAAGCCGGTTATAGGCGTCTGTTATAATTTCGGGTTGCTTATTGTACCCGGCTGCAGTAAAACGGTTGAACCAGATGGCTGCATCGGGATATTGGCGCAGGCTGAAGTAGCAATAGCCCAGATTATAAAGGGCAGGCGCATATTCACTGTATTTTGAGGCTCCGGTTTGTGAAATAAAACCGGAATAATTGTCAATTGCCTTCTGATAATCAGATGCCCTGTAATAAGCCTCTCCCTTCCAATAAAGGCTTAAGGCGTATAGCTTCTGATCAAACGTCCCGTAACGGGTAGAGGAAGTAAGCAGATCAGTCGCTTCTGTAAATTTACCGTTGCTGATTAATTCAAGTCCCCGGTAGTAGGCAATTTTCTGATAGGCTTTTTTTATTTCATTATTCTTATCCCTGATTTTATCAATAGATGCCAGGGCAAGACTGTAGTTCTTTGCATTCAGGTAGGCCATGACAAGAAAATTGTTGGCTTCATCGCTTCGCCTGGAATTGGGATACTTGTCAAGATATTCATTCAAAGCCTGTACAGCCTCGTTAAAAGGAGAATAGTCGAGTTCATAAGTCAATAGTGCGCTATTGAACAAGGCATTTTCCTGGATCTCCGGGTCGAAATCCATTTTGGCAGCAGATGAAAATGCCATTCTGGCCTTATTTTTATCGTTTAATTTTAACTGGCAATCAGCAAGATGATATAGCGCATTTTGACTGAGTGCTGATTCTGTTCCGGTAATCTGACCGAAGAGGGCAGCCGCTTTGGCATATTCTTTTGTTTTATAGTATGAATAAGCCAGGCTGTATTTATCTTCCCGACTGGCAGATGAGGAAGAGGCCATGTATTTTTCAAGATAGGGAATAGCTTCCTCATACAGGTTAAGCTGGGCATAGGATTCACCGATGATCCTGGATACTTCGGGAGCCCGTTTTTCAGTAACATTCAGCATCAGGTTGGGACCGTATTTCACTACCTCGTCGAATTTCTTCTGTTTATAGTAGATCTGGGTAAGATAATATGGAACAATGGGTCCGAAATTCGGATCATCTTTCAGGCGCAGAAACCCTTCCAGTGCAGTTTCATAATTTCCCTGGGTATAATTGATGTGGGAATAATAATACACTGCCGGGGTTGTGTACTTGGTATCCAGGTCCTTGATCTGGCTAAAGGCATATCTTGCTTTATCGTAATTCTCATCAAGAAAATAGACGTAGCCGCTTTTAAAGTAATATTCTGACAGTTCATCGCGACTCAATCCGGATGTTTCTACCTGGGCATAATATTCAAGTGCCTTATTATAACTTTTTCGCTGATAAAAGTAACCTGCGAGGTTAAAAATAGCATCATTTCTCAGCGGGTTTTCCGGGTTTCTGGCCAGGAAGTTCAAAGTTCTGCTTTCTGCATCGTTGTTGAATAACTTTACTGATGACATGGCAGCATAGTATTCACTGTTCGAAACCAGGTCAGAGTTTTCAAGGCCATGCTCTTTCAGGTAACTGTCAAAATACTCCTGCGATGCACTGTATTTGCCATTGTTATATAACTCCAGGCCCTGCCTGTATTGGGCTTCCGTATTTGTGTTATAGTCGGTCTGCTGGGCAGTCAGAAACGCACTGAATGTCAGTGCAACCAACATATTTACAAGGTGTTTCAGATTCATTTGTATATGTTTTCAGGCTAAAATTACTGATTAATAACGTATAAAACCCCCCGGTTATTCTATTTAAATTAACAGGTTGGTGTTAATATGAGGCATTAATTATTATTTAAATCAGTAATTTTGAAAATTAGTAACAAATCTTTCCCACACTCATGGCAGAAGAAAACGTGGTTATCTTTGAGAATGCTTCTATTTTCCAGGAAGATCACCTGGTAATGTCGGGTGTTAATTTTTCGCTTGGCCGTGGTGAGTTTGTTTACCTGATTGGACGGGTAGGAAGCGGAAAATCAAGTCTGATAAAAACCATCACAGCTGAATTGCCACTGAAACAAGGATCTGTCAGCGTAGTTGGATTTCAGCTTGAATCACTCAAATCGCGGCAAGTACCGCTGTTAAGGCGGAAGCTGGGGATTGTATTCCAGGATTTTCAGTTGCTGATCGACCGTTCCGTATATGATAACCTGTATTTTGTGCTACATGCCACCGGGTGGAAGGACAAGACTGAAATCGACCAGCGGATCATGCAGGTACTTGAGAAGGTAGAGCTGCAGAATAAGGGTTACAAAATGCCGCACCAGTTATCGGGTGGAGAGCAGCAACGGGTTGTGATTGCCAGGGCCCTTCTAAATGATCCGGAAATAATTCTTGCTGATGAACCTACCGGGAATCTCGATCCTGAAACTTCAGAAGGAATAATGAATCTCCTCCGCGAAATCAGTGGAAGCGGCTGCTCAGTATTGATGGCTACCCATAACTATCCCCTGTTGAAAAAATACCCCGCCCGCACCATGAAATGCCAGGATGGCAAGCTGGTGGAGATACAGGAAAATGCGGAGATCGATTTTTCCGCGCTGGACTGAAAGAGTGACGAGGGAAGAAAAGAAATTCCTCCAGGGATTGAATATTGGTAGAGAACAAGATGGACAATGGAAACTTCGTATATATGAATTGAATCGTAAATCGTAAATCGTAAATCGTAAATCGTAAATCGTAAATCGTAAATCCTAAAGCCCTCTTTCATGAAAACACTACTCGTTCTTTTACTGATCATTCCCATTGTGCGGCTTTATGGTCAGGACAACGGGGATTGCAAGGTGCTTATGCCTTCCCTGAATGGGGATTACCACGGTGGATGTAAAAAGGGACTGGCACAAGGCCAGGGGACAGCCACCGGGACGGATACATATAGCGGAGGATTCAGAAACGGTTATCCAAACGGCAGCGGAATTTATACCTGGTCTTCAGGCAATGTGTATAAGGGTGACTGGTTTATGGGCAAACGTGACGGGAACGGTGTATTCACTGGACATATGGATGGAAAAGATACAGTAATGGCTGGAGTTTGGAAACATGATATTTATATAGGTCCCAAACCATCCCCTCCAAAAGTAACCACAAAATATAATGTGGTAAGTACGTCCTTCGTTCGCAATGGGGATGCTAATAAAATAACGATCTCTTTTTACCAGAACGCCATTGTCAATTTCATAGAATCACTGGAGATCACTGCCAGCAGTGGAAATGAGGTTCAGTCCGGAAATTATACAAATATATATGATATCCGGTTTCCATTTAATTGCAAAATAAATTACCAGTCATGGAACAGCCTCAAAACCCAGTTATACGATTGTATCCTTGAATTTGAAATATACGAGCCAGGGAGTTGGGATCTCCGGGTGGGGAACTAATAATAAGTTCTGCAGTTCTGCGGTTCTGCGGTTCTGGATGGTGTCACTCCGCTGGTGGCGGCAGGAGGAGGACATGGCTATTGCTTTATGCTATCTTCCATTTAAAATTGTAAATCGTAAATCGTAAATCGTAAATCGTAAATCCTTTATGTCTTCTGTTTGCATGATATCCTCCCTCCACGGTCTTTATGATGATCGTATTTATTGGAAAGAGGCTATTTCACTAAAAAATCATGGCTATGAGGTGATTCATGTAACAACAGGTGAAGCGGATCTTGACTTCATGTCGGAACATGGCATCCGGTTAATTCAAATCAAAAAGAAAAGGTATTTCCGGAATCCCTATCTGGATTTTTTTTTTCGTAAGATCACCTTTCGGCAGGGGGTGTATAAGAAAATATTCAGTATTTGTGCGGCTTTAAAGGCCGATGTTTATCATTATCATGACATTCAGATCAACCGGCTTACCCGGAAATTAAAAATGCTATTTCATTTGCCGGTATTGATCTATGATGTGTATGAAGATTTTTCCGATTTGCTGTTTGTACGGCAACCTTCCTCCAGTCCCATGCACTGGATA
>Ga0105092_10001233_pt1 | contig 13637 bp, 10 predicted proteins | sample PPLLak2March2015_FD_87021 | JGI IMG/M metagenome (GOLD analysis project Ga0105092, IMG submission 87021) | Freshwater sediment microbial communities from Prairie Pothole Lake near Jamestown, North Dakota, USA - PPLs Lake P7 Core (1) Depth... | ecosystem: Environmental > Aquatic > Freshwater >... | reverse complement strand
GGTCATGCGCCGTGATGTCGAAAAAGCAGTCCAGGGTTTCGCTCATCCGGCTCCATCACCCGATATTGCTTCCCTGAAAGGTTTACGCGGCATCATCGCCGCTCGCCTCTCGGGGAGCTGGATTGAGCGTCCGCAGGTGACCCTCACCACAGAGGCTGATGCAACTTCCCTCGTAGAAATGCGCAAGCAGATCCAGGAAGAGTGGGGTGTCAAGGTGTCTTACAACGCATTCCTGGTGAAGCTTGCAGCCAAAGCTTTGAAGGAATTTCCTTATATGAATTCCCAGCTTACACCAGCCGGGATCAAAATACAGCCTGAAATCAACATTGGCCTTGCGGTTGATACCGAGCGCGGCTTGATGGTGCCAGTCGTACGCAGGGCAGATAAGAAGTCTCTGTATGAAATTAACGAAGACCTGCAAGGATTGGCACAGCGGGCGGCGGATGGGCGCAGCCTTCCGGACGAACTGAGTGGGGGCACCTTTACCATTACAAACCTGGGTGTCTTTGAAATTGATGCCTTCACTCCGATCGTCAACCCTCCCGAATGCGCAATTCTCGGTGTGGGTCGGATTGTTTCGAAACCGGTTGGGCTGAATGGGCAAGTTGTGCTGCGTGAAATGATGGGTCTCAGCCTATCCTTCGATCACCGCCTGGTTGACGGTGCACCGGCAGCACGTTTTCTACAACGGATTAAAACCTTGATCGAACGCTGTTCTTTGATGGGGCTCGAGAGGCAGGGAGGTTAAACAGCTATGGAAATAAAAGATTCTGTTGTACTGATCACCGGGGCAGCAATGCGGGTAGGCCGAGATACTGCTCTCTATCTGGCAAAGCAAGGAGCAAATATCGCTTTCAGCTACTACCTGCCAGGCGAACCCTGGCAGGTGACGATGAATGATATTGAATCTTATGGTGTGAAGGCGTTTGCCAAACAAGTTGAGGTCCGCAATGCTGCCCAGGTGAAACGCCTGGTTGATGAAACCATGGCGAAATTCGGCCGCATCGATGTGCTGATCAACAATGCTTCAGTCTGGTTGAAGTCTCCTTTTGGAGAAATCACCGAGGAGCAGTGGGATTTAGCCATGGATGTGAACCTGAAAGGACCCTTTTTTGTATCCCAGGCTGTGGCCCCTCATATGACAGCCCGGCAGAAAGGCGTCATTATCAATATCACCGATCTATCTGCCTTTCAGGTTTGGCCCGGGTACGCTCACCACGCGGCAAGCAAAGCAGGTCTCGTCACCCTTACCAAATACCTGGCGGTTGAGTTAGCTCCGTATGTGCGGGTGAATGCAATTGCTCCCGGAACAATTCTGCTGCCCGAAAATCCGACGCCCGAGAAGATTAAGTGGGCGACAGATAAGTCCGTATTGAAGCGAGTGGGATCACCCGAGGACCTGGCTCGGATGGTGGAATTCATCATCACCAATAAGTTCCTCACCGGCAGCGTCTACTTCGTGGACGGCGGGCGGAGTCTGGTCTAAAGTAACGAATGAGTGGTGACCGGATGACCGATATCCTGATTGAAAACGGAAGACTACGTACCTCGGCGGGATGGAGTGAAGGCAGATTTCTGGCTGTAAAAGACGGAAAGATATCCGCGCTTGGAAACAGCCCAGCTCCGGAGGAGATTCGAGCTTCTGCCCGGCAAGTCCTATCTGCCAAAGGATGTGTGGTTCTACCTGGTTTAACCAATGCCCACACCCACCTCTCGCAAACGTTCATGCGCGGGCTCTCTGGCGGCCGTCCGTTGATGCGCTGGCTCAAAGAGCTGATCTGGCCCTTGCAGGCAGCAATGAGTTTGGAAGAACTAAAGCTGGCGGCAATGCTCGGCCTGGTAGAGAACCTTCGCTGCGGTGCGACGGACGTCGTCGACCACCAGAAGATTACTAAAACAACCGCGTTTTCCGAAGCTGTTCTATCTTCTGCAGAGGAAATTGGTGTCCGCTTTACACTGGCAAGAGCCTGGGCAGATAAAGGAGTCAACGCTGAGAGTTCAGAGTCGATCGTTTCTGAACTCGAGTTTCTTCTTGATCGCTGCCAGGGGAAGGACCGGCTGCGGATTTCCAGCGGGCCGCTGACACCCTGGCGAGCCACTGCCGCGACACTGCAAAATACTCATGCACTTGCACAGCAGTACAGCAGCGGCACCCACATCCATGTATCTGAAACAACCGGTGAGGTAACGATGATGGTGGAGGAAAGCGGAATGCGCCCTGTCGCGTGGCTTGCCTCCTTGGGAGTGCTCGACCAGAATACACAGATCGTCCACGCAGTTTGGGTCGATTCGGATGAAATTTGTCTGCTGAAAGAAAGAGATGCTCTCGTAGTTCACTGCCCGGTTTCCAACGCTGTGCTTGGCTCGGGCAGCGCTCCGGTCCAGGAAATGCTGGAGGCGGGTGTTCGAGTCCAACTTGGTACGGATGGCCCGGCAAGCAATGACAACCAGGATCCTTTCGAAAACATGAAGATGGCCGTTTGTACTGCGCGCCTCCGTTCTCTCGATCCGACTCACCTTTCGCCCGCAGCCGTTCTGGATATGGCCCTGGCTGGGAAACAACTCTCCGTGGGCAAGGAAGCAGATCTGATTTTCGTCGATTTGGAACACCTTCGGGCTGCTCCTGTTCAGGACATCGATTCCGCACTGGTGCTGTGCTGCAGCGGCAGCGATGTGAAGACTGTGATTGCCGGCGGCAAAATCTTGATGCAAGACAAGAAGATTCTTGTACTGGATGAAGAAGCTTTACTGAAAGAATGCCAGGCAGCAGTATCCAATATGCGCAAACGGGCAGGCTTGAATTAAATCTATAAGTGGAAACGAGATGTCAAAAATCAATAGTTTACACTCCTATCTTGAAATCCTCGAACGTGAAGGGCAATTAAAAAGGGTAAAGAAACCTGTTTCCCTTGTCCATGAACTGGCAAATATTGCCGCTACTGCAGCCCGACAGGGTGTAGGAGGAGTCTTGTTTGAGAATCCTTCCGGATCAGGTTGGCCCATCTTCACGAATGCAGTCGTGAACCAGAATCAGGCAGCCCTGGCTTTGGAATGTACGACTGCAGAGGTCATCGGGAGGATGGGATTCGCTTTAGAACCTGGGAATGGTATTGCCCCTGCCAGTGTGAGCAGCGCTGTATGGAAAGACAACGTCATCAGAGGTGATGAGATCGATATCCGTAAGCTGCCTATCCCCACTCACGGCGCCCACGATGGCGGTCCGTTCATTACAGGCGGTGTCACAATCAGCCGTGACCCTGTCAGCGGGCGGGGTAACTTATCCTATAACCGAATGCAGGTCCTGGGAAAAACAACCTTCGGTTTTAATGTTAACGAGTGGCGGCACGTCATGCAATTTTATAAGGTGCAGCAGGCAAAAGGTGAGCCGCTGCCCATCGCCATTGCGATCGGTCTGGATCCGGCGATCATGATCGCTGCTGGATGCCGCTATAATGACGACGAGTTGAAGGTTGCCGGAGCAATCCGGGGTGAGCCCGTCCCGACCGTCAAAGGCGTTACCGTCGATCTGCAGGTACCTGCTGAAGCGGAGATCGTCATTGAAGGCTATTTACCGCCGCTTACACGCCAGAAGGAAGGCCCACTGGCGGAATTTCATGGCTATTACGGCGAGCTGTGGGAGAGCCCGGTATTTGAAGTGACAGCAGTTTGCTTCCGTAATGCTCCAATTTACCAGACCATTATCCCCGGCTGGGCTGAGCATATTTACATTGGGAATGTCCTGCCGCGTGAGCCACTCCTGCTCCAGTTCGTTCGACATGTCAGCAAAGGAGTCAGCGGGCTGCATATTCCGCCCTACAGCAACGGATTCTCCGCCATCGTTCAGCTCGAAAAAAGCAATCCGGGCGAACCAAAGAATGTATGTCTGGCGGCATTTACTGCTCATGTAAATATCAAGCAGGTAATCGTCGTCGATCGTGATGTGAATATTTATGACCCGGCAGACGTTCTTTGGGCACTCACCAACCGGGTAGACTGGTCTCGGGATGCCTTCTTCGTTCCCGGCTCTCAGGGGCACGAGATGGATCCGACAGCAGACAGCCGCGGGGTGCACACGAAGATTGGGATTGATGCAACCTATAAACCAGAACGGCGCGATTATGGCGACCGGATCAGGTACGAAGAAATGGATTTATCTAAATATATTTAGGAGAACGTCATGACTCAACGAATGGCTCTTTATTTACAAGATAAGCACAACATCCAATATGAATTGGAGATGGCAAAGTATGCGGAGGATTGCGGTTTCAGTGAGATCTGGCAGGCAGATACACGACTGGCCCGCGATTGCGTTGTAATGATGAGTGCATTCCTTTCCCGGACGAAGCGCTTGCGCTACGGCTCGGGCGTCCTGCCGATCTGGACTCGCAACCCGGCAGTCATAGCTGCCACCTGGAGCACGATGTGGGAACTGGGCGGTAAGGTGGATGGTAGAGGTCGTGTCATGCTCGGTATCGGCGCCTGGTGGGAACCCATTGCCAGCCGTGTCGGCGTCAAACGGGTAAAACCGCTCAAGGCAATGCGCGAGCATGTCGAGGCAATCAGGCAACTTTTCACCATGGAGGAAGTAACATACCAGGGTGAGTTCGTCAACCTGGATCGAGTCAAGTTGGATGTCGCCTTCGGCGACCGCAGTCCTCGTGATATTCCCATCTACATCGGCGCCACGGGCGATCAGATGCTGGAAATGTCGGGTGAAATTTGTGACGGTGTGGTCCTGAATTATGTCGTATCAGTGGATTACATCCGGCGTGCGGTTTCTCTCGTGGAGAAAGGCGCCCAGAAAGCAGGCAAGTCCCTGACCGATGTCGATCGCCCCGAGCTCCTGGTTTGCTCACTTTCGGATAAGGATCCCGAGGCTGCCATGGCAGAAGGGAAAAAACTGGTTGCTTATTACCTGGCGACCGAGCCGCACATCATGAAAGCCAGTGGTGTAAGCGAGGAGCTGTTGGAGAAGGTGCAATCGATGATGAGCTGGCCCGCGACTGAAGAGGATTACATCCGCACCAGCAAGATCATACCGGATGAAGTCGTCAGCAATGTGATGGCGGTAGGCACGAGTGAGCAGTGCCGGGCGAAGGTCAAAGAATACATTGATGCAGGAGTTACCTGCCCGATCCTTTACCCGCTCATGGATGATATCAAAGCTGTTGTCGATGCATTTGCCGGCTGGGGTTAAATCCTGAAGTGATGGCAAAAGTAACTGGAACCGCTGTTCTTTTGATACGAACTTCTCAGGGGAAAGACAATCCTCCGAGAAGGTTCGAAGTACCCGCAGGGCTTACTATTCAGGAGGTACTCCTTTCGATCCAACTGCCAACGAACCAACCACTGATTGCCCTGGTCAATGGCTCGACTGCGGAAATGACCTATGTCCTCCAGCCAGGCGATAGGGTCGACTTGCTGCCTCAGATTGCTGGCGGATGACTCGAGGAGAGAATAGACGATGGCGAATCTTGGAAAAACTTTAGTAGTTGACTACAAACCGGATTTTAAGGCTGGAAAACGACCCTATACAGGCAGTATTCTCCACGTCGATCTGTCAACGGGAGAGATGAGCGTAGAAGAACCCCCTGATTCTTTTTACAGGCAGACTGTGGGTGGGCGGGGAATCATTCTTCATTATCTGCTGAAGGATACGAAACCCAAAATTGATCCCCTCTCTCCGGAGAACCTGCTCATCTTCGCCCCCGGGATCCTGACCGGAACCGTATTACCCGGGACAGGCAGGCACGCAGTTGGAGCGAAATCTCCACTCACCGGAGCGCTTGCAAGCGGTGAAGCGGGTGGTTGGTGGGGGTCGGAACTCAAGCGGGCGGGGTTCGATGCCCTGGTGATCAACGGTAAGGCGGAAACACCGGTCTACCTGTGGATTCACGAAGGGGTGGTCGAAATCCGGGATGCAGGACATCTATGGGGCAAGACGACCGGAGATACCAACGATGGGATCGTCCAGGAGCTGGGTGACGACAAAATCCGCATCGCACAGATTGGACCCGCCGGTGAAAATCTGGTCCGCTATGCCTGCATTATCCATGATTCGAACCGTGCTGCGGGGCGCTCAGGTTTGGGTGCAGTCATGGGGAGCAAGAACCTCAAGGCTGTGGTCGTGCGCGGGAAGGGCAGTATTGGCATTGCCGACAAGAAGTTGATGTCTACAGTGACCAACTGGATCCTGAAGGATTATAAAAACCTGATGGGCTGGGCTGTCAGCCGCGGTACGAGCGGCTCTGTGGTTTACAACCACAACGTTGGAGCAACCGCCATCCATAATTACCTGGATGGGGTCTTCCCTGGTGTGGAAAACATCGATGGTGAGAAGCTGTTCGAATTCCTGGTCAAGGATCGCGATACCTGCTACCACTGTCCGGTTCGCTGCAAATTGGTTGTCGAACATCAGGGTGAGGTTGTAATCGAGCCTCGCTATGGCGGCCCAGAATATGAGACTTTGGGAGCGATTGGCCCGATGTGTTTGGTGAACGATCCGGTGGTGGTAGCAAAGGCGCATGAGCTGTGTTCTGCCTATGGGTTAGATACCATCTCGACTGGTGGGACGATTGCCTTTGCAATGGAATGCCAGGAAAAAAGCCTGCTCGATGGGTACGATTTCTTGCCGAAGTTTGGTTACGGCGCTTCACTCCTTCACAGCATCGTATTGATTGCGAAACGAGAAGGGCTCGGAGACTTCATGGCGGAAGGCAGTGAGCGCATGGCGCAAAAACTTGGCGGAGCTGCCCTTGATATGGCAGTCACCTGCCGGGGTCAGGAACTGCCGATGCATGACCCGCGTCTTAAGAATGCCATAGGGATGGGCTACGCTCTCTCCGCGACTGGCGCCGATCACATGCACAATCTGAATGACACGTTCGCTACGTTTCTCGCTGGAGACTTGTGTGCCCGTTTACAAGAAATGGGCATTCCAGTACCGCTTCCGTTGTGGGGCATCGAGGATGTCAAGATAGAGGGCTTCTACTACGAAACTGCCTTTAAAAACTTCCTCGACAGTGCTGTGATCTGTCACTTCTACCCGTATGAATATCACCACATGGTAGATGCGCTTAAAGGCGCCCTTGGATGGGATATGACTGCTGACGAAATCAATGAGATCGGGACGCGTATCATAACCCTGGCACGCCTTTACCTGCTGCGTGAAGGATTTACTCACCAGGATGATATGCTGCCAGCAAGAGCCTACTACCCCCTGCCGGATGGACCGATCGCCGGAAAAGCTATGACTCCGGAGATTGTGGAAGAAGCCATGCAGAGGTATTTTAAACGGATGGATTGGGATCAGGATGGTGTGCCATCCGTCGAGTCGTTAATAAAACTTGGAATAATTTTTGAGTAGTACTTGGTTTTTTTCAGCAAACAATAATGCAATACAGGCGTGAGAAAGAGAAATTACGGTAATGTATATCGATTCACACATTCATTTCACACCGCCATCGATGGCAGAAGACCTGGAAACTTTTTCTGAGCTGGAGCCTTACTGGGGATTGCTAATCACCCCTGATCCTGTCAACCATACGGTTCAAGGCTGGGCAACCCCGGAACAGATGATTGCCGATATGGATCTTGCAGGAATTGATAAAGTCGTACTGCAAGGAGTGTATCGTCAAACCGAGGAGAGTACACGCCGGACAAATGACGATACTTTAAATATCCTCCACCAATACCAAGATAGAGTCATTGGTTTTGCAGTACTTCATTTCCAAGATGCCGATCGGACACTTGACGAACTTAATCGTTGCCTTGATGGAGGTATGAAAGGGGTCGGTGAGCTCAATCCGTATGGGCAGGGTATCACATTCGATAACCCTGTATTTCAAAAAGTGATAGAAGCTTGCATCGATTACCAAATTCCCCTGAATTTGCATGTGAGTGAAGAAATTGGGCATTTCTATCTTGGAAAAAGTACGACTCCAATAGCTGAATACTACCGGGTGGCTTGCCGCTACCCAGAGTTGAAGTTGATTCTTTCTCATTGGGGTGGAGGCTTGCTTTTTTATGAGATATTGCCCGAGGTACGTCAGAATTTAAAAAATGTCTGGTACGATACAGCGGGTTCCCCTCTACTATATCCAACACCAGGTATTTTCCATTCAGCCTTGCAGGTTATCGATCACCGAAAACTCCTATTCGGCTCGGATTATCCTTTGATAATCTGCCCATCCAGACAGCAACAGCCTGATTTCAGGCCCTTCCTGGGGGAAATTAATTCTTTGGAGCTGCCTCAACCGATTTATGATGACATTATGGGGGGAAATGCAGCTCGCCTATTTGGGTTGATGGAGAGCGATGATCTTACCGAGACAGGGAAACCTGATTTAAAATTAACTGCGCCGAATTCAATTATTACAGAAATCGATAAGGATAATAGCCCGAAGGTTACACCTTACATGGCTGTTACGGCTGTTTGTAATGCCTGGCCAGAGACTCAGGCTGTCTTTGCTAAGTACGGAATTTCTTGGCAAAATAGTCCTGTGCCATTCTGGGAACCTATTGCTCAAGCTGCTGCGGCGCACGGTCTTGGACCAACTGCCCGGAAAAGACTGTTAGAAGAATTAAACTGGTCGATTGGTTATTAGGCAAATCGGAAGGAGAATATCCATGCGAATAGATTTTCATATTCACTATACTCCACCATCCATTTTGGATGATCTTGAGGGTTTTGCTGAGAAGGAACCCTACTGGGGTTTGCTGGTTACTCCCGATCCTGTAAACCATACAGAGCAGGGTTGGGCTACTCCAGAGCGGATGATTGACGATATGGACAAAGCCGGTATAGACCGGGTCGTCTTGCTGGGAGAGGGGCAGACCCGGCATGAAAATGCTGTAGAGCGAAACGATATTGGCCTGGATATTATGCGCCGTTGGCCTAACCGTGTGGTTACCTTTGCCACCATCCAACCCAAGGCAGGGCAAAAAGCACTGGATGAGCTGAAGAGATGTGTCGACGCTGGTATGAGCGGACTGGGGGAAATTGGCCACTATAGTGGTGGATACCGGTTTGACGAACCAGAGTTCTTGCGAATGGTCGAAACCTGCATAACGATGGATATACCATTGTTGTTGCACTGTAATGAAGAAGTCGGCCACTTTTACCTGGGGAAAAGTACTGTTCCACTGCGGCATTACTACCGCCTTATCTGCCAATATCCCGAACTGAAGCTGATCCTGGCTCATTGGGGTGGCGGCCTGTTCTTTTATGAAATTATGCCAGAGGTCCGTAAAAATCTTAAGAATGTTTACTACGATACTGCAGGTGGTCATTTGGTATATCCTACGGAGGCTGTATTTCGAGCTGCTTTGAATATTATTGACCATAAAAAGATTCTTTATGGATCGGATTATCCTCTCTTAATCTGCCCTGAAACCCAGCATGAGCCTGATTTTCTCCCATTTATTCAGGAAATTGACAATCTAGGCTTGGACACAGATGTATACCAGAATATTATGGGCAACAATGCTGCCCGTTTACTTGGCTTAATTGATCCTCCTGTAAAAGTACAAGAAATATTACCCCAAAAGGGCGAAGATACGATTATCACAAAACTAACGAGTAAAGAAGGAGTTTCTATAAGCCAATTTATGGCTGTCAGTCTCGTTGCGGAAACATGGCCTCAAACTCGGTCTGTCTTTGACAAATACGGTATTCCCTACAGAGATAGCACAGTTCCTTTCTGGGAACCAATTGCCCAGGCAGCCGCTGCACATGGATTTGGTCCGAGCCAGCGCAATCGCATAATGGAAGAGCTAAACGAAGCTATTTCTTGAATCACCTATAAGATTGAGGCCAACCAGGGTAAGCAAGAGTGGAGGAAGGAGGTGTAAGGATAACGAACAGTTCATCCCAAATTGACCGGCCAAGTTTTCTATCCATTAACATCTGCATTAGTTCATATTGGAGGATAAAATGGCAACACCAATCGGAAAAGAACGTGAAGTTAAATTCCTGGGGGGTGCAGCGATCGATGGCGCGCCTGTCGCCTATATTGTTGTCCTTGCTGCTGTAGTAGCAGCACTGGCTTTCATACCCTTCTCTGTTGTGATGGCCACCGGTGGAAGCTTCCCTATGAGTCAAGCTATTTATTCACTCGTAGGTTGGGTGCTTGGACCTATCGCTGGCGCAGTCGCAAGCGGGATTGGTACACTGATAGGCGTATTTCTGGCTCCACACACTGCCGGGGTTGCACCAACGTCTGTATATGCAGCCGTTGTTGCCAGTTTTGCAGCAGGTTGTATGGTAGTCAAAGGACCACGGAAAAATTGGTGGATAATCGCAGCGATCATCGGTGTTGGATCCTTGTTGGTTTTTCTTGGAAGAGCAATGTTCATCAACGGAGTATCCATAGCTGCGACGTTTACGGGTTCGTTCGGTCAATGGCTGGGCATTCTTCTTTATGTTCTGCCGACACGTACTCTATTCGCAAAATGGATCTCCGGTGCCAGCATTCCAATGCTAGCACTCGGCCTGTTTCTTGGTACATGGGCATCCTTCGCTGTGAGCCACGTTGCTCAGTCAGCGATTACTTATTGGATGTTCAACTGGCCAGAAGAAGTTTGGGTGATGCTGGCTGGTATCGTCCCGGTTGAGTATATCCTTCGATGCCTTATCGGTGCAGTAATTGGCACCGGTGTAATCGTAGGATTACGAGCAATCGGAGTTGTCAAACCAACCAACGCAACATATTAATATTCGGTTTCGGGCGCCAGGTGCCATGCGAGGATCTGGCGCCCACCTGGATATGAAGAATGGTAAAGGTGACCGGATGTCTGATGTTATTGCTACTCTAGAAAATGTTTCCTATAAATACCCGCGGTCGCAAGACTTTGTCCTCAGCAATATCTCCCTTGATATTTGTCGAGGTGAGTTTTTGGGAGTGATTGGACCAACTGGGGCAGGTAAGACTACTTTTTGCCTGACGCTAAATGGTATCGTGCCTCAGTTCTATGGGGGTCGTTTTTTTGGAAGCATCAAGGTAGCCGGCATGGATACACTTGATCACCAGATTAGTGCTATGGCAGGTCACGTAGGAGAAGTATTCGAAGACCCTGAAACTCAGCTAATATCTACCTCGGTGGAAAATGAAATAGCTTTTGCTTTAGAGAACTTGATGATTCCACGTGAAGAGATTTTAGCCCGAATACCTCAGGTACTATCCGCTGTCCGGTTGGAAGGAACAGAGAAAAAGCATCCAGCAGAGCTTTCTGGAGGGCAAAAACAGCGGCTAGCGATTGCTGCTGCTCTGGCTGTCCAGCCCGACATATTGGTACTGGATGAGCCAACTTCCCAGTTAGACCCAGTCGGTTCCCAAGAAGTATTTGCTACAGTATGCGAACTCAATAGAGGGCTTGGGATGACGATCGTTATGGCCAGCCATGCTGCAGAAGAAATGGCCGAGTATGCAAACCGATTAATCCTTCTATCGAAGGGTGAACTAATTTCGATGGGATCGGCTGATGAGATTTACAGCCAGATTGAGCTCCTTAAGGAGAATGACTTACGTCCCCCCCAGGTAGCAAGTACTTTTTATTCTCTAAGCCAGAAAAAAGTATACTTAAGCAAAACCCCAGTTAGGATGAGCGAAGGGATTGAGGTGCTAAAAGAAGTACGCCAGAAGTGCGAAATACACTCTCAGAAAAGTTTTGACAGCACGGTGTCTTATAGTGGATCCTCGGTTCTTTCTGTAAAAGACTTGAAACATGTTTACCCCGATGGTACTGAAGCGCTACACGGCATCTCGATGGAAATAAAAGAGGGTGAATATGTGTTAATTATCGGTCAGAACGGTGCTGGGAAGAGCACGCTTGTCAAACACTTTCTCAACCTGCTAAAACCTACTCAAGGAAAGGTAGAGGTAGGTGGTGTCAGTACGGAAAAATTATCGGTAAGCCAGTTAGCGCGACGTATTGGTTATGTTGCTCAAAATCCAGATAGCCAAATATTCAATGCCACGGTACAAGATGAAGTATCGTTTGCTCTCAAAAACCTTGGTTATGAAGCAGAAGAAGTTGAGCGACGCACAAACGAAGCACTCGATAGCATGGGATTGATGGAAATGCGAGAAAAACACCCACTCTCATTGCCAAAAGGAGATCGGGCTCGTGTCGTCATTGCCGCTATTCTAGCAATGGAGCCAGAAATCATCATCTTCGATGAACCTACCACAGGTCAAGATTACCGGGGTGCACGCTACATTTTGGAAATCAGTCGAAAATTGCATAATATGGGCAAAACAGTGATTGTGATTACACATCACTTATACCTGATGCCCGAATATGCGGAACGTGTTTTGGTAATGGGAAAAGGTACGCTGCTATTAGATACATCTATCCGGCAAGCTTATCACGACATTGACCTGCTGCGCAGCACCTACCTTACTCCACCTCAAGCAGTCCTCCTTGCCCATGCTTTAAGCGAGCTTGAAGGGCAAAAGCTGCCTGCAATTCTTACACCGGAAGAACTAGCCAGTTGCTTTACCTGTAATGGGGATGGAGGTAGTCATGGGAATGCTTAAATTTCAAACTGTAGAGCGTGATTCTTTCTTCACTCGTCTTGATTTTCGTCCGAAACTCCTCATGATGACAATTATTACAATTGTTGCGTTTGTGTGGGAAAGCCCATTGTTGGAATTTGCGCTTGCCGCAGTTATTCTTGTTACTGCCTTGCTTGTTGGGGTCAAATTTAGTTATGTCCGCCTGGTAATTTCAGTTATGGTTCCCTTCTACATTCTGCTTTTACTCACTCATGGTTTTTTCAACATCGATCAGGTAAAAGCGCTGACTGATAAATCTGCTCTCACTCCTATATTTACTTTTCCTGAAAACTGGTGGTTAATTGGAGGAGGCATGATGTCATGGGAAGGGTTTTTATATGGATTGAACGTAATCTTCAAAACGTTGACACTCACACTAATTATTCCCTTGGGAATATTTACAACTGATGTAGATACAATGATTATTGGGATGGTAAGGGCACATATCCCTTATAAAATTGCCTTTATTTTTTCTGCAACCTTGCGTTTCTTCCCGCTCCTATTCCAGGAGATCAACACGATTATCGAAGCGCAGCGCCTGCGAGGATTAGCAATGGAAAAAATGGGGCCAATTAAGCGAGGAAGGGTATATGCCAAAGTAGCTGTACCCCTCATATTAGGTGCAATGGTGAAGTCTCAGCATCTTGAGGTTGTGCTTCAATCGAAAGCTTTTTCTGGTACTCCAGAAAGGACATATCTACACGAATCTGTTCTCAAATTACCAGACTATCTATTAATGGCTTTTCTTCTTCTGTTTTTCATCATCGCGGTTGTTCTGTATTTTACTTTTCGAGTAGGTGCTTTTGGAGGACCGATTTAGCCATGACTACACTGACTTCTCATTCGGGTACGATTGAATTTGGACGAGGCTGCCCTACCTTACTTATAAACGACCAACTACGGGTAATCGACCAGGATGACAGTATTTTGGAGGATCTAAAATCCGGTCGAATTGACCGGTTGTTAAATATTGCTATAAAAGGAAAACAATCTGGTATCCAAGCAGTAGATATTCTGCTCGATCATCCGGACCTCGATGAGGTAGAACTCTTGCCAAAAATAGCGGGAAGTGTGCACGAG
>Ga0105092_10001232_pt1 | contig 13639 bp, 10 predicted proteins | sample PPLLak2March2015_FD_87021 | JGI IMG/M metagenome (GOLD analysis project Ga0105092, IMG submission 87021) | Freshwater sediment microbial communities from Prairie Pothole Lake near Jamestown, North Dakota, USA - PPLs Lake P7 Core (1) Depth... | ecosystem: Environmental > Aquatic > Freshwater >... | reverse complement strand
TTAGGCTGTAGGCTTTTAGGCTGTAGGCTGCAGGCTTTTAGGCTGTAGGCTGCAGGCTTTTAGGCTGTAGGCTGTAGGCTTTTAGGCTGTAGGCTGTAGGCTTTTAGTAACTCCAAAACTGCAAAACTCAAACCGTTTTGACTGCAAGACTGCATGACTGCAGAACTTCTTCTTACTTGTCCCTTGTCACTTGTCCCTCGTCACTAATCAACAGCGCCGTGCAGATAAGGATTTTCTTTGCTTAGCTTCACCTGGGAATTATCATCATCGGTCAGCGAGTACTTCGAAACCTTCGTTTCTTCCGAAAATTTCTGGGGATCTACCTGTATCTGTTTTCTTTTGAATGCCGGTGTATTTTCCATTTCTTCAATATCCTTGTCAGATTGTTGCACGTTTTGCTTGAGTTCTCTCAGTTCTTCCTGCGCTTTTTTCATTGAATTCACCCTTTCGCTTGCTTTGCGGGTATCAATGGGTTTCCTTACACGGCTTATATCCCTGATCACGTCGTTGTCTACTGTCTGCATATCAAATAAGTCCAGACTCCGTTGTGAGGCATGCGGTTTAGAATTACCCGTGGGCGCGTCTTTCAGAACCAGAATGCGGTCTTCTTCTCCTTCAGCCAGCGGGGTTTCTTCAAGTGGAATTCTGTCAAGCTGACGTTTACGGATATACAATTCCGGAATATTTCCAGCACTGAAGCCGGTGGCAATGATGGTTACAGATATACTGGATCCAAGCGCGGAATCCGTTCCGTTTCCCCAGATCAGGTCGGTGTGTATACCGGAACAGTCTTTTACATAATCAATGATCTGACCTATTTCGTCCATTGTCACTTCCTCATCGCCTGAAAGCACATTGAGCAATATGTTCTTGGCGCCCTTGATATCCGTGTCGTTCAATAACGGAGAATTCAGGGCTTCCTTCACCGCGTTGATCGCACGGCCTTCGCCTGAAGACATGCCTGTGCCCAGTATGGATACGCCGCTGTTGGTCATTACCGTTTTCACATCAGCAAAATCAACATTGATAAACCCATGCACGGTGATTATCTCAGCAATGCCTTTGGCTGCAACCGCCAGCACATCGTCTGCTTTCGCGAACGCCTCGGATAACCTCAGATCACCATATATCTGTCTTATCTTTTCATTGTTGATGATCAGCAGGGAATCAACATATTTTTCCAACTCACCGATGCCTTCAAGAGCCTGGTTTACGCGGCGCGGTCCTTCATTTTTAAATGGAATGGTAACTATCCCCACGGTAAGGATTCCCATATCTTTTGCCACTTTGGCTATGACCGGCGCAGCCCCGGTGCCTGTACCACCCCCCATACCCGCAGTAATGAATAACATCCGGGTATTTGCAGTGAGTATATCTGCCATATTATCCAGGCTTTCTATTGCCGCCTGACGGCCCACTTCGGGCTTATTGCCGGCACCTCCGCCCTCTGTGAGTGAGGCACCCAACTGTATCTTGACCGGTACAGGGCTGTTGGCCAGTGCCTGGGCATCCGTATTGCAGACAATAAAATCCACATCCTTGATCCCCTGCCGGAACATGTGATTTACTGCATTGCTTCCACCTCCGCCAACACCAAGTACCTTGATGATGGATGATTTGTTTACGGGAAGTTCAAAATACATTAATTCTTCCATAACCTTAGGTTTAGATTAATTACATCTTTCTGTCTGTTCCATCATCAAAAAATCCATCGAAGGTATTTTTGATCGATTCAATGAACCCTCCTATTTTTTTAGGGGCTCTGGGTTCCTTTACCTCTGTCTCTTCCTTTTCTTCCACAAACTCAGGGATGAGTTCTTTGCTGACTGGCTCAGCTATCGGTTCGGGGATGGCATTTTCAAATCCCTTCAGTAGCAAACCCACGCTTGTTGAATACATCGGGTGATTTACTTCCTTCAGATCATTATTTCCCAGGAGTTGTACATCGGGCTTTCCAATCCGGACATCCAGTCCGGTGCGGTATTTAACAAGCTGCGGAAGATGCCTCATTAAAGATCCGCCGCCTGTCAGCACGATACCGGCTGTCAATTTTTCCATGCAATCCGACTCTTCAAGCTGATAGATCACCGCGTCGATGATCTCTTCCATCCTCGACTGTATAATATAAGCCAGGCTTTTTATGGAAACCTCTTTAGGTTCACGTCCGCTGATGCCCGGCACTGCCACTACCTTTCCCTCTTCTGCCAGGTCGCCAAGCGCCGATCCGTATTGAATCTTCAAAAGCTCGGCATGTTTATTCAGGATTGAACATCCTTCCATTACATCTTTTGAAATGACATTGCCTCCAAACGGGATGACTGCCGTATGCTTGATGATATCATCATAATAAACCGCCACGTCCGTTGTGCCACCGCCAATATCCACCAGGGCAACACCTGCTTCCACTTCTTCTTCTGTCAATACAGCGGCAGATGAAGCCAGGGGTTCAAGGATCATTTGCTTTACCTGGATACCTACACGGTTAACGCACCGTTCAATGGTGCGGGCAGATGTGGTCTGGCCTATAACAATATGGTAGTTTCCCTCGAGCCGTTTGCCAAACATCCCGATGGGATTTTTAACACCGGCTTCGCTATCCACCAGATAATTCTGTGGCAACACATGTATTATTTCTTCCCCGGGTTGAATGGATATTTTGTACATTTCAGCCAAAAGCCTGTCCGTATCACTTTTCGTGATCTCTTCCTCATACGAATCACGAAGAATGTAACCCCGGTTCCGTAAACTTTTTATATGCTGTCCGGCAATCCCCACATAGGCTTCCTTGATCGTAAAACCTACCTGTTTTTGTACCTCGTCCACCGTATAGCGGATCGCACCCACCGCCTCTTCGATGTTCAGAACAACTCCCCGTTTTACCCCTTTTGAGGGAGTTTTACACATCCCGATTATTTCGAGCTTTCCGTTCTCATTAAGCCTCCCAACAATGGTCACAATTTTTGTCGTGCCTATGTCAATAGCTGCTAGTATGTTATTCCGTTGCCTCATGTTATTGGTTTTTAGTACAAACTACCTGGTTTTTATATTTTAGGCTAATTCGCTGGTATTGATTCCAGCCAATTTTATTGAATCCTTTCAGATACAATAATTTTAGGTTATCAAATTTTTCCTGTAAATTATCCACCCCGCCGAGTTCAATTACCTGGGAACCCACCCGGGGGATCAGTTCGAATTCATATCGTGAATTCACATATACCTGTTCGATCTGGGAATTCCAGAACTTATCATTGTGAATAAAAGTGACAAGCCGGTAAACATCGTAAATTGTCTTCTGTGATGCCGGCAATGAATCATGCTTAATGCTGAAAATATTTAATGTCTGGTTCAACCGGAATGGTTCTGCAATATTTCCATTCACAAAAAGTACATAGGGACTGAAATTAGGAGACAGGGGAATGATATTCCCCTTGTTGTCGAGGTAATAACCCTGACCCAGCCGGTTGTAAATACGCACAAAAGGAGACTTCTGCCTTACATCAAGATGAAGAATTCCCGGCTCGGTAATATAGGCTTCTGCCTTGCTGATGATCTGGCGTGACATCAGGGATTTTTCAATGCCTTCCAGATCAATTGAATTTGAATTTACCCCTGACAAATAAAATTTTTGCCTGTCAAGAAATTTGCGGATCTCAGCGACATGTACAAACTCGTTTTGTATGCTGTCCGCAATGCGTATCTTAACAGTACTGACATGCTGCAATTTTTCCTTATCGGATATGAAGCCAATAACGATCACGAGATAGGCCGAGATTGCCACTATAAATACGATATTTTTTATCCGTCTCATGAATCGAGTTGCTGTGTCAGTAATTTTTTTATAGGTTCTACCATTTTATCAATGTCTCCTGCACCCAGGGTGACCAGCACTTCCAGTTTTGTTTTTTTCAGCAGCGGAAGAAGGCTATCCCTGTCACATAGTTGTTTATCAGCCAGATTTATCTTGTCCAGAATTAACCGGGCACTCACCCCTTCAATGGGAAGTTCCCTGGCGGGATATATTTCAAGCAGAATGATGGCATCCAGCAAATTCAGGCTTTTAGCAAATTCATCGGCCAGATCTCTTGTCCGCGTATATAAATGGGGCTGGAAAATACCGGTAAGCCTTTTGTCGGGATAAAGGCCCCTGAGCGATTTGATCGTTGCCTCGATTTCCTGGGGATGATGTGCATAATCATCGATATAGGTCAGCTTTTCAGTTTTGACCTGGTACTCAAACCGCCGCTGAATACCCGAAAAGTTCTCCATGGCTTTCCGGATGCCCTCGTGGGGCAAACCCAGTATTACTGCCATCGAACAGGCAGCCACGGCGTTCTCCACATTCACCAGTCCGGGATGTATTAGTGTTATATCAGCAATTCTGATTTTTCCGGGTCCCTTCAGATCGAAATAATATTGCCTGTTTTGTAACCGGATATTTTCGGCATGAAAATCACCTTTTTCCTGCAGGGAATAGGTATAAACCTGTTTTGGCAGGAAAGCGGCCCGGACCGGCAATCCATGTTTCATGAGAAGGATACCGGACCGGTCTATTTGAGACACAAATTGATTAAAGGCTACATGCATTTCAGCCAGGTCACCGTATATATCGAGATGATCCGCATCCATGGCTGTGATAATGGCAGCGAAGGGAAATAAGCGGAGGAATGAACGGTCAAATTCATCCGCTTCTGCAATTACTTATTCGCTTTGCGGCTGCAAAACCAGATTGCTGTTGAAATTGCGTGAAATGCCACCGAGAAAAGCGTTGCAGCCGGGTCCTGCATTGGCCATCAGGTGGGCAATCATGGTGGAGACGGTTGTTTTTCCGTGTGTACCGGCTACTGCGATTGTTTTCTTATTCCCTGTGATAAAGCCTAATATCTCCGATCTTTTAAAGATGCCAAAATGATGGGACCTGAACCAGGCCAGTTCTGCATGATCAGCAGGTACGGCAGGAGTTAGCACCACGAGTGTATTTTCCGGTGACCGGTATGCATCGGGTATAAGGTCGGGGTCATCCTCATAATGCACGTTGATTCCTTCTTTTTCCAATAAAAGGGTCAACTCCGTAATGGTACGGTCATAGCCGGCCACCTGTCGTCCACCGGCCTTGAAATAGCGGGCAAGGGCACTCATGCCGATACCTCCGATTCCCAGGAAGTAAACTTGTTTTATATTATCCAGATTAATCACCCTTTGCTGTGAGTTTCATGATTTCGTCCACTATTTTTGATGCCGATCCGGGAAGGGCCATTTTTTTGCAATTTCTTCCCAGGGAAATTTTCAGCTCTTCATTATTCATTAATGACAGGGCCTCCTGCACCAGCTTCTGCGGCGCTTCCTTATCGGTAATCATAAGGGCAGCCTGGTGCTGTACGAGGGCCATGGCATTTTTTGTCTGGTGGTCCTCCGCCACATTGGGAGAGGGTACCAGGATCACCGGTTTCCCCACCAGGCATAATTCAGAAATGGTTCCCGCCCCGGCCCTGGATATGATCACATCAGCCAGGGTGTAGGCGAGGTCCATGCGGTTAATAAAATCAAGGCAACGGATGTTCTTCAGCTGCATGGGTCCGATAGAGTCCAGGATGCGGTTGTAATACAGCTTTCCGGTTTGCCACAGCACCTCAATACCGGCATTATCCAGTTCCCTGATGCCGGTGAGAATGCTGTTGTTAATCGTTCTGGCACCCAGGCTTCCGCCAAGAATAAGCAATACCGGTTTGTCACCCGAGATCTCGAAAAAACCGGATGCCTCCGACCTTTTTACATTTGTAATGATTACTTCCTCCCGCACCGGATTTCCGGTAAGCACAATTTTGCCGGCCGGAAAATATTTTTCCATTCCTGCGTAAGCGACGCAAATCCGGGCAGCCTTACGGGCAAGTAACCTGTTCGTTACACCGGCATATGAATTTTGCTCCTGTATCAGCGTCGGAATTTTTCTCATGGCGGCCATTCTCAGCAGGGGACCGCTGGCGTATCCTCCGACACCAATAACCACCCGGGGTTTAAATGTTTTTAGGATACGACCTGCTTTTGCCAGACTGATCATCAGTTTATACATGACCACAATATTTCTGAACCCCAGCTTCCGCTGTATTCCTTCCACCGGCAGGCCAATGATGGGATAACCTGCAGCAGGAACTTTTTCCATTTCCATTCTGCCGAGTGCACCTACAAAAAGTATCTTGGCATCGTGATCCCTTTTTCTGATCTCGTTTGCTATGGAAAGGGCCGGAAAAATATGCCCACCCGTACCACCGCCGCTAATTATATACTTCTTCTCCATTGGGTTGGGTTGGTTCTGTTACAATGTTTTCTGACATTTCCTGCTGTTGCTTGATTCCGCGGCTGACACTCTGTATGATCCCCAGGGCCACACAGGTAAACAACAGCGACGATCCTCCCATGCTGATCATGGGCAGGGGCTGGCCTGTCACAGGAAGCAGGTTAACCACCACAGCCATGTTAATGATGGCCTGGAAAGTAATCATTACCGCCAGTCCAATGGCAAGAAAGGCCGGAAAGGTTCGGGAACTCTTTTTCACAAGTACCGCTGATCTGAACAAAAGCCACAGGTAAAGGATCAGCACGCCGGCACCTCCCACGAGGCCGTATTCTTCAATGATAATGGCATAGATAAAGTCAGAGTAGGGATGAGGAAGAAAATTCCGCTGAATGCTTTTACCTGGTCTGAGCTTTACAAGACCACCGCTTACAATCGCAATCTTTGCCTGGCTTACCTGGTAATTATCCGTGCCATCCGAACTGGCATAATTTTCTATCCGGTTTTTCCAGGTGCCAATACGGCCTTGCCAGTCATATGAAAGTGCAATGAAAATAAATGCACCCAGCAATAAGACAATGACAGCGACCATGCCAAACAGGTGTTTCAGATTAATGCGGCCAATAAACATGAGAATAAAGGCCGTGGCAAAAATGAGCATCGAGGTAGATAAATTGGCCGGTAAAACCAGCACACAGACTACCAGCAGGGGTATAACGATTGGTTTGAAAGCAGTTTTGAAATCCTTGATGTTTTCCTGTTTCTTTGCCAGAATCCGGGCTATATACATTACAATTGCCAGTTTCGCAATGTCGGAGGTCTGAAATGTAAGGCCCAATCCGGGAACACTGAGCCAACGGGCTGCCTGGTTACGTGTAACACCATAGATCAGCGTAACAATCAGCAGGGGTATCGCCAGAACAAGGAGGACCTGTGCGATCCGGGAAAAATATTTATAAGGGATCAGATGCGTAACATAGGTGATGGCAATTCCCATTGCCAGGATGGTGGCATGTTTCAGTATATAATAACTGGTGTTGCCACCCTGGAACCGATAAGCCAGTGAACCGGTGGAACTGTATACAGCCAGCAGGGAAAATATGGAAAGCAGCAGGATCACTATCCATATCACGGGATCACCTTTGAAGTATTTTTTGATCATTTTTTTAGTTAATATTTGATTGACTCCGGAGTTTGTCCCCCGCTGGCGGGGGTAGGGGGTGGATCTGGGAGTCCTCCCCCTGCCCCCTCCAGAGGGGGACAAATTCCCCTTTATCAGAGCTCCCGCACATAATTCTTGAACTGTCTTCCCCGGTCCTCATAATTCTCAAACAGGTCAAAGCTTGCACATGCAGGGGATAGCAAAACCGTATCCTCTTTTTTCCCCAGTCTGTATGCAGCCTGAACTGCTTCCTTCATTGAGCGGGTATCCACTATTTCAGGGATCACCCCATCAAATGCCTTATGCAGTTTTGAATTATCAACGCCAAGGCATATAAGGGCCTTTACCTTTGTTTTCACCAGATCCATAAGTTCATTATAATCATTTCCCTTGTCAGTGCCCCCGGCGATCCAAATTACCGGTGTTGTCATACTTTCAAGTGCATACCAGGTGGAGTTCACATTCGTAGCCTTTGAATCATTGATAAAATCGATGCCATGCACCTTGATGAAACGTTCCAGGCGGTGTTCGACGCCGGTAAAGTCCATGAGGCTTTCCCGTATGATGGGTTTTCTTATTTTCAACACACTTCCGGCTATTCCCGCTGCCATTGAATTATAGACATTGTGTTTCCCCTTCAGGGAGAGTTCCGCCAATGACATTTCAAACTGTTCATCGTCCACCTCTATCTTCATCAAATCTCCCTCAACATAAGCTCCGGGTTGACGGACTTCTTTCAGTGTAAAACCGAGCTGTTTTGCCTTCATCACTATTTTTTCGAGTTCCCGGATGGTAATCTCATCGTCGGAGCAATACACGAAAAAATCCTCCTCGCTCAGATTCCGGCTGATCCGTAGCTTTGAATCCACATAATTCTGAATATTATAATCATAGCGATCGAGATGATCCGGCGTGATATTCAGCAGTATGGCAATGTCAGCCTTGAATTCAAACATGCCATCGAGCTGGAAGCTGCTGAGTTCGATTACATAATAATCATAATTCTCTGTGGCAACCTGCAGGGCAAAGCTTTTGCCGATGTTTCCGGCCAAACCGGCATTCATTCCTGCCTTTCGCAACATATGATGTATGAGCGAAGTGGTGGTGGTTTTTCCGTTTGAACCGGTGATGCAGATCTTTTTGGCCTGGGTATACCGTCCGGCAAATTCAATTTCAGAAATGATTTTGATGCCCTTTTTCCGGATGGCAAGGATGATATCGGATTTCTCAGAAATACCCGGACTTTTTATCACTTCATCCGCATTGAGAATAAGCCGCTCGGTATGTTTGCCTTCTTCCCAATCAATTTCATAATTGAACAACAATTCTTTATAAGTATCCTTGATGCGTCCATAATCGGAGACAAAAACTTCAAAACCTTGTTTTTTTGCCAATACGGCTGCTCCAGCTCCGCTTTCTCCAGCGCCAAGGATGACAATTCGTTTTTCCATTTTTATCTGATTTTTAAGGTAACAATCGTAATGATAGCCAGTAAGATGCCTACAACCCAAAACCGTGTGACAATCTTGGGTTCGGGATAATTCAATTTTTGAAAATGATGGTGTAGGGGCGACATCAGGAAAATTCTTCTGCCTTGTCCGAATCTCATCCGGGTATATTTAAACCAGCTTACCTGTAAGACTACACTGAGGCTTTCGGCAACAAATATGCCGCACAACAGCGGGATAAGCAGTTCCTTACGGATAAGAATGGCAAATACGGCAATAATGCCTCCGATGGCCAGGCTACCTGTATCCCCCATAAATACCTGGGCAGGGTATGAATTGTACCAAAGAAATCCGATCAGCGCTCCGATAAATGCAGAAATATACACCACCAGTTCTCCCGTGCTGGGGAGGTACATAATGTTCAGGTAATCCGAGATAATTGCATTGCCCGACACATAAGCCAGGATGCCAAGGGTAAGCCCGATGATCGCCGAGGTCCCCGCCGCGAGTCCGTCGAGTCCATCGGTTAGATTGGTTCCGTTCGAAACAAAGGTGATCAGGAATATTACCGCAAGGATAACTACAATCCAGGCCCATTGTGCCGCCTTATCGCCAAGGAACCAGACCAGTTTGGCATAGTCAAATTCATTATTTTTGAAAAAGGGTACATTCACCTTTGTAGATTTCACTTCACGTGTTACATAGGTAATTGTCGATTTTTCACCTTCTTCTCCCTTCACTGTGCGGGTGATAGGAACTCCATGCATATTCAGCACCTTTTCCCTTGCCACGATGTCGTCGTTAAAGTGAAGTGTAAGCCCGACAACCACGCCGGCGATAATCTGGGCAAAGACCTTGAATTTACCCCGAAGCCCTTCCTTGTTCTTTTTGAATACCTTGATATAGTCATCAATAAATCCGATTGAACCCAGCCAAATGGTGATGAAAATCATCAGCAGCATATAGATGTTCTGCAGGTTGCCAAACAGCAAAACCGGGATGATGATGGAAGCATGAATGATCAATCCGCCCATGGTAGGTGTACCCTTTTTTTGCATTTGTCCCTCAAGACCCAGGTCACGGATGGTTTCCCCTATCTGTGCTTTTTGCAATTTGCGGATGATCACCTTTCCGTACAGCATGGAAATCAGCAATGAAGTAATGATGGCCATTGCTGACCTGAATGAAAGGTAGTTGAAAAGGCTGGCGCCGGGGAAATCAAACTGATCCAGGTATTTGGCTAAAAAGTACAGCATATTCCGGCGGATTAAGGATTGACTGATTTTAAACCGAACAATTCCGAGACCACCTCCCGGTCGCTGAAGTGGTGTTTGACACCCCTGATCTCCTGGTAGGTTTCATGTCCCTTCCCGGCGATAAGAATGATATCTCCCTTATTTGCCATCATGCAGGCTGTTTTTATGGCCTCACGGCGGTCGACTTGAATAATGGTGTTTCGGAGCGACTTTTCATCCAGACCAGACTTCATATCATTGATAATATCTGCAGGTTCCTCGTCGCGTGGATTGTCGGATGTGAGAATTAGCCTATCGCTCATGCTTGCGGCCACTTTTGCCATTTCAGGCCGTTTGGTCTTGTCACGGTTGCCACCAGCCCCGATGACTGATATTACCTGCTCGTTCCCTTTTTTGATCTGGCCGATGGTTTTCAGCACATTCAATATGGCGTCGGGCGTATGGGCATAATCGATTACAGCGGTAACACCCTCTTCTGAACGCAAATATTGAAACCGGCCTTCCACAGTGTCCAGAGAACTGAGCACACGCAGGGTCTCTTCCTTATCCTGCCCGAGGAGAATGGCTGTTGCATACACCGCCAGGAGATTGTAGACATTGAATTCGCCGATGAACCGTGTCCATAATTCATGGTCATCCATGGTGAGCAGTGTTCCGTTCATGTGGCTTTCGAGGATGCGGGCCTTAAATTCTGCCATGGAACGAATTCCATAATAATGGACTGAAGCGCGGGTATTTTGTACCATGACGCTGCCATTCCGGTCATCGGCGTTGATACAGGCGAAACTGCCGGCCGGCAGGTTATCAAAGAACTGCTTTTTGGCCTTCAGGTATTCACTAAAAGTTTTGTGGTAGTCGAGGTGATCATGGGTAATATTTGAAAAGATACCCCCGGCAAAGGTCAATCCCGCCACCCTTTTTTGTGACAGGGCATGGGAACTGACTTCCATAAAGACATATTCGCAACCGGCATCAGCCATTTCTTTCATGATCCGGTTTAACTGCACCGGATCCGGTGTGGTGTGAGTTGCCTCAACTGTTGATTTACCTATATAATTGCGGATGGTGGTGAAGCATCCTGATGGATATCCCAATTCCATGAAAAGCCTGTGAAGCAGGGTCACCGTGGTTGTTTTTCCATTTGTACCTGTTATTCCCACCAGCCTGAAACGCCGGGAAGGATTGTCATAAAATGCGGAAGCCAGGTAACCAAGCGCATAAGCTGAATCTTTCACCCTCACCACGCATGAACCTGAGGGGATGTTTTCAGGAATCTGTTCACAAACAACAGCGACTGATCCTGCCTCCAATGCAGCGGAAATGTAATCATGGCCGTCCGTATTGGTCCCCCTGACAGCCACAAAGAGTACACCCGGTGCCGCTTTTCGGGAATCAAATGTGATATCTGAAAGAGGCAAACGGGTATCTCCTCTTGCCTCTTCAATGGGTAATCCCTGCAATATGTCGGCCAGCTCTATCATATGCTATATAAAACTCATTTCAAGAATGATCTGATCTCCTTTTCTCGCAGGGGATCCGGGTCCGATTGACTGACTCCGCACACTACCCCTTCCAATAACCCGCACCCGCAAGCCGGCATTTTCAAGCAGGTAAACCGCATCTTTTGCTCCCATCGACACTACATTCGGTACAAGGCCATTAACAATCTTGCGACTGTTTAGGGCAACTCCGTCATTCTGTTTTTCCGTGGTGACCCATTCCGATTCAATCCGTTTATTTTCGATGGGAATGTCAAGATGCCGTAATACCTGTTTCAGTTCATCGCGATTCCCAGTCTTTGAAAAGGGCAGATCGGGAGGAGCCTCTTCATTTTCGGTGACAACCGGGTGCATGTCGGTAGCGGTGGCATATACCTTTTTGGCAATTTCGAGAAATACGGGTCCCGCTACCATGTTACCGTAATATACATTGCGTGAAGGGGAATTTACCACTACAATACAGGAATACTGCGGATCTTCAGCCGGGAAGTATCCTGCAAAGGAAGCCTGGTAACTGACGACCCCCCTTGACCGGTAAGACCCGAATTTGTTATTGAATATCTGATTTGTACCCGTTTTGCCGGCAATTTTTATCTGCGGATTATTCAGGTTTTTTGCTGTGCCTATTTCTACTACGCCTTCCAGTACCTTCCTTGCTTTACGGATCGTTGGCCGAGAGCAGATGGATGACTGCAGCACTTCAGTTCCAAACCGTTTTACCAGGCTGCCGTGATAGCGGATTTCCTTCACGAAACGGGGTTTCACCATCTTTCCGTTGTTGGCAATGGCATTATAAAATGTCAATGTCTGGAGCGGGGTGATCCTGACCTCATAACCATGTGCAATCATGGCGAGGGAAATGCCCGACCAATATTTATCACCGGGATAGCCAATTTCCGGTTTTCCTTCCCCCTTGATATCGAGGCCGAGTTTTTCATTGAGGCGCATGGCGTATAAACGGTCAATAAATTGGGAGGGCTTGTCTTTGTATGCAGAGGTGATGATCTTGGCCATGCCCACGTTGGAAGAGTACTCAAATATCTCTTCAACGGTGGTCCTGCCCAGTCCGCCATGGTCGTGAGAATCATCGCGGATAGTCTTGTCGTAATATTTAAATGTACCGTCACCTGTGTCAATGGTATCATCCAGGTCTACCACATCATCTTCCATTGCGGCCATCAGGGTGGCCAGTTTAAAGGTGGATCCGGGTTCCGTACTTTCACCTATGGCATAATTCTGAATTTCGCGATAATAGCCCCGGTTATCTTTTCCCAGGTTAACCATTGCTTTTATTTCACCCGTTTTCACTTCCATCACTACCACGGTGCCATGATCTGCAGCATGTGAAATCAGCTGGCGCATCAGGGCATTCTGGGCAACATCCTGTAAATTGACATCGATGGTGGTAATGATATCCTCTCCATCCCTCGGTTCAATCTCATTGCGTTCATTCATTGGCATCCATACATCGCCGTTCAGGCGCTGCATCAGGCGGACACCCTGTGTTCCGGCGAGATAGTCGTTATAAGCTCCTTCAATGCCCACAAGATTTCCGTTTTCATCTTTCGAAGTATAGCCGATCAATCGTGCTGCCAGATCATGGTGGGGCCTGATGCGGCGGTTCTCTTGCATATAGATGAGCCCGCCCTTGAATCGGCCAAGCCGGAAAATCGGAAATTTTTTGAGCTTTTTTAATTGAATATAGTTTACACCGCTTTTAATCAGGTAATAACGATTGCCTTGCCGGCGCGCATGGATAATTCCTTGTTTATAGGATGTTGCAGATCTGTCATTGAATAGCCGGGAAAGGCACAGGGATAAAGAATCTATTTTTTGCCGGAATAGCCGGTCTGTTAAATTTTCGCACCGGGTATCAAAATGAATTTCATAATAGGGTACTGAACTGGCCAGCAGCCGGCCGTCAGAAGCATAAATGCTGCCCCGGTCTGCTTCAATGTTCATGGTCTTCAGGGAATAGCAATTAG
>Ga0105092_10001231_pt1 | contig 13650 bp, 10 predicted proteins | sample PPLLak2March2015_FD_87021 | JGI IMG/M metagenome (GOLD analysis project Ga0105092, IMG submission 87021) | Freshwater sediment microbial communities from Prairie Pothole Lake near Jamestown, North Dakota, USA - PPLs Lake P7 Core (1) Depth... | ecosystem: Environmental > Aquatic > Freshwater >... | reverse complement strand
GTAAGAATTCCAATACTCGAAACCGACCAGGGACTCGAGGAGACCAAGCTGGACGGCCTGATCGAGAGGGGTTTCGAAGTCCGACAGGAACTGGGCCAGGCACTGATTTCGTGCCCGCTTCAGTTCGAAGTCGGTGAAACCGCCCCGCCTCAGGACGTCCATTTCCGATCCGATAAGTTCCTCGACCCGGGCCGGCTCAACTCCCGGGTGCAACTCGCCGCGTATGAAGAAAAGGTAAGGATCTTGGGTTTCATCAAATTCTGTCATCACCGCCGACATCACCCGCTCTTCCTCGACCAGGCGTCGGTAAAGGCGAGCCAATTTGCCCTGGGAAAGGAGGTTGTCGATGATGCCGATCGAGTAGTGCTCCGCCTCCTTTACACTGGGCGCCGGGAAAGCCCAGAGCAGCCGCGGAACATGCGTCGGCTTCTGAATCTCGAGCCGATGTTCCTGTTTATGGGTTGGCTCCGAAGGCAAGTGCGAGTCTGTCATCTCGCGCGCCGGAATATGACCGAACAGCCTCTCCACCTCGACTAAAGCCTGACCTGGTGTGAAGTCGCCAACCAGGACCAGTATGGCGTTGTTAGGGGCATAGAAAGATCGGTAGTGGCCTGTCAGCTCGTCGATTGTGAGACGGCTGATATCCGCAACGGTCCCGATGATCGGGTGTCCATACGGATGGGTGTGAAAAGCCGCCGCTTCTACCGCTTGCCGCAACGGGCCCCAGGGACTGTCGAGATCCATCCGAAGCTCTTCGAGCACCACCTGACGCTCCAATTCGAACTCGTCGGGGTCGAACAGGGCGTTTTCCATTCGGTCGGCTTCCATCTCCAGAGCCGGTTGCCAGCGGTCGGACGCGAAGGTGAAGTAGTAGGCCGTGTAGTCACGCGAGGTGAACGCGTTGTTGGCTCCGCCGTGGCGAGTCGTTATGTAGTCGATCGCGCCCTTGGCATAGTTCCGTGTCCCCTTGAACATCATGTGCTCGAGGAGGTGAGAGACGCCTGTTGTGCCCGGCCGCTCCACGCGGGACCCGACTCGATACCAGATCATGCTCGCCACGATGGGGATGGAGTGATCTTCCCGAGTGATAACGGTCATACCGTTACCCAGCGTGTGGCGAATAACGTCGTTGAGTTCGAAATGCATGGTTGTGCTACAGACTGACAGACTGACAAACTGCCAAACTGACAGACTGACAAACTGACAAACTGACAGACTGACAGACTGACAGACTGACAGACTGACAGACTGACAGACTGACAGACTGACAGGGTGTGGCGAGTCACTCAACCGCCGCTGAGTCGGGCCGCCGCACCCTTGTCACGTTGTCACCCAGTCACCTCGTCACCCTGTCAGTTTGTCAGTTTGTCAGTTTGTCAGTTTGTCAGTTTGTCAGTTTGTCAGTTTGTCAGTCTGTCAGTTTCCTTCATCCTTCAAGTTGCCCGCAGGTCGGTGCTTTCTATACAATTGCCTGCGCGACATGAGGAGACATCCACTTAGACTCAGTCTGGTCCTTCTGGCCGTTTTAATTATAGCCGGAAGAAATACTTGGGCAGAAATCGGGCGTCCCATTGCCTTGCCTGATTTTCACCGTCAATCCCTGCTGAACGGCATGGAAATTTTTGCCTTCCCGTCAAACCAGGAACGCGTGCCGTTCCAACTGTTGGTCGTTAATGGGGCGGCTTTCGACCCGATCGGGAAGTGGGGCGTCACCTACTTGACGACCCGGCTGATGGTCGAGGCCGGGAAAGACCGGGCAGGACAGCCGCTTCTTGCCGGCTTGAAGTCCCTCGGCAGTGAACTGACCTACCGAGTCGACTGGGATGGAATCTGGTTTCAGGGAACGGCGCCGGCCAACCGTCTCACTGAAACGCTGAACATTCTGGGGCAGATGCTCGTGCAGCCGGAGTTTGACGAGGAAGCCATTCTGCAGCTTCGCGAACAGGTTGCGGCCGAGCTGGAGAAGAAAGCTGGAGAGCCGCAGTTCGCAACCTACGAAAGATTTCTGGGGGAGTTGTTCAACGGCAACCCTTACGGTCACCTCGTACGAGGGAACCCCACGACTCTGCGGAACATACAACTCGGTGACGTCCGGCTCCAGTATCGCAAGCTCTTTATCCCCAACCAGGCGCACCTGGCCTTCTTCCACACCGGAGACCGGGAGGCGGCCTTCAACGCCTTGACTCGGCGGTGGGGAAACTGGGTCAAGGGCAATCCCCTGCCCTTCGCCTTTCGCAAAGCCGAACCCGCGGGCGAGACGCAGGTCGTGCTGCTCGACCGCCCTTTGGAAGAGAGCGTGGCCCGTTGGGGAGTCCTGAGCTTGGCGCGGGGCGACAAGAACTCCTACGCCCTGGAAATCCTGGAGCAGTACTTAACGCTGAGCCTTCCCGCTTGGGCGGGTCAAGTCACCGGCGCCACCCAGGTGCGCGCCTCAGCTTCCGTTGAGACTCGCATTATGCCCGGCTGCTTCCAAATGAACCTGCAGGCGCCGGTCGCTCAGGTTCCTGCTTACGTGAAGAAGTTCAACGAAACGCTGAAAGAGATCCAAGACGGACAGATCAACAAGGAACGCTTTGAGGAAGCTAAGCGACTCGCTTATGCGGAGTTACGCAGTTCTCTGGAAAATCAGGATGGACTTCTTCGTCAGTTACTTGAAACCAGCCTCTATAATGTCGGCGTCAATTATATATTGAACTACGGCGTCCGTATTGACCGGTTCACCCCGGAGCTCTTTCAAGCTGCCACGAAAGAGCACTTCTCCGGGAACAAGCTCGTTATTGTGGTCGCCGGTCCAGCCGAGAGCCTCCAGACCCAGTTATCGGGCTTCGGAAGGGTGCGCTTATTGAATTAGAAGCTCCTGTTGAGTATACTGATTTGCGATTTTGGGTCTACTCGCGGAGTGGGCTTTAGCCCACTTTTTTATTTTAGGGCGACACGAAGTCGGTTCAGGGTTCACGGTTCGGGGTTCAGAGTTCTGAGGTTCAACGGTTAAATCCAGTCTGAACAGGCTCGGTTCTGAAAGGGGAGCCGCGAGCGGGGAACCTTGAACGGTGAACGGGGTAAGGCTATGAACGTCGCCGACCGGGTCGAACGTCTCATCCATGACGCGGTCGAAGCGGAAGGTTACGAGCTGGTCCATGTGGAGTATCTGCCGCTGGGAGCGGGATCGATCCTGCGACTGTACATTGACCAGCCCGGCGGCGTCACGCTGGACGACTGTCAACGAGTCAGTCGGCACGTGAGCGTGCTGCTCGATGTGGAAGACATCATTCCGCATCAGTATGTCCTGGAGGTTTCGTCGCCGGGCATCGAACGGCCGCTCTTTAAGGAGGTCGACTATACCCGGTTCGCCGGTCGAGAGGTTCGTGTGACGACGAACGGAAAGATTGAGGGCCGGAAGAACTTTGTGGGGTTGCTTCGCGGAATTAAAGAGGGAGTCGTAGAACTGGAGAGCGACGGCGACTTGTACCGGATCCCTTTTGACCGGATAAGAAAAGCTCATTTGGTCTACAGATTCGAGGACGAAGGGGCTGCGAAGGCTAACAGCTGAAAGGTCGATCGAGAATGGCGAACATTCTGAGCCAGACTATTGAACAAATCAGCAAAGAGAAGGGGATAGAGCCGGAGGTCATCCAGCGTGCTCTGGAAGACGCCATGGTGGCGGCTGCGAAGAAGTACTTCAAAACATCCGAGGAACTGCAGGCCAGATACGACCCCGAAACGGGAACCATTGACGTCTTTGCGGTCAAGCAGATCGTTGAAAACGTGACGAATCCCGAGAACGAGATGTCACTGGAGGAAGCCCTTTCAATTGACGAGTCATTCCAGATCGGGGAGTTTGTCGAAATTCCGAAGCCTACAGTCGAGCTCGGGCGCATCGCCGCACAAACGGCTAAACAGGTGATCTTTCAGAAAGTCCGCGAGGCCGAGCGCGAGATCGTTTTCGATGAGTTCTCCGGCCAGGTCGGTCAGTTGGTTAACGGCATCGTCCGGCGTTTCGAAGGGCGGGACATCATCCTTGACATGGGGAAGACCGAGGCGTTGTTGCCGGCAAATGAGCAGTCCCGGATCGAGCAATACAAACAGGGAGACCGTGTCCGGGCCGTTATTGTCAAGGTTCACAAGCTGTCAAAAGGCCCGCAGATCATCGTTTCCCGCACTGATCCCAGCCTGCTGATGCGGCTGTTTGAGATGGAGATTCCAGAGGTCTACGACGGGACCGTCCAGATCAAAACGGCCGTTAGAGAGGGTGGGGAACGGGCCAAGGTTGCGGTCGCGAGCCGCGATGACGCAGTCGATCCCGTGGGCGCCTGCGTAGGAATGAAAGGCACTCGCATCAATGCGGTCATTCGCGAGCTGAAAGGCGAGAAGATCGACATTATCGAGTACTCGGAGGACATCGTGGAGTTCACGATGAACGCTCTGAACCCGGCCAAGATCTCGAAGGTTCTGTTAGTCGATCCGTCGTCCAGGCTCCTCGAGGTCATCGTGCCCGAGGATCAGCTTTCACTGGCCATAGGTAAGAAGGGGCAAAATGTCCGGCTAGCCTCGAAACTTTTGGGCTGGCAAATCGACATAAAGAGTGAGGAGGAAAAGAAGAAGGAAATTCTAAGCCAGATGGAGAACCTGGAGCCGGAGCAGCCGGAAGACGCTCTTGATCAGCTTCCGGGGGTGGGTGAGAAGACTATCGCCCGCCTGCACGAGGCTGGTATCTACTCCATCCAGACCCTGGCTTCGAAGACCGTCGAAGAGTTGATCGAGATTCCCGGAATCGGCGAAAAGACTGCGCAAAAGCTGGCTGATCAGGCTCAGGCTTTTCTCTCAGGCGAAGGGGCCGAGAGCGAGGACGCCGAAGGGGAGGAAACCTCGGAAGACGCGGAACAGGACAAGTCAGGCGATTAAAGCGGACAGTAGGGCGGATTGATTCGGTTCAGTATCGCTGAATCGACGAAAGGATTTAGATCTAAATTTGCAGATGGAACAAATCAAGGTTAGCGATCTAGCTACCGAATTCGACATTCAGTACACCATCGTCATCTCCGAACTCAAGAAGATAGGCGTCTGGGTTCCCTCTGCGGACACCCCGGTCGACCCCGATATCGCCATCCGTATTCGCCGCCGCCTGCAGCTGATGGTTGAGAGCGAACACGAGGAACAGGCTCGTGCGGAAAAGGCCAAAGAGAAGAAACTGCAGCCGGCTGCGAAGGCGAAGAAGACCATAAAAGAGCTGGGGCAACCGAGGAAAGCGGTTCGAAAGATCGAAGAGAAGCCGGTCGAAACGGCTCTCACTTCATCTTTGAAGCCGCGCCGAGGAAAGGGCGTTTACCGCCGACCCGAGGAAGAGGTTCCGGGCGAACTGCTGCCCGAGGCAACGGCTGAAGCGCAGCTGCCACTCGAAGCCGCCGAAGCTCCGTTCCCGGATGAGGCTGTGGCTCCGGCCGAGGTCGCGCCGGCAGAGACGCCAGCCGAGCAAGCGTCAGCCGAGGTCGAGGAAGGAAAGCCGGCCGAGGAGCCGGCACCGGTTGCCGCCGAGCCGGCCAGACCCGCGGAAGCCCAGAAGCCTGGGGAACCCGCCCCGGCGGAACCCGCTCCCCAACCCGTTGCCCAACCCGAGCCGGTCACGGCTGCCGAGGCGACCAAAGTCGAGGCTCCGCCGCCGGCTGAGCCCACCCCGGTTGCTGCTGCGCCGGAGGCACCTCCGGCACCGGCCGAACCGGTCAAGGAGAAGCCGGCTGAAAAGCCGCTTATCCTCAAGAAGACCTCTCCGGAGCCCGTTGCTGTGCCGCCGCAACAGATTGCTCGCCAGCTGGTCAGGCCGCAACCGCCTAGACCGGACCAGCGGAGGCCCCCGGTTCCGCAACAGCCTTACCGCAGGCCTGGAGATCAGCAGCGCCGACCGGTCGCTGGTCGGGGCCGCCCGGCTCCTTCCATTCCGGTTCCGGTTCAGAAGAAGCCCGAGATTCCGCGCGAGACCCGGGAAATCATGCTGCCCGAGTCGGTCTCGGTCAAGGAGCTTTGCGAGAAGCTTGCCATCAAGAGCAAGGATGTTCTGCGCGAGCTTCTCAGCCGAGGTGTCATGGCGAGTATCAACCAGACGCTGGATCAGAAGCTCGTCTCTGAAGTGTGCATGGCTTTTAACGCCATCCCGCGCTTCGTTAGTTTCGAGGAGGCGGTGATGGAGGAGGAGAAGTTCGAAGAAAAAGCCGCAGACGTGAAGGGACGAGCCCCAGTCGTTACGGTTATGGGCCACGTCGATCACGGCAAGACGTCATTGCTTGATTCCATACGCAAGACCAAGGTCGCGGCCGGTGAGGCAGGCGGAATAACGCAGCATATCGGCGCGTACCACGTGAACATCAACGATCGCCGGATCGTCTTCCTTGACACCCCCGGCCACGAAGCCTTCACGATGATGCGAGCCCGAGGGGCGAAAGCAACCGATATCGTCGTCCTGGTCGTCGCCGCCGACGATGGTGTCATGCCCCAGACGGTGGAAGCTATTAATCACGCGCGCGCCGCCAAGGTGCCTATCCTGGTTGCGATCAACAAGGTCGACAAGCCGGAAGCAGATCCGCAGCGGGTCAGGCAGGACTTGACCAAGTATGATCTGGTGGCCGAGGAATGGGGCGGCGACACCGTCATGGTTGAGGTGTCAGCCAGAGAGAAAACGAATCTCGACCTGCTCCTCGAAATGATTCTCCTGTCGGCCGACATGCTCGAGTTGAAGGCCAATCCCCTTCGTCCGGGGACAGGAGTCATACTGGAAGCAAGACTCGACAAGGGGCGCGGGGCCGTTGCGACGGTTCTGGTCCAGAACGGTACGCTCAAGGTCGGCGACTCTTTTATTGCCGGCGCCGCCTACGGAAAGGTCCGGGCGATGTTCGATGATCGGGGAGGCCCCGTCATTGAGGCTGGACCGAGCAGCGCGGTCGAAATCCTGGGCCTTCAGAACCTGCCGCAGGCGGGAGACTCTTTCCAGGTGATGGATGACACCGCCAAAGCCCGGCAGATCGGCGAGTACCGCCAGACCAAGATTCGCGAGAAGGAATTGGTCAAAACCTCGCGCGTCAGCCTCGATGACCTCTATACCCAATTGCAGTCCGGCGAGGTCAAAGAGCTCCCGATTCTGCTGAAGGCTGATGCTCAGGGCTCCGTCGAGGTTCTGGCCGACACCTTGCAGAAGTTGAGTACCGAGAAAGTCAAGATCCGCATCATCCACAGCGGTGTCGGCGCCATTACGGAGTCCGATGTCCTCCTGGCTTCCGCTACCAATGCGATCGTCATTGGGTTCAATGTCCGCCCAGAGCAGAATGCGGAAGGTGCGGCCGAGCACGAAGAGGTCGAAATGCGCCTCTATACCGTCATCTACGATATCGCCAACGATATCCGGCAGGCGATGCTCGGGCTTCTTGAACCAACGGTCAGAGAGAGCTATCAGGGCAAAGCCGAGGTGCGGCAGACCTTCCGAGTCCCCAAGCAGGGAACGGTGGCGGGAAGCTACGTCCTCGACGGGACTGTGACACGCAATTCCGAGCTCCGGCTGTTACGCGACAACGTCGTTATCTACGAGGGCAGGGTCGCCTCGTTGCGCCGGTTCAAGGAAGATGTCGCCCAGGTGAAGGCGGGCTACGAATGCGGTATCGCCATAACCAATTTCAACGACATCAAAGTCGGCGATGTGATTGAGGCTTTCGTCAAGGAACGAGTCGAGCCGCAGTTGGCCTGAGGTCCCGCTGACAGCCTGACGGCTTTCAGCTGACCGGTCAGGAGCCGTGTTTTGTCAGCTGTCAGCCGTCGGTCAGCCGTCAGCAGTAAGCTGTCAGCACTATGCCTATCGTGTTCTGCTCCCTGGAAATCCATCTTCCATACAGCCACTCGCTGAAGGATAAACGGAACATCCTGCGAAAGACGGCCGATCGTCTTCGTGCTCGCCATAATTTCTCGGTCTCGGAGATTGGACATCAGGAGCTGTGGCAGAGGGGCCGGCTCGGAGCGGTTTCGATAGGCCCAGACGCCAAGCGCCTCGAGGAACTGGCCGACAGCCTGGTCCGCGAGGCAGAGAACATTCTCGGACCGGACCTGATCAGCTACAACATTGAGTTCTACGATCACGACTAGAAAGCGGGCGTCGAAATCAGTCGCATGGACGAGATCATACATTTCATACACCAGCACCAGAACTTCGCCATCACCTCACATTCCCGCCCGGACGGGGACTCGCTTGGATCCGAGCTGGCGCTCGCAGCGGCTCTGACGCAGTTGGGCAAGAAAGCCAAAATCGTTAATGCCGATCCTTACCCGCCCGCCTACTCCGGTCTGCCCGGGGTCGAGGAAGTGCAGCGAGGCAACCGGCTGCGCGGGAATTATGATGCGGTTTTCGTGCTGGAAACCAGCGATTTAGCCCGCACCGGCCTGACCGGGCTCGAGCAGCATTTCATCATAAACATCGATCACCATCGTAATACTCTTCCTTTCGGCGCCTTGAACTACGTTGATGATAAGGCGGCAGCGGTGGGGGAAGTGATCTTCGAGCTGATCAAGCGACTGGGAGTCAACGTGACCCCCGAGATTGCAACCAATCTCTACGTCGCCGTCATGACTGACACCGGCTCTTTTCAGTTCTCGAATACGACTGCGAACACTTTCGGAGTGGCCCAGCAACTGGTCCTTGCAGGCGCTCAGCCCGCAGAGATCGCCCAAGCGGTCTACATGAGCCACCCGGAATCCAAGATTCGACTAATGGCCCGAGTGCTCGACACTCTCGAAATCCACCCCTCTCACAAAATCGCCTGGGTGCTTCTGACGCAGGACATGCTGAGGGAAACCGGGGCGAATTCCACCGCAACCGAAGGCCTCGTCAACTATCCCCTTTCACTGGAAGGCGTGCAGGCGGTGGCATTTTTCCGGGAAGAGGGGAAGAATCGTTACCGGGTAAGCCTTCGATCAAAGAACAACTACGACGTAGCGGCGGCGGCCGAGTTCTTCGGCGGCGGCGGGCACACGAATGCCGCCGGCCTGTGGGTTGAGGGGACTTTCGAGGAAGTGCGCGAGAAAGTCATCAGCCAGGTTGTGCAGGCACTGGAAGAAGAAGACTGACACGGACTGACACAGACGGACACGGACACCGCCTGCTGTCCTGTCGGCGTTTATCCGTGCGGTCACTCGCAATGGACGGTTTACTCATCATCGACAAACCGCCGGGGCCGACGTCGCACGACGCTGTCTACCAGGCCAAGCGGCTGCTGAAGACCAAGGTCGGCCACACGGGCACGCTCGATCCTCTCGCCGCCGGCGTTCTTCCTCTCCTCTTAGGCCGCGCCACTCGCCTGGCCCGTTTCTTCCAGGGCGAGGACAAGGAGTACCTGGCCGAAATCCGGCTGGGACAGACGACGGACACCTACGATGGTGAGGGACGGGTTCTCGAGCAGAAGCCGGTCCCCGACCTTTCGCTCGATGAGATGGAAGAAACCCTGGATCTATTTCGGGGGGAAATCCGCCAGCGGGCTCCCAGGTACTCAGCCATTAAAGTCCAGGGAAGGAAGCTCTACGAGCTGGCGCGCAAAGACATCGAAGTGACCCCGCCGGAACGAACGGTTCAAATCAACACACTGGAGATTCTGGAATGGGGGACGGATAGGTTGCGAGTGCGGGTCGAATGCTCGACTGGAACTTATGTTCGCAGTCTCGCCCACGACATCGGACAGCAAATTGGGTGCGGGGCTTTCCTTACCTCGCTGGAGCGAACCAGGTCCGGCGCCTTCCATCTTTCCCAGGCTGTCCCGCTGGCCGATCTCGCCGACTCGTGGCAGAATGCCCTGATTCCACTCGATCAGCTCCTGCCCGAAATCCCGCGGCTGAATCTTGATGAGGCGACCGCCACGCGCGTTCGTCATGGCAACGCCTTCGCAGCTACGGCGCCGGCGCTGAATTCAGACTGCCGACTCTTCCACAACGGTCAACTGATAGCGATCGGGCACTCGGCCGGTGAATTGATTCACCCCGAGGTAGTTCTTGACCCCGCACCGTAGGGCAGAAGGACCCCAAGGACCTCACTGGACGGAAAGTGCCCCTTCCCATCTTTGAAGTCTTTGAAGTCCTTGAGGTCCTTTCGCGGACTACCACTCCCTACTCGGCCTTCTCCCGCCACGAATCCCAGAACAGCGCTGCCGCCAACGCAAGGTACGCGACGAGTCCGATCCAGTTCCCCCAGTTTTCGAGCCACGCTCCGATTCCGAGCGCCGTCGCCTTCGTCAGGTCGGGAATGATCGTAACTTTCCACGAATCCTCGATGAATCTGAACAACGCCGCCAAGACACCGACGAGCGCACCGCCGGCGATGAAACCCGAAGCGATCAGGGTGCCTTTTTCATGACGTGCCTTCGCAAGCGTCTTGTCGGCTGAGGACCGCTGGAGCAGCCAGGAGAGCGCCGCACCCAGTACCAGGGGCGAATTCAGCTCCATCGGAAGGTACATGCCCAGGCCGAAAGCCAGGCCGGATACACCGCAGAACTCCGCTGACACGGCAAAAACTGCGCCGATTCCATACAGGAACCAGGGCGCCCCGCTCGCGCCCATCACGCCTCGCAGGACGGCCGCCATGGCGTTGGGTTGCGGCGCCGGCAGCGGATGCGGATGGCCGGGACCGGGTGTGAATCCGTAGACCTGGGCCATCAGCAGGATTACCGCCGTGGTGGCGGCTGAAGCAGCCACCGCTCCAAGCAGATTCGAGATCTCGATCCGGCGGGGCGTCGCCCCCAGCCAGTAAGCGATCTTGTATTGAGTCACGAGGGAACCGGCCATCGAAAGCGCTGTGCAGACGACGCCTCCGATAAGGAGTGTCTGCAGCATACCCTCGTCCCCGCTTAGCCCGAGCGAAGACAGCACCACCGCAGTCACAATCAGCGTGGTAAGCGTCATGCCCGAGATTGGCGTGATCGAAATCATCGCGATCGCCCAAGCCGAGACCGAGGCAAACAGGAACGCAATCACCAGCGTCATGAGGACGGCGACAACCGCAATGTAGGTTGCCGAGGACTCGCCGGCCAATACCGAGAAACGGAAGTAAGCCAGGATCGCCAACGCGGTGATGGCAATGCCCACCACAATGCCGGCCATGGGAAGCGAGCGTTCGGTCCGCGTTTGCTCGGGCGCTTCCCCCTTTCCTCCCGCCAGTCGGATGAGCTCTCTGGACGCCTGCCCGATCGCCTGGAAGATCACCGGGGACATCTTCAGGATGGAGATTACACCGGCCGCGAAAATGGTCCCGATGCCTATCGGCCGGACGTAGAAGGCAAAAATATCCTCGGCCGCCATTGCTCCAATTGGCCCTGCACCCTGCGTGATTTCAGACGGGATCTGGCTGCCCAGATAAGCGAACAGCGGAACCAGCGCGAAGAAGGAGACCATGGAACCGGCCATGATGATCGCGGCGTAATTGATTCCCATGATGTACCCGAGCCCGAGCACTGCGGCGCTTGTGTTCATGGTAAAGACCGCCTTAGCCCGGGACGTGAACGGGGCCAGGGCGCCGATCGACGAGGTTGAGAAAACCTCCGCCCAGCCTTTCAGGGATGGACCTACGAAATCAAACATGGCTGCCACGATGGCCGAGTAGGAGAGGACGATCGCGCTTTTCCCGCCGCGCTTCCCCGCAACCAGGATTTCGGTCGTCGCGCGGGCCTCGGGGTAAGGGAGCTTGCCGTGAAGATCCCTCACGAAATACCGGCGGAAAGGCGCCAGAAAGAAGACCCCGAGGACAGCGCCCAGGAGCGGCACCAGGAAGATCTGGAAGAAGGATGACCGTCCCTCCAGGCCCAATATGTAGATGGCCGGCATTGTGAAAACCGAGCCGCCGGCGACGATCCCAGCGGTCGCACCGATGGCCAGAACATTCACGTTCTCCAGCAGCGTCGACGAGCGCGCCTGGAGGAACTTGACCGCGAAAACCGAAAAACCGACGGCGAGAATCGAGATCGGGATGGCGGACTCGATTCCCTGCCCTAATTTCAGGGCGATGTAGGTGGCGGCTGCCGAAAAGATGACGGACCACGCCGCGCCCTGGACGATGGACCGGACGGTCACCTCTGGCATTTCGGCCGACGGGGGAACCACCGGCCGGTATTCCTCGCCCGGCTGCAGTTCCCGGAACGCGTTGTCGGGAATTCGAACTTGCTCGTCTGTATTGGCTGTTCTGTCCTCGTTTACGTTCATTAAGCCGGAAATATAAACACATCTCGAGAACGCCGCAAGCGGAGCGAGCCAGGAGATTCCCGTCCAGGAGGTCCTTGAGGTCTTTGGTGATTGTACGCAGCCAGCAAAGTCCCGGAGGGACGAAGGCCGCGTAGCCCCGGGGCGGCCTTCGTCGGGACTCTGCTGGCTGCCTCTTACAATCGAGTTAGCGCCTATGCCTGTGACCTTGTCACCTTGTCACCCCCACCGCCTGCTCCGCTTGCCAGAGGTGCCGTCTTTCATGGGCGGCCAGGATCTTGAAACCCGAAAACAGGTTGTAGCGGACTCGGGGGTAGAACGGAGACGCGATACGCAGCCGGTTCAAGTTCAAGCCGTTCGCCGCTTCAACCTGGTCCTCCAGCCGTTTCTGAAGCTCCAGGAACTCGCCAACAATCTCGTCCTTCTGACCTGAAATCCGGGGCACGAATGGAGCCGTCGTCTTCACTCGAAGGCGGGCAGGCGGCTCGATAATCCGGGCAAGGAGCCAGCCAATCGGATCGCGACGATAGGGCCCGTTACCCCTCCACTCTCGCTCTCTTCCCTGCCGGATGGTGTATTCGATAAGAGGAATATAAGCCTCGGAAGTCAGATTCAGGTGGACAACGCATTCGGCCGCCGACCAACGCCCCGGCTCCGGTCGCCGGGCCCATATCCCTTCATCCACTGAGGCGGCCAGCCGACTGGCCTGCTCGCCCGCCTGCTGGAGCTCGCGCTGAAGCTGCTCAAGCTGCGGATGCAATGGAGTTCTCATGTATTCATCATAATCTGCCGGAGAACACCGAACTTCCTGGCCCCGCGATGCGTTTATCCGAGTCAGGAGGCAGAGATGAGCAGGCTGGTTCGTTCGTTTTCTTTTTTCGTCCTGGTATTCGTGCTTTTGTTGTCGAGCAGTCAGCCAGTGCGGGCCGAAGCCAAACAATTCCCGGATGGCTCCTATCAGGCCGGTCCTTTCACCGTCACCTTTAAGGAAGGCAAGTTCCAGGTGACGATCGCGAGCGGAGCGGGGGTAACGGGGACGTACAAAGTGTCAGGCGAACAGGTCGAGTTCACCGACCAGGAGGGCGAGTTCATGTGCCCTGATGCGCCCGGCAAGTACAGCTGGAAACTCGATGGCGAGAAGATCGTCCTGACCCTGATTGACGATCCCTGCGAGGGCCGCACCCAGGCCCTGACGTCGGAGCCGCTGAAGAAAAAAACCGGGCAGTAGCGGGAAAGCAGGGGCAAAGGGGCAAAGGGGCAAAGGATCAAAGGGGCCGAGGGAAAAGGGGTGAAGGGAAGGATACGCTTTCTGGCGCCTTTCCCTCTTGCCCCTTTGCCCCTTTGCCCCTTTGCCCCTTTGATCCTTTGCCCCTTTGTCCCTTTGCCCCTTTGTCCCTTTGCCCCTTTGCCCCTTTGCCCCTTTGCCCCTTTGCCCCTTTGTCC
>Ga0105092_10001230_pt1 | contig 13652 bp, 15 predicted proteins | sample PPLLak2March2015_FD_87021 | JGI IMG/M metagenome (GOLD analysis project Ga0105092, IMG submission 87021) | Freshwater sediment microbial communities from Prairie Pothole Lake near Jamestown, North Dakota, USA - PPLs Lake P7 Core (1) Depth... | ecosystem: Environmental > Aquatic > Freshwater >... | reverse complement strand
GCCCTTTATGGCGAAGAGCAGGTTATCCTGCAATCGGGCCACTGTCGCTTCCTTTCCACAAACGCCTTTCAGTGTGCAGCCGGTGCCTCTTGCGGTCTGAGAGCACTGGTAGCAGAACATATCGAGTTTTTCAGTTGCTGCCATATTCCGTTTACCTCCTCAAATAATTCTGAGTCTATGGTTAAGATTGAACAATTCAGCTAAATTCCATTTTTTTAATTTCAGTTATATTAGTTCATCAAAGCATATACATCTTTCACAATTTTTGCGTGATTTATTTGGTCTCATGCAATTGAAGATCGGTTTACTCTTCCAGCGGTCGCCGTCCGGCTCCCGGCATTGTTGAGATGACAGGCATTTCCATGCAGCGAGTTCCCAGCAATGAGTTCAATGCTGCAAGTATACTAAAGATACCAAAGTATATAGCCTAGAGCGTTTCCCAAATGATACCATTGGCAAAAGCAGCAAACGGATAGGCGAATCTTCGGACGATCACTTGTATTCTCTGCAAAATCCGAAATGGGCAAAATTTCTAGCGAATTGGTCTAGAAAAAAGGCAACACAGTAAGACGCATAAGAAGCTGTGAACGGACTATGCCGCAGTCTTCGCATTTTCAGCATTTAGGCCGAGCATCCATCTTTTTGATCCATCTCCCATGATTCTTTTAGAATCCTAACCCAAAGTGAATTCGAGAAGGGCTTCTTCCAGGAAGCCCGCAATTCCGCCGGGATAGTGCGCCTCCAGAGCATCGAGTTCCGCCATCTTCTTTGGATCGAGCCCGTGAGATTTCATGTACTTTTTGAACCGCTCCGGTTCATCTTTAAAATCAGGCCCTTTCTGATCCGGAAGAATCTTTTGCAGGGGGATCTCAAGGAGGGAAATTTGTTCGGGAAGAAGGCCGATGCATTTGATTTTTATGTCTGAGCCGCAACCTTGGGGCTTTGCTTTTGTGATCAATGTCGCCAGATCCGCGGCAAAGAAGGCTCCGTTTGCGGTAAGGTCATTTAGACAGAGGACGATCGTTGGCCGCTCTGCCGCCCGCCCGAACAAGGCGTCCAATGCTTCTTTGGAGGGCCATCCTTGAACTGACACAAGAGAAGCGTCATGTTTCCTGCAAACGGGCGCAAGCAGTGGATGAAGCGAGGTCTTATTCAGCCAGACTTCAACGGAGCATGGCAGGTTTCTTAGGTTTCTTGATTGTTTGGACAGGAGGATCTGCTCTCTTTGGGATTCATCAAAAATGGCATCATCCGGAACATATCCCTGCGCCTTTGCCTTGCCGAGCCATTTAGGCAGCTTCAATCCGTCATTCTCATGATAGGGCCTCATGATACGAATCTCGCCCACAAAGCCGCCGCAGATGGGATAGTCCGAGACCTTCCTTTGCAGAGCATAATAAAACAAGCCCCGCTCCGTCGTCCTGGATCTGCGGGTCTCCTTTACAAAATCCGAGTAAGCCCTTGCTACCCACTTGGACTTGGTCCTGTCCGTTTCCGTCTCCACAAATGGTTCGGTCATTTTTGTTCCACCCGTCTCTGCGAGTTCTGGCCGCTCTCCAGCTTCCTGCAACAGTATATTTTGGATACTAAGGTATTTAGGCAAGAGCGTTTCCACAAGGATACCATGCAAGAAGGATGCACAGTTAACCTCACTGTAAAATACATTGCTCGAAAGTGGACTATGCTCATTCTTCTGGAACTTTACAAGGGTGAAGGGCACGTCCGGCGCTTCTCCGAGCTGAAGAGCTGCCTTGGCGACATCACCCAGAAGGTGCTTTCGGCGCGGCTGAGGGAGCTTGAGAAAGAAGGCTTGATCGAGAACAAGGTGGACAAGACATCATTTCCCGTGAGGAGCGAATACATCCTGACCGAGAGCGGCCTTGAGATCATCAACATCATCAAGGATATGAAGCGCTGGGCGCTGAAGTGGAAGATCTCCAACATAGAGTGCGGCTGCCAGGATTGCAGCCAGTGCGTGCTTTGAGGACGGACCATTGGATGGGATGGATTTTGCATTCCGGAAAAGCTACTCGAATCATTTATCCTGGGAGTTCATCCATTCGAAAATCTCCTTTGCGTAGAGGGGAAAGATTCTCAAGCTTTTGTGGAAACTGCTGAAGACTATGTCAAGATTGATTTGTGCATATTGATTAACGAGGAGATTTCTCAAGCCGCCAAGACCCTTGATTTGTGGATAGAGGTCTTTTGAGATTACGCTTTTCTCTGCGAGTCCTTTTAAAGTGTCTTCATATGTTTCGCAATAATAGCCGAATTGGTTTGAAAGTATGTGGTCTGCAATCTCCAAAATAAGCTGCGCACCGGCTTCCAAGCCTCGTTCGATTACCCAGCGCTTTTCTAGGTCTTGCTTTATTGCATCCGGTTTCAGATCTTTGTACTTATTCAACTGTACGACTACAGCGTCAAGCTCCTTCAAGCGCGTCTCTACAATGTTTCTTTTGAACACCATACCGCCATCCTCTCCCCCAAAGCCGCGCTCTGCCGCCTTCTCATCGGTTCAGTGTCCCGATAGATATGAATCGTCTCCATCTCATACCCATCCCTGATGCATTCATCCAAGACGTAGATGGGCTTGCCGGAACGCAAGATTTCGAAGCGCAGCACCGGAGAAGCCCTTCGCAGATCCACCAGATCGAGCCTGTCTGTGTCAAGAATTTCCTGCAGCTCTTCCTTCAGCACATATGCCGGGCCGCTTTTGGTGAGGATGGCCAGATCCACGTCGCCGGGCGACCTTTTGGCTTTCTTGCCGGTTCCCGCAAGGGAGCCGAATAAGTAGGCCAGCTGGATGCCTTCCCTCTCAAAGAAAGGCGATAGACTATCAAGACGTGTTTTTATGTCCTGCGGCAGAGGCTTATGCCTATTCCAGCGCTCAGCGATGCCCAATAATTATCACCTTTGTTTAAAGTAATCATTTGATTGTATTAATACCTGAGTCCAACCGTATGCGGCATATTTCATATAGTGCCGGCCAGGCTGTCAAGAAGCGATATCGCTCAATTGTCCTCGCTCATGATCCCGGTTTCCTATACTGCTTTCGTCTCAATCGTTTCACCTGCATCCCTGCCCGCTCTCTTCATGTTCCCCCGCGCCAGGGAGAAGAGCATGCCCATGAGGCAGAGGCCCGCGAATATGCCGAAAGCGACCTTTATGCTTGTCATGAGTTCACCCAGCTGCGCGGGCGCGATCTCGACATGCCCCATGATCACGGAAAACGTGAGCATGGCGATGCCGAGGCTCATCATCTGGCCGATGAGCCGCATGGTGCTCACCATCCCCGAGGCGAGGCCGTAGTAGCACGGCTCGACGGCGCTCATGATGGCATTGGTGTTGGGCGATGAGAAGAGCGCAAAGCCAAGACCGAGGAGCATCAAGCTGGCGAGGATGAGGCCAAGGGATGTCTCTGGAGTCAAGAATGAGAATGCAGCAAGGCCGACCACGCATAGCCCCATGCCGGAGGTGGCCACGATCCTCGGCTCCATGCGGTCCGAAAGCCTTCCTGCCAGCGGCGAAAAGACGGCCTGCACAATCGGCTGAGCCACCAGGATCAGCCCGGCAGTCTGCGGGTCAAATCCCTTCAGATACTGCAGATACAGGCTGAGCAGGTATGATACTCCGAATGTGGCGCTGTAGTTGATCAGAGCGGCCAGGTTCGAAAACAGGAACACGGGGTTGTGGCGAAAGACTCTGACATTCACCACGGGATTTTCTGCGGCCAGCTCCCAGCCTAGGAAGACTATCATCAGCAACGCGGCCAGCACCAGCAGATATCCTCCTTCCACATCCGGGATAACAGAAAGCCCATAAATCAAGGCGAACAAGCTCCCGGCATAAAGCAAGGTGCCGATTATATCAAATCGTCCATCTTCCTGGCAGTGCCAGTCGTCTTTGATCAGCTTCTGGGCCAGAATTGCAGCCAGAAGTGCATAGGCCATGATGCCTGCATAGATGAACCGCCATCCGGCATACTGGGTGATGATCCCGCCCAGGAATGGCCCGGTGGACGAGCCCAGGTAAACGATGGCCACGTTGATGCCCAGCACCCGTCCCCTTTGCTTGGCCGGAAATGCCGTGGTGAGAATGGCAATGCCTGTGCCGAAGATCATGGCGCTGCCCACTCCCTCAACCACGCGCGAGGCGATCAGCATAAGCTCAGTGCTGGATATGCTGCAAAAGAAGGAGGATACGACAATGATCAAGAGGCCCAGGACGAACATCTTCTTCCTTCCGCGCATGTCTGCGATGCGCCCGAAGGGCACGACAAAGACGGCAGCCGATAGCAGAAAGCCTGTGACGATCCATCCCAGGAGCGCCTGGTCGGGGATGGCGAAGTCGGAGTTGATGGAGGGAAGAGCAATGTTCACGGACGAGGCTAAAAACGGCGTGATGAACGACGTCATGCAGATGATGAAGAGCACAGCCTGATCATTCTTCATTGCATCCGATATGATGAGACGCCTAATTCATAAATGCATCTGAAGCGATAGATCAAAAAGGAAAGAATTGGCGGCCAGAGATCTGAGTCTCATCGGCAAAAATGATTGCAGAAAAGGAAATATGAAAAGACAAATTTCTTACACCTTCACTTCCAGCATCCTCTCAATCGACCTTTTAGCCCGTGCCGCAATATCTTCCGGCACGCTTACGCGCGGCTCCAGGGTCTGCAGGGCACGCAGCACCTTTTCCAGATTCGTCTTCTTCATATTCTGGCAGACGGCCTTCTCGCTGAGCGGATAGAATTGCTTTTCCGGGTTCTCCTTCACAAGGCGGTAGATCATGCCGACCTCAGTGCCGATGATGAACTCGCGGGCGGCGCTGGACGAGACATGGCGGCCCATTCCGGCAGTGCTGTAGACGAAATCGGCCTGGTCGATGACATCGGGGCGGCATTCAGGGTGCACCAGCACTTCTGCACCAGGATGCAGGGCGCGGGCCGCTCTGACCTCGTCGGGAGTGAAGTGGTCGTGCACATAGCAGTAGCCGTCCCAGGGAATGATCTGCTTCTTGGTATGGCGGGCAACGTATGCGGCCAGGTTTCTGTCTGGAATGAAGATCACCTGGTTATTCTCCAAGGAATTTACCACCTGAACGCCGTTGGCTGAGGTGCAGCAGATGTCGCTCTCCGCCTTGACCTCCGCGGTCGAGTTGACGTAGCAGACGATGGCGGCATCCGGGTAGAGCGCTTTCAAGTCGCGCAATTGATCGGGCGTGATCATGTGGGCCATGGGGCACCAGGCACCCTTCACCGGCAGGACCACCGTCTTTTGGGGCGAGAGGATGGCAGCCGTCTCGGCCATGAAGTCCACTCCGCAAAATACAATCACACCTTCATCCAGGCGCGCCGCTGCCCTTGATAGCTCCAGGGAGTCGCCCACCAGGTCGGCCACATCCTGAACGCTAGGTATCTGGTAATTGTGGGCCAGGATAACTGCGCGGCGCTCCTTCTTCAAAGCAAGAATCTCTTCTATCATAGCGATCGAGACGGCAAAACCTACAAGATACTATTATTTCAACCTATTTAATAGTTTTACTTAATATTATTAGTCCAATTAAACTTTAATTGATCCGATATTGAACCAACCAATGAACATCAAAATCATTTGTATTCAGTCAGCCTCCGATGGCGGCAGGAAATAGCGCCACCTCATCGCCCTCAACCAGCTTGGTCGATAATCCTTGCAAGGATTCTATATTTTTTCCTTTCACAAAGATGTTCACGTCCTCTCTCAGCCCCGCATCGCCGAAGATGAGCGGATACGCCTCCACCCTGGATTTCGTGAGCACTTTCAAGAGCAGATCAACATCTGCACCTTCCGCCAATTCCACAATTCTTTCCTTTCCCAGGATATTTCGAAATGCGGCAAAAGATTTGACTTTAATTATCATTTGCAGTCTCCGTTGGCCATCTCCTTCGTCACCTGCAAGGCCGCCATCGCGTCCTCCTTCTTGAAGTCTCTGCCATTCTCTTTCAGGAATTCCCGCAGCCTCTGCAGCGTCTTTGCAGCCACCCGGTCTTCAGCGGAGTGCATCATCCGCTCGTAGGTTCGCTCCGGGAAGTATTGGGACTGAGCGCATCGAAACAGCTCGTCGCGTGCGGCAGCATCGATTATGCCGCGCTGCTCTGCCAATTCCAGATTGAAACGGATATTGACCAGCGGCTCGGAACGCGGCTCCCAGGTGAAGGGGTCGAAGATGAGGGCCACCTCATCGTCCGAGACGAGCCGCCCGCTCCTGTAAGCCTGATAAATCTCACCGACGCCGATCATGCCGTAAACATCCAGCTCGGAAGCGCGCAGGGCTCCCATGCTGGAAGCGCCGATCACCTTCACGCCCTTCTCCATGGCATAGAGAACCTCTTTGTGGGCCACGGAGCAGTCCTGGAAGAAGACGCCGTCGATGAGGCAGATTATCTTCGCGCCTTCCTCTGCGGCACGGAAGATGTCTCCTCGCTTGGCAGGAGGACGGAAGTCCGCCTGCGAGGCGGAAAGGATCTGCTCGGCCTTATCGCGGGAAACGCTTGGCCCTAGAAATACGACGATCTCTGGCATTCCTGTATCTCTGCCCGACCCTCTCCGGGTCCACGGCCGCATTCTCCAGTCCCGGCACGATTACTCTTACCACCGGGATGCCGATCTCCTCTCGCGTCAGGTCCACCACGATAACGCGATCCAGGCCCGCCGCCTCCAGCTTTCCCAGCATGTACTTTATGTCCAGCAGGAAGTCGTCGCTGTCGAAGGACTCGATCTCAGAAAAATTCCGCGTCTCGCCGACCTCAAACCAGCGTTTGTTGAGCTTCTTGGTCCGCTCATAGCCGATTTGCTTACGGAAATCCGCCATCGTCGTATCCTCGCGAGCACCGTGAATCTGAGTGAGGCGGCTCTGCGCCATCTCGGTCAGGGCCCGCAGCACGGCCACGCTTGCGCTGGTGTGCGTGCCCATGCCGGTGGTGAGCAGCGTCGGGTCGCGCAGCAATACGTCGTCCCCTGCAGCCGCGCAGGTGGGAATACCGATGTCGCTGGTGATATCCCGAAGGTAGACATCAACCTGGGCCGCGGCAAATTTGTCCAGAAGCGATTTGGCCAGGTCGTCGCTCACGCCCTCGATGAGCGGTCCAGCGCGGCGCGCAGCCTCGACCAGGGCCCAGGCATCCCTCTCGATGATCTCGGCCAGGCCGTGAAATATTGCTTCCTCGATCTCGTTACCAGAAGCAAGGCCGGTGGTGTTAGTGCGAAAGAGGCGCTTGTAGTCGGCGGGAAGCGGATGGAAGACGGCATTGGCCGGAACCAGGATCTCCTCATCATTCAGGATATCCCAGCCAACCGCCCAGGGGATCTCAGCATTCACATCAGCGCCCTCCGGCAGAATCAGGTCGGCGGGATTCAGGGCAGAACCGTTCAGCTCAGAGAAGCGGGATTGCATTAGCTCGCGATCCCGAACCTCCCCTGAGTAGCGCTCCAACCCTTCCATCATGGCCGAAACGCGAGCTTCCGTCGGCGTCGCGCCTTTGCCGTTGTAAACCGAGACTGCACCGCGGTCGGCCATAGGCCGGATGGATGAGAAGACAGGAATGCCGATCCGGTCCAGGTTGGTGATATCCGCCACTCTGGTGATTCCGGCAGCGGGCATCTTGGCCTCAGCGTGCTCCAGCGTCTCCTCCGGCGGTCTTGCCCGGTGAGTGTCGTCTTTGTATTTCTTTAAGCAGGACCCAAGTTTCATCGCCGGGACCATTGATGGCGATGGGATATAACATTATTCTGAGATAACACCATCCTGGATATCATTATTTTTGGATAGCATTATCCGTGGCGAATAATATTATTGGGCGGGCATAATCGGCTGAGCACAATCCTTGCTCGTGGTCTTTATCACGCAAGCTTTAATCACACAAGGAAGGGCAAGGGGTCCTTCTTGCGGAAGGCCAGCGTCTGGCTCGTCGCGATCAGTCGTCCGTCCTCTCCTGTGACTCGAATCTCACAGGCCGAGATCTTGCGGGAGCGGTTCACTTCCCGGCCTTCGGCGGTCAGCATCTCGCCGGGAAGCGCGGCGGAGAGGTAATTCACGTTCACCTGCAGCGCGACAGCCACAGTTCCGTGCGAGTTGACCGTCAGCTCGAAAGCGGCATCCAGAAGCGAGTAGATCGCTCCCCCGTGCGTCGTGGCAAATAGGTTGTTCATCTCATTCGTCGTTCGCATGGTCACGGTTGCGTGGCCCGGCTCAAGCTCGGCAATCTTAATTCCCAAAGTCCGGGCAAAAGGCTCCAGAGAGAAGCGATCCCGCAGGATCTGCAAGACATCGTTCATGTTCATCCTTCGATATGTGATTGTCTTCGAAATGGTTATATTCGCTCCGCCTGAAATCTCTCAATTATGCCCTGCGCCCCAGGTATTCGGCCAGAGCCAATCTCTATTGAATTGAGTGGTTCTGCAGTCTCCATTATCCTTACCCAGGGGACTATCAATATCTGGTTTGGAAGGAAATTCGACAAGTCTCTCCTGGCTAAAATATTGATCACAATTTCCAAGATCGATTCAACCACTGAGCACGAGAAGGAGGTCATGTGCCGCTTCGAGGAGATCAGCGAGTTCGAGAACAACGGCTATATCCTAACCTCTTATGCCCGAAAAAAAGACAAATACCGGGCCGTATTCGTTGTCCCTTTCTCCAATTCCAGAGCCCTGGAAATGTTTATCGAATCCATGATCCAGGAGACCGAACACGAAGACGTGAAGATCACCCTTTACTGGAGAGGCGGAAGGGTGATGATGAATATAATAAAAGAAGAATTGGGAAGGCTCAATTGTTTCAGTATTCTCAATGTTGTTTATAAAGAAGATAATAGGGAAGAGCTGATTCGGGAAGTAAACTACAATAGAACTCAAGGAACATCAGACGAATGATGGATTTGACAAATTACCTTGCGAATTATGAATCAGTTAAATGATGAATCTGGCGAATTATGGCTCAGTTGAATGACGAATCAAACGAATGAATTAACAAATTATGAATCAGACAGATGTTGAAGAACGGGAGAGGCAAGCGGAGGGATGAGTCAATGAAATTTGCAACTTGCACGGAAGATATAGAGATTTCAGGGATCAGAAAGTGCTTCGAGGGTGCGGCCCCCGGGTCCGTTAACCTGGGACTTGGCCAGCCGGACTTCGACACACCGGACCACATCAAGAAAGCAGCCATTAAAGCCATTGAAAAGGGCATCACGGGCTACACGCCCAACTGCGGCGTGCCTGACCTGCGGGCGGCGTTGGCCGAGAAGTTTCGAAAGGAGAACGGGATCGAGTGCGCCGCCGAGGAGATCATGGTTACGAGCGGTGCCAGCGAGGCCCTCTTCCTGATTATTGCCGCGATGGTTGATCGGGGAGACGAGGTCTTGATCGGCGATCCGAGCTTTCTCTCCTATGCGGAACTCACCAAGCTTGTGGGCGGAAAGCCGGTGAATGTGCCGCTGGATGAGAACCTTCGTCTCTCGCCCCAGGCACTGGAAGAGCGGATATCGGATAAGACAAAGCTGATAATCGTAAACTCGCCCTCCAATCCCACCGGATCGGTGCAGACGGCGGAGCAGATGAGAGCCATCGCCGAGATCGCGGATGACAGGGACATCGCGGTCCTCTCCGATGAGGTCTACGAGCACTTCATCTACCAGGGAAAGCACGTCAGCCCCGGCAGGTTTTCGGACAACGTCATTACCGTCAATGCCGTCTCCAAGACGTATGCCATGACCGGCTGGCGGCTGGGCTATCTTGTGGCCAAGGGCTGCGCTCTGGAACAGCTCTTAAAGATCCACCAGTACGTTCAGGCCTGCGCCAGCTCCATCTCCCAGATGGCGGCTTTGGCGGCCATAACCGGGCCGCAAGACTGCGTCTTCCAGATGAGGGACGAATTTAAGAGTCGCAGAGACCTTCTGGTCAAGGGCTTCCGCGAGATGGGCGTGGACCTGGTAGTTCCAGAAGGCGCGTTCTATCTATTCCCCCGCGTGGGAGATGGAGACTCAGTGGCTGCAGCTTTAGGCAAAGCGGGCGTTATCGTGGTTCCGGGCTCGGCCTTCGGACCGGGCGGAAGCGAGTACATCCGGCTGTCTTATGCTGCGGCGCGTCCGCAGCTTGAGCTGGCATTGGCGCGCATGAGAGATATCCTTTAAATAGGAGAGTTGCATTCGTCGCTAGGAGTGATGAAATGAAGGAGCAGGTTGAGGTCAGAGAGCTGAAAGAAGGAAGATACGTAATCCTCGATGATGAACCATGTATTATCAAGAGCATATCGCATTCCAAGCCGGGAAAACACGGCTCGGCCAAGGCCAGGGTTGATGCCATCGGCATCTTCGATAACCAGAAGAGATCCAACGTCTCGCCGGTCACCACCAAGATCTATGTGCCAAATGTGGAGCGCAAGACCGGCCAGGTTCTATCCGTAAGCGACACATCCGTGCAGCTTATGGATATGGGCGACTTTTCCACCGTGGATGTGCCGATAACCGCGGACCAGAAGGATAAGATCGAGGAAGGCAAAGAGGTTGCTTACCTCTCGGTCATGGGCAGGACCAAGCTGGACCTGCGCTAGATCCGGATTGGATCAAGATCCATGGATTAGCAATTCAAATCAAATAGAATGTTCCAGAAGTGCGGCTTTGCTGACGCATCTGGGGAATTGGAAGGCGCGGCCTTTGCGTTGATAGGTCTCCCCTTCGATTCCACAACATCTTTTCGTTCGGGGTCAAGAGACGGGCCCGATGCCATTCGTCAGGCTTCATTCAATTTTGAGAGCTACGATTTCGAGCACGATGTGGATCTGGCGGACCTCGATATCTGCGACTTAGGGAACATGGAGCTGGGATCGGACCCGGCCTATGCCTGGGAGACCATAAAAGAAGGCATCGCGCTGCTGCCCAAGAGTTGCGTTCCTATTTTCCTCGGTGGAGAGCATTCCATCGCTCCGCCGATTGTGGAAGGATTATGCCGGTCCCGCCAAATCGACCTGGGCGTGCTTGTGCTTGACGCGCACCTCGATCTGCGCGAGGAATACGGCTGCACCAGGTTCAGCCATGCCTGCGCCAGCCGCAGGATTCTGGAGTCGAAAGGCGTCAAGGCCTATACCTCCATCGGCATTCGCAGCGGTTCGCCTGAGGAATTTTCATTCGCCAAGCAAAACAATGTCAACTACTTCACCAGTCGCGAGGTGCGGGAGACTGGGATTGATCAGGTGTTGGACGCCGCCCTGGAAGACATGCAAGAATGCGAGCGACTTTATCTTTCCATCGATCTTGACGCCCTCGATCCCGCCTACGCTCCCGCCGTCGGCAATCCGGAGCCGTTCGGCCTGACCTCCTGGGATGTCAAACGGGTTGTGGAGCGCCTGGCAGCTCGCGCGGTGGGCATGGACATAAACGAGCTTGCACCCGCCTACGATCGCGGCGAAACGGCTCTGCTGGCGGCGCGGCTGGCACGGGGGTTCATTGCCGCCAAGGTGTTGAAAAATAGAAGCAGGTATTAAGGTGCAAGCATTGCCAGCAAATTAAAATAAATATAAATGTTAAAAGAATATAACAATCGCCTGCAAATCGAATTAAATAACGGCTTGGCACATCTCACCATAAATATCAGAGTATTACGATAAAACAAATTTTAATCGGACGAAAAAATTTTTCGCATAGCTATTTTGCATCTATTTAAATATAACGAAGCTATCGACAAATATTTGACCGAGTATACTATCTTATTTTCGGGATGTGAAGTGAATAAAATCAAGATACTATTCCTTGCTGCCAATCCAGGTGACACAAATAAACTGGCTCTTGATGAGGAAATTAGAGAAATTACCTCAAAAATTAGAGCTGCAGAACATCGCGATTCAATTGATCTAATCTCTGCATGGGCGGTTAAGCCTGACGACTTGCTGCAATTGCTAAACCAGCATAAACCACAAATTGTTCACTTCAGTGGACATGGAAGCAATTCAGGCAAAATTATTCTAACCGACAATAATGGTGTCTCAAAGACGGTTAGCAGCAGGGCCATTCAAACCTTATTCACAACTCTTAAGGACAACATTCGGGCTGTTGTATTAAATGCCTGTTATTCAAAGGAGCAAGCAAAGGCCATTACGCAGGTAATTGATTGTGCAGTAGGAATGAATGGAAGCATAGAAGATAATGCTGCCATAACCTTTGCGGCATCCTTTTATCGAGCTATCGGTTTTGGTCGTTCCGTAAAAGATGCATTTGATCAAGGTAGAGCCGCGCTGCTTTTAGAGGGGATTCCCGAAGAAGATACTCCGGAATTGCTGGTTAGAGGATCTATAGATCCATCGTCTATCTATTTTTTAGATTCCGATTATTTAGAAACAGATGGAAGTCCCAGCAAGCCTGCAAAAGGTTTTAGGTTCAATAAAGAGATTGAAATTAGATCGCTAAAAGGCGATATAACTGAAATCCAAGCAGATGTAGTCGCTTTGAAATTTGCACGAGAATTCTATGGTGCAGATTCTATAGTAGCCATGAAGCTCTCAAACAACCAAGAGCAACTTGATAAGCTATCGCCTGAAATTGGTAAATTCTCGCTGGTTGCCACAAAAGGCAAAATTTCTGCAAAGAATGCACTCTTTTTAGGTGTACCTGCGTTGTTATCATTTCGATATGGTGAAATTTATAATTTCTCTAAAAATATATTAAAAATTTTAAAATATGAGTTTCCACAGGCAAGAACCATTGCACTGACTATTCATGGTGTAGGGTACGGACTTGATGAAACCGAAAGTGTCATCTCCCAAATTAGAGGATTGCTGGATTCTTTAAAATTGGGATGCTTTCCACCAAATCTTCAATGTATTTTAATTGTTGATAGAAATAGTGCACGAGCTGATCGCATCCAGAGAATACTAGAGGATAATTTGTCCTCCTATAGAAAAGGAGATCGAATCCTAGTTCCAGTTAATGAACTCTATAGTCGTTTGGCTAGACCAAAGACATATGAATTAGAAAATGCTGGTTTTGAATCCGAAAAGAAACCGCATATTTTTGTTGCTATGCCATTTAATGAAGATATGGATGACATATACTATTATGGGATCCAGCCTTCCGTGCATTCTGCAGGTTATTTATGTGAACGAGTTGACCTTACCGCATTTACTGGTGACATACTTGATAGAATTAAATCACGCATCGAATCGTCAGAATTAGTTATTGCAGATCTGACAGGTGCAAACCCTAATGTGTATTTAGAAGTCGGTTATGCATGGGGGAGAGGCCTGCCAACCATTCTTCTATCCAAAGATGCCGATGACCTCAAATTTGATGTTCGTGGACAACGTTGCATAAATTACAAAAGAATCATAGATTTGGAAAAAGCTCTCAAACTTGAGCTGAGGGGTTTAATTAATGACGCCCTTTAGAAATACATTATCCTCTGCTCGTGATATCGGCTCGAAATTCAAGAAGACCGCTGTTGGCAAAAACGATTAGAGTTTCTTACTCACAAAATGCATTAAATTAAAGGTCCAACTGCAGCTAGTACATCCAGGCCTAAATAAACCCATTTTTAAGCAGCAAGTGCCTTCCCTTTATATGTCCATTTGAATGGTTTCGCCATTGTCCGGTTGAAGTACTCGACAAAAGCTAACACCTTAGT
>Ga0105092_10001229_pt1 | contig 13663 bp, 11 predicted proteins | sample PPLLak2March2015_FD_87021 | JGI IMG/M metagenome (GOLD analysis project Ga0105092, IMG submission 87021) | Freshwater sediment microbial communities from Prairie Pothole Lake near Jamestown, North Dakota, USA - PPLs Lake P7 Core (1) Depth... | ecosystem: Environmental > Aquatic > Freshwater >... | reverse complement strand
CGGGAAGCTGCTGGAGAAGGCGTGGGAGGAGGCGGGGTTTGTGTTTGGGCAGAACAATCCTCGAGGCTGCTGATCACAGGCGCATGGTCAATCCTAAGCTATGTTTGGCCAAAGTTTCCGCTTTTGCCTGAGTGGCCATTCTCGGAAACTATGGAATGATTTATCGACAATTGCCTGATACTGGATTTTCGCAATCAGTGAGAAATGAAAACCGCTGTATAAAACCGGCGCGCAACATCAGGCATAATGCACCAGGATTATTATTGATAAAAATGCTATTTTAAAATTGAAATGGCCATATTTTCATGGCCTTTCCCCTTCAAGGAAAACTGGCAACTTTGACCGCATGTACGCCTCTCGCCTGTGATTTGGACTGACCTTGAGATAAATGCCCGTGGTAGCAAGAGAGACGTGCCCTAACTGGTCTTGTAGATCGCCCACCGGCACGCCACTATCGAGGCTCCAGACGGCAAAACTATGCCTAAGGAGGTGAGGATGTACTCGATGCCTATTCTTTCCTGCTTTATCCTGGCGCTTGACCTCCTGCAGGCCAGCCCTGGTAGCAATGCCATCCAGGATATTCTGGACCTGCCGAGAGGAGATATGCCCTTCACGATAGCTCGGGAACAGCCAGCCTTTAGAACGGCCAGCGAGCAGCTTTGATATGGCCTCGGCAACCTGTGGCAGCAAGACCACGGTGCGAGGCTTCTTGAACTTGGCATTGATGGCCGGGACATGCAGGTAGCCCTTGCTGAAGTCCACATCCTCTGCTCTAATCTGGGTCATCTCCCTCACACGTAGACCGGCTCCGGCCAGGAGGAGCAGGATACATCGCTCTCGGTTGTCTTTGGCGGCCTTAAGCAGGGCGTTAAACTCTGCGTGGGTGAGAAATTTCTCAGGTTCCATGCCGTCCTCGAGGCGTTTCATCCTACTTCAAATTTCTGATTATGCTACTAATCAGAAATTGATATCGTTAGCAGCAAGTCATCAGCACTTCAGATATGTTGCTGCTCAAAGCTATGTATATAAATGGATCGTCATGAAGTTCGATCTTGGACTTTAGTTTTTACAGTATTTTTCGATCATATTATCCCGATCTCAATGGTGCTGTTCAGTTACCCAGCAGTTTAGGATGAAGCTTAAGCATTTATTTAAGCATTTATTCTAACACGCTAAATTTAATGTTAGGCAAAGAATTAGGTGCCAGTATATCCTAACTCCTTGGCTTTAGCGAAAGCTTCGCTGGATTCAGCAGTTCGACCAAGTGCGCGGAGAGCCATTCCTTTTATTATCAAATCAGGTAACTGGTCTCCACCTGACAACTCAATTGCTTTTTCAAAAGCAGCATTTGCCTCGATTTCGCGATCTAATGCCTTGAGGGCATCTCCTTTCCTTTGCCAAGCCTCTCCACGATTTAGGATCTCAATAGCTTTGTCAAAGCAAATAATAGCATCTTCATACTTGCCTTGAATATGGAGTGCAGAGCCTTTATCCAGCCAAGGATAGTCGCATTCTGGACATGCTTCGATTGCCTTATCGAAACACTCAATCGCTTTATCATACATGCCGCGTCTTTCTAGCATGTACCCTTCGTTTTCTAAAATACCGATATTCTTTGGATCAAGTTCGGTAGCCTTATCAAAGCATTTTAAAGCCTCATCGTACTTCCCCTGTCCTTCGAGAACATGTGCTTTATCGTTCCAGTCCCAGGCCGTTAAGCTGGTTTCGTTTGTTGTAACCACAGGAGTCGTAATAGTGAAGGTGGCCATTTTATTAGCATCGTATCCATAAGGACCTGCATGCTTTCCATCTCTTACTCGAACCTCAATCTGATTCTTACCCTCATTAGGAGATGTTCTGTTCTCACAAGCAAAATCTCCTCCTGGTGGGGCGCATGTTGCCCAGACATTATCCGTTGTATAATCAGTAACTGGCCAGCCGTTTAAGAAAAATCTGTAAAGTATCTGATCTCCATCTGGATCTAATGCATTCGCTGTCCAGGTTATAGATGTGCTGGAATCTTGCGGACTGGCTCTATCGGCGTTGAGGCTGGTTAGTACAGGAGGGCGGTTCTCCGGTACTCTAGGCTTTAATTTGATTATATCGAAATTAGTCACTTCGCTGCCATCGAATCCATCAGGTCCTGAATGCCTTCCATCCCTTATTCTAACCTCAATCTGATTCTTACCGATGTCAAAGTCCGTAGTTTTCCAGGTCCATGTATTGTCCTTTATCCATCTGGTCACAGGTTCATCGTTCAGGAAGAATCGGTAGAGCATCTCATCGTTCTCTGGATCTTTAGCCTCAGCAGTCCAAGTTACGACTGTTCCTGTATCCTGTGAGGTGGACTTGTCTGGAATCAAACTGACCAGTTTGGGTAGTTTATTAGATATCTCAGGTAGCTTTAAAGGAGTCTTTACAAATGTGTCTCTGATGCATAGAACATAATGCTTGTCTCCCTGATAGAATGGCCCTCCGGGATGTGTGTTCCCTTTTTCGTCAGGACCCCAGTCTAGATTTAACCAGACATCCTTGGTATCAGTGTCGATATGGGTATAGATCTTATCCGTATCAAACTTCTCTTTCAGCCAGCTGATGATATCTTCCACCTGACTGTTCTGAGCATCAAGCTGACCGAGATAGACTTCCGTGTAAGCATGGCCGCCTGTGGTATTATTGCGAGCCAAAATAATTCTGGTAGTGCCACCTATCGATTCTATGAGAGCAGACATAAGGATGGCAAAATCATCACAATCGCCTGCACCTGCACATCCCGCATCTTTGCCAATTTCCAGGGTCTCATTGGCATACATGAAGTAATCTATGCCTCTCGTATCTGCAACGTAGCTCCAACCGTTATTTGAATCAGCACCATTCTTGAGATAACTGTAAATCGAGCTAATTTGATCGATAGTACGATCTCCTGGATACTTGGCCGCAAGTACAACTGCTTCATGACGAACCACTGAATTATCTGGTTCCACTCTGGCGCTCAACGAATTCTTGAGTTCGCCCACTTTTTTGTCGGTGGTCCCTTCTGGTGTACTACCGCCTCCGGTAACCGGAAACGCCAGTATCGCTGTGTCAGATGGCGAGGATACGATGGGCACACCCGCAAGGTCAGGAGACGAGATATGAGTCTGCTCAAGCTGAGCAGAGGTGTAGCTTGCTACATCGACAGAAGTCTCGTCAAAGACGAAAGGCACGTCTGCGGCTGCTCCTAAGCCGATGGTAATAATCATGATACCTAGCAGGGGAATACCAAGATTAAACATCCAAGCCTCACTCTGTGGTGTGACACTTATCACATTCACTGAAATAGTTTGCGGCTCCGCTCTTCTAAACAACATAAACGCACCGAATGATCAAAAATTTGGTTCTGGATATGATATCCGGAACCTACACTACATCAATCGTTATGTAGTTGCTGGGCTTATCGAATATTGTGAACAAAGTCACGTGTCTACCCGGTGTGTCTGCATAGAAAGCAATCATGAATCCCGATTCGCACCCAAAACTATGAAAACCGCTGCTACAGATCGTAGTATTGATATGGGTAGTGAAGGCTGCTAATTGGTTCGGGACCAAGATCCCGTCATAGAAAGTAGCCAGACTTCTTGAGCACCCAAATGCGTCTCTGAACGCGAATGGTAATTCACCACCAGGGTTAACTCATCTACCCATATCGCAACTGCGAGGGCATAATGTCTGGAAAAAGAGAAATAGCTTGCGGAGTCGATGTACATAACGAATTCATTGTGGCGACTATTCTTTCCAGCGATGGCTTTAAGCTTCAGGCTCGATTTGAAACATGCCTGGAAGATCTTTTGAAGTTCAAGAATTGGCTGAAGGAGAATGGTTGCCATAAGGTCGCCTTGGAATCTACAGGCAATTACTGGCTTCCGATTTACCATATTTTAGAGGGATCTGTAAATTTCATTCTGGCGAATGCCTATCAGATCAAGCATATTCCTGGGAGAAAGACAGACTCGCTGGACTCCGAATGGCTTGCAGAGCTTTGCCTTAAGAATCTCATCACACCTTCTCGAATCTTTACTAAAGATCACCGTGAATTAAGGTCCCTTACAAGGGCAAGAGAGAGCTTGATCAAAATAAGAACCAAGATCAAGAATCGGGTTACTCATGAGTTAGAGGCGGCTTGTATCAAGCTTTCCTCAGTGATCGCTGACGTTTTTGGCAAATCAGGAAGGCATATTGTGGATGGACTTCTTAATGGCATGGATTTGGAGAAGATATTGGAAAGCATACCATCTGGAAGGGTAAGGAAGAATAAAGAGGAGATACGTGGAATCATCCAGGCAAACCTATCCTCTTCTCAGATCTTTCTCCTTCGATCTCATCTGAACATGATCGATGCAGTTACAAAGCAGATTGAAGAAATCGATGCTAAGATTTCGGATCAGATCACTCTACGGAATGAAGACATGAGGATCGCTTTGTCTATGCCAGGAATGGGATTCATTTCTGCATCAACCATCCTGGCAGAGATCGGAGATTTTAGAGACTTAAGTTCTGCGAATAAGCTTGCTGCCTATTGTGGACTTGTGCCGTCAGTTTATCAATCAGCAGGCAAGCTGATAAACGGCCATATCACAAAGCACGGCTCTCTTCATATAAGAAGGATAATTATCGAGGTGGCGCATGCCATTATTCTAACAAAGAAACTCTCGAAACTCAAGAAGTTCTTCTTGAGGATTAAAGCGAGAAGAGGCGCCAAAATTGGCATAGTCGCTCTTGCCAGAAAGGTGCTGTGCATACTTTATCATTTGCTGGTCCGTAGAGAGCTTTACCAAGATGACTTGCTCAGCAAGCCGCGATGCATCAAGAATCCCCGCCTGCATCCTAAAACAGCAATGGATCTTGACGAAATGATCCGGACTATCATAAAAGCAGGATATGAGGTGAAGAAAAACGAATGCTTAGAAAGCGGTTAGAGCCGCTGACCTTTTTTTATGTGGGCGTTTTCATGGTAACCAGATGTACTTGTAGTCAGGCGTTGCAAAGCCATCGGTCTACAGGCAAATGGGATGAGGATCTGCAGGCTTGCATTAAAGCTACTGAGCTGAAGCCAGATTATCCAGAGGCCTGGAACAACAAAGGTTGGGCTCTTAAAATACTTGGTCGGACTACAGAAGCAGATGCAGCCTTTGCCAAGGCCAGTGAATTGGGTTATCAGAGCTAGCTCTAGTTCTTTAACCCTCAATGCAAAATACATATAGTAGTCGAGGATATGACATTCGAGGTTGCTATGTCGTCATCAGCTCTATGTGGGCTATGCATTATAATTCTCTTGATTGGATCAGCAGCAGCTGCTGACGTACCTTTCGTTTTTGATGAGGGGTCTTCAAGCATAACAGGTTGTACCTCCGCTCAGCTAGAACAGGCATCCTCCATATCTTCCGATCTTGCGGGAGTTCCTATGCTTTCCGCTCCCTCAGACGGCGAGGTCCTGGAGTTTCCAGTTACAGGCGGTGGCAATGCCCCAGAAGGCACAACAGAAAAGAAGGTAATTGACCTCAAGATCGAGTTTGATGCTAGAGTAGAGCCTGAGAATCCGCGAGTAAATGATGAAGCTGTTGTGCTTGCACTTAAATACCCAGGAGACCTGACTGTCGATCAGATCGCCTCAATTTATAGCTATCTGAAAAATGGTGACGGCTCGAAGAAAGGGTGGGGCTATGTGCGAGATCCAAGGGGCATTGATTACCTGAGATATGCCAATGCTTCTTTGAAACTGGGTGACAGGGCAAATTGCGTAGGAGGAGGCGATTGTGATGATTTTGCTATTCTCATGTCAGCATTGGTGGAGTCCATAGGCGGGACAACCAGAATCATTCTCGCCCGCAACAATAGCACAGGCGGCCATGCTTATACTGAAGTTTACTTGGGCCAACTAGGCACCAAAAACAGCCAAGTCGAAGATATCATCAACTGGCTGAAGCAGAAATTCAACACGGATAAGATCTACACTCATATTGATACTGACACCAAAGATGTCTGGTTAAACCTTGACTGGGGAGCGGACGAAAAGGGGAATGCACATCCTGGCGGACCTTTCTACCAAGGAGATAAGCACATAGTGCTCTGTATCAGAGACAAATATGGGAAAACGCCACTAAAGCTGCCTGTGAAATCTAACGAACCGCCCAAGCTGATAAGTCTGACTTCGGACAAACCAAGTCCGCAGCAGGCTGGAACTGCTATAACCTGGACTGTCGAGGCTAAAGATTCGGAGAACGATCCGCTTGTTTATAGATTCTTGCTCAGGGGCATAGCAGTTTCCGGCTGGAGTTCGGACAATAGGTGGTTTTGGGCCACGACATCGGATGATATTGGTGAAAACCAAATCGAGGCTCAAGTGCGAGACACGAAGCATGCAGAAGCTGATGCCTTCGATAGTAGTAAGGTTGCTAGTTTTGTAATTCAAGATAGCACAAATAATAATCAAATTGTTCCATCTCAGCTGGATCAATATTCCACCAGCACTTCTGGCGGTGCGCCCTCACCGAGCGCGCCGCCTAAAAGCCCAGAATATTTGGGGCTGCAGACGCCCTCCGCCGCTGCATATCCGCCTCCCTCTACTCAGGAAAAATCTCAGATATTGATGAAATCCGATGAGCAATCAGCGTACTCTGCCGCTCCGCAAGGATTTATGGCTAACGCCACCAGCCCAACTAATCAACAGATGATAGTCCCGTCGGGCGTTAATGCTCCCAACAGCCTCTACGTCTCCTATGCGCCACAAACCGTTGCCGGCTGCAACATCTACTCCAACCTGCCGGACTGGTTGAACACCGCTGGCTCAGGCTCCATCTGGTTCTATGAATGGTATCCGAACGGCATGCTTGATACCCAATATGCAGGGTCTGTTAACTATCCAGGCTGGTACAAGAGATGGTTCTTCGCCGACGTTCCTGGCTGGCACATCCTGCAATACTACTGCAACGGCTGGAGCAACTATGCCTACATCTACGTCTATGGCCCCGGAGGATAGAGTCAGCCTGAACCCAAGCCCCAGCCCGGCCGACGATACCGGATCTTATGGTGCAGGTAGCAGGGATGCCTGGCTGATTAAGACCGATGCCAATGGGAACGTATGATGCTGATGCTGCCTTCGACAAGGCCATAGGGTGAGTGTTACAGGCGGATCCCAGCCCCGAGCAATATGTATAACCTGTAATCCATCTCCCCTTTTTTCGATATCATCAAACCATAGGATATTATTATAAGGATACTTTCAGCCCTAAACTCCCTGATGGTGCGCGCCGGATTCTACAGGACTTTTTTGATTTAGACGATGCTGCTTTTCCGATATCGGGCAATTGTCGATAAATCATTCCATAGTATGCTGGAATGAGGACTTAGGCCAAAGCGATTTTTGGGCCATTTAGGAAGATTCACTAAAGCAGTATGGATAACCAGAAGTTAGTGATGAAAAATTCTATGGCATTTTTGGTGTAACTAGTTAAAATGACCTAGAACTTTTTGAGCTGTTGCAATCCATCTTTTGGTAAGCTTGGAACCAAGGTTAGAAGCATACAAAAATTGCAAATTCTACGAATCGCAATCGATTGATGCATCTGCTAATCGCAAGAGCGTTCGATAACTGTTTTTAGAATAGAGCGAGCGTTACGGGGCTACGACCACTTAGAGACTCGTGGCACTAAAATGGAAACCTATGGCCCAGCCAGCCAACGGGCCTGCTCAATCGAGAGAGGTATAAATCCTTAGGAATGCTAACCCAGTCATCTAGACTGAGTTATTAGTTCTCCTACGTGTCGATTTCTTTTTCCGAGACCCGATTTCATTTCATGATAACTTGAGGTTAGCAACATGAAACAGCGAAGAGCCAAATTTTTTGCTGTATTAGAGGAGATATCTCTACGGTTAAAAAGAACTCTATTTCAGTTATCGACGCCATTCAAGGAGCCTTTGAAGGGCATCCATTCATTCCTGTCTGAACATAGATCGCTGTCTGAATTCTTAATGATTTCGTGAGTATGGCTGAATAGTTACTAAATTTTTTGCATTAGTCAAGCAGCTCATGTGGGTTTGACTCAGTATCTAGCGAGACTAAACACTTTGCTACTATCGTAGCCATCCGGCCCAGCATGTTTACCATCCCTCACTCGAACCTCTATTTTGTCATCGCCTACATTGGTATCAGTCGCAGTCCATGTCCACTGGTCCTGAGACTGCCAATCCGTTGCAGGTTGGTCGTTGAGGAAAAACCTGTATTGTACGGGATCGTTCTCTGGATCACTGGCCGTGGCAGTCCAGGTTATAGTTTCGTCAACACCTATCGGGCTGCCCTTATTGGCCGTCAGACTAATCAGCTTGGGCGGTTCGTTAGATTTTAAAGGTAGTTTTAATGGTGTTTTTTCAAATTTGTCTCTGATGCAGAGCACAATATGTTTATCTCCCTGATAGAATGGCCCACCAGGATGTGCGCTCCCTTTTTCGTCAGGACCCCAGTCTAGATTGAGCCATACGTCCTTGGTGTCGGTGTCAATGCGGGTGTAAATCTTATCCGTATCAAACTTCTGTTTTAGCCAGCTGATGATATCTTCCACCTGACTGTTCTTATTCCCAAGCTGGCCCAAGTAAACTTCGGTGTAAGCATGGCCGCCGGTGCTATTATTGCGAGCCAAGATGATTCGTGTGGTTCCCCCAATGGACTCCACCAGTGCTGACATAAGGATGGCAAAATCGTCACAATCCCCGCCACCCACGCAATTTGCCCTGTCACCCAATTTTAAAGAGGCATTGGCATAATTAAAATAATCAATACCTCTTGGGTCTCGCACATAGCCCCACCCTTTCTTCGAGCCTTCACCATTTTTCAAGTAACTGTAAATGGAGGCTATCTGACCGATGGTAAGGTCTCCAGGATACTTGAGAGCAAGCAAAACCGCCTCTTCATGGACACGTGAATTATCTGGTTCCACTGCGGCATCAAATGCCTTTTTGAGTCCCCCAACCTGCTTGTCGGTTGTACCCACTGGAGCACTGCCACCACCAGTAACAGGAAATGCTATAATCTCGTTGTCTGCAACCTGGGTTATCGTTGGCACACCTGCAAGGTCAGGAGAGGAGGTACGAGCCTGTTCAAACTGAGCAGGTGTATAGCCAGCTACACCTGCGGAGGTTCCATCAAAGACGAACGGTACATCTACGGCCATCCCGGTGCCAATCAAAAGAAAAATACCTAGCCATATAACCCAAGGAGACATAGGGATCAAAGATACCTCATTTTTAGCAAAGGGGAACGCAAGGGGAAAGCGTTCTTGTTGTGGTTGATTTAGCTTTCCTGCTCGATTTCCCTGGCATTTGCAAATGCATCCTTAGCTTTCGTTTTCAAGATCCAGCCTTTGGTGTACCAGGCTTGTGCAGATCTGGGATCTATCTGTATAGCCTTGTCACAAGCCTTGATGGCTTCATCGTATCTGCCCATGGCATAGAGAGCTTCTGCTTTGTTGTTCCAGGCGGCCGTGAATGATGGCTCTAGTGCAGTCGCCACATCAAAACACTTGATAGCCACTCGATATTGGTGTGCGACTAGTAGCACAACGCCTTTGTAGCTCCAGCTTTCTGCAACCTTGGGATTCATCTGTATCGACTGGTCGAATGCTTGAAGAGCTTCCTCGTATCTGCCCTGATCAAAGAGAATCATGCCTTTTTTCTGCCAGACCCTGTAATCAAACTCATTCTTGATCTCACCTACTGTCTTGTAGCTTTTGCTCTCCGGGAACAGTAGGACATCACTATCTCTGGGGGCAGATACCGGTGGCACTCCGGCTAGCTCTGGTGATGCGGCGCTGAAGTTCACAAGTTGATCCGAGTTGTAGCTGCCCACATCATATGAACTATTGTTGAAAACGTATGGAATATCTGCCGCTAGTGCGGGTTCCAGTAGGAAGATCAGCCCAAGCCAGAGAAGGATGCTTAATTTCATCATTTATCCCTCTATTACCAGAACTCATTAACGTCCATGATGAAAAGGTTTGTGTTTATAAAACCCACATGAGCCTAAAGATCAGGGCAGAGGCTCATGCCTGAAAAATGAAAGTGGTATCTTTTGGCACCCTTCTTTCATGGGAATACCATTAGATTAGCTGTGGGACAAGTTGTCTAGATTGATACAAGCTCCTTGCAGAGATTTGTTTATATTGTAGAATGTCTTTACTGCAATTAAAATTTGCCAAAAACAAGAATGTAGGAGGTCAAAAATGAGGAACAGACAGCTCAAACCATTGCTGGTCCTATGCTTGTTGTGTTTAGGACTTTTGTTAACTGGGATAGTTGTAGCCCAAAATGATGAAACCTATGGCGCATATCCAAGTGCGCCCACTCAGGTACCTACACCGATCCCAACTACAACGTCCATGCCTGTCACAACCCCTACGACAGTAACCGCGTACCCGACACAGCCCACTACAGTTACTACAACACCTGTTATGCAGCAAACAGCTACTGCGGGGACAATTATAACCAATCCTGTTACGACATCCAACCCAAGTACCATAACTGCAGTATATTATACTCAGGCACCACCAGTAGTGCAGCAGAATGCTTTGCTGACTTATGATATCCAGACCGCTCCACCGGCGAACGTATATTATAGTGGCTCGTATATGCCTTGGACTTCGTTCTATCAGGTATTCCCAGCGAACTCTCCTGCACTCTGGATTGCATCATCAGTCGGCTGGTCCTGGTATGCAACCTGTCCCGTAGGTGGCTGGATGCAAGAGCTGATGTACGTCCCTGTTACGGGAACTATGAAGGTATACGATTTATATCCCGATGGAACTACGAAATACTACAGCTATGGATTTGCAACACCGGGCTACAAATACAGATGGTTCCGTGTAGATACTCCTGGCAGATACTTAACTATGCTCACGATAGCCGATATTCCGAGTAACTACATCATAGTCGATGCGGCATAGCTCAAGGTCAATCTGACAATAAATAAATTTGAAAAAGCAGGAGGAAGATTATGAGATTCAACTTGCGCAAAGCATTGTTGCTCCTAAGTATTTTTTGCCTGGGCATCGCGTTGACTGGAATTGTTCTAGCCGAGGACGATCAGAGTAGTGAAACCTATGGAGCTTATCCTGGTGCACCTACTTCTGTTGCGGGGCAACCGACTCAGACCACACTAGTCAGTACTACCACACCTGGCTCCACAACTACAGTGGTTGAAAAAGCAGTCACTTCAACAGTTCAGACTGGAAAGCCAGTGATTCAATTGGGAACTGGTGGACGAACAGCAAGCACTGTTAGCAGCAGTACAATAACTGCGACATACACCACCCAGGCTCCGCCGGCCACTCAACAGAAGGTTCTGTTGAATTACAATGTTCAAACTGCTCCGCCGACTGCCGTGTATTACAGCGGCACGTTCATGCCCTGGACATCGTTCTCCCAAGTGTTTCCAGCAAGCTCTTCAGCACTCTGGGTTGCCTCATCTGCAGGATGGTCGTGGTATGCAACCTGTCCCACCGGTGGTTGGATTCAAAACTTAATGTATGTGCCTTATACCGGAACGATGAAGCTCTACGAATTTTATCCAGACGGGACCATAAAACTCTATAGCTATGGCTTTGCAACGCCTGGCTACAAGTACATATGGTTCTATGCAGACACACCGGGCAGGCATGTGACTTTGTTCACAATATACGATAAGCCCAGTAACTACATAACTATTGATGTGGTTTAGAGTCCTGGATTAACACCCAGAACTCGATTCTTCATTTTTTAGATTGATTTTATGTCTCAATGTGTACTGTTGCATCCTGTGGTGGTAGGACATTTTAGATGATCGTTTGATATTGATTTACTATTAGTCCAAATGTCCCCTACATTAAAATATCTTCGCATACGAATTCAATCCTTGGTGGGACTGATGGTACAAGTAGATGAGACTGATCTGATTTACAAAGGCCCTTGGGTGAGAAGTGCTCACACTTGAAGAAGACTACAGCTTTCCGAAGGCTACTTGCCGATCTCTGGTTAACCTGATGTGGGATTTTCTCAATGAAACCTTCGGTGAGAAGCTTCATGAAGGCCAGATCACGTTCCATGCTGCCTCTGCATCAGAGCCCCCTGGAAAAAGACTCTCAGAAATAAAATCGGTCCCCGTCCATCTGACGTTTCATGATAGAAACGATATGAGCATCTTAACAGAGAAAGGCACATCGGGTCTGCGAAAGCATAAAATTCTTCGCATGGCCAGCGAGGCTTTGGATCAAGACGGTCTTCTGACGCAAGAGGATCTGGCGGTCCTTCTCTGCAGCTCAAGAAGAACGATCAGGCGCGATGTCAAGGAGCTGAAACAACAGGGAATCGATGTACTTACCCGTGGAACGCTTCAAGATATTGGCCCAGGAGTAACACACAAGTCTAAAGTAGTGAAGATGTGGCTTGAAGGCTACGAATACACATACATCGAGCGTAAGACAGGTCACTCCGGCTTTTCTGTTCAAAGGTATCTAACAGGCTTTTCCAAATCAGTCCGATTCTACGTTCGTTGATATTCATTGCCAGCGCGGAAAGCTTCCCACAGCGAAGAAGCATGCGATCGATATATCAAGGGTTTTAAAAAAGTTCTAAAGCTTCATGGCGATGGGATTCCAGCGGAGAATATGGCTTCTGAGCCGGAGATGAGCAAATCCCTGGTCCGGCAGTACGTCGAGATTATCAATGATCTAGCTGAGATGAAGAAGGGATAGAAAAGATGATATTCAAGAAAATCGGTAACATGGAGGATGTAGAGGTCATTTGCCACTATTTTACAGGGCCACCACCACAAGATGTAACAGAATCATAACTCACACAATATTTATGTGCTGAACCGACACGCCTTGTGAAGCGTGGTTGTTACTACCAGTATCAATTGCAAGCCCCTCGCTCAGATCATCCACGAGCATCCGCGTAGCATGATATTCGAGCGAAAAGAGGACGACAGAATTTGATCAGGAATTAAGGGAGGAGGGAGTGGCCTGGAAGACCGCCCCCGTTTATGCCGCGCTTCAGTTCGTAATGCTGGCCAGCCCCGGAGCCGAGCCGTTGGGAGTGAGCCTGTAGATGTCGCCGCCCAGATCGACCTCTACATGATCGCCTTTGGGCGTTGCATCGATGCCGTGAGTGGCCAGATAGAAAGCCAGATCCTGAGCATCCATGCGGGGATCATCGAAGGACGAGACTGTGGACAACAGATCAGAGAGGGACGCGCTCGATGCGCTTGCGGTTGGCAAAGCTAACAGGATTACCAACGAGAGCAGACTTATTGCACTAATTTGCTTCCAGGCCATAGCTACATCTAAACACTGCGAGAATCATATAGACGATTGCGTACAGCTTTTTGGTTAAATTTTAACAGATCTGACTTATAAGGCATCTTCCGGGTCGCGCTGACTGCAGCGCCGAAACCGAGACGAGAGGAAGCCCTCAATTAAGCGCCATAACTTTTATAGCAAACCCGCCATGAATACCGCAGGAGATCTCCCTCGTGCAGGCCAATACCTTCGATGTCGTCGAGCGACGGGTGCGCATCACCATCTTCAAGCTCGGCAAGCTCTGGGTCTTCAAACAGTTCTTCGACAAAAGAGAGGTCTTCGATGCGCTTCTGGACTACTAT
>Ga0105092_10001228_pt1 | contig 13673 bp, 7 predicted proteins | sample PPLLak2March2015_FD_87021 | JGI IMG/M metagenome (GOLD analysis project Ga0105092, IMG submission 87021) | Freshwater sediment microbial communities from Prairie Pothole Lake near Jamestown, North Dakota, USA - PPLs Lake P7 Core (1) Depth... | ecosystem: Environmental > Aquatic > Freshwater >... | reverse complement strand
GCCTAGCCACAGAGCCCACTGAGACCTTTGAGAAAAACTCATTGTCTCTGTGTTCTCTGTGGCGAAAAGACTTTTGCAAGAGGTCAAATTTACTCTTCACGTTTGTCGAAAGGACGTTTATTTTATGAGACGCAAGCGCTTATCCTGGTTCACACGCGCCGCCAAATGGGCGTCGCGGGCTGCCGGTCGACCGGTCACCTTTACGATCGCGGTAGCGATCATCGCGATCTGGGCGATCACGGGGCCGATCTTTCAATTTAGCGATACCTGGCAGCTGGTCATCAATACCGGCACAACGATCATCACTTTTCTCATGGTGTTCCTGATCCAGAATACACAGAATCGGGATACGGAAGCCCTGCAGATCAAAATCGATGAGTTGATCCGCGCCGTTGATAATGCGCATAACGCGCTCCTCGACCTCGAGGAACTGGACGAGGATCAGCTCGATCTTGTTCGTAAAGATTACTTAACGCTGGCAAAAAAAGCCAGGCAAGGTTTGAAAGGCGGTTAGATGAACCGGAGTGTGCCCGACGTATAAGGTCAGGGGTTTCCGACTCCGGATTTGGTTTGCTGAAGGGGATCGTATGGAAGGAGTGAAGTAATTATGGAGAACAAAGTCTTTGTCGTCACCGATACGACATCCGGAATTGGAAAAGCACTCGCCATGGATCTGGCGAAAACAGGCGAAGTGCTGGTGATGATCGCGCCGAATGCAGAGCAGGGGAATACGATTTTGAAGGAGATCAGGCTGGCAACCCAGAATTTCAATGTCAGCCTGGAGTTGTGCGACCTATCCATCATGTCGTCGGTACGAAACCTGGCTGAGATCCTCAAATCGAAATATGCAAAGGTCGATGTATTGATCAATAACGCTGGCGTTTATAAAACAAGACGCGGAGTCACTGTCGACGGATTTGAAGAGATGTTTGCCGCCAATTATCTTGGTCCTTTCCTCCTGACCAATCTGTTGCTCGAAATGCTCCAGGCTGCCGTTCACGCGAATGGTTCGGCGCGCGTCTTGAACATCACCGCACCCTCCACGGTGCAGATAAATTTCGATGACTTGCAAAGCGAGGCTAATTTCAATTCCTTGAAAGCCTTCGGAGCAGCCGGGATGGCGAATCTTTTATTTACATTCTCACTGGCACGCGGCCTGGAAAGCACCGGCATCACTGTCAACGCCATCTACCCTGAACCGATAAAAAAGCCGTTCGCGCCCCTGCGACTGTTCAGCCAGCGGATGTCGCGACCTTCCGACAACGCCGCAGAGAGCATCGTGCGGGCTGCGCTTGCACCTGAATTCGAAAAGACGACCGGAAGACTCCTGCAGGCTGGGGAGGAGATCGAAGCACCTGCCTATGCCTGTGACCGCGCTGCCCAGCAAAGACTGTGGGAGATGAGTGAAAGGCTCACCGATCTGCTCGCTACAAAGGGCAGCCTGCCTGTCAATGACCCCAGCCTCTGAAAAAGCCTTTTTGCTATAAAGAAAAATCGCCAGTTCATTAAAACGATACAGTCCGTGGCATGCATGCCACGGACTGTATGGTCAGAGAGGAGAAAATCGTTCCTACCCGTTTTTCGGGGGCTTGTTCATCTCACTTCGCTTTCGTCAGTGCGAACTTTTCTTTTCCAATCCGGTAATTGCCGTTCTGTTTGAGGACCTGCTCCAGCAGGTCTTCGGGCACATCCACAAATGTCACTTTATCTTCGATGCGGATCTTCCCGATCGTATACCCCGGGACGTTCGCGTGGAAGGCGATCGTGCCGACGACATCGCTTGGGCGGACACCGTGCGTCTTGCCTTTGTTCAACTTCAAGCGCACCATGCCCTCTTCATGGGACTCACCCCCGCGACGCCGGGCGCTGTCTCCCTTTCCTGATCCATTGCCTCGCCCGAAGGCTTCCCGCTTACCACCACGCACGGGCTCTCTTTCCGGACGTTTGCGATCATCCTTCACCTCACCGACCTCAGCGATCGGGCGCTGCTTTTCATCCGCACGCGCGATCTTGATCGCCGCGGCGGCGATGTTTAGCGGATCGTGTCCGGCTTCGATCAATTCCTGCACCATTTCGAGCTCACGCTTGTAGCGTCCGCGCCCGAGCCAGATCTTCAAGTTTTCAACCACCTGTGACTCGCGATGCTTAATGATGTCGCTTGTGTTGGGGAGTTCCATCTTTTTGATCGGTTGTTTGGTGAGCGCTTCCACCTCGCGCAGACGGCGTTTCTCGCGCGGGGCGATCAGGGTGATGGCGATACCCGTTTTGCCGGCCCGGCCTGTGCGCCCAATCCGGTGGATGTAGACTTCGGCATCGTCAGGCAGGTGATAGTTGAAAACATGCGAGATATCTTCGATATCGAGTCCGCGCGCCGCGACATCCGTTGCGACCAGAACTTTCAACTGGTTCGAACGGAAGCGATTCAGCACCGCCTCGCGGGCGCGCTGGTCCAGGTCACCGTGGATGGCTTCGGCAGGGATGCCGCGGACCACAAGCTCATTGGCGAGCGAGCTTGTCTCGGCACGGGTGCGGGCAAAGATCAGCGCGCTCTTGATCGGCTCGATCTCGAAGAGACGCGTCAGCGCGTTGGTCTTGTCGGACTCGTGCACGAGGTAATAGCGCTGCTCGGTCGAGGCCAGGGTGAGCGTATCGCGTTTAATCGTGACCGGCTGAGGGTCGCGCATGAAGCGGTTGGCGAGGGAACGGATGCGCGGCGGCAGAGTGGCGGAAAATAAGGCAGTCTGCCGTTCCGGTGGAGTCTCCGCCAGGATCTTTTCCACATCTTCCATGAACCCCATGTTGAGCATTTCATCGGCTTCGTCGAGGACGAGCGTGCGGATATGCTTGAGGTTGAGGGCTTTGCGCTCCATCAGGTCGAGCAGGCGGCCCGGTGTGCCGACCACGACATCCACGCCGCGGTTGAGGCGCGAGATCTGCGGTCCGTACGGCTGCCCGCCATAGACGGCCAGGACCTGCACGTCGAGATGCTTTCCGTATATCGCCATGGAATCGGCAACCTGCAAGGCAAGCTCACGCGTAGGCGCAAGGACCAACGCCTGCACATGGCGCTGCGGGACGAAGTTTTGAAGGATGGGGAGAGCGAAGGCGGCGGTTTTGCCTGTGCCGGTCTGCGCCTGGCCGATCACATCGGCCCCCTTGAGCATGACCGGGATGATCCCGGCTTGAATGGGTGTTGGCTCGGAATAGCCGAGCCCCATAATCGCCTGCACGAGTTCCCCGCGCAGGTTTAGAGAAGTAAAATCGGTTGTCATCGTTTCCTTTTTAGTTTAGTTGGGTAGTCCACTAGTTCGGTAGTTCAGTAGTTCGGTAGTTGGATAGTTGACGTGCAAGCTATCGAACCGGGAAACTAAAAAACCACAAAACTATAGAACTAAGTAACTGTTTCGATGACTCCGCTTTACTTCTTCTTGCTAATCAGAGGCTGCTTTTTCAAGCAAACTCGCCCAACAAAAAAGCCCGACTCACGTACAGCGGGCTGCATTAGGAGTATCAAAACAATTCCAAATTGTACGCTCTATCCTGAGCCGCCGCGCTGAGTGGCGAAGCTATATCGAAGCGGTAGTCGAAGGATGAAGAGCAGCAGGACAATAATAACACGGTTTTAAATGAAAACGGCGGACTGTACCTTCGTGCACAGTCCGCCGTTCTCGTAAACTTCCTGCTTCTAGCGGGTGGTGACGATCAATTGGGGTGCATTGGCACCGCTTTCGCGGCTTGCCAGGCTGACAGCCGTGTTGTTAAGCCCGGTCAACGCCAGACTGATCGCTCCATTGCCGGTCACAAAAGGGGTCACATCCACCTCGATCCATTTGCGACTCTTGAAAGAGCCCGTTGCGCCTATCTGGCTGCCGAGGGCAGGAGCATTATTGTAGGTAATACTCCGCTCAGCCCAGCTGCTATCGGGCACAACATACACATTACAGCCCTGGCTGGAACTGCTGTTGGCATAAATCCTTAATTTGGCGCTGGCGATCGGGGCACTCAGTCCCTGGATATTGAAAGTCAGGTAGCCATTGACAACAGGGTTGGCATCAAAGCGGATCTGCTTCGAGCCGCCATAGTTCGTGTTGGGGATCGCCGAGGTCACATAGGCATCGGCAGCAGGTGTAAACGTCACGGTCCCGGAGGACGCGGGCGGTTGGGTTGAGGTCGGCCCAGGCACATTCGTTCCCGGCGCGGTTTGAGTAGCCGGGACCGTCGTGGGAGCGTTGACGGGGGTTGAGGTCGGCGTCGCCGCGGGAGGAGCTGTCGGCTGGGTCGAGGAGGCGTTGAAGCAATTCCGCGTGCCTGATTCGGTGAACGTCTTGCCAGACTCCGGAACGAATTGCCAATCATAACTTGCCGCGTGCAGAGTCAGCTTCAGGAAACCGGATGTATCGGTGTTGCGCGCTGCGCTGTTCGGCTGGACCGAGGCGATGGATGTGTGATTCTTCCCGCCGGTCCCGACGACAAACTGCTGGATGCCATTCGGGTCCGCCGCGCCGCCGGGATTTTGCGGATCGAACCGTTCGTAGATGTGATCGTGACCATTCAGCACGGCCTCGACGCCCGCCGCATATAAAGCCTTCCAGAATACGTCGTAGTCGCTCCGGCTGCCATGCTGCCCGGAGGAGAATTTCGGGTGATGCCAGTACGCCAGCGTACAGATATTGGGATGTGCCGCCAGGTCCGCCTTTAGCCATTGTTCCTGCGTTGAACCGGCGCCGCAGCCACCCACCTTGCTGCAATTCGAATTAAGAGCGATGATATGCCAGGCGCCGATATCGTAGCTATAGTACCCTTTTGTCGGGTCACCTGCTGCGGCGCCAAAATACGTGAAGTAACCACTGGCACCCGCCGTCAGATATTCATGATTCCCTACCACAGGGCGGGTAATATTCTTCAAGCGGCCCCAACTGGGATCATAAGACTCATAGTATTTTGAAAGTACGCCGTCCTCATATTGAATATCGCCAAGGGCCAGGACCGCGGTTAAGTTGGCATTCAGCATCACATCAGAGACCGCCTTTTGGCGGCAGCTGCCGGACGTGCCGTTGCCACCGTTGAAACTGCTGCTGGTGGGATCACAGGCAATATCGCCCGCAGCCCCGATCACCGGGTCTCCGGTCGTATTTAGGGGTGCCGTATTCGTTGGACTGGGTAGCGGACTTGCCGTTGGACTACCGGCAGGCACGTTCGGTATGTCTAAAGTCGGTGCCACTGGTGTGGAAGTTGGTCCTGCTGCCTGAGTAGGCGGCACGGAGGTCCCAGTCGGCTGCGCGGTCTGGGTGGGTGGTACAAACGTCGCGGTTGGCTGCGCGGTCCGGGTAGGCGGGACCGTTGTCGGCTGGGCCGGAACGCCATTCCCATTGTTGTGAAGCGCATCGAGATAAGCGCCATAACCGGAACTGGTCGCCCACTCCTGCGCGCTTTCCACCGAGGTCCCCTCGCCCCATTCGTTGAACGTGGTGATCAGCTGGAAGGGCGCGCCGGAGGCAACCATGTCCTTGATGTTCTGGTTCCAGCGGTTGAGGTCACGCGCCAGGCGAACGGATTTACCTTTCTGCCAAAAGCCGGGGGAGATGGCATACGAGTGCCCTTTCTGATGATCCACTGCGACGGCCGGGCTGTACTGATGCCATCCGTCCGGCTGGCTGGCACAATCGCGATAACCGGAAAAGACTTTGAGCACAACATGGGCGCCCACCGTGTTCGCCTGCTTCCAACGATCGGCCATGCCGCAGGCATCATTGCCAGCCGCATAGACAAAGACAACGAAACGGCCATTGATCCGCAGGAAGCTGGGGTCGTTGCCGTACTTGTCGCGCAGGTAGGTCAGGTCACTGGTGAGCTGCTCCACCGACGGGTCGCCCTCGCTTTCATTCTCATGGTAGATCGACCAGCGGAAGTTCGTCCCGGCCGCGGCCTGGAGCAGAACCGGGATGCGGTTATCGGTCCGGGACCCCTGGCCCCACCAGGAGGCGATCCCGGCCTGGATGCCGCCATACTGCATGGCAGCGATCTGCTGCTGGATCACTGTCTGGCTGCTGCCGTCATAGGAGCCGAGCGTAGGAGTGTAATTGGTAAAAGGGTTAAAACTCTGTTGTTTCCAGGCTTCCGGGAACCACGGATAGTAGAAGGCAGCCCGGATGGGGAGCGACGGTTGGGTATCCGCCCGGGCGGGAGCGGCACCTGCCAGCATGACCGTTGCAAAATTCACGACGATCAGGGTAATGATCGTAATACGATGCAGCCAGCGCAACGATTTCTGTAATGAGCTTCGTGATATTCTAAACATGGATACTCTCCTCATTTGTGGCGTTCTTCCTCGCATCCACACTAGTGGTAAAGGCAACACGATGTGGGGCTTTCCTGCCAGGGCCTGGAGATTCTGGCTGCCGGTGTGCGAACCCTCTGCTTGCAGCCGTGATGGCCGGGTGAGCGATGCCTGGACCGATCAAGGTTCAGGTGCAACTGAAATCATTCGTCATTTGTTTGCACCTGCAACCTGGTAAAAGTCTAGTATCCCCAAATTAATTTTCGTTAAATTCCGGTTTGCCATTCTGTAAGATGGCGCTTAAGGACTAGTGCATTTGCAATCCTTTTGTCATGTTTCTACTATGTACCTCCATTTCCAAATAAAAACGGCGGATTGCACGCAGGTGCAGTCCGCCGTCTCGGTTTTTGTTCGTTCCTAGCGCGTCGTGACGATCAATTGGGGTGTATTTGCACCGCTTTCTCGGCTTGCCAGGCTGATGGCAGTGCTGTTAATACCGGTAATTGCCATGCTGAAGGTGCCATTGCCTGTGATCAGAGGCGTGACATCCACAGTGATCCATGCTCCGCCTGCGAAACTGCCCGTCGAGCCTCCAACGCTTCCCAGGGAGGGCGCGTTATTGAAGATAATACTGTTTTCGACCCAGGAAGTGGTGGGAACACCGTACACCCTGATCCCGGCTCCCGAACTGCTGTTCGCATAAATCCGTAACTGTGCGCTGGCAATGGAACCGCTTAATCCCTGAACGTTGAAGGTCAGGTAACTGTTGATCGCCGGGGAAGCGTCCGCACGGAGTTGAGGCGCAGTACCATAGTTGGTGGTGGGCGCGGACGCACTGACATACGCGTCCGCGGCAGGATTAAAGGTCAGCGTTGATGATGGGCCGGACGGTGTGGCCGTCATTGTAGGAATGCCCGTGGGAACAGCTGTTGGCAGAGGCGAGGAAGGGGTGAAGCAATTCCGGGTGCCTGTGTCCGTGAAGGTCTTCCCGGCTTCAGGAGCAAACTGCCAGTCGTAACTGGTTGGATGGAGTGTCAACTTGAGGACGCCGAATGTATCCCTGTGGCGCACAAGACTGTTCGGCTGAGTGGCGGCAAAATTGTTGAGAACCTTTCCACCGGTACCGACGATAAACTCCTGGATGCCCTTCGGATCGGCGGCGCCGCCCGGGTTTTGTGGAGCGAACCGTTCATAGACATGATCGTGACCGTTCAGCACAATCTCGGCCCCGGCAGCATACAATGCTTTCCAGAGGGGATCAGCAGATGGATAATTGCCTTGTTCGCCGGACGAAAAGCGTGGGTGATGCCAATACGCCAGAGTGCACATATTGGGATGTGCCGCCAGGTCCGCTTTCAGCCATTGTTCCTGCGGGGAACCCACAGCACAGCCGCCTGCCCGGCTGCAGTTCGTATTCAAGGCAATGATATGCCAGGCGCCCACGTCAAAGCTGTAGTACCCTTTTCCCGGCTCGCCCGCGGCAGCGCCAAAGTATGTGAAGTAGCCAGCGGCTTCTGGCGCACCCAGATAATCATGATTCCCCGCCGAAGGATGAGTGATGCTTTTGACCCGACCCCAGGTGGGATCGTAAGACTCTTCATAGATCCTCAGCGCTCCATCCTCATTGCTATTGTCGCCAAGAGTCAGGACCGCAGCCAGATTCCCATTCACGAGCAGGTCTGAGACAGCCATCTGACGGCATTCATTCGCCGTACCATAACCACCGTTGAAGGTAGAGCGGTCCGGGCTGCAGGCAATATCGCCCGCCGCGGCGATGACCGGATCGCCCGAGGGGATTGCCGTATTGGTGGGGTTAGAAGGAACGGTTGTCTGAGTGGGCGGCACAGCCGTGGCAGTCGGCCCGCCCCCGCCCGGACCAGTCAGGGAGATGTCATCGAACCAGCTGTCGCCGGTCCGCGGGCCGCCCGTGATCAGGCGCAGACTCACGCTCGTGTTCGTCCCGCTGTTCCACGTCCCGCTCAGGAACTGCCAGCTGCCCGTTGCGCCTGTGCACAACTGCCTCTCGCCGGCAATGTCAGCCATATCCATGCAGGCGCCACCGGTGGCGTTCGTTCGCCAGATGTAACCGGAGTAGGTATAGGTTGTGTTAGCGCTAACAGCAATCGCAGCCGTGGTGCGCGTATCGGTGCCGGCGCCCCGGTAGGTGGAGTGCAGCGACCATCCGCCGGTGTGGAACTTGTCGCTGGCGCGCACATGATTCGTCCCTTCCGTCCAGTTGGCTGCATCAGCAGCACTGTTCCCCTGCACATCGAAGCCTGGGTTCAATACCAGGTTGCCGCCCACTGGCAGGGTAGCCGTAATGACCGGTGGTTGGGTCGAGGTTGGCGTGGCAGGTGGCTGGGACGTCTGGGTGGGTGGCACGGAGGTTGCGGTTTGGGTAGCTGGGATGGCTGTCGGAGGGGTTTGCCCGCCATTATTGTGAAGCACATCCAGATAAGCGCCGTAGCCGGAACTGGTCGCCCACTCCTGAGCACTTTCCACTGAGGTCCCCTCGCCCCATTCGTTGAAGGTCGCGATCAATTGCCACGGTGCACCGGAGGCGACCATATCTTTGACGTTCTGGTTCCAGCGATTGAGATCACGGGCCAATCGGACGGAAGCACCTTTCTGCCAAAAACCCGGTGCGATCGAATACGAATACCCTTGCTGGCTGTCGACTGCCACCGCGGGGCTATATTGATGCCATCCATCCGGCTGGCTGGTGCAGTTCCGATACCCGGCAAAAACCTTGAGCACAATGTAGGCACCCACCGTGTTAGCTTGCTTCCAGCGATCTGCCATGCCGCAGTTGTCGCTGGTATCGGAATAGACGAAGACAACAAAACGGCCGTTGACCCGCAGGAAACTGGGGTCATTGCCATACCTGTCGCGCAGGTACGTCAAGTCACTGGTGAGCTGGGCAACAGAAGGATTGCCCAGGCTTTCGTTTTCATGGTAAACCGACCAGCGGAAATTGGTCCCGGCCGCCGCCTGTAGGAGAGCCGGAATCTTGGCATCCGTCTGTGATCCTTGCCCCCACCAGGAGGCGATCCCGGCCTGGATGCCGCCGTACTGCATGGCGGTGATCTGCTGCTGGATCACCGTCTGGCTGGCGCCATCGTAAAAGCCGAGCGAGGGGGTATAGTTGGTATAGGGGTTGATACCACGTTGATCCCAGGCCTCCGGGAACCATGGATAGTAAAATGCGGCCCGAATGGGGAACGACGGTTGGGTATCCGCCGGAGCTGGGGCAGCGCCTGCCAGCATGACCGTCGTAAAAGTGGAGATGATCAGGATCATCACCATCATTCGACGCAGCCAAAGTAACGACTTCTGCAATGAACCTCGGGGTGTTGTGAGCATGAATGTTCTCCTTTTTGATGGCGTACTTTGTTGCATTCCCACTGTGGTGGGAATGTGAGCTAGGATGTAGGTTCTACGGTCAGATTGTTTTTATTGGATGAGGGGAAAATCACCGGCCTGCCTTAAAGTAAAAGAGTCGTTGGCAACGACTGGAGTTTTTGACTGCCATCAGTGAAACCCCCACTTGCAGCCGCGCTGTCCGGGTGATATGATTAAAACAAGTCATTTGTGTCCTCCAGGCACTTTGATGGAAGAAGTCGATGCTGCGTCACCAGCATCGGCTTCATTTTTGTGAGATATAGGACATGTAGTTACTGGTGGAAGTGTAGTATCCTAAAATTAATTTCCGTTAAGTTTGTATTAAGCTTTCTGTAAGGTAATGCCTACATACGCGAACTTCCACAATCATTTTTGTTAGGTTCACTTGATAAACTTCTGCTTCGCTATTCCATTCTCTAATCCCCCATCTTGTGGTTAAATCATCGCATGGACTCCAAAACCCTCTCCGTCCTCGAATATCCAAAAATCCTGGAGCGGCTGAAAGCCTTCTGCGATTTCTCCGCTTCGATGGAGTTGGCGCTCGCGCTCGAGCCAACCGATTCCTATGATCTCGCTCTGGCTCGTCTGGCGGAGACTACTGAAGCGCGGAAGCTGTTGTCTGTACAGGATATCGGCATCGGCGGCGCACATGACATCCGCCCCGCCGCGGACCTGGCCGCGCGCGGCGGGGTGCTCGACCCTCAGCAGCTTTTGGATATCAAGTCCACGTTGATTTCCTGCCGGGAACTAAAGAAATCACTTGCCCGTAAAACGGATGAGTATCCGCGTCTCACGCAGATCGCGGAGGGGCTGCCCGAAGCGCACGGGCTCGTGGATGCGATCACGCGCGTGCTCTCCGAGCGCGGCGAAGTGCTGGATTCCGCTTCGCCGAAGCTCGCCACGCTGCGGCGTGAGATCAAGATCGCGCACGACCGTTTGATGTCCCGCCTGCAAAAATATCTAACCGACTCAGCCAACAAACTCCAGGAGCCCATCATCACACAGCGTGATGGACGTTACGTCATCCCGTTGCGGGCGGAGTTCAAAGGGCAGATCAAAGCCGTCGTCCACGATCAATCCTCCAGCGGCGCGACTTTGTTCGTGGAGCCGCTGCCGGTCGTGGAACTCAACAACCAGGTGCGCGAGCTCGAGTTGCAGGCGCGTGACGAAGAGCGGCGCATCCTGTACGAGCTCTCCGTGCAGGTCGGTGAACATCGCGAAGAACTCACCTACGGCGTTGAAAACCTGGCGATGCTCGATCTTATTCTGGCAAAGGCAAAGTACGCGGAAGAGCTTAGAGCCAGTGAACCAGTGCTTCATAAGCTACCAGCTGTTAACGGTCAGCGATTAGCTAAAAATCAAGAGCCGAAAGCTGAAAGCCGAACGCTGATCCACTTGCTTCAGGCACGACATCCTCTCCTCGATCCGCAGACCGTTGTGCCCACGGATATTGATCCCAAGCCCGGCACCCGCGCGATCGTCATCACAGGTCCGAACACGGGCGGCAAAACGGTCTCGCTCAAAACGATGGGGCTGCTGGCGCTGATGGCGCAAAGCGGGCTGCACATCCCCGCCGAGAGCGGCTCGGAGCTGCCCTGCTTCCGCGCGGTCTACGCCGATATCGGCGATGAACAATCCATCGAGCAATCGCTCAGCACCTTCAGCGGACACATCACCAACATCATCCGGATCCTCAAACAGATCGATCAGCGCTCGCTCGTCATCCTCGACGAACTGGGTGCGGGCACCGATCCGCAGGAGGGCGCGGCACTGGCGCGTGCGATCCTGACATTCCTCCTGGAAACGGGCTGTACGGTTCTCGTCGCGACGCATTACCCGGAACTCAAGACGTTTGCTCACTCGACCGAAGGCGTGGTCAATGCTTCGCTGGAATTTGACATCAAGACTCTGCGCCCGACCTATCACCTGACCATCGGGCTGCCGGGCCGCTCCAACGCGCTGCTCATCGCACAGCGACTCGGCCTGCCGCAGCCGATCATTGAATCCGCTAAAGCAGAGATCAGACCCGAAGACCTGCGCGCCGATAAGCTGCTCGACGACATCCGCAAGGAACGCAACCGAACCTCGCGCGAACGTCAGAAACTGGAGAAAGCGCGTGACCGGCTCGATGCGCAGACAAAGGAAATCGAAAAGCGCCTCGAGAAGATCGAAGACGAACGCCGCGAAGTGTTAGCCAAAGCCCGTGCGGAAGGCGAATTGGAAGTTGCAATATTAAGGAGAAATATCGATTCGCTCAAGTCACAGCTCAGGAAGGCGAAGCAGCCCCTGCAAGCCCTGCAAGAGATCGAAGAAAGAGTGGAAGAGATTGAAGAGAAGATCGAAGCACCGGTAGAACGACGACAGACCACAGACAATGGACCATCATCGTCCGTGGTCAATCGTCCATTGTCCCTCGGCGAGCGAGTCACCGTCGGAACGCTGAACGCCGATGGAGTGGTCACTGCCCTGGGTGAGTCGGATGCGGAAGTCCAGATCGGCAGCCTGCGGGTGCGGGCGCGGCTGGCTGATTTGCAGAGGAAGGCGAGTGAATCAGTTGTCAGTAATGTACAGCACGCCTTCGGCAGTCAGTCGCCAGTGGAGCAGACCACAGACCACAGACCACAGACCGTGGTCAGTCGCCCGAAGGGGTCGTCCGCGGTCTCATCCCCCGGTATCGAAATAAATCTGCGCGGCAAACTGGTGGAGGATGGGCTGGATGAGTTGGAACGCTATTTGGAGAAAGCCTATTCTTCCGGCTTGTTGTTCGTGCGGATCGTCCACGGCAAAGGGACCGGCAGGCTGCGTGAAGCTGTACGCAGCGCGTTGAAGTCGAGCCCGTATGTTGCTTCGTTCGAGGAACCAAAGGATAGTGAAGGCGGCGCGGGCGTGACCGTTGCCAAAATGGCGAAATAATATCGCGCAGAATGCTTCGCAAACGAAGCGCATGTAATGAGGAGATTGCTTCGGTCGCCCACAGGGCTTCCTCGCAACGACATGGTCTTTATCTTGGTATAATTTTATGGGAGCATTTTATGACTCTTGACGATGCTATCAAAGAAATGACCGGGATCATCAAAGACGCAAGTGTGGGAGTGGAGATCAAGACTGTCAGGATGTCTGAGGAGGAGGCGCGGCTGAGCGTCTATGCCCCTGCCCGGGACATTGAACGTATCAAGGTCGCGACGTTTCAGCCGGCCATCAACCTGTTGAACAGCGATGGACTGGATATTCAGGTATTCGTGTACGACAAGGATGCACCGCCATTAAAGGGATGAAGGTGGAAGAGTGAAAGATGAAAGACTCTCGTTGTCGAGGGTCTTTTTTGTTTAAAAGCTATTTCGCGCTGAGTGCTTCGCAAACGAAGCGCGCATGTACCAAGATACTCTCGCTTCGTCTTCGCCTGCGGCTCCGCTCAGCGCGAGGTTACTGCGCGCCAGACGGCATTCAGCGCGGCGAGGCCGGTCATGCGGTGGCGGATTGTCGCTTCCTCGTCGAGGTAGACGGGACCCTGCCCCTCGCGGCCTTCCATGACATAGAGTCCGCGATCGGGGAGGTCGGAAAGCGCGGCCCAAAAGTTCCAGAGTGGGAGGTCATATTCGGCGGCGAGCAGCGCCATGTCACGGTTGATGCGTTCATCCTTCTCGCGGTTATCCGCTTTCGTGGCGAGGATCGGCACCACGCCCGCGTCCATCAACTGCAGGACGATCTTGCGCAGGTATTCCGTATTGCGCGACTCGAAGTGCGTGCCAATTTGGATGATGACGAACGACGGGCGATGGACTCGTAATTCGCATTCCACCGGCGTCTCGGCAAACGTACAGCCATACTCACCGCGATGCCATTGTGTCCACAGCAGCGAGCCGGGCGTCGTGGCATCCTGGGCAGTGGAGCTTTCACGATTGAAGGAACCTTCAAAATGATCGACCGCCTCGCGCAGTTCCGGCGAAAGACTTTCCACGAGTTCAGCATCGGTTTCGAATACGCCAAAGAAATC